>PVBE010986922.1_pt1 | contig 10761 bp, 10 predicted proteins | sample 1631181 | NCBI WGS metagenome assembly PVBE01 (sample SAMN08397723, study PRJNA350692) | Marine metagenome, whole genome shotgun sequencing project. | isolation source: water | place: Pacific Ocean | collected 2012-04 | reverse complement strand
CATTAACTTCACAATTTGCTAATACGCCTTTTTCTTGTAGTTCAGCGGCTCCTAATTTATTTGTAACTTGCCCTAAACTTACTTCTAAACTAACTTTCTCCCAATCTGCTTTGGGTACTGTTCCAGTAAGCCCCCAACGTATTGGAATATGATTAAATGATTGTGTCAATAGCCTACGTAATACATCTGCTTTTGCCATATGTACTTCATCAACCATGACACAAATCACATCCTCAGCAAACTCTGCTAAAGACATATCAGATGTTGCATCTTTAAATGTTTTATCAATAATATTTAAACTTTGCCAAGTGCATATTGTATGGGTCTTACCAATTTCCTTTCTATCCCCGAAATATACACCAACATCCAATCCTAAGTTTTTATAATCATCTTCAGTCTGTGTTACTAGACTCTTGTTTGGAACAATAACAAGGCTTCTACCATATGGTTCGACCATCTCACTTAGACATGCAGTAATTAATGTTTTGCCTGCCCCTGTTGCAATCTCTTGTATACATTGTGGGTTAGTTAGAAACTCGTTAACAATACTAATTTGGTAATCTCTGAGTACAATGTCTTCACCTTCTGCAACATGTCCTTTTGGCCATGTTATATGTTTATATTTGTCATTGGTAACTGCTGGGAAATTAAAATTAACAGGCGTGTTTCTTTTATCATTAATACCAATTTCGTAGCCTTCATTCACTAATACTGGTACAATTTTTTCTAATAATGCAACATTAGTTAAACCACCTGGGCTAAAGAAACTTACGCAACCATCCCATCTACCAAGTTTAAATGCTGGTACATGGTATGCATGAGGCATCATATACTTAAATTCCTTTTCAAGCCTACGTCTAGTTTGTATGCTTAAATTATGAATCTTTGCATTTACTTCATCTTTAATTTCTATTGTACATTGCATTAATAAACCTGTGTTCTAAGTGTGTCGTTTAGTATTGGTGTATTAAAATGATACGGATTCAAATCCCAATCTAAACATTTATCTCTTAGCAAATATTTCTCTTTGTTTAAATTTTCCATTATAATATCAAAAATATTTGGAATTTTAGTTAAACTAGATGCTCGTATATAATAACAACCTGGATAATTTGAATGATGATTCCAAAAATATTCAAGTATAGAATCAGTTTTAACAAGCTCAATATCCATTTTAATTTTAAATAATTCTTCTGGTAAAACTATAATATATGGCACGTCAAACATACCAGCAATATTACTATGCAATCCTTCTCTACCAATTACAAATGTCGCTTGTCCGATTTGCTCAAATATATTAACTTGTTGGTTACACTTAATGAAATTGTATGTTAAATGATTATTATGAGCCCATTTTTTAAAATTATCTGTTACAGATGCTTGAATATCTGGATGCATTGCCAATTTTACCCACGCACCAAAAAAATCATCAAATGGTTTTATGTTTATCTTATTATACTTGATTTTATCCAAATAGTCGATAGCATTGAATGTTTCATAATGTTCCGTATAACCTTCTACAAAACATACTGACTGATTTTTATCCATTGGCTTAGCCATCGGAATATGTGGTCGGTATTGCATACCATCAATTAAAGTTTTAAACCAATCATATGGCATTGCGGTTAAAACTAAATTGTCATTATCCAAAAAATCATCTATGTATTTTGTTCTATACTCATTAATTACATCATAAAAATTACCATCATTTGTACCAAATGACGATTCAATCTTAGTTTGTCCAATTACTCGTGTTGCTATTCGATCTGGTTCTACTTCGGTACACGTATTTTTAGTAACATCAAACTCAAAAAATGTAGTTACTATTTTATTAAAAAAGTTATCAAAATTAGGATGACAATAAATTATTTTGTCAATATATTTGTTGTCTAGGTATTGTAATAATTCAGTAAGGGTGCGGGTATGGAATTTATCCTCGTAATAATTGCCAAGTTGGTTTAGTTTAATGTAAAGGGTCATCCTTGCATTAATTGCCTGAGAAAACCTTACATATCTATATAGGGTATTAATTTTATCACCAAATCCAACAAATTCGGCATCACTAATACAAATATTAATTTTATGCATCTGCAAGTTCGTCGAAGTCATATAATACAACTGACTTCACTTTGTGAATCATTCCTGTTGCTACTTCTTCACTGGTGGCTCTTCGGAACTGTCCTCGTCTCGATGGACGACCACAATTATGGCAATGCCCATAATCTTTTTCCAAACTATTTGGACCTCCGTGATGCGCCTGTGATTGGGGGTCAAGCGTTTCATAATAAGTATTAAAATCTTCTATTTGTTTCATGCAATGATCAATAGGCCAGCCCATCTGTACCCATTCACATTCCATGTTAGTACATGTCACATATAACATAGTTGTATATCTCATGACATCCTTCCATGAATATTTATATACCAAGATTACGTAACTTTTCGATTAATCTTTTTTGTTCTCTATTTAAATTTTTTGGAATTTCAACTTCTACTTTAACTAATAAATCGCCAACGTGTTGTTGAGATCCCAATGCTGGCACACCTTTGCCAAGAACTCGCATTGTCGTACCTGGTTGAGTATTTGGTGGGATTTTAAGATTTATTGTACCATCTAAAGTTTCGATATCATAATTTCCACCCATAAAAAAATCTGTAAGTTTAACTTTTTGTGAACAATGGAGATGAACACCATCTCGTTTAAAACGAGAATCTTGATTGACTGCTATAGTAACATATAAATCACCAAACATTGAATTGTGTATATTAGGCCCGGCTTCACCCTGCTCTGCTAATTTTATTTTATTTCCTGTATCAACACCTTGAGGAATATTAACTGCTAATGTTTTCTCTTTTTTTATTCTACCATGACCACGGCAAATATTACATTGTACATCTGGATCAATTATTACACCTCTGCCACCACAACGATTGCATTGTTGATTTACATTTAACATACCTGACTGTACGCCCATGTGCCCGGTGCCTTGGCATACTCCGCATCTAGGTGCCTTCATTGCATTCCTAACTCCAACACCATTACAGTCGTCACATATATCAGGTCGCAATATTGTTACATTTTTAATACAACCTTTGATAGCATCTGCAAATGATATAGTTAGGCCTATATTTAAATCTCTACCCTTTACAATACGTTGTTGAGGACGTTGTTGTTGTTGTCCAAACATGTCTCCAAAAACACCTTCAAATCCGCCCCCGCCAAAATTAAAACTAAATCCTCCTGGATGTTGATGAAATCCTTGACCAGGCTGAGTGCCTTGTTGATGCATATTCATGCCAATAGTATCGTACTGTTGTCTTTTTTCTGGATTACTTAAAATTTCATATGCTTCAGATGCTTCTTTAAATTTGGATTCGGCATTTTTATTGCCTTGATTTCGATCAGGATGGTATTTCATGGCAACTTTACGATATGCTTTTTTAATACCTTCAGGACTTGTTTGTTTGTCTACACCTAAAGTTTCGTAATAGTCTTGCTTTGCCATAGTTCTACAGATGACGATCCGTGTTACGAGTAACCCGCAACACGGACACTTAAATTGTTATTTTGTACTTACCGCTTTATGCAAGTATTTTCAGCAAGTGCTCTCCAACGTTCTGGACTCATTTTAAACAAGTCAGCCAGTTTGGTTACCATTCTCAAACTAACTTCACGCAACTTGTTTTTATTGTCTTCCATAAAATTGACAATGTTGAGCTCATCTTTTTCTGACAACTTATACTCACTAAGCATGCCGTCACGTACAATTTGTTTTACACGAAGCATCTTATCACGCATGGTGTCCATTGTAAGGTCCAAATAATGGCAACGTGACATAATTGCGGCTAAGTGGTCTTTAATTTTACCACGGGTTGTATCAAATTTAAGGTTAGTAATAAAAATGATGCTTCCGCAAAATTCGAATTTCTCCGGAACACCTTCTCTGCGTAATGCTGAGCTTTCAGTGTTCCAACTAATCATTCTTTTCTTACCACTATCAAGAGCGGCTTTCAGCAAGTTCAAACTTACTTCATCAAAAAGGATGCTATCACAGTCATCAAGTACCAAAACGCTTCCTGGATCTGCATACCTGTAAAGTAACTGGTACAAGCCAATTGCACTTGCCGCACCTTTTTCTGTTCCAAACCTAACTGGCTTGTCTGCAAGTTTGTCGAACATACTGTTCTTTTCAATAACTTTTTCAACTCCGTAACTTTTGCCAACTCCTGGAGGGCCTGTTACAACCATACCACGTACTATACCATCTATTGAGCCTTGGGTCATTTCGTCCAGGATCTCAAAACGCTCACGGAGCCTTTCAATGATCTGTTCGTCGGTTTCAACTTTCTCCTTTACAGGAGTTTGTTCAATAACTTGAGTTTCCATATCGTTGTATGTATTTACGGTTGAATAATCACCGATTCCAGTAACTTTGACTCTCATGTCTTTACCGCCAGCACTTACAGTAACGTATCCGGTATGCTTGCCTCTTGGCTTTCCAAAACTAGTAAATTCCTTTACTAATGTTCCGTGTAAACCGGCTACTGACTTACCATAATAAACACCTGAATTGATTACAACTTCCATTTGCACCTCTGCTTCGTTGTTAACAATGTTTGCTTTCTTATTCATCATGTAACTATTATACTATCGGTGGACCAAAGAGTCAATGGTTTTCTTCAGAAAAAGGCATTTTTTTGCCTTTTTTTGCATTTTTCTTGCCTTTTTTTGCTATAAAGTAACGTCATCAAGGCCGGCTACCCTGAGCTTTATCACGTTATTAATTTGGAACTGTTTTGCGTCGAGGGCTTTTATGACGCCTTGGTATTTGTTTCTAATCAATGCGAATTCGTTAATTAGTAATTGCATTGTGACAACGTCTTCTTCACCATCTATATATTTTTCAGCATCCCGACTAGTAAGGGCTCGTTGATAGTGTTCTAAAAACTGCCTGTATTTTTTACTTCGTGTTTTTCTGAGCTGAATATTTAGATTTTCAAGGATGGCTTCTATTTCTTGCAACTGATTAAATCTGTGTTCAACAATTTGAGGTATTTCTCTACTCAATTTTTCAACATTTCCTTTAAGTGTACAATCAAACCTTGCTTGCTGTAACTCAGCATCAAAGTAATCGATACACTCAGGAAGAACCGCCAGATTATCCTGAACCCGTTTAAACCAAGTTTGCATCGTTATATTTTAGTAATCACCATTTCCGATTTGTAGGGGGTCTTCATCATCCTCGACAGTATCGTCTTCTCCATACATTGTGTGGAGTATTGAATAAAGTGTGCCATCAAAATTCTTAAGTTCATGATAATCATCTTCTAGACCCATATCACTATTCTCAAATGCTCGTGCCATTTCCTCAACAAAGGTTGGCACTTCTATATTTTTGATATATGCTTTACCAATTTCAAATATGTCTACGAATAATTGAACCCTTTCCTCATTAAACATACTACATTCTCCTAATCTTGAAAGTCATCAATTATAACTTGTAATTTTTCAGGAATCCAATTCTTTCTAAATTCCTTTATTTCAGTCCCGTCTGGTTGTGTATATTTGAGTTTGTTTCCGTCTTTAACTAAAAGACCGGCCTTTTCAAATAACTCAACCAATCCACTATACGGATCCATTCCGGATTCATAAGGGATTTTTACTTGTACAGTTTCGAACGGTTTTGAAAAACGTGTTTTCATTACTTTACAAGCCGCTCGTATGCCCCGTATATCTGTTATTTTATTTCCGTCTTCATCTTCTTTGAGTTTAAGTTTTCTCATCGCAACAACAATGGATGAAGCATATATAAATCCTTGACCCCCACTAATTTTATCGTCTGGGTCAAACATATCCTGCGAAGCATAAGTGTGATTTGTTGCTACTACGCCTACAGGATTTCCAGCAATTAGATTAACTGCATTTCTCACCAATGCAGTAAGTGCTTTGGGTTTGCGACCCATATCACCTTTCATATCGCCTCTTTCAAATTGATCAACATCAGTTGGTGTAAGTAACATACCTAATGAGTCAATAACAAACAAAACTTTTTGTCGTTCCTCATAGGGCAAATCTGAATATTGATCTTTGTATCCTTTCATAAATTCACTTACAAATTTAGCAACTTCGTCAATCATTGAAACGCCAAATCGCATAAGTTTATCTTCTGAAGTATCAACACCTAATGCAGACAACCAGTCTGAATCAAGTGCATTTTCTGAATCAAGTATAATAGGTAAGATGCCTTGTTCTTGTGCTTGTTTTACTAAATTACCAGAACAAATAAAACTTTTACCTGATCCACTTTCTCCAGCAAAACATGTAACTCTACCTAATGGGATACCTCTGTCAAACTGCCCACTAATCAAATAGTTAAGAGCATGATTGCCAGTACTAACCCAGTCAACAGTATCGGTAAATCCAACTGACATACCTGGTACTGCTTTAGTTATCGATGTTCTGAATTTGCTTATATCAAATGGTCTACTCATATTTCTCCATCTAGAAAATTAGGGGATCTTACGACCCCCTAAAATTGTACTTATTATTGAGCCTGTTCTGTTTTACGGTTACGAATCATTGCAAGGATTTCTTTAGCATCTGGCTTTTTGCCGTCTGCTGAAGGATCTGCTGTAACTGTCGCAGTTACCGGTTCAGATGAAGTTGAACCATCTTCGAATGGCTTATCCGTAACCTCTGTGGCAGATGCTTCTGATGTTTCAGTAGCAGTCGGTTGCGGAGTTGGAGTCACCGAAGATGATTCAGTTGTTGTATTACCATTTGATTTTAGACCATATGGTTTGTAATAATCGGCCCAACGTTCTGGATCATAAAGTTGTCCATCAACACTGGCTTCAAACATTTCAAATATGACCTTCAGTTCTGTTTCGGAAGGTTTCTTTGGCATGTAATCATTAAGTGTAAACAACCCATTGGAAGTAATGGCGGCTCTCTCGGTCTCGTCTAAAGAACGTTCTTTACGTGCCCAATTTGATGTTGAATAATCTGCATACTGGCCTTGTTGAGTCTTGACTAATTTAAAGTCTGTTCCCTTTTCGTAGTCTGTCGGAACTTCCTCAAACTCAGGATCCATTAATGCGGCTGTAATGATTTTGTGAATACCCGGATTTATTACAAATCTGCGGATAGGATTTTCGGGGACTTGATCTTCAGTCATCGGACTGTCTACGACAAATCCTTGATAAATGTAAGATCGTTTCTTCCAATATTTGCGAGCTTCATCTTCTAAACTTGGATCCTTAAACCAAGGTCGAATTTCAGCATGAATTGGACATGTTTCTCCCCACATTTCGATACAAGGAACTTGGACTGTAACATTTTTATGTTCGTCCTGATCCTTAATACCTGGGAATGCCAGACGAACCATTTGACGCTCTTTCCAAAAGAACGTGTTCTCTTCGTCTGCATCTGGAAGAAACCGCATCAACGTAGATTGTCCAGTTTGAATATTCCAAAATGGATAAATTGCGTTGTCGGAAGTTGATTGTGAGGTTGATTGTTGTTGTTCGAGCAGTTTAGCTCGAATGTCTGCGAGTGTAGCCATATTATTTCTCCTATATTAGCCTGTGTTAGTTATTATTAGTTTATGATCGCCTCGATCATATGCAGTAAAATTTAACTACATACGAACTATTATACAACATCTTAAGGCATGTTGTCAACCTTTAAATTCATTATTATTTATCTTATACTTTAATTTACGGCTGAAAACCGCCAAATGAGGTTTTTTGACTTTCAAAGTCATCTGGATCGTCAATGTCGCTTCCGAAACCTTCAGGTGCTTCTTTACTCATATATGCATCCCGTTCGGATTCTCCGCCTTCTTCTCCACCTTGTTTAACGTAACCTTCTAATTCATTTTGTACCCACTCGTGGGCTCGACCTTCGTCTCCGGTCATTACGTTATAATCCATTTCACCTGTATGCATGTAATGCCCAAGTAATGCTTTATAAAATGTATCATGCTTTGGCTCATCAAGATTCTCTCCGCCATCAATTACATCTTCAAGTTCATTAGGAAACTTCTTTAGAATATTGTCTAGTTCTTTATCAGCAGTTGGATCACCACCGGAATGTTCGACAATAATGTCTTGATACTGTTTCATACTATTAACTATTTTTTCCCAGGCCATGGTATATTCCTTATATTTGAAAAAAGTCTATGTTTGCGAGTTTTTCGATATCAGTTGCATACGTTGCGGATGCGGCTTCCATCATATTTTCACCCTTTAGTGATGGCTTCATTTTTTCAATGACACCTTTCCAAATTTTGATAAATCGTGATTTTTGATCATCATTAAGTGTTTCAAAGTTTTCACTTAAATTTAGCATTGATTTTCTAAAATCATCATCACCAGTAATATTTGAACTGTATACAATAAACTGGGTTGTTGGATCAAAGTTTTCATTAATCTCTGCATCTTTATTCCAACGAATGTTATCTATATTGTAGTTCTCAGTATACACTAAATCTTCTTCAATGTCAAGTCCGTTTAAGATATCTTCACTCAATTGAGCAATAATTTCCCATGGGCCTTCAACATGTTCTTCTAAACCAAATACTGAATATAAGTTATCTAATTGGTCTTCTGTAACCATTTTAATTTCTTGTTGTTCCCAATTTTCAAAATAACTATTATATGATCTGCTTGACTTGATTTGTGTTAGTTGTTTTTTATTAGTTTCTACTTGTTCTCTTACACGAGTTAAAATTAAACTTGCATGTTCATTTAAACCTTCGTTTTGCATGGCTCGGGCAAAAGTTCTTAAAGTTTTAATATCTTCTGCAAGGGAAATAATATGTCGTCCTTGAGCATCATATGGTGAACCTTCATTACCAATATGTCGTGCCATTGCTCTTGCGGCCGTCATATTTTTAACTGGCATGTAAAATCGTTCGCCTCTTGTATTTTCAATCATAATATCTTGAATATTTCGTGATCTGCTACCTACTTTTTCTTCATCAATTTCTTTAGTATGTGTAATCTGAATTTTTGCAGGTTGTAAAACATGTGTACTTTTCTTTGCAGACCCATATGGTTTTACCATACTTTCTTGCATCTGAGCCATTTCATTATCCCTTTTTTTAATTTTAGGTATACGAGAAAAATCTTTTTCTCGTATTTCTTTTCCGTATTTACGTACAATGATATCATAAAATGGTGCTGTTCTACTACGTTCTCGTAAAAAGTTTATTAGGCTTTCGTAATTTATTTGACCTTCTTTTGGGTCTAATACATCTGCTTTTGCACCAAAATAAACTCTAACAGTTGATGGAGTAGTTGTTGAATCAAGAAAAATTTGATAATCGTTTTTCTTATCAATGAATCGATTTGCTTTTAGAGCATCAATTTCATTTGCACCCTCTTCATTATACATTGTAACTTTGGAGCCAATGCCAGTAACGTATTTTAATATTTCATCGCTCAACATTGCTAATTTGTTGTCTGTTTGTATTGGCATTTAAAAGGACTCCAAAATATTTCTAGTATTTATGTTAATATTGCGATTGGCATTGGCTTAATTGACTCACCTTCATCTAATGCGTCAATCATATCAGAGTAAATGTCTTCCTCATAAACACCAACCTGTTCTAATAATCTAATAGCGAGTAATGTTGCTAATACAAGGTCATCAGTTTCTCCTGCTTTTGCTTCGTAACTTCCGCCTTTAGCAATAAAGTTTTTAACTTCTCTAATTAAATTTTTACTATACATGATAATCTTATTGTTTTCGACAAACAATTTGAATTTGCTACAAACTTGTAATTTTGATTTGTTTGTTGTAGTAAATCCTTTACGTTTTTTACCTGCTTCATGGACAAACACTCCTTGAAACATATCTTCACCCATTTCATTTATTAACTGGATTACTGCTTCACCTAACGTATTATTTTCTACACTCCAATAGATGTTATTTGCATCAACACCTTGTTCTATCAAATGATCTAACATAGTTTTCATAACTAATAATTGTTCTTTGACATTCGATTTATTGTGTTGCCATTCTGCTACTTGTTCAAGCCTAGGTGCTGAATACAATACAATCGCGGCATTATCCCCACCAGTACCCATTGCTGGATCTAACGCCATAAAATACTTTTTCTCTTTATCAATATGCTTAAAGAATCGTATTTGCCCTTGCTTAGATAAAGGTTCAATACCTCCTAAATCTAATAACTTTATAGGCTTAATTAGTGTTTCATCCCAAACAATAAACTCACAATTATGTTCACGTCTAAATCGTTCTTCACCTATTTTTGCTTCTTCTTTTTTCGCCCACTCTTCATTTCTTTCTGGATGTTCTTCCCACTTAACAAGATATGATTTAAATCCATTTACTCCAGTATCAGTTTCATTACCAAATTCATCTACACAATTTGTTGCCTCTTTCCAAATACGTGCAAACTGATCGTCATCTTGGTTAGGTGTACTTGTAATAATACAACTACCACCTGTGCTTAATGTAGGAGAAATACTAGTCCAGAATTCTTGTGCTATACGTGGTGGGACAAAGGCAAACTCGTCTAAGTAAACTAAACTTAAACTCATACCTCTACCTGTGTTGTCTGTTGTTGCTTGAGCAATTATACGTGACCCATTATCAAATTCTATACTACCTTTATTATATGCAACACATCCTGCTCGTAAAAAATCTGGGCAAGTTTCATAAGCAAATCGCAATTTAGTCATTATTTCTTGAGCATTTGCATACTTGTTAGAAGCAACAAGTATTGTACT
>PVBE012812236.1_pt1 | contig 10762 bp, 9 predicted proteins | sample 1631181 | NCBI WGS metagenome assembly PVBE01 (sample SAMN08397723, study PRJNA350692) | Marine metagenome, whole genome shotgun sequencing project. | isolation source: water | place: Pacific Ocean | collected 2012-04 | reverse complement strand
CAGGGGGACGAGGATCCCAGCTTCGAGGGGGTTCTCCCTATCCGGAAACTCCGGATGAAATTGAGGATCGCGGCTTGCCAGGACGGCGGCTAGGGCATCTGGCGACGGGGCGGCGGCAGATCTCGGAAGGGGCGACTTCGCGGTCATGAGTTGATGACCATGGTATACGCCGAACAGTGATGCTCGCGCGAATTATGGCGCTCCTCGAGCCGCGCACGACTCAGGCGATCTCGCGTGGCAGCGGCCGTGACTTGTCCGTGATCCCATCCAGCGCCCCGTCAGCGCCTGGCCTCGCGGCCGCGGGACCCGCGCGGGCTGCACGCCCGACGGAAGCTGCTAGGCTTCGCACGAACCAGGGGGGTGTGCAGTGCGCTATTTTGTTTGGTTGCTGGGGATCGTAGGGATCGGGCTCGTCGCGACGGTGGTCGCAGCGGCCGTGCCGAAAGCTTTCGTCGGTACCTACGTCGGGACGATGACCGAACGCGACGGTGACGTGAACGACATCGTCCTCCAGCTCCGTCCGTCCGGGGTACTGAACCTTTCCATCACGGAACGCGACGACGACGACGACGAAGCCGACCACGATCGCTACCAGGGCGAAGTGCGCGAAAACGGCAGTTTCCGATTCGTTGACCTAACGGACGCCGACGAGATCTTCGAAGGAAACATCAAGGGCAAATCGCTCACCGGCACGATCAAGGACGACGGCAAGGTCGAAGGGCACGTCAAGGCCGCTCGCCGCTGAAGGCGTCGAAGCTTAGAGGCAGTAGCCGGAGCTGCTACCCGCCTGCGCCAAGCATCTATTCGATGGGACCTGAGGGCATGGCATCGCCGGACAGGCGATGGCCTCGCATAGCTTGTCGACCCAGTTCACCGCATTGACCAGAGCGTCGTACTGCTCGACGGTCGTCACCGAATGATCGCAGCACACGCCCGGCGCGGCCTTCTGGCATTGCACGTCGTTCGTATGCGGATTGCATTGCGCGGCCTCTTCCGCGACGTCGTAATACGTATCGAGGGCATCGTCGCAATCCGTGGGCGGGGTGCCACCGTTGCCACCGTTGCCACCGTTGCCACCGCTTCCACTTGCCGCGCCAGAGCCGCCACTTCCACTTGCCGCGCCAGAGCCGCCACTTCCACTTGCCGCGCCGGAGCCACCACTGCCGCTCGCCGCGCCGGACCCACCGCTGCCGCTCGCCGCGCCGGACCCACCACTTCCGTTCCCTGCGTCGCCGGAGCCACCACTTCCGTTCCCTGCGTCGCCGGAGCCGCCACTGCCCGTGTCGCCAGAACCGCCGTCGCCGCTCCCACCTTCTCCCCCGGAACCCGCGCCCGGCGAATTGCCAAACAATCCGTCGTCTGGAGCGCCCCCGCATCCAACGGCAGCAAAAACTCCAAGGCCCAACGCGAAAGTACGGAACTTCATGAACGCCGAGTTTCACCTTATCTGGCACAGGCCGCAAGGCGAAGCGCGCGATTCGTCCTTTCCGGGATGCAAAACAGGGCTCCGACTTTCGCACACCATTCGGTTCTTATGAACAGACGGTCAGAACTACTCAAGACAACGGCCGCTGCGTTGCGTCAGGACGCCGGCGCGCACACGCGTCGCCCCGGAGCGTGCCATCCGACGGATTGCCACGTGGAACCGACGGTACGGCCGTAGGTTCTTCCTCACGAACACCCGAATATCATGTCGGGTCGGCGGCGCCTCGCTGTGTGTCGTACGACGTCTCAAACTGGGACGCGTGAGACGCCTGAGACGCGTTGGCGTGGCGTTATTCCGAGGACAATACTGAGCACGAGCAGGGAACGACACACTGCCAGTTGAGAGGGAGCACCAAATGTCGAAATCTACGAACCAACACCCGACGTTCGCGCGCGCGGCCAGACTTTCCGGCGTTGCCGCGGGGCTGCTTGTGTGCGGCACCCTCGCATGCAGCAGCGACAGCAGCCCAGACGAGCCGATCCCGATCCCGATCCCGGGCGCGGGCGCGGGCGCCAACAACGAGCTCATTCTCGCGTTCTCAGGTGGTGGCTACCACGCCCTCGCGGGGGGCGCGTCTTGGCTGATGGGAATGATGGAGCGAAACCCCGGTGACAAAGTTGCCGATGTGACGCGCAATGTCGACCTGGTTTCTTCGAACTCGGGTGGAAGCTGGCTGATGGGGCTCACGATGTACTCGCCAACCTTCCTCACGGAATTGGAGAAATCCGGCGCGTACCAGAACTTCGCTGCACCCACGACGTCGAGTACCCCCGGGTACATGACGAACGTTTGGAAGTACATCAGCAAACCGACTGGTGGATGCGATGCCTGGAAAACTAGTCTCCAACGTGGGTTTTGCAAAGCCCTCGCTGGGATCCTGCAGGGAGTAGGAATGGATGGCTTCGGCAATTTCATCATCTCCGGTGAAGGCCAATGGGAAACCGTGATCATGAACGCCGTATACGGGGATGACCCCGGGTGGCCCTACTTCGGAGAAGTCAATGGAAAGCTCCTGAGTGCAGACCGGAACCCCTGGGCGGAGGGTAAGGACTGGACCCTCGCCGGAACGCTCCTGACCCAAGACCCTGCGCTTACGTTTACAACCAGTACGTCGACGTACTTCACCGGCGTCCAGACCTTGGAGGCAACGCAGAGCGCGTCGCCTCACGACCCGTTAGTCGGCGGAACCCCCTTGATGCTGACGAGCGCGCCAGGAATGGACTTCATTCCGGGTGGCGATGTTTCACTGCAGTACGGGACCTGGATTTGCACGAAGGGGCCTTTGGGATGCGATGCATTCGCTCTGACATACACGTTCAAGTTCGTCCAAGGAAAAGCCAGACCGACCTCACCCAACTCTCAAACCAGGAACAAAATCCCGTCTTGCCATCGCTGCCCGTCATCAACGCGACGGCGATATCGTCGAGTGCCGGCGGCATCTTTATCGACATTCCTGTGGCCAAGACGATGCTCGGAAAATATGTGGCGGACATACTGAGCGCAAAAGACTTCAGCACGGCGCTGAACGGGTTCGCTCCGGCGTATCAAATGTACGATCCGGGTTCTCAGCAAGCGGTGATGAACTTCTTCGCTGATGTTCATGCGCAGTTCATCGGCTCGGAAACGGATCCGGAGGCGGCCACGAGCGCGCTGGCTGGAAACAAGGTCGTCCGCCTTGCTGATGGCGGGTTCATCGACAATACCGCGGTTGCGCAAACGCTGCGCTATCTCCAGAACCGCAGCGACGACAAGCTCGTTCCGGACAGTTTCGACATCATAGCCCTCGATAATATGCCAGCGCCACAGCCCGCAGACGCCTTCGCTACGGGTGGCGACATCGCGGCACTTTTTGGATTCGATGGATGTGGCAAGAGCGGCTGTATGATGCAACAGGACGGCGTTCACAACGGCAAGTTGATCGTGTTGAACTTCGCGACGCAGTCGGCACAGGTCTTTCGCTGCGACGGCTACTTTGAAACTGCGGGCGGAAACTGCGATCCGAACAAGCCCCTCGACAACACGTACTGGGCGCCGAGCACTGAAGATGAGAAGATTCTCTGTAGTATCAAAGGCAAGGACGTTGAGCAGAGACTGACCTACAGTCGATACACTGTCACCGTGGATCCAAGCCTGCCCGGAAGTATGCTCTACGGCCTAAAGACGGCCAGCGGGGGAGCCACCGGCACCCTTCACGTGTTCTCCTACCTCGGAGCGGACGCTGCCGTGGTTCCGGGTAATGACGAGCAGTACGCGTGCTATGACAAGTCGGTGAAGGGCATCGTCTCTAACGTGATGGCCAAGGGTGGAGCCGCGTGCGACGTGAGCAAGCCTGCTAGCAGCTCGACGAATCCGTGCTCGCTAGGAGACTACCTCGAAAACGTCCTTGGGTTGTGAGTCCGCCCAACGGTGGCCTCGCCCGGACGGCAGCGTGCTGATATCCAACACAACAATCATCAGCACGTTCCACGCTCGTGACCGCCCGCGACGGTCTAGAGGGCGAGGTCCACTTCAGTGCGTCTGGCCGAGTTTCCAGCGAATCGTCACCTGGCGCTTTCCCCACCTTTCAGCCTTCTCGACATCCAGCCCCATGTAGATATCGATGCGGTGGTCCCAACGCTCATTCATCTTATCGAGCACCCGATAGGTCCCGCTGAGCCCACTGATTTCTACACGTGTGCCATGCCGGAGCCCGAGGGGAATCAAGTCGCGAGAAACCGCGATAATTTTCATGCCTGGCACGAGGTGATCTCCCCAAGCTGCCACGAAGGGGTGCTCAGAGGTTTGATCTTGTTTTGAGTTGTAAGCGGTCGCAGTAACGCGAAGCTCGCGCCACTTCGACGAGTCACAAGACAGCCACGTGAGCGCCGCGATGACTAGCGCGAGGTACACCGTCAACCGGCGCCGCGACGGCTGCGCGAACGTTCGTGCTTTGGCCAGGTGACGCATCGTTTCCCCCACACGTAAGGATCCCCCACATCGCCCCATCCCGCAAATTCCGGCGGGATGGGAATTCGGGGGTGCCGGCGTGAAGTCGAGGGGCGTGGAAACGGGCGCCTGCAGAGCCATCCCGGAAATATCCGTCCGAGGAGTCCGATTTCTAGCAACTGAACCGCGCCCGAAACCGACCGGGTTCTCAAGTCCAATGATGAGGTCCCCCGCGCTCATGCTGAGAAAACTACTCATTCTTCCGCTGGTCCTTCTTGGGTGCGAGAACTTCGCGGCGACCTGCCTCGAAAATAACGACTGCGAAGGGCCCGGCGCGAACGCTGCTGGGCGTGGAGGGGCCGGAGGCACCGCCGGAGCCGCTGGTGCCAACAACTCGGAAACTGCGGGCTCCGCGGGAACGAGCAGCGGCGGAAGCGGAGCCGGCGGAAGCGAAGCGGGCGGAACCGGCGGAACCGGCGGCTCCGAGCCGAGCGGTCCGGGTGTGACGTTCGACGGTGTGGCCGCCCTCGAGGTAGACGAATCCGGAACATCAGCGGCCTTCGGCGTGCGCCTCGACACGGAACCTCTGGCGAACGTCACCGTTGCGTTTACGAGTTCGGATGCTTCCGAAGGCAGCGTGTCGCCCGCATCGATCGTCTTCACGACGAACAACTGGAACGTCCAGCAGGTCGTGGATGTGATCGGCGAGGACGACACTGTCATCGACGGAGACGTTGACTTCGAAATCACCGCTAACCTCGAGAGTGGCGACCCGAAATACTCCGAGCTGGAGCCAGCGCCCGTCGCAGTGACGAACACCGACGATGACGTCGCCGGGATCGCGTTTGTCGGCGACGCTCCGCTGCAAACTCACGAGCTCGCCATCGCAACCGACTTCACGCTGGCGCTGACGGCGCAGCCGACCGCGAAGGTCACCCTAGTTCTGGCGAGTTCGGATCCGACGGAAGGTACGGTCGGTCCCACGTCACTCGAGTTCGGTGTGGGTGATTGGAACGTGCCCCGGACGGTAACCGTGACCGGCGTGCCCGAGTCGGGGCGGGATAGCGGTGTAGATTTCGAGATACGCGGGACCATTACGAGCGGGGACGAGGACTTCTCGCGCGCCGTGATGACGCCGATTGCGGCGCACAATAAGGACTTTGATGTGCGGGCTTTGGGGCCAGGTGATGGCCTCGTGGCCCCGCACGCCATGTCCGCGAGCGGCAACCACGTCTTTCTCGTGAATTTCTCCGGGAACGACTCAGGAGCTGTCGAGCTATTGCTCTACGACGTCGCAAGCGAGGAACGCTCGCTGATCGCGACGGCCAAGTCCATGGACATAGGAACCTCCGCGGCTGTGTCCAAGGATGGTCAGATCATCGCGTTTCCCACCGACGCGGCCTTGTCAGCCGCCGACGTAAACGGGCGATGGGATGTGTACGTGCACGACCGAAGCGATGGAACCACGAAGTTGGTCTCGGGCAAGCTCGGCGTAGGAGCGGCCGGTAAGTCTGACGGGGTCGCCATGACTAGCGACGGGACCTTCTTGGCGATTCACTCGACGGCAGATGATCTCGCGGACAGCGACAATAACGGGTACAGCGATATATTCGTCGTAGACCGCGTTTCAGGGACGACCGAACTCGTCAGCTTGACCGACCAAGGAGCAGCAGCCGATGGTCCGAGCTACGCGCCCACGATATCGGACGACGGCTGCTTGGTTGCCTTCATGTCGGAGGCTACATTGGTTGCGGGAGTGCCACCCTCTAGCGCGCGCATCTACCTTCGCGACCGTTGCGCCAACGCCACAACGCTCGTGTCAAGCCAGGCCTACGGCGGGGCACCGGGCACCGGGTTGGAGCCATCCATCAGCGCCGATGGTACCCGCATAGCCTTCAGCTCGGATTCGGAGACGTTGACGGGCCGCGATGACGGCGTAAGTCAAATCTTCGTCAGGCACCTCGCGACTGGTGACCTGCTTGCCGCGACCAAGGACCTGAGCGAAGCGGTCGGAGACGCGGACTCGCTTCGGCCAAGCCTCTCCGCCGACGGCCGCTTCGTGGCGTTCGACACGTCGGCGTCCAACCTGGTGCCCCAGTCTGCGTCCCTGGACAACGTTTGTGTCAGAGACCTCCTCCGGTACCGCACGCGCTGCATCCCGACCGACAACGGTGGCAAGAACAACAAGAGGTCATATCTCCCTTTGATCGACGCGGACGGCACGCACATCTCTTTCGCGTCTAATGCGACGAATATCGTCCCGGACAGTCCAGCAGGGTTTATTCTTCAGGCCTTCTCCGCTGAACTCGGCGACGCGTTCTGGAACAGTCCGTTGATTCCGGAGTCGAACTAGCGCCGGCGGGTGGCCGCGCGGCTAGTTGATCTGGAGTTGCGGGGCGGCCATGCCGTCGGCGCCGTCGCCGCCGTCACCCGCTGCGCTGGACCCACCGTCGCCGCCAGAGCCGGCAACGCCCGGATTGCACTGGTTCGTGCCGTAATCCACGTTCGGGATCTGGCCAGCGACGCATGCGCTCGGGCCACCGCCGCCACCACTTCCCGCACCACCCGGCCCGCCGGCACCGCCGACTCCGCCGTTTCCGCCGTCGCCCGCGGCCTCGTTGGCAGGACCTGAACCGGTGTCGCCTGCCCCCCCGACGCCGTTGATGCCGCTGTCCTGGCCGCCCGCACCATCACCACCATCGCCACCATCACCACCTTTTCTGGTGGTGATGCTGGTGCCTTCGACGCGAACCGACGCGCCGACGAGGAAAACGCCGAAGCTGCCACCGCCGCCCTGCCCAGCAAGCCCCTTCGCGCCGCCGAGTCCGCCGCAGCCGCCACTACCGCCACCGCCGCCACCCTTTTCCGAGCAGATAAGGCCATTGACGCCGCCACCGCCGCCGCCGCCGCCGCCGCCGCTCCCGTTCTTGCCATCGGTCCCTTCAGAGCCGTCCGAAGTCACGTATTCGCCGCTCGGCCCGATGCTGCCCAGAGCCGCGCCGGTGGGCTGCGCCGCCGTCCCGGAGCCACCGGCAACACCGGCGGTACCGTTCTTGCCATCGTCCGCGCCGTTCGTGCACCACGTACCGCTTCCGGAACCGCCATTTCCGCCAGGTGCGCCCAGATTGCCAGCCAGGCCGTCTCTGCCGGCCTTCTTGTCCGTGCGGCCGTCACCACCGCGCCCACCATGCGCCACACATGTCGCATTCTGCGCGCCGCCGGTGCCACCCGCGGAGCCCGTGCCCGGCGCACCGTCGGCACCCGTCGGCGGACGCGGCGCCGCATGCTCCGTCCCGTGCGCACCAGGCGCGCCGTCCGCGCCCGCGCCAACATCGATGATGTTGTTCAACACGTGCAACGTACCCGTCCCCGCCGCGAGATGAATCCCGTAGGTGCTCATGCCGGCGGTGCCCGTCACCGCGTCGATGGAGAAGCCCTCGAGGGTCGTATCCACGTCAATAATCGGCGCGCTGACGGCTGTGCCCGTCGCGGTGATCGTGCTGATGACGTCGACGTGCTTCTTGCGTCGAAACGCGAAGTCGGGATCCGTTTGGTCGAACCCACCGTAGACGCTGACGCCGGACGCCATGACGACGTTCTCGTTGTAGATCTCGCCGGAAACGCAGACGGAATCACGGGAGTTCGACGCGGCGAATTGGATCGCAGCGTTGATGGTTGCGAAAGGCGCACCGCGTGAGCCGGTGGCTCCGTTGTCGTCGCCTAGGCTATCGGAGACGAATACGCAGAGCTCGACGAGGCCGTCGGAGCCGTCGCAGTTTTCGTCTGTGAAGGTGTCGTCGATGGCGTCTTCGCTCGACGTGGGCGTGCATTCGTACTCGCAGCCGCAGCCGTCGCCTGTAAGGACGTTTCCGTCCAGGTTCACGAAGCCGCTGGGGCAGCAGTCGCCAGGCTCGCCGCCCGCTCCGCCGTCGCCGCCCGCGCCGCCGGCACCCGTTCCGCCATCTCCTGCTGCGGCCGCATCGCCGCCGGCACCGCCCGCACCCGCGCCAGCGTCGCCGCCCGCACCCGTTCCGGCATCACCGCCGTCACCCGCTCCGCCGGCACCGGCATCGCCAGTGCCAGCCCCGCCGCCCGAACCGCCACCTGCGGAGCCAGCCGCGCCCGCGCCGCCCGCATCGCCAGTGCCAGCCCCGCCGCCGTCACCCGGCTGATTCCCGCCAGTCGAGGCAGTTTCACCACCGCCCGCACAAGCCTGGTTGAACAAGCTGATCGCAACCAGCAATGAAGCCCCTTGTTAATACCCTCGCCATAATCGGCGCATTATTGCGTTGCGGCGGAACGCATTGCAAACGCGAAGCTGGTCACGGGGCGCTGACGGACGAATCGCGCGGCCGGGGAACCTCGCGCGCGCTCGCTCACTCTATGATTCCCGTGGAAACACTCCGAGCCGTCGTAAAGCCGACCCGACGGTCGGATTTCGCGAATTCCGAGATCTTACCGAAATACAAGCCAGGCGGGAGCGGACACGATGTCCAATGACGCACTCAGCGGGACTGCAGTACGCGCTTATACGCCTCGTGCATCCGCGCCGCCTCGCGACCGAGATCGGTGTAGCGCTCCAGCAATTGGTCGTAGTGGTGCATCAAATCGTCAGCCATTGCGGCTTGCTCCGCGGCGGCTTTGGCGCTCTTCGCCCCAGCCTCAAGCGCCTCTGCGAGCTGCCTACGCAGCGCGTCGTGCTCGGCTCGGAGGGGGTCGGACTCGTTCAATAAGGGCGCGGGACGAGATGTTTGGGGCATCAATAACCAACACGGCAAGCACACGCGGAACCTAATAGGTCCCCGCCACTTTCTTGACACCAATTTGGCGCGCTCCGCCTAGCGACTCTGATCCAGGTAGGCCTGCACCGCCTGGGGCAGCTCCTTGAGGTTCGGGGTCACCATATCGATGAGGAAGGCCTCGGCCTTGGGTCCCACGGAGCGGGCGAGCAGCTTCGGCACGCCGGGCACACGCGCCGGATAGACGCGCAGGTCGCCCGTAATGCGTACCCGAGTGCCCTTCGTGCCATCCACGTTGGGCTCGGGGATGAGGTAATTCACCCCGCTGCAGTCGTAGAGCGTGTCGAAGTGCAATGTCTCGAAGCGCCAGGTCACCAGGTGCTTGTCGTCATCCCAAACGGCATGGTCGTGCCAAGCCGTCATCTTGCGAGTCACGAAAGGACGCACGATCGGTGGAGCCGACTTGGAGTTGCCCTGCCAGAGGTTCGTGATTCGCGTGAGCGAGCCGTCGGTCTCGCGGCTGAGCTCCTCAATACTATCCACACCGGGAAGCTGGGGAATCAGCTCCGGGAGGCGGTCCTTGAGGAGCGAATAAACGTCATCGACGGGATGCGAGATGTGTTCGGGGTACTCGAATTCCATGTCTTTTCTCCGCTGGAGCGTTCCACTGAAGCGTGCGGCGTGAGGCGTGAGGCGTGAGGCGGCTAAAGCCGCCCGATCCCGAAACTATTCGGCTGGACCGTGGTCGCGTCCGCGCGCAGACACGTCTCAAGAGCGTAGGCGAGCACACGCCGCGTGTCGCGGGGGTCAATGAGAGCGTCGTCAAAGAGGCGGGCGCTGCAGTATTTGGCCTCGGACGCCTCGGCCATGCCGGCGATGACCGTGCCGCGGATGCTCTCGACGACGGCCGGATCGGGCTCGCCGCCGCTTGGCGGAGCGAAGCGCTTCTTAGCGACTTCGAGCAGCACGCCGGCCGCTTGCTCGCCGCCCATGACGGCGGTCTTCGCCGTCGGCCACGAGAAGACGAAGCGCGGACGGCACGAGCGGCTACACATCGCGTAGTTGCCGGCTCCGTATGAAGCGCCCAGCACGAGCGATATCTTCGGCGCGCGCATATTCGAAACAGCCTGGATCATCTTCGACCCGTGCTTGATAGCTCCGTCCTGCTCGGCCTCTTTGCCGACGAGAAAGCCCGTCGTGTTGTGCAGGAAGATCACGGGAGTGCGGGATTGGTCGAGCAGCTGTAGGAACTGCGCCGCCTTCACGGCGCCCTTGGGCGTGATGGGCGCGTTATTGCCGAGCACGCCGACGCGATGTCCTTCGATGCGAAGGTGCCCGCAGATGGTGCCTTGATCGATGGCCGCGCTGAACTCGAGGAAGGAGGAGTCGTCGGCAATGCGCGCGATGACTTCGCGACAGTCGTAAGGGGTCTTGGGATCGGTCGGCACGATGCCGAGCAGGTCGTCTATAGGGTAGCGCGGTGGCTTCCACTCCTTGGGCTCGAGAGCGTTCAGATCCGGCAGTTGCGCCACGACTTCCCGCGCGATTCGCAGCGCGTCGGCGTCGTCTTCGGCGAGGTATTCGCCAGTGCCGCTGACGCTGGCGTGCATCT
>PVBE012662002.1_pt1 | contig 10763 bp, 9 predicted proteins | sample 1631181 | NCBI WGS metagenome assembly PVBE01 (sample SAMN08397723, study PRJNA350692) | Marine metagenome, whole genome shotgun sequencing project. | isolation source: water | place: Pacific Ocean | collected 2012-04 | reverse complement strand
GCCGCCAATGTCCTATCCCGGCGGCGGATGGGATTGTCGCCCAACCAACCCCACAGCGCTCTTCCAAGCAGGACGATCAACCCCGCCAGCACGAACCAGCGCAACGTTGAGTGGGTCGCCAGGAGCCCGTAGTGCAGCACCGGCGGACCATAGGCGAAAATGACGAGCCGCGTGGCTCGCGCCGCCGCCGCCCGGATTTCGCCCGGCGCTGGCGGAAATCTGCGCTCTTGCCATCCCCAGCGAGCCAAATAACGGCCTCAATTTCCGTGCTTACGGGAACTCCGCCTCCCACAAACGGGGCCAAATGTTGTACCCTTCGCGCCTGCGTCCGCCTTTCTCAAGCGAAAGAGACTCTCCTCATGGCCCACCTCGGCAAAGTGACCCCGCGACTGACGACATTCCTCCAAGCCACCTTGCTCTGCGCGCTCCCCCTCGCATGCAGCACCGTGGGTGACGACGGCGGCTTATTCGACGACGATCCCGGCGGCTTATCCACCGGCGGGCAAGGCAACGGCAACCCTGGCGGCATCGGCGACGGAAACGGGGACGGGGACGGCGGCGGGAGCAACGACATTCCCGACGGCTGGTCAGGCGCCGGAGTAACCCTTACGGGCCGCGTCATGTCACCGACCGGTGAGTTTCCAATCGCGGGCGCCCTCGTCTTCCTGACGCAGACCACCCCGGCACCGATCCCCAGCGGCGTCTACAACTACGAGTGCGACAACATGACAGGCACGCCCTACGCGCTTTCAAAGGCGGACGGGACGTGGACAATCGAGGACGCACCGGCGGGCTCGTACAAGATCGTCACGCGCAAGGGTAACTTCAGGCGCATCCGCGACATCGAGATGGTGGCGGACACAGACCAGGCCGTGCCGGAAGACGTGACCACCCTGCCGTCGGCACATTCCGCCGATGCCAGGGACACGATCCCGAGCTTCGCAGTCGTGAAGGTGACGCCTGACGTCAGCTACAACCTTCTGGGTAAGTTCGGCCTCGGCCAGATGAACGGCGGCGAGCTCATCTTGAACTCGGCGCGCTTCCACCTGTACGAGGACAGCATGTTTGGCGGCGGGGGACTGCCTTCAACCCAGGCGCTATTCGATAATGGCGGCAAGCTGGACGACTACCACATGATCTTCCTGCCCTGCTACGCGAGCGCTGTCGGGGTCCAATACGTCAACCAACACGTCCAGATGCTGCGCGACTACGTCGCAAAGGGCGGCAAGATCTACAACTCCTGTACGGCCTCGCTTTGGTCCGAAGCTCCGTTCCCGCAGTACATCGAGTTCTATGATTCGGACGCCACGAATAAGTTCGATATCGGACGTCGTACGAGCAGTGACTATACGACTCAAGGCAAGGTGAACGACCAGGGCCTTGCCGACTGGATCCCCATCGTCACCAACGGCAACGACCCCAACAACCTCTCCTTCTTCAAGGGCTACGTCACCATCGACAATACCGTGGACGTCGACGACGGCCACGGCCTTGAGGAGAATGGCGGCGTCGTCAAGCCCTATACCTGGGTGACAGACGTCGGGCAGCAGTACGGCGGCTCGCCGCTGATGGTCACGTACAACTACGACTACGGCAAGGTCTTCTACTCCGTGTACGAGACGTCCTCGGGCTCCCCGACCATCACCGCCCAGGAGTTCGTGCTCCTTTACGTCATCCTCGAGGTCGGCGTCTGCACTAACCTCCCGCCGGTGGTTCCGCCGAAGTAGTAGGACTACGGACGCTTTAGCTGCTGTCGCGCTAGGCCCCTGAGTTCCTTCATGAGCTCAGGGGGAACCTGTGACGCGGGCTCCGTCGGGAGTCCGTGGGCGTGGCCGGCTTCGCCCTCTGCCGCATGTTCGGCCTCCTCCTGAGCGCGCTTCTCCTGGAGGGTGCGAACCTCGCGCATGTGCTCGTCGGTGCGCTCCAGGTGGCTCTTGCTAGGAACCAGGCTCGATTCGAGGTGTGACGACACCAGGTAGATCTGGTCCCCGTCAGAGGTGCGAACATGGAGCTGCCTGCCGTTTGCCGTTGGCGCGCCAACCCAGACGTGCACGGGCGGCCCCTTGCGGAAGAAGACCGTCGCCTTCCGCGTGTCGTCGTCGAAGAGTCCGCTTTGCTTGCGATCGCCAGAACCAGCGCCAGAGCCAGCGCCATCGACGAAGCCCCGAGCGAGCAGGTGCGCGAGGACGGAAACGTTCTGGCTCGCCCGCGCCGTGTCGAAGTTCCGGATGTTCGCGCGCTTGTTGAGAAAGTGACCCGGAGCTGCAGGATCAGCAACGATTTCCAGGCCGCCCGAGGGACTTGAGTACCGCACGCCGGCGATATCCTTGACGTCAAAGTCGGTCACCACCGGATGCCTGAGTTCGCCGAGCGGGCGATCGAAGATGCGCCGGCAGCGGCCTTGAACGGTGAGGATCCGGTCGTCTCGGCCCTTGCCAGCTCGCTTCACGTACGTTTCTTCGCGGGTCGAGCGGCCTACGACGAAGTGACTCGCTAGGCGGTCGCCCGTCCAAGCCTTGACCTCAACGCCCGAGTTCTTACCCAGGCGGGCCTTGCGCGTGCTGTCTTCGTCCCCCGGCGCGCTGGACGTGATCCGGATCTCGCCGAGTACGGCCGCGATGGTGTCCATCGTCGTCTGGTTGGCTCGGTACCGAATGGGCGACACCACCGTCCACTGGCTTTCGGCTGCGCCTTGGGTCGCGCCCTTCGTCAGATCCCTCTCCAGCACAATGTGGCGCTCGGCCTTGGGAACCCCAGCGCCATTCCGGATGATCTCGATGCGCGACAGTTGGTCGAGCGGAGCGCGAAGCGATAGCGGGTCCAGAGGTTCGGGAGCCGCCGCGACGTCGGATTGCGGCTTGGCTTCGGTGGACGTCCCGTCAGGCGTCGCCGTTGGCGACTCCCCACGACACGCGACCGCGACCGCGAGCGCGACGAGCACAGACGCTACCGGGCTAGCGCTGCGCAACCCATCCGAGCCGGCTGAGTGTTGCGTTCATTTCGTCCTTGCTCGCTACGCCTTCATGCCGCGCCTCAACGTGGCCGGACGCATCCACAAATACCTGGGTCGGTACGGATTCGATCGAGAAGAAGAGCGCGAATCGCTGGTTGCCGCCGCGGTCGATATTGACTTCGACAACGTCGACGCTTCCCTCGTACTCGGTCCTTAGTTCGTCGACCCAGGGTGCCATGATCTGACAGGGCAGACAGTAGTCGCGCGTAAAATCGATCATCACCGGACGGGCCGCAGCCGCTGGAGCCACGGATTTTGGGCTGGCGGTGGACGGCTTCGGAGTCGGCGGCGACTCCGAACTTGATGGCGTCACGGATGAGCCTTGGTCGTCGCACGCCGCCGCAGACGCGAGCAGCAGCATGAGCGGCGGCAAGGCGCGGCGCATGATTGACGAATCTGGTGAGGGCGGCGGGCGTTGCATAGGGGGCGGAAGGGTGACGCCGGGACGGCGGCGCGAGACTCAGGTGAGACTCAAACGAGATTAGCTCAACGCGACTTTGCGGAGCAAGCCGCGCTGGCCCGCCGCCCCTTTTACGGGCCAGCGCAGGCTCAGTCGCAGAGCGCGGGGCGTTCGGCCGAGCGGCCTCCGCGCGCCTGGGCCGTTAAGGTAATCCTGCGCCAACGCCTATCCCCTGCCCCGGCTCTAGACCCCTCACCGACTTGGCCTATGCTCCAAGGCCAGAACCCCAATGACCACAGCAAGCAATACAAGAAGGGTGTTGGTTCTCGGCGCTTATGGCGAGGCGGGCAGCGCGGTCGCGCGTGGCCTGGCGGCAACGAAGCTCTTCAACGTCACCGCCGCCGGTCGAGATCAGAAGAAGCTCGACCTTCTCGTGGGCTCCAACGCCGACGTGTCGGGTTTGCGGCTCGATATCCGCGATCGAAGCGCGCTCGACGACGCGCTGCTTGGGGCCAACCTGGTCATCAACTGCGTCGGCCCCTACGTGGGCATGGGCGCCGATGTTGCCAACGCCGCGATTGCGGCGCGCGTTCCCTACTTCGACATCGCCAGCGAACAGGAGCACTACCGGCGATTGCTGTCGCAGGACAGCGCGTGTCGCGACAGCGGCGGACTCGTTTTGACGGGAGTCGGCGCCTACCCTGGCCTGTCTGGGATCATGCTCAAAGCCCTGCTCAAGAAAATCCCCAATGCCCAATCCGGGGAGATGGCCTTGATAACGGGGCACCACGCAGATCCCTCGGTCGGACACGCCCAAGAGATCTCCGGTGTGGTCGAGTTGGCGTACGATCTCATGGATCTCAACGACGGCAAGCTGCGACGAATCACGCCGGGAGTTCGGCGAGACTTTGAATTCCCCCTCCCCTTCGGCGCAGCAAAAGTCATGAACTGGCCGCAGATGGAGGTGCTCTCCCTCGCGGCGACCGGAACGTTTCGCGACTTCAGTACCTTCGTCGCGCTGGGCGGTGAGAAACTGCCCTCACGCTTGGAGCTGCGGCTTCTTCGCGCACTGCGGCCAACTCCCGAGAGCAGAGTGCTCGCCATGTGCGCGCGGGTCCTTGAAAAACGTCGCTCTCGCGCTCTGGCAAAGCCTCCGCCCAAAGATGCGGCGACAAATCACGGAGCGATCGTCATCACGATTCGAGACGGCGGCAACGCCCACACCGCGTCCGCCGTGGTCAATGACCTACCGGGGGCCACGGCGTGGTTGCCGATCTACGCGGCAAAAGAGTGGGCGGCCGGAAAGCTCGACAAGAGCGGCGTAGCCATTCCGATGGATGTCTTCGATCCGGAGCACGTATTGGCCGAGCTGAAGCAAGACGCCGAGCGCGCAGCGTTCGTCGTCAACGGGCTGTGACGACGCGCCTCACTCCCCTGCAGCCGCGGACGCCACGGCCCGAAAGCACCGCGGGTTGCTAACGGTACCGCCTGTCGCAAGCCAGGCAGAGGCCGTACACCCGGCTCGACATAACTTGCCAAAAGCGCACTCACCGCACGCGCCTTCGAGTTGGTCGACGTCGAACTGGCGATTGTAGACAAAGCGGTTCGGATCGTTCCAGATCTCTTCGAGGGAGCGCTCGCGGATATTGTCCTCGTCAAAGTGGTCGGGCATCGAGAGACAGCCGCGGACGGTTCCCTGACTCGTGATCCCAATCGCGCTCAGCCCCGCTTGGCATGAGCCCCAGAAGCCTGACCCGCAGTCGGCGGATGCGCGCAGGCGTGGCTCCGCGGGGCTGAAGTAGCCGATAGTGTCGGCCGCCTGGATCCGTAGCGGCGAACGCTCGATCACTCGGAGCAGCTCGGCCTCCAAGAGCGGCAGCTCCTCCGGACTGAGCGCGAGACGCTCGCCATGTTCGGCGGCGCGCCCGTAGGTCAGCGTCAGCTGCACCAGCCAGCCCTGAAACCCGGCCTCAACGAGCATCTCGTTGATGACGTCGAGGTGCCGCACGTTCAGGCGGCCGACTTGCGTCACGGCACCCACGCGCATGCCACGTTCGGCGAGAGCACGGGCCCCGGCGAGCACGCGAGCATGATTGCCACGGACGCCCCTTAGCGCGTCGTGGATCTCGGCGGGGCCGTCCATCGAAAGACTGACCGAGGCGAATCCCGCGTCGATGATGGCGTCAAGCTGCACGGACACCAGCATCCCGTTGCTCATCAGCTCAGCGCGCAGGCCGCGCTCGCGAACTCTTCGCACCAAGATCGGCCAATCTTCGCGCATCAGCGGCTCGCCGCCCGAGAACGTCACCGTCTGACAACCGAGCAGAGCAAGCTGGTCGATGAGTGCGAGAGCCTCCGCGGTGGAGAGTTCGTTGTCCCGCGGCTCTCCCGCCGACGATCCGCAGTGAATGCACAGGCCATTGCACGCTCGCGTGATCTCCCAGACGCAAAGGCGCGGGCGCGGGACGCGAGGAGCGAGCAACGGGAGTTTTAGGTTCATGCTTGGCCTCGTTGTAAGCAGTACGGATTATCGTAGATGGATCCCGTGACCGCGTAGGCCGTCGACGTGCACCCTGCCCTGCACACGCGACGATACGTGCAGCGCGCGCACTCGCCTTGCAGCAGCTCCTCGCGCCACTCGGTGTTGTAGGCAAAGCGGCTCCTATCCGCCCAGATGTCAGCGAAGCGCTCTTTGCGCACGTTGCCCACCACAAACTCAGGCGGATGCGTCGGACAACCCTTCACGTCCCCGTTGGAACAGACGGCCACGCCAAGGCAGCCCGCCATACATCCCATCCAGAAAGTCCGGCGACCGTCCATACTCCGCCTCAGAAGCGGTTCGTGCGGACCGTAGTATCCAATGCTGTCGGCCACGACGAGACGCAGCTTGTCCTGGCGGGCGAAGTTTGCGAGCTGCGCGGCCAGCTCGGGCAGTTGCTTCGGGTCGATGAGATAGGGCTCGCGGATCTCGAGTAGACGCCCGTAGGGGTAAGCCAGCTGGACTTGCCAGACCTCGACGCCGAGCTCAACCAGAAGGGCATGCATTTGCTCTAAGTGTGGGAGGTTCCAGCGGTTAATATGGGTGATCACCGCGCTGCGTAGCGGCGACGCCACGACGCAACCGAGTGCTCGTACCGCGCTCTCAAAGCTCGACGAGGCACGCTTCGGTCGCGTCGAGGCGACGCGGATCCGGTTATGAACGGGCTCCAGACCATCGAGCGATACGGAGACGCCGGAGACGCCAGCCGCAACCATCTGCTCCACCGTCGCGTCGTCGACCTGAAGGCCGTTCGTGACTATGGAAACCCGGATTCCCGCCCGCGAGAGTCGCTCTGCGATCACCGGCCAGTCCGGTCGCAGGAGCGGTTCGCCGCCGGTCAGGCTAACCCGACCGCACCCCGCTTCGGCAAGATCGGCCGCCAGAGCGAGTGCTTCGTCCGTGGAAAGCTCGTCCGCGTCCCGACGTCCCGCAGAGAGTTCGCAATGCAAGCAGCGCAGGTTGCAAGCGGTGGTGATATCCCAGACGCAATGCTGCGGGACGCGCCGGACCTTGGCCGCGAAGTTGCTCATTCGTCAGGAAACGCAACGCCCCGATATGGAAGCGCCACGTGGCAGAGTGAACCGTCGAGCAGTGCGTCGCGGTACGTATCTTTGCTCTCGTTCTCGAGCAGGCCGGGCTCCCAGTGGCAGCATTCGACGAGTTCCTCGAGTGCTGCGGCGACCTCATCGGGTGTTCCCGTTGCAAAGAGATCGGTCAGCGCAACGTCCCAACTGGCGTGCAGGGACGTAAAGCAGTCGCATAAGTGGATTTTGGTTTGGTCGGGTAGGTCCGATTGATCGATGGCTCGGAAGAGAAGGGAGTCGCGATCTACGGCGCAATCATCCGGCCATTGGGGGATCGCAACGGTCCCACCGGTCCCGCCCTTGCCGCCGGTCTCCACGAGCTGAATGCCACCCGTACCGGCGTCTCCGCTTGCGCCCGCCGTCCCGCCAGCTCCGCCGGTTTCGTCCGTTGCGCCGCCGGACGCGCCCGCGCGGCCGTCATTGCCGTCTCCAACGTCCGTCGTCCTGTCGCCTCCGCACGCGGATGCCAACAAACCCAGCAAGAGGAACCCGCCCAAGACCGGCGCACTTGCTCGACGCGTGAACGGATCCAGGGTCGCTGGTGAGCCGTCAACGTCCGCCCCAGGCAAGGCCTCGCGAAGCTCTCGCACCAATTGGTCCACGTCCCACGACTCGAGCAGTTCCACCGTCGGCGCTGGAAGGCTCGATGCGTCGGTCGAACCCAGACGCCCCACCACGTCGGTGAGCAACTGCGACAAGGGCTCCCAAAACGTGGGATCGTCGCGGCGCCGATTCAGCAATCGATACAGCTCCTGGTAGGTCTGATCCAAGCTCGACCAAGGCGCGAGAGCGACGCCTTGGCTGGAGAGGAAAGCGCGCACCCGATGGGTGATGGTAAGCATGAGGGCTGGTTCAGTCATAGGGTCCCCAAGTAGACGCGCATCGTACATGGATTTGCGCCGCCGGTCGCGGGCACAACGCTATCGGACAGGTTGAGAGCCCGCGTAGTCGGCGCGGCTTGCTACAGTCCCCCGATGTCCAAGCCGACCCTCGTTCTCGGGAACCTCAACTACTCGTCTTGGTCGGCGCGAGCGTGGTTGGCGCTGCGAGCCGCTGGGGTTGAGTTCGAGGAGCGTCGCGTCGGCCTCTTCGTCGACGAGGGCTGGCGCGAGAAGTTGCGGGGGCTCTCTCCAACCGGGAAAGTACCCGTCCTCATCGACGGCGATCTCGTCATTCACGAAGCGTTGGCCATTTGCGAGTACGTGGCGGAGTGCCACCCTGACGCGCGACTCTGGCCCGCGAATGCCTGCGATCGGGCCACCGCTCGCGCGCTCAGCGCCGAAATGGCATCGGGATTCGCGAACATTCGATCAAAGCTGGGAACCCACGTCCGCGGCCGCGTGCACGATTTTGAGCCGGATGACGAGACCCGCGCCGAACTCGATCGGGTCGTGGAGATCTGGGACCACGCCCGCCCGGGCGCCTACCTGCTCGGCGACTTCTGCATCGCCGATATCATGTACGCGCCGGTCGTGAGCCGCTTCGTGACTTGGGGTATCGGAGTCGAGGGCGCAGCGGAGGTGTATCAGCAGAGAGTGCTCGCCCATCCTCTGGTTCTCGAGTGGTTCGAGCGGGCGCGCGCGGAATCCTCAATACCGATGTACGACGCGCTGCTCGCCACTTGAGCCGAACACGACCGACAACGTCACATTCCGTATTCGAGTCCGACGCTCGGTGAGATGACGAGCGCGGGGGACGGGAACATCTGCTGCACACCGAGCTGCATTGAGAGCGCCACGCTCTCAGTGAGTGCGTATTGGGCGCCAAAGCCGCCGCCGACGAAGGCCGTCCCCGCGGTGTGGTAGACATCCAGCTGCTGTTGCCCGACACCCTCGGTCACGACGTCGACAGATGTGACCGTCGCAGTGTGCCCGTAGCCGAACGTCGCGAAGAGGAAGGGGCGAAGCCCCTGCCGTCCGAAGGGGTCGTCGCCAAAGTGGTACGCACCGCGCAACGCCACGTGTACCGGGCTTACGTCTAGCGTCCCGATCTTTCCGGGGCTTCCGAGAATGACGCCGGCGCGGGCGCCAAGCATGACGTGCCTACCTAGGAGGCGGTCGTATCCGAAAAGTACTCGCGATGTGCCGGTTTGATAACCACCGCTAATCTGGTTCCCATTGTTCGGCCCCGCGAGGGGGTTGCCACGGTACTGCTTGTCCGTACCGGCCAGGAAGCACTGATGCCCCTCCCCGCTAGTCTGCACGCCCTGGCTGCAGAGATCATCTGACGAGTCGATGATTATCAGGTCCGGTGAGTAGGAGAAGGAGAGCCAATTCAACTTGGCCTCCCTCGGCTCGGGATCCTGGCTTTGGATAACATCGTCGACGCAACGGGAATTCTGGCAATGCTGTCCGTTGAAGCACTCCTTGTCGGTGTCGCAGTGCGACAGGTCGAGGTCCTCCTCTTGTGCGTCGCGCTCGTTGGGCTCGTTCGACTCGTTCGGCTCGTTGCGCTCGTCGCGTTCAGCTCGCTCGGCTCGCTCGGCTCGCTCGGCTCGCTCAGCTCGTTCGGCTCGCTCAGCACGCTCGGCTCGCTCGGCGCGCTCAGCTCGCTCGGCGCGCTCCGATTGCTCGGCGGGGAGCTTCGCCGGCGCCGTGTCGGCGGGACTCGGCGTTCCATCGTCGGCATCAGGCGTCAGCCACGCGCCGTCACCTGACGGTTTCGACGGCGCTTGCCGTAGTGCGGCGGTCGCGGGTTCGGGCGCCCGAAGCGGCGCGATGACGCGCTTTGAAAGCGCGGTGCGCACGGTGGGCGCGAGCCGTGCCGCAGCCGCGGCCTTGACCGTTTCGAGCGTCTCGAGCGCAAGCGGGACCGACGTGGGCCGCGACGGCTCCGACGCGTCCGACGCGTCCGACGACGGCAGCAGAGCCGGTCTTTCGTCGCTCGCCGGCAGATTGTTCGCGACGACCGGACCTGTTGAAGCGACGGATTGCGGAACGGCACCACTCGCCGCCAACGCAGGCGCGCTCGCCGCCGAGACTTCCTCGGCCTCGCGAGCGCCGACAACAGATGTCGCAACCACGGCAACTGCCGCCGTGGCCACCACCACAGTGGCCGCAGTCTTCCAGGCACCAGTCGCGACCAGGTACTTGCCAGCGCCAAAGACCTTGCTTGTGGTCGCCGCTGTTGACGCCCCCCCCGCGATCGGAACACCGACGGGAAGCAGCGCGAGCACACCGGCAGCGAAACCGCGACTCGGGCGCAGTCGTCCGAGCGCGTCCTCGACGTAACGCCCAAGCTCCGACTTGATCTGCGCACGCCCGCGCGAGAGACGTTTGCGGACCGCAACTTCCGAAAGCTCCAGCGTGTCCGCCACCTGTCTCACCGACTGGTCCTGCAGATAGAAGAGAACAAAGGCCTCGCGGTGCGCCTCCGGGATGTTCTCGACAGCGCGGCGAATCAGCCCCTGCTCTTCCAAGCACAAGACCTGATCGAGCGGGCCGTCGGCGGCGTCGATCACGCAGCCGGCGGCATCGCCTCCGACGGAGTCGATGGGCGCTCCCGCGTGCTTCCGATTGGTTTGACGCGCGCGGCGGGCGATGTTTCTGGTGATCCCCGCAAGCCACGCCCCAAGCCGTTGGGCGTCATTGAGCGAAGGAAGACTCTTCCAAGCTTCGACGAAGGTGAGCTTCCCCCCGGTTCACGGACACCCAAGAAAGCGCGACAATGCGCGAGGAGTGTCCCATGTCATCAAGGAAGAAAAAGCAGCGACGGTCGAGGCGAAAG
>PVBE011774006.1_pt1 | contig 10763 bp, 10 predicted proteins | sample 1631181 | NCBI WGS metagenome assembly PVBE01 (sample SAMN08397723, study PRJNA350692) | Marine metagenome, whole genome shotgun sequencing project. | isolation source: water | place: Pacific Ocean | collected 2012-04 | reverse complement strand
GATGAGATGAACCTCCACGTTATTCAGAGCGAGGAAGCCAGAGCAGAAGCCAGAATTTTGATGCGGGTCCAAGAGCACATTATTTCTCCAAGGTACGGAGGTAGCGTCATCGGAGGAATTCATGACCATATTACTGGTGCATATCTCCTCACTCACGGCAATGTATTCCTGCCGATGCAGGTTGCTATGGATGTCTTGAGCTCAATCAACTACGATGGAGAATTGCCAAAAGAAAAAGAGCAAAACGGACAGAAAGGATTCAGTGGAAATGACATTTTCAGCCTATTGGTAAAGGGCGGCTTCAGCCTCAATTTCAAGAATAGGGCTGGCGAAGACGTCACAGTAGCCAGCAAGGAGGGAGAAGTTAGCGGTGCTATAGACAAGAGAGGGATCGGTGCCGAAGACGGGCGCCTTCTGGATGCAGTAGTACAGACTCACGGGACCGACGAGGGATCCAAATTCATCAACCAGATGACCAAGATGACCATCGCTATTTGTACAGCAATGGGCTTCACAACGGGAATTGATGACGAGGATCTTCCACCCGAGGCAAAGGAGAAGATTGACAGAATTAATGCTGATGCCAGCACCGACGTGGATGCCGAATTGGAGAAATTCGGAAAGGACGGTAGGAAGTACGAGGCTAGACCAGGAAGGACTCCCCATGAGACCCTAGAAGAGAACATCCTCACAATTCTGGACGCAGCCAAGGCCGAGACTGGAAACGTCGCCAAGGCGCTGCTAGGCGATGACAACTCAGCGGTACTGATGGCCACTTCCGGTGCTAGAGGGTCTATGGACAACCTAGCGATGATGGCCGGATCAATCGGACAACCGAAAGTTAGGGGCAAGAGGCTTGAGAGAGGATACCAAGACCGCGTCCTTTCCCACTTCCCCAGGAAGGTAAAGGGTGCCAAGGAGAAGGGCTTCGTTTCCTCTTCATTCAAGAGGGGTCTAGAACCCACTGAATTCTTCATGCTATCAGTATCAGGAAGGGAGTCCTTGGTTGATACAGCAGTTAGGACGAGCAAATCTGGATACATGCAACGGCGTCTGATTAATGCAATGGACGACCTAAAGGTTTCAAACGACCCGATGGCGTCGGTTAGAAATACCGCTAACCGAATAATCCAATTCGAATACGGGGAAGACGGCACAGATCCTGCTAGGAGCAGGAAAGGAAGCCCATTCGACGTGGACCAAGTTCTGAATGACGCATTGGGAGGTGCTAACTGATGGTAGTCAAGAGTGCGACAAAGAAGAAACTGATGGATCTGGGAATCGAGGAAGAGTATGCACACAAGCTCGCCGATGACAGAAAATGGGATGACGTGAAGGGGCTCTCTCCCGGGCAAATTGCTCAGATATGCGGAATAGACTCGGGAACTTCACAGTGAATACACGATGTAATGGCAAGCTCTGTAAAATCATCCAGAGCCAACGCTGCAAGTTCCGAGAAGACTATTGTACGGCGTCGAACAGTCTCTCGACGTCGAAGAACTACTCGTTCCCTACCATTGCAGGATTACGACTACGATTCAAAAATGAAGCAACTAATCCGTGACATTGATGACGAAGATGAGATGTACATACATCTCAACAAAGCCGCAGAAAAAGAAGGCTCTAGCATGACTCCAATGATGATTGACCAACTGGTCAAGGGACTCCACAGCAGAGGGGAGAAGAAACTGACTGATGCCAAGGCAAAGAAGATCATCAATTCTGCAAATAACTTCTACATGGATTCCAAGGCAGTCCCTCACGAAGCCGTCGGTATCACAACTGCTCAATCAATTGGCGAACCGGGGACTCAGATGACAATGCGTACCTTCCACTACGCTGGTGTGGCAACTGTAAACGTCACCCAGGGGCTTCCCAGGATTATCGAGATTGTCGATGCTAGGAAGGTGCCTAAGACCCCAACAATGATAATTTACATGGATGAGAAGAACTCTAAGGGCAAGCCCCTAAGGACCAATGAAAAGCTCGTCAGAGATCTAGCAGCCTCAATAGAGACTACAACTGCAATGGACATAGCCACTATCGATGTGGACGTCGCCCAGCGGAACATAGTACTTCAATTGAACAATAGCAATATGAGGCTGAAGAAGATGAATGGAGCCGAGGTTAGGGACAAACTATCCCGCGCACTCAGGCTTTACGTCCAAGCAGATGACGAAGATCGCCCTAAGTCACTAAGGATAATTCCCGGGGTTTCAAAGGAAGAGGATCTTGCTGACCTTGCATCAGACCCGCCGACATATACGGCGCTCCTGCAACTAGAAGACAAGATCAAGAAACTCCGTCTGAAGGGACTTCCTGGAATCAGTAGGGCCACCGTACAAGGACCCATGTCAGAAACAGGTGAGTACTACATTTCCACAATCGGCTCCAACCTTTCGAAGGTCAGCGAGTTCGATGGCGTGGATAGATCGAGAACTTACACCAACAATATCAACGAGATTCATGACTACCTGGGGATTGAGGCTGCTCGTCAGGCGATAATTAACGAAATGTGGGACACACTCGAAGGGGCCGGGCTTGATGTGGATGTTAGACACCTCATCATGGTTTCAGATGTTATGACAACCGGCGGTGAAGTTAGGGCAATAGGGCGTCACGGTGTCAGCGGGACCAAGCACTCGATTCTTGCCAGATCAGCCTTCGAGGTTACTGTCACCCATCTATTGAAGGCTGGTGTAATTGGTGAGAGAGACATGCTATCAGGTGTGACTGAGAACATCATTGTCGGTCAGCCTGTGGCTTTGGGTACTGGCAGCGTCGAGCTATTCTACATACCAGAAGAAACCAATTGAGGTGAAAGGAATGGACATAGCTAGGCAATTGAAGCAAGGAATAAACACGGGAAACATTGTTTTCGGTCAAAGGCAGACATCATCTGAGTGCTCCAAGGGAGGGGCGAAAATGGTCCTAGTTGCTGCCAACTGCCCCGAGTCATTTATCGATGAACTTCGGAACTCACATCCATCCGTGCCAGTTCACCAGGTAACGTTGGTGAATCGGCAACTTGGAGCAGCGTGTGGAAAACCATTCCCAGTAAGCTCCCTATGCATCATAGATGCCGGCCAGAGCGACTTGCTCCAACTCGCACCCAATCTTTGATTGGATAATCGTCCTCAGAAACGATTTTCTTGGGTTTTCTTCAAAGTCACACCCTTCGCCCTACATCTATGGAAGAGGCGTTGCGGGATCTTCTCAGAATAAAATCTGTTAACCTCCGTAACCAGAAAGTGGGCTCTGTAGCACCCGGCTTCACCTTCCTGGGCGTCGCCAATGCAATCCCAGATTTGGAAATACACTCGAATGAGGTTTTTATTTGGCATGCCAAAGCCGGAATATTGCCAATCACTGAGAGTGAGATAATCAGGTTTGGAATGGATGCACCCAATGGACTCAACCTAATCCTGAGTGAAAGGCCCGTTCATTCGGAATGTCACTCGGTAGTTACTTTCAATTTCAGAATTCTTGAACCCGAGGAAGTTTCCATGTGGGTCGGAAAGGCCGTTCTATCAGGAGATTTGATTGCAACCGCTAAGGATGAAGTAGAGGACCAAATGGAACGATTAGAACATGAAAAAAGAACCCAGAAACTGTTAGTTCTGAAACCAGTCATTGAGATCAAGGAATGGTCTTCACAACGTGGAATGGATGGTTTCTCTTCAACCCCCATTCTCCTAAGGGCACGACTGTGGTCCGTATCGGGGGAATTGAAAGGGCCCGATGGTGAAAGAGAATCCGGTGAATGGGTGATTCTTGAGGATCCGTGGTCAAAAACCGTGTCTCTAATGAATGATATTCACAATCTCCGCCAGGCACCAATTCTGAGGACTATTGAACCACAGAATTCCAATTGGCTTACTCCTGATAGGATAAATCAAGAATTGTCCAAAGCCATCGAGGAAAGGAGGAGAGGGGGCTCAGGAGAGATCAGTGATTCAGGAACCGTCCGTAGCATGCTTCTTCAGAAATGGTCTTTGGACTCCGAAACAGCCAGAATTGCCGATTGCAATATTATGATTCCTGGATGGCTAATACACTTTGAATCCGAAAAGATTCTGCACGGACGTAACGGTCGCCTATACGATTACTAATTCCTCTGTAACAGCATCATATCTTCATCCGAGAGGGTTTGACCCTCCATAAGCCTAGACATTAAGTCAGTAACTTCAACCCTCTCCGAATCCTGCTCTTTCTTTGTTCCTGATAACTTCAGAATATCCTGCATAGAATGAATACACCGGAGGGAGATGATGTATTTGTTGTGTAAATCATCAGCTTCACCCTTAGTTGCAGTTAGTCCTAGATGTTCTGAATTTGCCATCCCCCTGAGCCTATCAACTTCATTTGAAAGCTCCATCATCAGGGAGTGGGCCTCCTCTGACTTCTCGGACGCGTCGGTTACAGCATCATGTGCTTTCTGCTGCCTCTTCTCAGCTTGCTTCACTTCCTTCAGAACAGAAGAGCTACTTGCTTCCTCTTCCTTTTTGAGCAATTTAAATTCAGTCTGCAACCTCTTCATTGTCGCATAGAAGTCCCTCTCCTTCTTTGGGCTAATTTGACCTGTCTGATGTCGCCACTCCAGCTTATTCATCTGCTCGCGAATTTTTCGGGATCCTGGGCCCTTCCTCTTTTTGCCTTTGTCTTGATCATTATTTTCAACCGAGCTCCTCAATTTAGCCCTAACTTCCTTTAATTCATTTGTCTTCTCGAGCCTAATCTTCCTAAGTTCTGCGACCCTACTATTTGCCTCATTCCGCAATGTCTTCTGCTTCTGCACTTCGGTGATCAATTGCTTCACTTGACTATTTATCTCATTCCTCTTGTCTAATTGACCTCTGACTTTCACGTTGAGTTGGTCACGTCTTGTTTTGAAATCTGTCAGCTTATCGCTAACGGACTGAGTTTTCGTTTCGAAAACTTGACTAAAATTCGACTGATTGAGTTCCAACAACTACCCTCAGAGATGCCCAATTGAAGCCTCCATTTAAGGAGTACCGAGTTTTTACACCCCTATTCCCTTCTAGTGGCAACTCTACCTTGCCTACTCCCTCTTCTGGATACTCCAATCTTTCTGCTCTTTTTCCTAGGCCTGGACACCCTTTTCGAATCATCCGAACCTTCCTTTTTAGTTCCTGAAATTGTTGAGAGGCCCCCAGATTCTAGCAATGCCCCCAACTCATCTGTGCTAAGGGAGCCGCCCTTGGCCGCAATTCCACGAATGTCTTCTATGCTGGAGAAGTCTCCACGGCCAGAAGAGATTCTCGAATACCTCTCTACCCTTTTCAATTCCTTTCTCTCAACCTTAACTGATCTTTTCTTTGCCTCAATATTATTGTCGATTGATGAAATCCTCTTGCTGATTCTCCGTATCTCTTTCCTGCTGATTTTCTCGTCTTCAATTTCTACATTATCTTTGAGATCAGACACTACCTTGTCCGAGACTTCTTTGTTCTGATCCAACTTCGTAGAAATCTTCCTCATTTCACTAACTCTGTTGATATAATCGGAATGAGCCTTTTCTGCCTCTTTCTTTTTCTTAATTGATGCCTGAATCTCGAAGAATCTGCTGAATGCAGTTAGCTCCGGATTTAGCATTGGTACAGCAGTCAGATCATTATCTATGCTGGTAAGGGATTGGAATGTATCACTCAACCATTCTTCTAGAATCTTTGATGGAGGCGGAACACACTTGTTGATTGAGTCCCGCTTCTCTCGTTGTTTTTGAGCATCCTTTCTTGATACGTGAAATTCTCCTAGCAACTTCTTTCTCCCTGAATCAGAATGCTCGAAACCTACTATTGCAGACCTCAAAGCCTTGACTATGTGCACTTGCTCCTTCCTCTCAGATTGAAGATCCCTAATCTCCCCTTCAATAGAGCGTAACATAGCCTTCTTTTCTTTGACCATTCTACTGACTCCTTCTGCATCCAAAACCTTGAGGTCTTCCCAATTGTTGGTTTCAGGGCTGTCGCTCATTCTTCCTCACCAGCCGTTTTTTCCACCCTTGCTTTGCTCTTCTTTGCGAAAGAGGAAAGCCCCCCTTCCTCGATATTCCTTCTAGCCCTTAGCAGGTCTCGGAAACCAGGACCGATTTGACCAAATCCTTCTTTGAGCCTCTTTTCCCAGTGTGCAATCGCCTTGTCACTCTGAGAAAGAAGCTCCCTTGCTCTGTCTAATTGACTCCTCACTTCCTTTAATTCGCCCGATGCCTCTGACATCTTCTTGTACATTGGTTGGGCCTTAGAAACCGCTTCGATCATCTTGGCGTGTTCCTTATCCGCCTTTTTGAACAATGCAGACATTTTCCGGCTCTTTTCTAGGTAGTTGGACATCTCGGGATTGGAATCCTTTCTATCTCTGACCCACTTGTCGTTCTCTGAAATAAGTGCCCTCCTTTTCTCCAGAAGCTTCCTCTCAGATTTGTGATCTAGGGCCGATGTCTGAATCTTATTCTCAATCTCCTCAATCTGCTCCAGAAGCTTCTGCTTCTTCCACTTGGGGTCTAGGCTAATCATTCCTCCTGAGCTAATCAGCTTCTCCCTGATTTCTTTGACCTCGGGAATCAATCCCCCAGCTTCAGTCTGAAACCGATCTCTCTCCTCCTTGAATGCTGCAACCTTGGTATTTGCATCATCGAACGCGCTTTTCATTCGCTCAACCTTTGGACTCAGTGAGTCTTCTTCAGCCTCTAGATTTCGTATCACACCGGGAAGACTGTCTTTCAGCATAACCCTCCTTCTCAGGAGTTTCTCAGCAAGCTCACCAGGCTCAACCTCCATCAGTTCTGCAGTGTCCATTTCGATTCCGAGAAATCCCTCCTTTTTTTAGCAATAGTGGACAATTTTCTGGGTTTGATTCATACGATGGCCATTCAAGCCGACTCCATGCGGGTCTTGCTAGGCAATACTATTGCCATGTCCATTGCAATAATATTGCTATCCAGCATGGCATCGCATTCATTCTCGACAAACCAACTAGAATTTAGCAGAATAGGCGCCAAGTATTCCGACGAGCCAACTAACTCCACAAATTTCACATCATCGGGAGGATCTGGATTGGCAGTATCCGGTGAACCAGGTTACGTTGGTGACACTCTTACTGCCTCAATGATGGTGACAAATTCAGGAAACGTAAGCGCATCAGTCTCACTCCTTGTTGCTACAGTTTCTGGTGATGAGTCATTCGAGGGTGCCCACTTCCCTATTTCTCCCGGATCTACCCGAGAGGTTTCCACTCCATTCAAATTGACCTCATCTGGTACTAATCACTTTGATTGGCGGGTATCTGTAGTTGAAGATCCTGATAATTCGCAATTACAAGGAAATTTTTCTGTCGAGGTACTGCCCAGCCAGACACTAAACGTATCTATTGACTCAATAGAATGGACAAATTCTGACGGCTTGAATTTCGATGCCTCCATTTTCCTATCCAATGGAAGATCACGGGGAATCATTCTCGAGGCCTCTTCCGGACAAAATGGCGGCTACAAACTATTGCAGAGTTTACAAATCGACTCGAATCCAGGTAGAAGGACAATCTCTTTCGATTTGGGACATCCTTCAGCAGACGAGGTAATATTGGAGGCTATTCCAATCGCTTGGCAGCCTTCATCAGCTTCCACTAATTTAACACAACTTAGCGTCACAGAGCCATTGGTAAACAAAGCCTCACTATCCGTAGATGCCACCTTCGACCCAGAAATGCCCACTCCTGGAAGTAGAGTCATGGTCTCCATATCATTAGAAAATACGGGCAACTATCAAGCACAATCCGGCCATGTAAGGGTGATATCTTCATCCGACCAGCAAATCCTCGCTGAGACAGCGGTTCAGTCAGTAATGCCTGGATCAATCTTCACAACCGAGGTGTCTTTGTCAGATTGGCCAAATAGCGATAGCGTCGGTTTAGAGCTGCAGTGGCTAACAAGCGGTACAAAATCTACGGACTACCTAACAATCGAGACCGAGAAGAGTCAGGAAGGATTGAATCTCCCCTTTGACTTAGTTGCAGCCGCCTATGGACTTCTAGCCGGAATACTAACAATTCTTGTGGGTACATTTGTCTGGCGCGCAGTTTCTACTCGAACTCCTTCTACTACCGATTATAATCTCCGTGAAACAAAGGAATCTGCAAAATCACAGTCAAAACTGGAGAAGACGGAGATTCAATGTTCGTATTGTGACCAGAGACTGATGGTTCCTCACAATCATGTGGGCGGAGTCCGCTGTCCTGCTTGCTCGATGGAATTCGTTGTCGGCCAAGTCGACCAGCCATCACATCCCGTAGTCCGCTCTTCAGAAGACACCCTTAATTGTCCAGAATGCCAACAGGCCTTGAGGGTGAAAATGGAGAATAGGCCAGTAATGTCTAGATGCCCGGTCTGCAAGACTCAGTTCATGGCCGAGGCCGAGGAGGATCAAGATGTCTGAATTCAGCGAAATCGAGGAGATGTATCTGAAGACCATATTCGAGGTTCACTCCGAGATGCCCGGGGAGATCGTAAAGACCACACAGATTGCTGATTTGATGGGCGTTTCTGCCGCCTCTGTTACAGAAATGGTCCAACGCCTAACCCAACGTGGAATGATCACTCACATACCATATCGCGGCTGCCGACTGACAACTGAGGGTTTTCAGTTAGCTGCCAGAGTTAAAAGACGAGAAGGCCTACTAGAGGTTCTTCTGAAAGACGTGATAGGTTTCAAGGGGGATGTGAAAGCTGTTGCATGCAAAATGGAGCATGCCGTAGGGATAGATCTGGAGGAAACTCTAGACCGCCTTCTTGGTTATCCGGAAACAACTGTCGGTGGAGGTAAGATCCCTAGTATCGAGCGTGATTTTGAAACATTGGGCGTTGGAACACTATTGCCATTGGGGCGACTACCTGAGGGATCATCAGCGGAAGTCGAGATGATTGTTGCAAACGATGTTGAAACCATAACTATCAATGATTGCGGTATCAGTATTGGAGCCCCGATCTCTGTTTCTGAGGGGAAGATAACTACTGGTGGCATGGAAATCGGCTTATCTGATGGCATTTCAATGAAGATACTGGCCAGAATCACTTCGATGGGGGAGTAAGAATTTCTTCGAACGAGGACCCAACAAATTCCATCTCTCCAGAGAGTGAGTTGGAATCAATGGTAGAAACCCTGCAAATAGAGACTCCTTCGGCCCCTGAAATCAAAGGAATGGTCAAGGTCGAGGAAAGGGCCGAAACAGTCAACAAAAAGACACAATTGAAATCTAGAGAGACGATTCTTACAGGTATCGACGATATTCTGATCAGTCGCGGGGCTCGTTTGGTATTATTCCTCCCCATCGCAGTAGTCGTCCTTTTCGGACTAGCCCAGTCGTATCGTGCCTCCGTCCCTAGTTGGTGGGAAGGTGGAGTTCAGGAACTATTCTTCAACCTCTCATTCTCAAATTCAGTCTACTTACTTGCTCTGGCCATCATGGTCACAGACCTAGTTCTACTGTTCGTTCTTCATTACCTGCTGTGGGTAACAAAGCGCATTTTCCAAATCGAAACCGATGAAATAGCCTCCACGGGAATTACCTTCCGAAGCTCGCATGGTTATAGTGAGATGAAAGCGGTAATTGATGGGGCATCTAACCAACTCAATCTTACTACTACCATGATGTTTCTTTCAACCGTTCTACTTGGCTTAGCATTGATTTTCTCATCAGATGATTCCCAAGGAATCCCCGTTCTGATTGCATTGTCTACCGGTGCTCTACTATCCGGACACAGTGTTTACATGGTTTCCAACCGACCAAGATTCAACACAGTCGAGCCATGGGGGCTGTTAGACGCATTCACCCCCCCAATGCATCCCGCATTGCTGAACAAACCATTCACAGATGTGATCAGATCACACGTCGACCCGCTGCTAGCCGTGCGCTTCTCAAAGTACGTCACTTCGTTTAGTGATAATCTCCAGAGCGGCGTAAGACTTTCTGAGTTGCAGGAATATCTTCTGCAGGTACTAGATATGTTCCGCTCTGGGTTGATAGAAGAGGATGAATTCCATGAAGCTCTTGGGGAATTAGTAGACACAAGAACCATTGATCAAATCATCAATCATCCAGAGCTTGGAGAAGAGACATTGGATAGGTTGCTTATGCATGCAAGGGAAAGATGCGCCCCCTTCTTCCGCCTTAACGACAGGATGAGGATGCACTTGTCCTCACACATGAATGAGCAGATATGGTTTGATGTGGATATGGAGAACCTTACTCTCGGCCAGGCAAACCTATTCGCATTCGTCCTCAACCAGACAGATGAAACACAGGATCTTATCCTCAGGGTACAGACTCCCGACTTCCGTCCAAACGAGTGCGTATATCGACTCAAAGCCGAACCCCACGCTGATGACAAATTATCTGGAAAGACCACTTACGAGAGGGCCTCCTCCTCTGTGTCATCGTCGAGGATTGTTTGGCAGACCCTCATCCCATCCTCTATGGGCGATGCTACTGTAACAGTTAGGCTAGAGGACTCCTCAGGAAACCTAATCTCAGGCAAGGTTCTAACTTCACAAGTAAGATCAGACCTCTTTACTCGTCTAAGGATGACTACTGGTGCAGTATTCATGTTCGGTGCCGCACTCGCCATCATTTCACCGATCCTACCCTTTGTAGCAAAGTTGCTTGGCCTTTAGGTCTCTTCAATAAGGGGGCACTATTCGCAATTGCATGGATAGGGACGATGGGGACTCCGACGATCTCCGAACCAGATT
>PVBE010716007.1_pt1 | contig 10763 bp, 6 predicted proteins | sample 1631181 | NCBI WGS metagenome assembly PVBE01 (sample SAMN08397723, study PRJNA350692) | Marine metagenome, whole genome shotgun sequencing project. | isolation source: water | place: Pacific Ocean | collected 2012-04 | reverse complement strand
GGGTTAGGCTCATGACCTTGGTTGGCCCCCTTTGAGTGGTCCAGTTTGAATGTAAGTGCATGACTAGTCTTTCGTCCACGAGGACGATGGCTTCTGGAGCCGGAGGGCTATAGCCCAATGCACTGTGCGGCCTCATCGTATTGTAGTGGCACCTCCATTGTTCGATTATGATCTGAGCCTCCTTCAGGGTGTAGAAGATCTCGCCGTCTAGGCAAGTCACCGCCAGGGCTGTCTCCTCAAAAAATTTTGTGAAAAATATTCTGAGAGGTCAGAGGCAGGGTCTTTCTGAATCACGATCTCCGGGCCGGGCAACGTGGCGTCAAATTGTCGATCCGTTTCAGATGGGACTCCGATTTCTGCTTAATGCGGATTTGCAACTCGGTTTCAATGGGTGATAGGCAGGGAGTTCGAGCGCCGTCCCCATGATGACCTTTCTCTCCTCTGCAAGGCGTCGTGCACGACAGGAGAGACGCTACAGGGGGCCACCTGGCCTCGGGTTGGGGTCATGGATACCTTGTCCTTTCACTCAACCCGTGGCGGCACCTGCCGCTTGGGTCGGTGACCGTGTGCCGTCGTTCGCGCGCCCTTCCGGATACCCGGAGAACGGCGTGACCGAGCCGTCACGGCTAACGTTGGAGGCGCGGATTGAGCACCTCACGCACCTGGTCGCCGACCAAGTTGATGCTGACGATCATGATGAGGAGCGCAAAGCCGGGGAAAAAGCTGATCCAGTAGTTGCCGCTCAACACGAACTCAAAGCCGTTGGCGATCAGCAGCCCCAGCGAAGGCTCGGTAGGCGGCAGGCCGAGGCCGAGAAACGACAGGGTTGCTTCAATGGCGACGGCGTGGGCCACTTGCACGGTGCCGATGACAATCATCGGTGGCAAGCAATTCGGCAGCAGGTGGCGGAACACGATACGTGCTCGCCCGAGCGCCAGGCACTGGGCCGCTTCGATGTATTCCCGGTTGCGTTCGGCGAGCGCCGTCGAGCGCATGACTCGGGTGTACCAGGGCCACTGGGCGACGATCAACGCGATGATTATCTTGTCGACGCCGGGGCCAAGGATGGAGAGCAGAATGAGCGCGACCAGAATAGATGGAAAGCCCAACTTGATGTCGACAAGACGCATGACGAGGGTGTCGACAATGCCACCGAAATAGGCTGCTGACAGGCCGACGACGATGCCGATGCACTGCGCGGCGACGGCGCTTGAAACGGCAACCAAGATGCTGGTGCGCAGGCCATAGAAGATGGCGCTCAGCATGTCCCGGCCGAGGGCGTCGGTGCCCAGCCAGAAGGTTGTCCCCGACATGCTCTTGGAGCCCGGGGGAAGCATGTTATCGAGGATGGAGAGCTTCTTCAGATCATAGGGATCGGTCGGAGCGATCCAGGGCGAGAAGATGGCGATAAACAGCACGACAACGGCAATGAAGAAAGCGACAACGGCCAGCGGACTTTCGCAGTAGTCAGAAACAAACCGGCGGAACGGGGTTTGGACGCCGCGTTCCCCGGGGAGCATCGTCACTCCGTCGGCTCCCCTACTCATGCCTTTGCTCCCTGCAACCGGACGCGCGGATCGAGCACCGAATAGAGGATATCGACGACCAGATTGATGACGATGAAGGCGATGACGACGAGCGTCAGGTAGCTGACCACCACTGGCCGGTCGAGGAGGTTGATGGAATCGATCAGCAGCTTGCCGAGACCCGGCCACGAAAAGACCGTCTCGGTGACCAGGCTATAGGCGAGCAGACCGCCCAGTTCGAGGCCGAGGACGGTCACGATGGGAATGACAATGTTCTTGAGCAGATGAACGAAGATGACCCTGAAAGGGCTCAGGCCCTTGGCGCGCGCAAACTTGATGAAATCCATGAATATGGTCTCGCGCACCCCGCTGAAGGTCAAACGGATGACAAGAGCAATCTGGGTCAACGCCAGGTTAAAGGCCGGTAGGATGATGTGGGCAAGCCCGTTGAGGGTGAAGATGCTGAAGTGCATACCGCCGATCTCGACCGTCTGGCCGCGGCCGTTGACGGGCAGCCATCCGAGCTCGACACCGAAAAACATGATGAAGATGATCCCGACCCAGAAGCTGGGTAGGCTGAAGCCGAGAATGGATCCCGCCATGATCGTCCTGCCGCTGATGGAATGGGGCTTCAAACCCGCCCATAGGCCGAGGGGAATGCCGCAAATGATGGTCAGGAAGAAAGCGCTCAGGGCGAGTTCCAGGGTCGCCGGCAGACGGTCGAGGATGAGGCTTCCGACCGGCGTGCCGAAGACGAAGGAGCGGCCAAGGTCGCCGGTTAAAAGGTTCCCCATGAAGACGAAGTACTGCTCGTGAACGGGCAGGTCCAGCCCCAACGCCTGATGCGCCTGATCGAGGCACGCGGCGTCGCAATCGGGTGTGACCAGCAGGTCCACTGGGTCGCCAATCAAATTAATGCCGGAAAAGACAAGCAGAGTGATAAGGAAAACCACCACACACGCCTGCATGGTACGGCGCAGGATGTACACCGTCATCGATCGCCTCCCAACTCATGGCCCAAGGACACGTGCCGCTGTCCGAAAGGATAATTCGAAATCCTTGCAATGCCAAATCCTTACAATACCAGAGCTTGTGGAGTTCGGTTTGCAGGGAAACGGGATGTGTTGCGGATTGACACAACTGGAGGCTGGGTTTGACGATTGGGGTTCAGCCAGCGACAATGACCGGCTGCCGCGCTCGACTACTTTGCGAGGCGGATAAGCATCGGTAGCGCGCTCGGAGATACGGGCGGGCCAGTTAGGAGGGAATGTACATGTCACCTCAGAAAACCTGGGGCCGGTCTCAGCGGCCTGTAGTCAGAGCTAATCGCCACGCCGTTTCCGCCGGCCACCCCATGGCGGCCTTGGCCGGCTTTCAGGTATTGGAGGCCGGTGGTAACGCCATCGACGCCGGCGTCGCCACCGCGCTTGCCACGAATGTCTTACAGAGCGAATTGACAGGCATCGCCGGTATCGCGCCCGCCGTCGTCTATCTGGCGGACAGCGGCAAGGTGATCTCGGTCCAGGGGAACAGCGCTTGGCCCAAGCTCGCTTCCTGCGAGTACTTTCACAAGCACCACGGCGGCGAGATTCCCCTTGGCATCCTGGAATCGCAGACACCGGCGGCCGTCGACGCCTATCTCACGGCGCTTGAGCACTTTGGTACCATGAGCTTCACCGAAGTGGCGGCGGCGGCCATCCGCTTCGCCCGCGACGGCTTCCCCATGTATCCCCTCCTGGCCCAGCTCATTGATGAAAAGCCGATGCCTTGGCCGACCACGCGGAAGCATTTCAAGCCCGAGGGACGGGCGCCAGAAGTGGGGGAGTCTTTCGTTCAGGCTGAACTCGGCTCGACCATCCAGTTCCTCGCCGACGAAGAGAGCAAGGCCGCCAAGAAGGGGCGAGTAGCGGGACTGAAGGCGGTCCACGACGCGTTCTACAAGGGCGACATCGCACGCAAGATCGATACATTCTACCGCGAGAACGGCGGCTTGGTGCGCTACGAGGATCTGGCCGAATATCGCGGCGGCCTCATCGAGCCCCTCAAAACCCGCTTCATGGATATGGACATTCACGCCTATCCACCCGGCGGCGTCATGTTCCTGGAGAGCCTGAATATCCTGGGCGACTTCGATCTCGAAGCCATGGGTCACAATACGCCGTCATACATCCATACCTTGACCGAGGCCTTCAAGTTGGCCTTTGCCGACCGCGAGGCCTATGTCGGCGACCCTGATTTCGTCGATGTGCCCTGGGATACACTGTTGTCGCCGGCCTTCGCGGCCCAACGCCGCGACAAGATTGACCCGGACAAGGCTTGGCCCGATATGCCGGCGCCCGGAGACGTGGGCCGGGGCAGCCCGGCGGCGGCCGGCGGCGCCCCTGGCACGCCGGACCAAGAGCGGCAGACGAGCGCCGATGCGGGAACGTCGTACTGTTGCGCCGTCGACGGCCACGGGAACGCCTTCTCATGCATGATTAGCGGCGGTAACGCCAATGCGCCGGTCGTGCCCGGGACCGGCTTCGGGCTCGCTCATTTCGGCATCTCGAGCTTTACCGATCCCAGTCACGCCAACTGTGTCGCCCCCGGCAAGCGCATGCGCAGCGGCGGGCCGGCGATGATGGTCCAAAACGGTGAACGGGTAATGCCGTTCGGCACGCCGGGAAGCGATGTCATCCCCCAGGCCATGACGCAGGTCCTGCTCAACATGTTCGTTTTCGGCATGGATCCCCAAGTCGCCGTGGAATCTTCCCGCTTCGCTACCTACAGCTGCCCGGCGCTTTTCTTCCCGCACGATTACGTCCCCGGTGAGTTGAAGATTGAGGCGACGCTGGCCAAAAAGGTGGGGCAAGCGCTCGTCGATGTGGGACACAAGGTAGTGGAATGGCCAGACCGAATCTGGCGCGCCGCTTCGGTCTGCGCCATTATCAGAGAGAGCGACACCGGGCTCATCCAGGGTGCGGCCGACAACCGCCGCGACGCCTATGTGATCGGGTGGTAGCTGTGATCACACGGTCACCGTGATGGGGAAAAGGCAGAGTCAACGGTGCCGTATCGGAATCGATGTCGGCGGCACCTTTACGGATTTCGTCCTCGCCGAAATGGAAAGCGGCGCTTTGACGCGCTTCAAGGAGGCGAGCGTCCCCAGCGATCCGTCGCGATCCGTCGAGAACGGACTTCCCGTCCTTGTCGAGAGGGCCGGCGTACGGCCCGACGATGTTGAATTGATCGTCCACGGAACGACCCTTCTGGTCAACGCCATCATTCAACGCCGCGGCGCCAAAGTGGCATTGGTCGTTTCCAAGGGCAATCGGGGTATTCTGGAGATCGCCCGCGCTAACCTGGCCCATACCCAGGACTTCACCTTGCGCAAGGAGGAGCCCCTGGTCCCACGCGACCTGATCTTCGAGACCTCGGCCAGGACTCTCACCGATGGCACCGTCATCGATCGCCCTGCCGAGGGCGAGACGGCGGCTATCGCCGGGCGGATTCGGGACACCGGCATCGAAGCCGTTTCGGTGCAGCTCCTGAACTCGTACCTTCACCCCGAGATGGAAAGCGAAGTGGCGGAGGAGCTGAGAGATCACCTCGACGGCATTCCCGTCACTGAGTCCGCCTATATCTGGCCGGAGCTCGGCGAGTTCGAGCGCGCCCTCATCTCCATCATGAATGCCTACGTTCAACCCATCATGGAAAGCTATCTTGACGGATTGACCCAGCGCATCCGCAAGGTCGGGATCGATGCCCCCATCTATATCACCGCTTCCAACGGGGGTACTGTCGGCATCGAAACGGCGCGGCAACGCCCCATCGATACGGTGCTGTCGGGGCCGGCATCGGGCGTCGTGGCGGCGATGCGGGTGGCGGCAGTATCCAAGCACACCGACATCATCACGGTCGATATGGGGGGGACCAGTTGTGACGTTTCGGTCGTTCAGGGCGGCGAGCCCTCCTTCACCACCCAGTCCCACGTCGGTGACCTACCGCTCAACCTGCCGGTCCTTGACGTTTCGGCCATCGGTGCCGGCGGTGGCTCCATCGTTTGGGTCGATCCGCAGGGGGTCCTCAAGATCGGACCGCAGAGCGCCGGCGCCGATCCGGGACCGGTCTGCTACGGCCGCGGCGGAAACCAGCCGACGATCACCGATTGTTACCTTCTGATAGGTTACATCCATCCCGATCACTTTCTGGGTGGGCGCATGCAACTCGATTCGGTAGCGGCACAGACGGCCCTGGAAGAGGTCGCCGAACGCGCCGCGATCGATGGTGAGAACCGCGCCGTCAAAGCCGCCGCGGCGGCCCTCAGTGTCGCGACGGCCATCATGGCGGCGGAACTTCAAAAGGGGGTGGCGCGGCGCGGCGAGGACCCGTCGGACTTTACCCTCATGGCCTTCGGCGGCGCCGGCCCGACGCACGCCAACCTTCTGGTCGAGGAAGCGGGCCTGACCTCCTTCATCGTGCCACCCGCCTCTAGCACCTTCTGCGCCCTTGGCGCCATCCTGGCCGACGTCAAACGAGACTATGTCCGTTCGCAACACATCCTCTTGGACGAGTGCGACGCCGCTGAAAATGCACTCTTGGAGATCTTCGGCGGGATCCAGGAGGAAGCTGCCGCATGGATCAAGCAAGAGGGTGACCTTCTGGGCCAACCGCAATTCACTGCCACCCTCGAGATGCGGTACGCGGGTCAGGCCTTTGATTTGCAGGTGCCGCTTCCAGATGAACTGCGGACCCATCCGCAGCCGGCGGCCATCACCGAACTGTTCCACCGGATCCACGAGCGGCAGTACGGTTTTCGTGATCTCGACAGTGCGACCGAGGTGATGACGGAACGCCTGCGCGTCACCGGTCGGATCACGCCGGTGACGCTGTCTGGGGTGGAAAAGCGGGCGGCCCCCGAGCCCGCGACGACGCGGCGCGTGTTCAACGACGGATCGTTCCTTCTGGCACCCGTCTTCCTGCGCCGCGATCTTGGCGAAGGAGCCACAATCGCCGGCCCCGCCATCGTCGAGCAGGAGGACAGCACGACCTGGATTCTGCCGGGCTGGTCTGCCAGGGTGGACCAAATTGGCAACATGCTGGTCGCGGCGAATGGGAAGGTAGGTTGAGGTGCGGTCGATCTTTCTTCCTGATCATTCAACCACTCGGTGACGCCATGAAATTGGGCTCGGCCTTATTGGAAATCATGAGCAAAAAGGTGTCGGCGGTTGCGGACGAGATGGCGCTGACGCTTAAGCGCACGTCGCGGTCCACCTTCGTCAAGGAGGCGGGAGACTTCGGTGTCGGCGTCGCCGACCTCAACGGACGCATCTTCGCCTGGCCGTCCGATTCTACGGTGTCCGGGGTGTCATCCATCTTCTACCCCATCGAAGGGCTGGTCGACGCCATCAGCGACCTTGAGCCGGGAGACGTGATCGGGACCAACGACGCCTATACCTCGCAGGGCTTGGCTACACACCTCTCCGACTATCACTTGGTCCGGCCGATTTTTCATGATGACCGGATCGTTGCCTACGGGTGGTGTTTTTGCCATTTCTGCGACGTTGGCGGCCGTGTGCCGGGCAGCGTCTCGCCAACCAATCTCGAGATATTTCAAGAAGGACTGCGGGTTCCGCCGATAAAGTTGGTCCGCCGGGGGGCCCTCAACGAGGATTTCATCACGATCTTTACCGCTAACAGCCGCACCCCCGACCTCAACATGGGCGACTTCAAGGCCCTGTTGGCGGCTCTCAGAACGGGCGAGCAGAAAGTGGAACGCCTCATTGCTCGGCACGGGGTAGAAACCTTCATGGCCTGCCAGGAAGAGCTTCAGGCCTATTCCGAGGCCAAGGCGCGCGACGTGCTGCGCGCCCTTCCCGACGGCGTCTACGAGTTCTGGGACTACGTCGACGACGACATGGTCACGCGGATTCCCTTTCGCATCAGACTCAAGGTGACCATCCGCGACGGTACGGTGCACATCGATCTGACCGGTACCGACCCGCAGGTACCGGGCTCTCTCAACTACCCTTCCATGGGGCAATTGCGCAGCGGCTTTACCCGCCGCTTGGTGACCTTCATATGCACCGGCGACAAGACGATCCCTTTTAACGCCGGCATCTTCCGGCCGTTCAGCGTCACCAATCCACCGGGCCACGTGCTGCACGCCGAATACCCCGACGCCATTAGTTCTCGGGTCGACACCACGCGGCGTCTGAACGACGTTATGAACGGAATTCTTTTGAAGGCGGTGCCGGATCGAATGGCGGCGCCCGCCGGCGGCGCCAGCGTCACCTTGGTGCTGAGTGAGCACGACCCCAGGGGAGGCCAACAGATCGTCAACGTTTTACAGTCCATGCGCGGCGGCATGGGTGCCTTCCGAGGCAACGACGGTGTCGATGCGCGCGACGTCAGTTACGTCAACATGAAAAACCAACGCCTTGAGACCATCGAGGGCCAGTCGGGCGTCATCATTCGTGACTACGACGTGCACGCGGACTCAGGCGGTCCGGGCCAGTGGCGCGGCGGGGTCGGACAGATGATGACAGTGGAGGCCCGACGTGACGGCAGCACTCTTATTATCCAGGGAATGGATCGCATCCGCTTTCCCGGTTGGGGCGTCTTCGGCGGCCGGCCCGCGGCACCCTTCCGCATCGTTCTCAACAAAGGCCGCCCCGAGGAGAAGGAGTTAAGCCGCCTCGACCGTCTGGACCTCAACGCTGGCGATACGGTGACCATCATGATGCCCGGCGGCAGCGGCTACGGGGATCCGTTTGAGAGGGATCCCGAGGCGGTGATGGATGATCTCCGCCTAGGCTTCGTAACCCGTGCTGGTGCAAAACGCGATTTCGGTGTCGTAGCTACCAACAAGGGCCTCAATCGCCAGGCGACGGAAAAGTTTCGGACAACGAGGGTCAGGCAGAACGTGCGTGCCGAGTTCGATTTCGGCTCGGAGCGCGAGGCTTGGGAGCGGGTGTTCGACGATGCCACCTTGCTCGAACTCAACCGCCAGCTTATGACCCTGCCGCGATCTCAGCGGTTCGACAAGCGGCACTGGATTTTTGAGCAGGTGGTGCCCGACATGCCCGCCGCTGGAATGGGCCGAGTGGCCGCTGCCATCGGCGATCCAGACGAAGCTCGGGCAAGGTTGGCTGATGCCATGGCCAAGGTGTTTGGGAACTCTACCGAGAGCCCCGCGCACTCGCGATGACGGTTTCCCCGGGCAAGAAGAAGGCGGCCTCCCCGCGCGAGGAAGCCGCCTTCAGTTGAACGCTTAACTACTTCTTGGAGACGCTCTGCGCCAGGGTCCACTGGTCGGAGCGCGGCGCCACCTTAAGGCCCTTGCGGGCCGCCATGATCACCTTTGTCCAGTAGAGCGGCCACACGGCCACCTCCTCGGCGGCCAGCGCGAAGGCCTCCTGGATAATCTTCTCACGGGTCAGCCGGTCGGTGGTGTTCACCAACGTCTCCGCCATATTGTCAAAGTTACGGTTGGAGAACCGGCCCCAGTTGGCCATCCCGTAGCCCTCGGAAGGATCGAAAGTGTGGAGCGCGGTAACCAGCGAACCGGGATCCGCGTTCACCGAACCGAGCGACGACAACGGTATGCTCCCCGTACCCTTGCGCCGGGCCGAGTTGTAGCTGGCGTTGGGGACGACGACGACCGTCGACTCAATACCGACCGCTGACAGCATCTGCGCAAAGGCCTGAGAGACCTTGACGTCGTTGCCATACTTGGCCTGGGCGGTATGGATGCCGAGCTTGAAGCCATCACCGAAGCCGGCTTCCTTGAGCAGGCTCTTGGCCAGCTCCGGATCATATTTCGGAACCTTGATGGCGGGGTTGTAGCCAAAGCCACCAAGGAACACGATCTGGCTCGCCGGAGTGCCCTGGCCGTTCATGATGCGATCGACGATCGCCTGGCGGTTGATGGCGTGATTAATGGCCCTGCGCACCCGCCAGTCCCGCAAGGGGTTGGGAACGATCGGCTTGCCATCCTTGTCGGTCACGAAAGGAGAGCGCAGCCGGCTGTGGTCCGGCCACATCATGATGGTGCGCCGCGAAGATTCCTTGAACACGTCGACCCGGTCATCTGCTTCCAGCGTCGCCACCATTGTCGTCGGCACCTCGTTGATGACGTCAACGCTACCGCCTAAAAGTGCGGCAACACGTGCCGGATCGCTGTTGATGGGCCGCAATATCACCTTGTCCCAAATGGGCTTGCCGCCCCAGTAATCGGGATTAGCCTCGAAGGTGATGTGGTCGCCCTGGCGGAATTCCACGAATTTGTATGGCCCGGTGCCGACCAAGCCCTTGCCGGCGTTGTAGTCATCAGGCTTCAGGCCGGTTCCGTTCTTGCGCGAGATGATGTGGGCGATGGAGAGGTCGTCGACCAAAAGCGGATAGGCCTTGGGGCTTGAAACTTGGATCGTATAGTCGTCGATCTTCTTGTATGCCTTCCCGCCCTGGAGAAAATATCGGTCCATAGGAACCGTGGCGCCGGGAATGCCCTGTTTCACCCGATCGACCGTGAACATCACGTCATCAGCGGTGAATGGCGAGCCGTCGTGCCATTTCACGCCCTTACGCAGCTTGATCTCCCAGACCTTGTCGTCGAGGGGCTTCCACGAAACGGCGAGGTCTGCATTGATTTCCGCCTTGGGGCCCTGTTCCACCAGGGAACCAAACATGTGGTCGATCACCGCGAGATTCGCCCAGTTGTTGCGGAAGTGGGGGTCGAGCGAAGTGGTTTCGGTCAGCACACCGATAGTCAAGGTTTCTGCGGACGATGCACCGACGACGGCGACGGTAGCGATTGCGCCGAGAAAGGCGCGACAAAACGTTCTCATGATTTGTTCCTCCTCTTAGCGTGTAAACGTGAAGTCGAGTTGTCACGGGGCCCTGTTGGATCTTGCCGGACCCTTTAGAATATCCGTGCGCTCGATCACTGAATCCCAGTTTCACCGTAGACCGGGGCTAAATAATCTGGCGCCAGCATTCGACTAAAGATTAAAGGAGCTTCTACTTGACCGTGTCAAGGTGCGTTCCGGCCAACCTCCCGATTGCGGAGAGAGGGAGGAGCTCTACCGTTGGAGATATGGATGGCGTCGGCAAGAGGGAGAGCGGCGGTGCTCTCGTCTAACGGCGTCGCAATGTCCGTCTTTGGCTAGGTGGGCATTGTCACGTTAATTGAAGGTGGCCGCAATGGACTGCAACGATGCCCTTTCAGGCTGCCGCGTTGGAATGATAGCTGAGACT
>PVBE011871161.1_pt1 | contig 10764 bp, 14 predicted proteins | sample 1631181 | NCBI WGS metagenome assembly PVBE01 (sample SAMN08397723, study PRJNA350692) | Marine metagenome, whole genome shotgun sequencing project. | isolation source: water | place: Pacific Ocean | collected 2012-04 | reverse complement strand
TGGCTCGGAGCCCGATTCTCCCACAATCATCACCCCGTAATCATTCAGTCCGCTGGAGGCGGCTCTCATGGAATTCAAATTCGATCACGTTCACGTTGTTTGCGGCGATGCCAAGGAGATGATCGATTTTTTCGAGCGCGTTTTCGGCGCCGAGATCATTTCCTATAACGATGATTTCAAGGGCTCGCCGAGCGCGGCGCTTCTCCTGGGGTCGATGCGGATTTTCGTGCGCGGTCTCAGGGTTGACGAAGTTCCCGACGCGGTTGCCCCCGGCCGGGTGCAGGGGCTCGATCATTTCGGCATTGGGGTGGAGGACGTGGAGAAAGCGGCGGACTGGCTCCGGGCGCGGGGGGCCGAATTTTCAGTCGAGCCCCACTCCGGAGGAATGGGGGGGCGAATGATCGCCTACGTCCGGGGGCCCGAAAATATCGACATCGAAATCGTCGGGCCCTATGTGGGGTTCCAGTCGTAGGGTAAGGGATTAAAGTTCAACAGGTTAAACCCGGATTTCCCGTTTGGACGGGAATATGCCAAGGAAATATATAAGGCGGATTTACAAGTCATTTGGGAATTCTGGGTGAAACTCCAACGCCGTGGGCTAACACGGGACAAAGGAGTTGCCGGTCCAGAAATGTGGCTGGAGGGGCACCCCACACGAGGCAGCCTGTGCCTCAAATATCTGTGATCCGATGGCCATCAAGAGTTCGTTGCCCTTCTCGTAATCCGGGATGATTCGGATGTCGTTTTCGGCCCCGATCTCGTGAATGGAGGCAATTTCCTTTTTCTCTGCGCCTTCCTGGAGGTGAATGGCGTTCTCGACGTCGATGCTGAGACCGAACTCTTCCGCGAGCCCTTCCAGGGCCGCCCATTTTTCGCTTGTCCACTCGATGATGGGTTCCAAGCGAAAAACCAGCTTTGCTCAGTAAGGGCCCGCAAAAAAATAATCTCCAGAAATAATCTGCCTCTTTTTCTTGCGGGCTTTCTCGAAGAAATCGGCCTCCCCGCTGATCTCTTCCATATTCCGCTTGGCTTCCTCAAAAAGGTTCATATGAATTCTCCCCGCGAGGAATTGGCGATCAGCCCTTTTGATTTTCTTTCCCCGTCTTTTTCAAAAAAGAGGGGTCCTTTTGATCGCTTGGTAGCGTTTTTATCTCCGAAGGAAGGATGACTTTCACGCTCTGAAATGGTCCTCCTCCGCCACATCCACAAAAACATCCGCAAAAGAAACACATGGTGAACCTCCTTTTGTTATAAGAATGTGATTCGCTTTGGCAGAATTTATTTTACTTTTGGGTTTTAGTCTTAATTATTTCCGTTCCCAGTCTCCTCAATAGAAATCAATCCCGAGATGTCTCCCAGGCAGTTGCAAAACCCCTGGCTGTGATCCGAAAAAGGACGCTTGTCCAATTCTGAAAGCTTAAGTTCCAACTGATTTTGTAGATCGCTCAGAAGCCCCATTTGCGCCTTCAATTCCTCCAACCGATCGCGCATTGCTTTTTTCAGGGCCGGGCGCGTCATGGAACAGGTGTTTTCCGGCCAACATTTGAGAAGGTCGGTAATTTGGCGCAACGAAATTCCGAGTTCCTTTGCCCGCCGGATGAAAAGAAGGCGGTTTACATCCGCCTCCTCGTATTGGCGGTAGCCACCATTCGTTCTGGGCCGTGGTGGTAATAGGCCTTTGTCCTCGTAGTAGCGATTCGCCTTGAGGCTCAATCCAGTCATCTTCGCCACTTTTCCGATGGTGATTTTTCCGGCCATCAGGCCCTCCTTATTGAAAAGTATAAACCCTTCCCCCAGGGGGAGAGTCAAGGCCAAATTTAGGGAAAAAGGAATAATTCCAGGAAAATATCCTGTGCTCCGCAAAAAGCGGACGATATGTAAACCGACATTTCCCATATGGTTTCTTGAATGGAAGCATTTTAGCCCCGAATGGCAATTCCATGACATGATTTTCTTCTGAGCGCCCGATTCTTGGACAAAACAGCCTCTCGCCATACCGGTTTTGGGCGGGATTCGGTGATTTTTTTAGTTTTCCCCTAGCGGAGAGCGGTGATCAGCACCCCGCCGATGACGATAATTATCGTTCCGAACACCATCCGCCGGGTGATCGGCTCCATCTTTCCGAGGAAAAAATAACTGAGGACGAGGATGAGGATGGGTGCGGTCCGGCTCAGGGGCATCGTCGTCGAAATATCACCCACCATGACCGCAGTCCACAGCAGAAACGAACTCGCGGTGCTGAAAAGCCCGGCGGCGAATAGCCAAAGGAATCCGGCGCGATTGATGGTGACCTCTCCGCGGCTGGGGAGGAGGGGCCTGCAAACAAAAAGAAAAACGTTGGCCACCAAAAAGGCCACACCGATGCCGACCTCCGGCGTTCTCTGATAGATGTATGCGAACTTGGAGAAAAGGGGAGGGAGGGCGTAGGAAATTGACGCCGTTAGCGGAAATATCAGCGCCCCTTGAAACCAGGATTTGAAGGTCTGGGATTCATCCTCCCTGAGGCTGAGCATCGACACTCCGAAAACGATTCCCAGGGTTCCCGCCACGACCCACCCGGTCGGGGCCTCCCCCAGGACGATAACGGCTATCAGGGTGCTCCACAGCGGGGTGCTCGATGTGATGGTGACGGAACGGCTGAGCCCCATGCGGGTAATGCCGATGAGATATGAGATGCGGCCGATGCCGGGGCCAACCATACCCACTGCGACGAACCACAAAAGAGGCGTCAGGATGGAATTGAAGAGGGTTCCCTTGAAGATTGAGACAGCCAGACCGCAAAGGCTCACCGTTCCGTTGATGATGAAGGCCGCGGCGACGGGGGTGGCGGTTCGCATCCCAAGACGGATGAGTATCTGGGATATGGAAAAAGAAAATGCGGAGCAGATGGCCAGGAGCTCGCCCGGGCCGATGGATGAAATCAGGTCGTTCAATTTTTTGGTGCCTGCCGCAGTTTGTCCCGGGTGCGTTTGGGCTCAGGGACTTGGTTCGAATTTTTCCTGTTCAGCTCGCGGTAGTGGGGACACATCCGGCGGAAATCGCATTCGCGGCATTTGGGGCTCCTCGCCTTGCAGATGGTTCGGCCGAAAGCGAGCATATTCACATGAAGTTCGAAGGCCCTGCCCTTGGGTACGAAAGGTCCGAGTTCGCTGTGCGCCTTCTCGGGGGTCGTTTTCGCGCCGATCAGGCCGAACCGCCCGGAAATCCGGTGAATGTGAACATCGACCGCGAAAAGATCCCGGTCCGAAGCCCACATGAGCGTAACATAGGCGGTTTTTATCCCGATTCCCTTGTGCCGCGTCAGAAGTTCGACGGCCTGTGTATCGCTCTTTTCGTTTAAAAATTCAAGCGAGAGTTCTCCGTGTTCATCGCGGAGCCAGTGAAGAAAAGAGCGGATTCGCGCGGCCTTTTGGTTTCCGAGCCCTGCCGAACTCACAGCGCGGGCCAGGGCGCCTTGGGTCGCGGCGGCGGCGGCGTCCCAGTCCGGAAATTGTTTTTTCAGCTCGTTGAAGGCGAGGTTCCGGTTATGGTCGGTCGTGCTCTGGGATAGCAGGGTCTGAACGAGTGCGTCGAGGATATTCGCCCGGCGGGGTCGGCTGGGCACCCCAAAACGCTCGCGCAGGCCGTCCGCGAGGCGGAGAAGTTTTTTTCGGAGAATTGAAGGACTCCGGGAATTTTGGACCATATCCGTTGACCTTCCGCCGGTTGAGGTTTGTCCCACCATGAGGGGGTATCCCCGATGAGACAAGAAGGGCGGGCAGTGGTTTCGGCCAATAGAAATAAATATTTGAATTGACTGGTTTTATATGCCTGGACGCTCCTCCCGTAAGAGGTTCCGCGCGCCGCCGCTACACTGTTCAAGAGAATTTGGATGGGATGGTGGAACCTAGCCCGCGGCCTGATTCGATCCTGCCGGGGATTTGAGCGCTTGGGGCCGCCGGGGGGTGGCGGCCCGGTCCGGGCGAGAGGCCTGGAACTGACTTTCCCGAAATACCTTGTCGAGGCGCTTTAGCTTCCGGTACTCGCTGATGACCTTCCAGACGTAGCGCCGAGTTTCGCGGAAGGGGGGGATTCCCTTGTAGCGGCTCACCGCCGCAGGGCCCGCATTATAGGAAGCAAGGGCGAGGTGAAGGTCCCAATAGTGCTTCTTGAGGAGGGTCTTGAGATACCGGGTTCCGCCTTCGATATTCTCTCGGATGTCAAAAGGGTTGCTCATACCGAGGTGTTTGGCTGTGATGCGGTTGATTTGCATGAGGCCCATGGCGCCTTTGTTAGAAGCAGCGAAGGGATCGAAGGCGCTTTCCACTCGGATGACGGCCTTAACGAGCAGGGGGTCAACCTCGTAAAGCGCTGAATAATAATGGATATACCTAAAAATGTCCGGATGCTGCCAGCCGGGCGGGGTGGTGTCTTCAGGGTGAAGGCCATTTTCGGTCCCGGGAGGGATATTTAGCCCCGAGGAGGCGAACCAACCGGTTTTGACGGATGCGCTTGTGGATAATTGTGCATCTATCGCCTGTGGGGCCCGAAATAGCGATGCCGGAATTAAACCGGTCCAATTTGCTGCGGATAAAGTAAGGACAATTACGCCGGTGGCGCCAAACAGGAGCCTGAGGTGGGTCCAGGGACGCCTCCCAAGGTTCGACGAGGCAATCTCGATTCCGAGCAAAACGGCATACAGAAATCCGCATGCAACGACGATGGATAGCATGAGTTGTTGTCCCGTCTTCTCAGGCGGTTATTGAAGGGCTTGTTCTGTCCACGGGCGAGGTCTTGTGGATTCTATTATGGAAATGCCACTAATTGGATGAGAAACGCGCCGCTATGAATGATAGATAGGGCTACCCAGCCAAAGTCGATCAAATCGGGCCCTCCCCCATGCCGGGCCCTTCCATGAACATGATGGCTAATACTTGGATAAATTTAGTATTAGCCATCATTTGAATTGATTGGACTATTTTAAATAAAATCAATGACTTTCGAAATTTGATCGATATAAATATCCGGACGGGCCTGGTCCATTTCCTCGCGGGTGGCGAAATCTCCGGCGACAGCGCAGGAGCGGACTCCCGCTGCGCGGGCTGCGTTGATATCGATTGGGGTGTCGCCGACCATCATTGCCGCTTCGGGTTCGATGCCTAGTTTTTTAAGGGCTGCATTGAGCATGGCCGGGTCGGGTTTGGGAGGTAAACCCTGTTTGGCTCCCATGACCACGGCCATCCGCTCCATCAGGCCAAAATGCTCCAGTTGGCGGACACAATAGCCCCAGGTCTTATTGGTGACGCAGGCGATAGGCAAACCTTTTTCGGCTATCGCATCGAGCGTCTCCTTAACGCCCGGAAGAATACGGGTCCCAGAGAGGAAATGGGTCTCGTAGTGGGACCGGTAAATTCTGGCCGCCCGCTTGGAGACCTCAGCTCCCCAAAGCTGTGTGAATCGATCCTCGAGGCTGGGGCCGATAGAGGCGCGAACCTCTTCGTCGCTCATCTCGGGCTGACCGATATCCCGGCAGGTTAGTGCCATGCACAGGGCGATTCCCTCATAGCTATCCACCAGAGTTCCGTCATGATCGAACAAGACAGCGCGTATCGTCATCTACTATTACTCTCCAAGAACTGACGGGCGGTGAGAAAAGGCCGCGGTCCGCCATGCTATGATCCGGTCCGTACGTAAACGGACCGAAACATAACACTCGGAAAAGAAAGATGGAATTGATGGTGTCCACGAAAAATTCTCCCGACTGGAGGGATGATTCTCCAGCTCAGGAAATTACCGATCTGAAGGGCATGGGCGAGGAGGAGATAATCGAGTTTTGCTTGGAAGCAGGTGAGCCAGCCTACCGTGGACGCCAGATATTCTCGTGGATCTACGCAAAAGGCGAAACGGACCTTGACCGGATGAACGACTTGCCAAGGGCTTTTCGGGAGGAGTTGGCGCGACGGGCCCGGGTTGGCTGGCTGGAGCCCGAGAAGGTCGAAAAAGGAGCCGACGGCACCGAAAAGTTTCTCTGGCGACTCGGCGACGGCAATCTTGTGGAAAGCGTCCGGGTCCCCATGCCGCTTCCCGATGGCAAGACGCGCTGGTCCCTTTGCATCTCGACCCAGGTGGGATGCGCCATGGGGTGCGCTTTTTGTCTGACGGCGAAGATGGGGTTTGTCCGCCAACTCTCGGCCGGAGAGATTGTCGAGCAGTTTCTTGCCGCCCGAAGGCTTCTCCCGGAGGGCGAGCGCTACCACAATGTGGTTTTCATGGGAATGGGGGAGCCATTGGATAACCTGGAGGCTTCGGTGGCCGCCGTTCGGTTGCTGACACACCCAAAGGGGGTCGGCATGTCGCCAAGGCGCCTGACGCTTTCCACTGTGGGTATAGCTCCTAAGCTTCTGGAATTCGTCCGGGAAGTGCCGGGCGTCGGCGTGGCTGTTTCACTCCATGCCGCGGATGACGTCACTCGCGGGAAAATCGTACCCTCGAACCGGAAGTGGCCATTAAACGAAATTCTGACGACCTGCCGCAATCTTCCTCTCTCCGAAAGGCAGCGGATTACGTTCGAATATGTCCTGCTCAGCGGGGTGAACGATTCTCCTGAGGATGCCAGGAAACTGGCGGGACTCCTCCGGGGAATCCGTTGCAAGGTGAATCTTTTACCTTGGAATCCGTTTCCCGACGTCTCCTTCGAGAGGCCGGCGGATTCCCGGGTCGGTGAGTTTCGCCGGATTCTGACTCAAAGTGGACTTGACGCCTTTGTCCGCCAAAGCAAAGGCCTCGATATTCGTGCTGCCTGCGGCCAACTCGCCGATGACGATAAAATCGCCGACCGCGCCGGAAGGAGGAGCTAGTCCGTTTGGCTCCCCTTAACAGGGAGGTCGGAAGTCGGATTTTTTCAATTGGCCCAACACACAACTTCCGTAAAGAAAAATCCCGATTGCCAGATATCCCAGGAATTTTTCCATTGCCACTCCTCCATGAAATGGGTCTACTGGCCATTCATACAATCGCCAGCCGGCCTTTGTGAATGGAAAATGCGAAAGCTGTGCCTGAACGGTGTTTTACCTTGGCTGAGAAGTGTTGAGCTTCACATTGTGGGGAAAATTGCCGGGATTATGCCGATTTTCCTGGGGATCGGATAATTCGATTTGCGCTGATGAGTAATTGGGGTGATTTCAGGATATTCTGGAGAAGCAGGTCTGGCGTGCATTATAGGAATGAGATGCCGCAATGCTGGCGGGGTGGCGGCATACTGACGAAATGCTCAGGGACCGGACGCCCGGAGGAGGATTTTCTTTCGGGTGAATGGTCCGGTTTAATCGCTAGAAGTGAACCGGCGCAGGGCTTTTTCATCAATTTCCACCCCGAGACCCGGTCCTTCGGGGACTTTCACCATGCCGTTTTCTACCCGGAACCCTGTAACGATATCCATGTCGTGCCAGGCAGGTGCTTTGCCTGACTCGTTGTAAACGATTACTGGTGTGGAGGCGAAAAGGTGCGCCGCCGCCGCGTCGATCAAGGCCCCCTGAATAACGCTGCCGCAGAGGCCTTCGATGCCGTTCGCCTCGGCCAGGGCCGCGGCTTTCTTGCTGGGGAGGAGGCCGCCCTCCCTGTTCACCTTGATGTTGACAACATCGGCGGCGCGGCGGCGCATGAGGTCCGTCATGTAGTCGGGGCGCATGGACTCGTCCGCTCCGATTCGGACGCGGGTGTTTCGCGTGATGAACTCCATCCCATCCAAATCGTGTCCCGGAACGGGTTGTTCGACCATGGTGACATCGTATTCTTCAATCATTGAGCAAACTGAGATCGCCAGCTTCGGGGTCCAAGAAGAGTTGGCGTCCACGACGAGCATGGTCTCCCCGCCTGCCGCATCGCGCACCGCGCGGACGCGGGCCACGCTCGTTTTTACATCCCGGTTCATTTTCACCTTGAAGGCTTTCGTACCCTCGGCTTGCGCCGCTAAGGCTATTTCGGCGGTTTTCTCTGGAGACTCCAGGGGGAGAATATCGAATGAGGGCATTTCGCCGCGAATTTTTCCGCCGAGGAGATTGTAAACGGGTGTATCGAGAATCCGCCCCTGCAGATCATAGAGCGCACAATCAATGGCCGATTTCGGAGCATAATGAAACGGAATAGCCGCTTCCATCTCAAGGTGGATGGACTCAATTTCAAATGGGTCCTTTCCCTCGAGGAGAGGGAGAAGGTGGTCGCCCAACACCTTAATAGCCGAGGCCTGGGTCTCGCCCGTCGGAAAGGACCGGGGGGATCCGCCGCCCCAACCCACCGCCCCTCCCGAGGCCGTAACTTTCACCACGACATCGCGGGAGTGGGTCTCAATCCGGTTGGCGTCTTTGTATGGGTGATTGAGCGGGATGGATACCGGAATTGCCTCGACGCGTTCAATGTTCACCATGCGGGTCCCTTTCGCCCCCGGGCCGGAAGGACCGAAGCGGAGTTATTGAGCAAGTGTTTTTCAGGTTAGCCGGAATGGGCCGGCGATTCCACTCCCTCGCGCCCTCCAAACTGCCGGGCGGGATGGGGGTGGTTTCCCGGAGACATTTTTTATAAATTCGGGGCGAGGTTGCAAATCATTCAATCCCATGGTGTAAGTGGGTTCCAGTAGCGGCGGACCCTTAAAAATCGAATGAATGTATCTTTCCGCGGGGAAAGTTGTATGACGGAATTACCTGGAAAATTGGATGATGTGCTGGGTGAGATCAAAGAGAGTCTGGGCGAAATCCTTCGCCAGCAAAAGACTCTCGGCGACCGGATGGAGAGCCTTGAAAACCGGTTCGGCCAGCATGAAATGACGAAGGAAACCGATGACGCCAGTCAGGGCGTTTCCTACGACTACCGGATTTTAGAGCATTTGCGCCGATACACGATTCACGACTCCAAGGGTCACAGGGCCGAGATGATCAGCACCCGCCGCTGCCTGGCTCTTCGCGATCTTCCCGAGCTCAGGACCCGCTACCACACCGGGACCGGCAACCGGGAGGTGGAATACGCCTACCGCCTCGTCGGCGAGAGCCAGGGGGGCGATTCCGGTTGGACCCCGCTCGATTTCAGCATCAACAAAGGCGCCGGAGCGGATTTTTCGGCCATTTTCTCACTACCCCGGCCGATTCTGAGCGGTGAGCTCTTTGAGCTTCGGCAAGAGATCGAGTTGATCGATTCGTTCAACACCCACAACGAATGGGTATCCATGGTGATGGAGTACCCCACCGGCAGGTTCACCCTCGAGGTCATCCTTCCCGCCGATCGGATGATTCTCGGCACGCGGCGGGAGATCTCCGAGGGCGCCTCGCAGAGCTTTGACAAAAGACGGCTGGTGCCTCAAAAGGTTCCGGGCCAGAATCAGGTCTCCCTGGTCTGGACCGAGGAGAACCCGGTGACGGGCAGGACCTACACCGTCTACTGGGAGTGGTAACCCCCCGGGTGGCGGCCTCCCTAGAGGAGTAGTGGGGATAACCCGGGACAATACGATCATAGAAGGCGCCGGCATTTCCGGTTTGACAGGTTTTAACGACTCGGGCGGTGTGCGCATTCCCGGTTAAGCGCGCGAGCATGTCCGGTTTGACGGGTTTTCGTCCCCCCCGGAGCGGAGCCCCCGGCGGCTTAACGGTTTTTTTTCAGATTTTTTTCATCAACGGTTTTCTCATCTTTCACCGCGCAGGAGACTTCAAATGCTCGAGCAGAACAGCTTTTTAGCCGAATTGACCGAAAACTGCGGGGCTGAGATCATGCCCGACGGCCGGGTGAAGACCACCCGTGAACAGCTCGAAAAATGCGCCGCCACACGCGGCGCCAGCGTCAGCGTCAGCCACTCCAAGAATTTCGAGCTCAACACCCACGTCCCGACGATCACCGTCCGCCGCGTCGACAAAAAAGGCTCGAAGACCGAGACCGAAATCCTCTACTTCAACTACGAAGACCAATCGGGCGCCATCGTCACCGACCCCGCCGAGTGGGGCCGCATCCCGATTCAGATTTTCGGTTGATGGCGGGACCGACCCCCCCCGCGCCGCGGGAGTGGACCCCCGAGCTCATCCGCGAGCAGTTCGCCACACGGCTCGGCACCCTCTTTAACGGCCACGTCGGAATCGAGCTTGTCGATGCCGGGCCCGGCTTCGCCAGACTACGCCTGCCCATCCGCGATGAAATCCTCCAGCCCACCGGCGTGGTCCACGGGGGCGCCGTCGCCACCCTCGCCGACGTGACCGCCGGCGTCGCCTCGCACGTCAGCTACCCTCCCGGCACCGAAATCGTCACCGTCGAGCTCAAGGTCAACTTCATCGCCGGGCTGCGGGAGGGCGTCCTCCACAGCGAGGCCAAACCCCTTCACATCGGCCACCGCACCTCGGTCTGGGAGGTCCGCATCGACCACGACTCGGGCCGCCACGTCGCCTTCGCCTCGGGCACCTTCATGGTCGTCAAGGAAGCGCCCGCAACGTAGGCGCTCGCACAGGAGCGCCCTGCTCATATCTTTCGAGCCCTCTAGGCCCTGTGAAACCATGTAATGGGAAAAATCCCCGGGGGTAAAAAAATACCCCCCTGGCCTTCATTCTGCTCCGAGGAAGAGGGGAGTTCCGGCCCCGAGGGGGTTGAAAGGGGGGAGGATTTTACTCCTTACGCGAGAAGCTGTAGCACCGCCTGCGGAATGGCGTTGGCCTGTGTCAAAATGGCCGTGCCCGCCTGGAGGAGGATCTGGTTCCGCGTGAACTGCACGGTCTCCTCCGCGAAGTCGGCGTCCCGGATGGCGCTTTCCGCCGATGC
>PVBE010785156.1_pt1 | contig 10764 bp, 6 predicted proteins | sample 1631181 | NCBI WGS metagenome assembly PVBE01 (sample SAMN08397723, study PRJNA350692) | Marine metagenome, whole genome shotgun sequencing project. | isolation source: water | place: Pacific Ocean | collected 2012-04 | reverse complement strand
ATTAAAAAGGAGTATTAAAAGCATTGGAACCAATCGAATCGATCACAAATGAATTTCACGGCATCTTCTTCCTTTTCGAACACTTCAAACATATCTGATGGTGAGGTGCTGGATGAATTTTCTGCCGCACTTACATAATAAGTGTTAGAGTCATAATCCACAGAGATGTGGACATTGTACTCTTTGCCATCTTTTATAGATGTTACATTATTGTGGCATGAGCCAGTGTTACATGTAATACACTCTTCATTTGGAATAAAGGTTAGTGTAAGCCGTGAGTATCAAATTGTCTTTCACATTGAACACCGAAATTTCCCTTGCTGAACCTGCTTGGTCGCTGAAAGTTACAAATCTCCGGTTCCACTTGTCCAAATTAAAGGCATCACTTTCTTGGCGGGTTAATGGTTCGTGGTAGCGAGAATTTAAATTGTATAATGTTTCTTCTTTCCATTTAGGGAAAGGTCTTTTGTGCTCGTATTTATTATCCTTGCAATTGCAGCGAAAACTTAAGCTGAAAATAACAGGAGCATAAAACAGGAAAATATGCGGATAGGAATTGTAATCGGACGAATAGGAGGTGTTGACGGAGTGGCTCTTGAAACTGAAAAGTGGATAGAGGTATTGTCGAAAATGGACCACGAAATTTTCATTTTGTCAGGAGAGTATGAAGAACGATTTCGCAATCCTGAAGAAGAAACGTTATTGCCGGTTCTGTCGTTCCATTCACCCGAATGTGTTTGGGAGCAGGACAAGGCTTTTTTCTACCCCGATGAAGACCCGGAACCTTTGATCATTCACCTACAGAAGACATCGGCAATTATTGCAAAGCAGATAGAACAATGGATTTCAGCCAAGCAACTCAACTTGCTCATTGCTCAAAATGCTTGTGCGCTACCGTGCCACTTGTCCATGGGTATGGGCTTGAAAATTGCCATTGAATCCACCGGGATTAAAACCATCACGCACGATCATGATTTTTACTGGGAACGGGGCACGCGATATCAATCGCCACACGAACAAATTAACCAGCTGGTGGCTAATCATTTTCCGCTCCAAACCGAAGGTGTAAACCATGTAATAATCAATTCTTATTCAGCCAGGGAGCTGAAAAACCGGTTTGATTGGGAGTCAACGTATGTTCCCAACGTAATGGATTTCAATATCAATTTTGGTTTGAAAGATCACTACAATCATACCCTGTTGAAGGATGTCGGCATCACCGAAAAGTGTTTTCCACTGTTTCAAATTACGAGGATTGTTGAGCGAAAAGGAATTGAAACAGCTATTGAACTGATTTCAAAAATGGATGATCGAAATATGAAATTGGTGATTACAGGAAACACCCGCGATGATGAAGAAAATCACTATTATCACAATTTGCTCGATTGCATTCATCGATTTAATGTGCAAGATCAGGTGATATTCGGTGAAGCTCATATTGGTAGCCACCGGGATTTTACACCGAATAAAGGAAAAATATATTCATTGTCGGATGCTTATGCTGTTGCCCGTGCCGCTACCTATTTCAGCACTTACGAAGGGTTCGGAAATGCTTTTGTTGAAGCATTGGTAGCTAAGGTTCCGATTTTCGTAAATAATTACAAACCGGTTTTCTGGGAAGACATTGGCAGCCTTGGGTTCAATGTGGTTATGTTAGAGAATAACCAACTCAACGATGATGCTGTCAATAGAATGAAAGAGATCATTTGTGACGACAAACTGAACCGTGAAATAGGCGAATTCAACTATGAATTGGGCAAAAAGCATTTCTCTTTCGAGGTGCTGAAAGAAAAATTGTCGGGACTAATTAACTAAGCTGGCCTTTTATAGGCCGGACTATCAGAACTGATATGAATTTAGAACAACTTCTAAAAAAACTGCGAAATGAAACCGTGAATACCTGGTTCGACCTTGGTTTGTTCATAGACCAGCTGAGGGATAACAGGTCTAACCCTTCTGTTGAGTACAAAGGAGATTTCGCCAGGAGAGGTCCCGATGAAGAATCATTTCAAGAACACACCAAAAGGGGAATAGCCTTCATTACCTACCATTACGCTATTGATGGGGTGACCATGGAAATCAGTAAGTATGGTGCTGCGTTGCTCAAAATCATGCCTGGGGCAAAACTCCATTTCATCGCTGGCAAAATTTATAAAGAGGCTGAGAAGTACCTGGGCAAGGGAAGCAAGATATGCGAAATGCCTGAAATCCAAGGTTTCGATGATTGGCCCTTATACCGGCAATTCTATTTCGTGAAGTTGAAACGAGGCAGCAAGGAATACAATGAACTGATCAGGAAGTTTTGGTCCGAGACGCTCTCTATCGTTGAAAACCTGGGGAGTTATCTCGAAAAAAACGATATCAGGCTTCTGTATTTGGTAAACATCAATTCCAACCCCGGTAATGTGTCGTTGAGCCTTGCCACCGTGCTGCTTTCTGAATACCTGGGCATTCCTGTGATCAACAATTGCCACGACTATTATTGGGAAGGCGGAAGCCGGAAAGAAGATATTCTATACTATGGCAAAGAGAAAGGACCGCGTGATTTCTTTTTTAAGAACATTCATGTGGGCGAATTCTTTTCCATTATCGATATGCTTTTCCCGTGGGAGTCAAGGTCATGGTTTGCGCTCAATATAAACCTTAATCAAACCCAGCATATCATTGAAGTGAACGGCCACAATCCTGCCAATGTAGGTGAAGTGGGTACCGCTGTTGATATTCGCAAATACAGGATTCTTTCTCAGCGGGAAAGGTTCAAAGCCTTATTTCAGGTTGAAACTGCACTGAAGCACTATGGGAAGAAACTACAAGTGAAAACGCCCGGAGAAATTCTTCAAACGAAAATTGCGCACAGAGACAAATTGGAACCCACAGTTCTCGGCTCAAGAGCCATTCCAGATCTTCAATTCGTTGATAACAACATGATTTTTTTGCAGCCAACCCGTGTTATGTTGCGAAAACGGATTGGTGTAAACCTCGGTTTGATTAGACGTTTATTCAAACAAGACGATTTCAGGGCCAAGTTCATAAGTGATAAAAGTCTGAAGTTAACTTTACTCATTTCCGGACCAGTGCCTGCCGGGCAGGAAAAGTACCTGATCAGCCTGGTGAAACAGTTTGATAAGCTCATCCAACAATTAGAACCCGAATTCAAGGAACGGGTTTTCATGGCCTTTTTGTTCAGTGAATTCGATAAGGACAGATTCAAAAACCACTTTGAAAAACCGGTTGGCATTCCAGAACTCTACAACATTGCCTCCCTGGTAATGTTGCCCAGTGAAACCGAAGGACGCGGTTTGCCTTTGATAGAAGCAGCAGCTTGTGGGATACCCGTGTTTTGCAGAAGGTATCATCCAAAAAATGTGTACGAAGAAGTTGTCGGGAACCATCTTTCGGAAAAGCATCGTTTGCGGGTTTATGATTTTGACAAAGAACCATTAACCGCTGATATGATCGAAGGCATCTCGAAGCAGATACTTTTTCCCCAGAAGCACAATCGACTGGTAGAACACAATCAAAACGTGATTAAACTGCGCTTCAGCATGGAAGCGCTTACCACGAACTTCGAACAGGTTTTGTACAGGTTGTTTCTCCAGTTGAAAAGCAATAAGAGCCATGAAAAGGAAGCGGCACAAATTCTGGCTACCCATAAAAAAGCACAGAAGAAAGGACTGAAACTGCTAGGTGACCTGGTTAACACCAACCATCGCCATTTTCTTCCGGGATTTGGACGTATGCGGTTTATATTGATCCTGAAATCATTAATTGATCCGAGTTTTTTCAGGGTAGAAGAACAATATGTGCGTGGCATGGCCATGAAGTTTGCGGTGCGATTGTTCGATCATGTCGACAAGGGAAAAGTGCTTCCACTTGAAGTAAAACACCAATTCTGCAATACAGTAGATAGCCTTTTTTTGCACTGTGAGGGAAGCATCGAAACCCGGCATGATCATTCTCTTGCTTATCGGCACCGTAGCACGCGGCATTACCCCTACCGGGATTTCACCCACCAGGAATTAAGTGGCTTGATCAACCGGCTATTTAACAAAATATACAACCCCAAAAAACCTGAATTGAAACTCAGGAGTGCTCACTATTTATTGGATTTACAACAGGCCATTTATCAACTCACGGGCTCATCGAAGTTGGAAATCGATGACCGCGATGTGTTGATGAAACGGATAAAGGAAAATGTGCCGATTGCCTATTTCCCGGGCATGCACATGGAGTATGAATTGGAATTTCTTGTATTGCAATCCATCCGCTTACGATTGAAACTAAACAAGCTGGAAGAGCTAACCGAAACCATATTGGCAGAAAATGCCAGTATCCTGAAACCCGTCTACATTTTCGTGCGTTCCAAACCACTCGATGGGCGGGTGGTGGCTTCATCTTTAAAAAAATACCTTCAGCAGAATAAAGATGAAGAAATCAGGTTGCTCATGAAATATGAAATCTGCCAGGTAGTGCCTACCGAACAATGGTCGGTGGGCATGCATCCTGGTGAATTGGGATCGGGCGCCATAGAAGTTCTTAAAAAGGTAAGACGTGAAAATGGGTTCCTGATTTCGAAAAGCCAGAACTCAGTGGTTATGTCTGACATGCTCGAAATAGACCAGTTTCACATTGGCACTGCAGATCATATTACGCTCTCAAAAATGCTTGGTATTAAACATGGCCGTGGTTTTGTGCACTATGTACCGGCTGGAGTGCGTACTATTCTTGCCTACCCCACCCCGATTCAAACCGCCCTTGATTTCTCCAATGCCTTAAAGGGCAAGCAATACCGATCACTCGAAAAAACAATGGGAGCCGATGCTCTGAAAAAAGTTATAAAACAAGATGCGGTTTCATGCGGTTCGCCATTAAAAAAAGTATTAGACGACCTTCAGCATTCGATAAAAAACAAACAGAGAAAAACAAAAAAGGAAACAGAAGAGCCCATCATTACCACCTACCTAACCGGTGTACATAAGGATGGCTTGCCATATTCGGGTGTCATTGCCAGTTTGAAGGCAGCTACGTTAAATTTCAACATTTTAACTGCGGATAAGCAACCGATTTCGGTAGCCGAATTTGTGAAAGCGTTTAATAAGGATCACACTCCCCATGCAAAAGTGGCCTGGAATGGAGGTTACATTTTGAACCCTGAATTGGTAGGAAAACTTGGACTTCCCGAAACTTACATCGGTTCGCCTTTGGGGTTGATTATAAGAGCAGGGCAAATGGAATGCCCACCATTGTTCAACAAACCCGCTTTCGTTGTTTATAAGGATGGAACAGTTGAAATCAAAAGGGTAAATGCCAAAAAGGGAATCATACTCAGCGCCAAAGGAAGCACGTTTGAATTCAAAACCGAGCACTATAATGTTGAATCTGATGAAAACGAGTTGGCCTATTATGACTTGATGTTTAAGCAAAAGACCATTTCATGTAATGGCCGTGTATTGCTGAGAATAGCAGGTAATTCCATAAAAGAGATCAGGAAAACCGACAAAGACGAAGAAGTTGAAATAATACCAGTTGGTTTAACATTTTGTATACCCACGCACCTGTTTCCGCCAGCATGGAACCAAACGGGTTTGCGTTTAGAGATAAGGATGGCGGGATTCGGGGAGATTGAACATGCGGTAGAAGCCGGTCCGTTGATCATCGAAAACAGTAAACAGGCTATCGATATGAAAACCGAGGGCTGGACAACTGAAAACTCAATTAAAACGCAGGCTGCCCGAATGGACTATACCGATATGCGGGGTCCTAAAATAGCGGCTGGTATTGATGAGACAGGTGATTTGCACATTGTGGCAATAAACGGACGCATAAGAGAATCGGTAGGTGCCACCCATTTGGATATGGCCGATATCCTGCTCAAAAAAGGAGTTGTGACAGGCATGGGATTCGATCCCGGTGGCAGTAGCACATTGGTGGTGGATGGAAAGCAGCTCAACATTTCTCCCTACAATAAAAACTATGAAAACGACATTTACTCGATGCCACCAGAATCGAGATTTGTCGCAAATTGTGTTGTGGCTCAACCGAGGGAATAGGATTTAACCGAAGTTGTGTATTGTGCCGGGTAGCCCATCTATCACCATACCCGTAGAAGTTACCGACTTGAGAAAAGCACTAACCAAGTAATTCCAACCTTGGTTAAAACCCGGTTTGAAAAGGATTATTTAATATTAGCCAGACAAAAAAAGGAAATCATGCTACTACATCCCATCCAATCAGATTATTCGCATTTAGATGCTGAATCTCAAGAGATTATGGCCCTCACCATTGCCTTCTTTGAAAACAAAGGCAAGGAAAAATTGATGGAAGACGACCGCAATTTTGTGTGGTATGCCGATTTCCTCGATTTTGTAAACGACAATAAGATTTTCGCAAAGTTGATGACACCCCAGGGGTATGGTAAAAAAGACTCCAGGTGGGATACTTCCAGGATTGCTGCCTTCACAGAGATTTTGGGTTTTTACGGTTTGTGCTATTGGTACACCTACCAGGTTTCGTCATTGGGCTTGGGACCAGTTTGGATGAGCAATAACGAGGAGATCAAACAGAAAGCAACCCAGTTGTTAGACCAGGGACACATCTTCGCTTTTGGATTGTCTGAAAAAGAACATGGTGCCGATATTTACTCCAGTGGAATGGTAGTAACACCAACCGGAGATGGTAGTTATGTGGCCAATGGAGGTAAATACTACATTGGCAATGGCAACAAAGCAGGCATTGTTTCGGTGTTTGGCAAAATGGCCGATAGCGGTGACTATGTCTTTTTTGCGGTGGATTCGCAGCATCCGAACTATAAATTGGTTAAGAACACGGTGAATAGCCAGTCATATGTTTCCGAGTTTCGCCTCGATGCATATCCACTTTCAGAAACGGACTTGTTGCAAACCGGCAGAGATGCGTGGGATGCCGCACTGAATACCGTGAACATCAACAAGTATAACCTGGGTTGGGGTTCCATCGGAATCTGCACCCATGCCATGTACGAGGCGGTATCCCATGCAGCCAATCGTAATCTGTATGGCAAGTTCGTCACTGATTTTCCACATGTAAAATCACTATTGACAACTGCCTATACGCGATTGGTGGCAATGAAGCTTTTCGCTTTACGTGCCACCGATTATATGAGAACTGCCTCGGCAGACGACAGGCGCTACCTGCTCTATAATCCAATGGTGAAGATGAAAGTAACCACAGAAGGCGAACACGTAATCAACGATATGTGGGATGTTGTGGCGGCAAAGGGTTTTGAAAAAGATATGTACTTCAATATGGCTGCGCGCGATATTCGGGCATTGCCCAAGTTGGAAGGAACGGTGCATGTAAACATGGCATTGATCATCAAGTTTATGCCAAACTACTTTTTCAATGCAGGGGAGTTTCCCGAAATACCCACTTACCACAATCCGGTTAACGATGATTTTCTTTTCAACCAGGGTCCTACAAAAGGGCTGGGAGGAATTCAGTTTCACGATTTCAACACAGTGTATAATAAATTCGATTTACCCAATGTGAATCTCTTTCAGGAACAGATCGCTGTATTTCGCGAAGCATTGATGATGGCAGGCCCCGATGCCAGTCAACAAAAAGACATCGATTTCCTGTTAACCGTGGGTGAGTTGTTTACACTAGTGGTTTATGGCCAGTTGATCCTAGAAAATGCTCAGTTATTAAAAGTCGAAAACGACCTGATAGATCAGATGTTCGAAGTATTTGTGTCTGACTTCTCGCGTTTTTCATTGGAACTCCACAACAAGCCATCAAGCACCGTAGCGCAAATGGAGTATTGTCAGAAGATGATTCGCAAACCTGTTTTTGATAACAATAGATTCGCGAAAATCTGGGATAAATATGTTTATGAGCTGAATGGTGCTTACGCCATGAATCCAAAGGTTAGGTCAGAAGAGCCACAAATGACCCCTTAATAACATCACCTGTGTTTTAGTACTGCAACCGAAAACATGCCAATCGAAATGGGCTGAATTGGTGGGTTACGGAAAAAAAACTGAAACTCATTCCATTCTCCAATTCATCCTATATTTATCTGACGCGGCAAACAATTCGTCTGAATGAGATCAAATGATTTTGACAACTGAGCTTGTAGATCAGATTTTTTGGAACGTTGCGCTTATCTCATGATCATTCTGCACATTGTGGAAAAAATAAATCGTTTTAGTTGCTTTACCGGCTTAAATTAGGATGTCACTTTTCATTTCCCCTTTATGAAAATCGAAGAAATTAAGGCTGGAGAACTACTGCTTTACAAAGCAGGAGTTGAATTCCGCCAATTGGAAGTAAAAGGCGTTGACTTCCACAACGGTGTAATTATCTGTGTGGATAGTTTAAGTCGCAGGGTGTTAACTTTAAATCCGGAGGAGGTTCAGCCTGTATCATCGGAAGAGCAGAGTCCATCCCAAAAAGAATCAGTCGAAGATTCTAACCCCCTTGAATGAATGATCACGGTTTACAATCACTACACAAAGTGCTGCCTGGCTAACGAAAACTCCAGGCAACAAAACGACTTTTCTTGTTACCCAGTGCCATGTCAATGACTCTAAGGTCGGTAGGATTTGTTTTTAGAATGGCTCGTTTAATGCTGCCCAGATGTTGCTTTTTAGAAACAAGCGAAGTAAACCAATGTACCTGGTTTTTGAATAGAACACTTTCAGTAGCCATGTTTTTCAAAAAAGCCACTTCACCACCTCTGAACCAAACTTCGTTGGATCGGCCACCAAAATTTTGAGAATCCTTTTGTCGGAGTTTAAGGTTGCCCGCCTTACGCTTGTTCTCTTGTTGGGCATCGTACAAACTCTTAAAGAAAGGTGGATTACAAACCACTACATCAAAACAATCATCGGGCTCAATGATATGCTCGAGAATCTTATGCCTGATCTTTTGATGTCGAAGTTCTGTTTTTTGCAGCTGCTTGTTTTGGTCAATAATACTTTGAGCATTTTTCAAAGCGTCCTTATCAGTTTCGCAAGCTATACACATCCATTTTAAGTGACAAGTGGCCAAAATCGGATAAATCAAGTTGGCACCAGTTCCAACATCTAACAAACGAACATCTGTTTTTCTGATAAGGTCTGCCACGTGCAACAAATAGTCCAAACGGCCTGGAATTGGAGGACACAAGTATTGGTCAGGTATGTTCCAAACAATGCCATATTGAGCCTTCAGCAACGCACTGTTCAGAGTTTTTACTGCTTGATGCTCGCCAAACTTTATTGTTTTGTTGCCATGTTCGTTGATAAAGACAAAATCATTTAAGGGTGCATGTTGTTGAACCAACTTGTCGAAATCGTAATCTTTGGCAAAAGGATTTTTGGGATGCATGGGTAATTGGTTAGCGAGGTTAAAGCTATGAATCGAAAGTGTGATTTAGCCAACTGCCGTAGAACGTAATCGACCTTAACCCAGTTGTTAACAGAAAAGTGGGTGCCTCCAAAGATGGAATTCTGAACAACCACCTCGCCACCAGGTTTTTTTATGGTTAAAAGGCCAGAGAAACTCTTGATCAGGCGTTCTTCTCAATGGCTTCCACCAACTCATCAACAGTTAACTGTTGTGTTTTCTTTTTCGGGGATTTGGATTCGTTTTCAAAGTTGACCTCAGCTCTTAATGCCCTTAACCCTGTGATACCTTGCAGGTTTTCCAGTTCATAATCTTCAATCGGCCCTTTTGCAAGCATTCCTTTTGATTGTAAGAATTGTATATACTTCCGATATTCCCGTGCATCCTGCTCATTTGAATAGATGATGGCAATTTTACCGGGTTGGGTGATCCGCTCATCGGTGTCTTTAATATGTGCTTTGTCCACACGCTTTTTTACGATTTCGTAACGTGCATTGTATGCCCCTTCTACTTCAAATCGTTTTTCATCCATCCTGAAATGGATGGCAAGCGGGGTGCTGTAAACCAAAATGAGCGAAGCAATTTGCAGGTCGGCTTCCAATTCTGATCGTAGCTGATCAAATTCCTGCTCCAACTCGCAGATCACCAACAGTTGCCACAATCTGAGGTTTCGAAGATAAACAGGATCGAAATCTTCTTGTTGCGAAATGGAGTCGCCTATATAAAGGTTGAATTCCACGCCATCGGTTTTGTAACGCTCGAAGTAGTGTGAAAACATGGCCTGGGCCTCCTCCTGCTTTTGATCCAGGAAACTGGCAAGCGTGTGATTAGTTTTCATAACGCTATGGTCAAACTTTCTTCTCTCCTCGTAAACCAATTGAAGATTTTCATTCAGCATTTCAGTGTAATCTTTCACCGCTTTGGCTAATTGATCGTCTGATTTATCCATATGCCTGAACACGGGGTAGATCTCACTTTGCAAAAAGCCAAGAATCTTGTGCTCGCTTCCTGCTAATAGCCCGTTTTCGATTTCATGCAGGTAACTTTCCACCCTGAATATCAGTTCTTCATACACCGGTAATTGCAGCTTCTTCAGCCCCAAACGCAGTACTTTCCTTACGCCCTTCATTTGTGAAATGAGATCAGCTTTCACTGCTTCATTCCGAATGGTAGAAGATCCTTTGATATCCAATTGCCCATAAAGTGGGTAAACATCCTTAAATACTATAGGGCATCTCTATTAATCATTAAAAGACCCTCCATTTTCAATTCTGAAAATTTTGGAGACAAAAGCTGATCTTTTTTTCGATTCTTGAAGGTCTTCTTGCTGATATTTTGCCTTTTTATTGTTTCGTTTTGATCGAATTTTGACCAATTTCTTCATAAAACAACCAGTTT
>PVBE012207978.1_pt1 | contig 10765 bp, 9 predicted proteins | sample 1631181 | NCBI WGS metagenome assembly PVBE01 (sample SAMN08397723, study PRJNA350692) | Marine metagenome, whole genome shotgun sequencing project. | isolation source: water | place: Pacific Ocean | collected 2012-04 | reverse complement strand
CGCTGGTTCTGGTGGCGGATCAATGCATGGTGTGAGATTGTCGCCATGGTTGTGTCGTTTTCGCTGGCCATAATTCTCAAGATCGAAGCGGTCAATGCGCTGATCGTGCAGGTTGCGGGAGAGACCATGGTCGGGCCTGCTCGCATCATTGTAGGGGTGTCGGGCACCACCGTTGCCTGGCTCATCACTGCCTTTGTAACCAAGCCCACTGACACGACCACGCTGCGCGACTTCTGCCGCCTGATTAATCCGAGTGGTCCGGGCTGGAAGAAGATCTTTGCGGAGGCCGAAGCCGAAGGGCAGGCCATCGCCCCATCTCACGAGCAGGACAATCTCCCCATGGGCATCCTCTGTACGGTTCTCGGCAGCCTGGCCGTGTACGGCGTGCTTTTTGCCGCGGGTGAATGGATTTACGGTAACACGGGGCACGCTGTTGCATTCACAGTGATGGCAATCGTGTGCTCGGGTCTGCTTTTAAAACTGTGGAAGCGAGTGAACTGAACCGCAACGACTTGGCAAACGCCCATGTAGAAAGACTGTCATCCTGAGCGAAGCAAAGCGGAGTCGAAGGATCCCAGGCATTTGAGGAACCTTGAAATCCCTCGGCAGGCTCGGGATGACAACTCGACAATGGCCATCGCAAGCCGGGCAAAGAGTCTTATCTTGTCGAGTTCACACGCGGCAACACAGTCGTATGAAAATGGGACGATCACGAGATGGCAAGGCAGATCACGAATGTGAAAGTTCTGAAATAGACAGACTCATCGAAAAGATGAATCAATCGCCCCGTGGCAAATGATAACGGCACAGGTCACGGAGATGAGTGAGACCTACTTCAAAGTTGTCCACGAGGAACTGCGGTCGATCGGTGCCTCAGTGCAGAATCTGGGTCAAGATGAAACTACTAATTGCACCCGCATCCACCACCGCCAACGCCACGACCTCCTGACGCTGCCTCACGAGTAAAATAGACATGTTCCGAGAACGACTCGCCTAATGGGTCTCGATCGCTGCGCATTAGATCCGAGCCATGAAACATCTGTTCCCACGGCTTGACATTGGCACAGCCGTTCAACATAAGCAGGGCGACGACAGCAACCGAGACGTATATGTATCCCTTCATAATCTGATCTCCATCATGCAACGCCCGCCGACTGCAATTCGTGCCTCTCGAAACCGGGGGTTCGTATTGTTGCGTTGAGAGTCTGCATGAAAACCTCCGCTTGGGGACAGCGATTCATGAAGGCCATGCCTTGCTCTGAGCCAAGCAGTATACACAATGTCGAAAAGACGCCCGCCTCGGTGCAGGTGGGACCGATAACGGAGGCCGATATGCAGTCAGTGTCGGCCGGTCGGCCGGTGCGGGGATCAATTATGTGTCCGTAACGTTTGCCTTCGATGTCAAATCCCCTTGCATAGTTTCCCGAGGTCGCCACCGAGTGCCGATTGAGACCGATGCCGGTACGGCACCGGGATGGATCCGTTGCCTCTTGTAAACCTATCAACCATGCGCTTTCTGTGGGTGGCGCACCAAGAACTCGAATATCCCTCCCGAAATCAACCAATACATTCCTGAATCCGCGGAACTGCGCTTTCTCCATCACTCTATCGACTGCGAACTCTTTGCCGAGGCCGCCGATATCCAATTGCATCCCTTTACGCGGCAAGAATACTTCCTCATCAGACCACTGCACATCACGCCAGGCGACATTCGACGTTCCTGCCAGGGGTAAAGAGCTCTATCCATGCATGGTCGTTACCCACAACGGCGTTAACAAGAAACAGGAACGGATTGAATTGGGGAAGGAATAGATGTGAAGCGCGTAACGATACTTCTCTTGCTACTGATCTTCTCCTCGTGGGTGTCGGCCAAGAACGTGGACCTGGTGACCTTGCCGAAGCGCAACACCGTCGAGCTCACGATATACAACTCCGAGGATATCACCCTGGCCAAGGAAACACGGAACATCACCGTCAAGAGGGGGAGTAACCAGATCCAATTCTCGTGGGCCGGGACCCTGATCGACCCCACGAGCGTAGAGATGCGCGTTTTTGAGCATGCCGACGAGATAGAGATCGCAGACACGGTGTTTCCCGGTCAGAAGCCGCAGCACCTCATCTGGAATATCGAGTCGGAGTTCGAGGGACAGGTGCCGGTCGAGGTCAGCTATTTCACGAGTGGGTTGACCTGGCAGATGGACTACGTGGCTATCACGGGTCCTGATGAGGAACTGATGAGTTTCCGGGGATATGTACGTGTCTTCAATAGTTCCGGAGAGGAATACGACGACGCTCACATCCGCCTGATAGTCGGCAAGATCAACCTGGTTGAGAAGATCGCGGACCTGGCAAGACGCTACGGCATGGCACCTCCCGCCGAAGATGACTACATGTACGAGAAGCTTCAAAGGGACGTAGCACGAGGAACCTTCGCCCGGGCAAAGCGGAGAATGGCGGGGGAGGGCCAGGGGGCAGCCGCCCCCGGTGCGAAGAAACAGATAGTCAAAGAGGGGCTGAGTGAATACTTCATGTTCGCTGTGCAGGGCAGTGAGACGGTCAAGAACGGATGGTCTAAACGTATGGAGGCAGTTAAAGCCGATGACGTTAAGTTCGATATTCTCTACCGGATGAGAAGCTACCAGTACGGTTCAAGGCCGGTGCGCTTCTTCATCTGGCTCAACGATGAAGAGCACAGCCTCGGAGACAGCCCGCTGCCTGACGGGCAGGTGCGTATCTTTCGTGAGAACGGTAAAGACGGGCTCAGCTTCCTCGGGCAGCAGTTGATCCGTTACGTGCCTATCAAGGCAGAAATCGAGATTAACCTGGGACCGGACGACCTTGTTGTCTACGAGACGTTCAGGCAGGGAACCAGGCGGGACAATTTCAGTTTTCGCCGCAGTGGCGGACGCGAATATGTTGACGGCTGGGACGAGAGAACGCGTTGGGTCGACAGTATTCGCAATTACAGGACAAAGCCGATCCGGTTCGAGTTGCGCCGGCAATGGGACGGTCACGTGGATTATGCTTCGGAGATCAAGACCAAGCTGTTTGACTATCGCACGATTGAGACGACATTCGATGTCCCTGCGAGGGGTAAGGAGCTCTATCCGTGCATGGTTGTGACGCACAACGGCGTGAACAAGAAGCAGGAACGGATTGAGTTGAAGAAAGAATGAATATGAAACGCGCAACTATACTTCTCTTGATACTGATGCTCGCACCGCGGGCGCCGGCGAAGAACGTGGATCTTGTCACGCTGCCGAAACGCAACACCGTCGAGCTCACTATCTACAATTCCGCGGATATCACGCTGGCGAAAGAAACGCGTAATATCACTGTCAAGAAGGGCGATAACCAGATCCAGTTCTCATGGGCAGGAACATTGATCGATCCTACGAGCGTGGAGATGCGCGTTCTTGAGCATTCGGACAAGATAGAGGTAGCAGATACAGTCTTTCCGGGCCAGAAGCCTCAGCATCTTATCTGGAATATAGAATCTGAATTCGAGGGACAGGTACCGGTCGAAGTCAGCTATTTCACCAGCGGTCTGACCTGGCATATGGACTACGTGGCAATTGCGGACCCCGATGAGGAACTGATGAGTTTTAGGGGATATGTACGTGTCTTCAATAATTCCGGGGAGGAATACGAAGATGCTCATATTCGGCTGATAGTCGGCAAGATCAACCTCGTGGAAAAGATCGCCGACCTCGCGAGGAGACACGGCGTACCGGTTCCCAAACCGACTGCACCTCCACCAGCCGTGGTACATCAATTCAAGGGATATGTAACCCGTGCGGCCTTTGATCGGGCGGATGACCTGTCCGAAATGACAGGTGAGAAGGAGATAGTCAAGGAAGGGCTGAGCGAGTACTTCATGTTCTCCGTCCAGGGCAGCGAGACGATAAAGAACGGTTGGTCGAAAAGGATGAAGGCGGTGAATGCTGATGACGTTGAGTTCAATATTCTCTACCGGATGAGAAGCTACCAGTACGGTTCAAGACCGGTGCGCTTTTTCATCTGGCTCAACGATGAAGAACATGGCCTTGGAGACAGCCCGCTGCCGGATGGACAGGTTCGCATTTTTCGTGAGAACGGGAAGGACGGGTTGAGTTTCCTGGGCCAGCAGCTAATCCGTTATGTGCCGATCAAGGCGAAGATAGAGATCAACCTGGGGCCGGATGACCTCGTGGTCTACGAGACGTTCAGGCAGGGAACCAGGCGGGACAGTTTCAGCTTTCGCCGCAGCGGCAACCGCGAATATGTTGACGGCTGGGACGAGAGAACGCGTTGGGTCGACAGAATCCGCAATTACAGGACTAATCCCATCAGGTTCGAGCTCCGCCGGCAATGGGGCGGTCACGTGGATTACTCTTCTGAGATTAAGACCAAGCTTTTCGACTATCGCACCATTGAGACTACTTTCGATGTACATGCGAGGGGTAAAGAGCTCTATCCATGCATGGTTGTTACGCACAACGGCAAGAACAAGAAACAGGAACGGATCGAGTTGAAACCGTAGGATGGGGCACCTCTGAATCCTCACGGATTCAGCTACATTGGGCTGGCTTGATAGAACCAGCCCTTCCAGAGCAACTGCATCACGGGTAAATCAGTCCCCGCCACCTTGACCTCTTCCTTCTCACGTGTGTACACTCCGAACAGTAATCGCGGTTGATTGAGTAGGGAACAGAATGCCAGGTAGATAGGAAGTCACGAAATGAACACATATGGTCTCATATTTGTAGCTGTTGGCGTATTCGCGCTGTGCGGTGCTGGGTTTGACTGGGAGTGGTTTATGAACGGCCGGAAGGCTAGGTTCTTTGTTAAGATCTTCGGAAGAAACGGTGCCAGGGTGTTCTATGGACTGCTAGGTGCGGCCTTCGTTATCGCGGGCATATTGGCGATGCTTGGCGTGATCGAGTTGGACTAGAGACGTGATAGAAACATGAACAAACATATTCGAAACTTCCTGCTGATTCTTGGGGCTGCACTTGCTGCGTCCGTTCTTGGGGCGGTTTTTGCCGTAGTGCTTGCTGTACTGTCTCCAGAGCTGATTCGAGATCTCTTTGGGCATAAACAGTTCATGGTTCGCTTTGCGGCGTCCATTGGAATGCTGTGGGGGTTGTTCATCGGGGCGGGCGCGATGGCATTCTGTATTGGAGTTGCAGCCATTTCCAACTGGTTCAGACCAAAGTCGAAGACGGAAGAGTGAGAGTCGCGTTGGTCAAGGGAAAGAGGATATGAAGAAAGGCTTAACAATGTATTTCACTTGGGGGAACCAATGTCATATGATGTCGAGGAAGGGGATTGGCAACCAGTTGAACCGCTAGGTACGCTTTCAATGGCTACCTGTTCATACTGACGAAAGTGTATTTCAAGATGAGGCAACGTGAGAAACAGAGCGGAAACAACCTGACTGATCGTTGAAGCGTTCTGTGTGCTTGTGGCGATGAATCGTCGCGCACACAGAAAAGCTCAGTGCTGTGTCGGGTTCAGGAAAACCGGGGAGGAACAGGTATGGGTGATCAAGGAAAGAAGGATAAAGGCAAAAGGGAACAACAGAAGAAGGCCAAGCTCACTCCAAAACAGAAACGGCAGCTGAAAAAAGAAAAGAAGAACTGATTCGCCAATGCCGGCCAGTCGAACGAGCCAGTGAACGGTCCTGCTAAGGAGTGGGAAATCGTGCTCTGACGCGAGTCTCATTCACTTGAACGTTCCGTTGTTCGGGCGTTTTCGGACTGTCGCTCACATACATGACTTACTCTTCTGCGCTTACAGCGCAGAAGTCTGTCGTAGTAACAGTGTTTGCAGATCCGATCATGGCGGTGGTAAAATTCCTTTCTGACAATAGAAAGGAACAGACGATGAAGTTACGTAAAACACTGATCATGTTGTTGTCGTTGTTGGCCGTGGTTTTCGTGAGCGGGTGCTCTTGCCCGAGGCTACAAGCGGGTAGGGCAGGCCCTGGTATGAAGGCCCCGAATAGGGCAGGGGATGTCTGTCCCGTTTTGATCGGGCAGCAGCTTCCGGAGATAGTCCTTACAAGCCCGGATAACGCATCATTTAATCTGAACGAAGCCTGCACAAGGAAACCGACGATCCTGGTGTTCTACCGCGGAGGGTGGTGTCCTTTTTGCAATAAGCAGCTCGGCGGGCTTCAGTCGGCAGAACCGGAACTGGCCAAGCTCGGTTACCAGGTCATTGCCGTGAGCCCCGACAGACCTGAGCTTCTGAAGAAAAGCACCGAGAAGCAGAGACTGAAGTATCGCCTCCTGTCGGACAGCAGCATGGCCGCTGCCATGTCGCTTGGCATAGCGTTCAAGGTAGATGACACCACAGTAATCAAGTACAAGACGGAGTACGGGATCGATATCGAGGGGGATTCGGGTGAGAAACATCACCTTCTGCCTGTTCCTTCGGTCTTCGTGGTGGGAGAAGATGGCGTAATCAAGTTTTCGTACGTGAATCCCAACTACAAGGTACGAATGGATTCGGGCCTTCTTCTCGAGGCGGCGAAGGCTGCGAAAAGAGAGCCCGCAGAGAGCAAGCCTTAGTCCCGCGCAAGAAAACAGGTATAAACAGTGATTCAGGTGCCGGGATAGAGCGCTTTATTCCGCGTGAACCTTCTAAGTGTAGCATTTTTCTCACTGTCTCGGACCTTTTTTGAGATACAGAGAGACACATATGCAGTGTTTATACAGTGCAGGCGACGCTGCAGCTGTCCGTGTAATGCGCATTGTATTGTCCCGTCAACAAAGGGTTTGTTGCACCCTATGCGCTTTGCCCCAGGGCCGCAACACCATTCTCAACGCCCCTCTGTTGCCTCTCTTGGCATAGTCCTTGCATGAGATAAACCGGCTGAAAAGTCAGTTCTCACACAGCGAGGAGGAAGTGAATCATGAGAAAGAACGGCTATGTAAGAATTACAGCTTTAATCCTGCTGGGAATGGCCATGCTTGCCGTAACGGGCTGCGGCAAGGAGGAGCACCCCACAGGCGACCATCCTGAGAAGGGTGAAAAAACGTCCAAGGCGGATCATCCTAAGGGGGATCATCCTAAGAAATAGACCACAGGTGGTGGGATGCAGGTTGGTAAGACAGTCTGTGGTGTAGCAATTGCGGTAGCAATTGTGGGTTCTATTCTGTGGGTCAGCAACAGGAAATGGAAGTCTCGGCAGGATGGGGAGACGGGACCCTCCGTTGTGACCGAGGATATCCAGGCAGGTATCGAAAGACACATCGAAGAGCAGTCGCGAGCCAACAACGGCTACTTTGAGCTGACCATCAATGGGAAGCGACACGCGCTGAAACTGGTACGAGTTCACACCGAGTACCTTGCCAACCTCGGACCACGCCGTCATTTCGCCTGCGTGGACCTGGCCGATACGAAGGGTGACGTATACGACGTCGATTTCTTCCTCCAGGGCGATCCCGGCGCGATGACCGTCACCGAAACCACCACCCACAAGCTAAACGGCCAGCCATTCTATCTCTGGAAGCAGAAATGGAACAAGACTTGGGTCCGTGTACCCGCCAAGAATGCCTCAAAGGATCTGCTCGGGGTTATCACCAGTCCCGACGAGTTCGAATTCCGCTACCTGGTCAGGATACCGGCCCTTGACAGCGATGCCCGCATGTGGATTCCTCTGCCGGTTTCCGACTCGTACCAGGACATCCGGATGAAGACCATCAAGGCCCCGACGGACTATCGAATACTGGAGGAAAGAAGCCACGGCAACCAGGTCATCTTCTTTGAGCTGACCCCTCGGCATGGGGATAGAGTCGTCGATATCGTGTACAGTGTCAGGCGCGTGCAGAAGGGAGCCTACAAAGCGGATCCAGCGGAAGCCCGGGACCATCTTGGCCCTGAAGGGCTTGTGCCCGCGGGGGAAAACTTCAGAATGATTGCCGAAGAAGCTCTTGCAGGGAAACGGGGCGAGCTCGTCCGCGCGCGTGCGTTGTACGATCACGTCATCGACCGCATGCGCTACATGAAGCACGGGCCGGGTTGGGGGAAGGGCGACGCAGTGTATGCGTGTGATGCGGCAACCGGCAACTGCAGCGACTACCATTCGTACTTCATTGCCGTCGCGAGGGCAGCGGGAATCCCGGCGCGTTTTGCAGTGGGTGCCGCGGTGCCCTCGGCTCGAAATGATGGCGGAATCAGCGGCTATCATTGCTGGGCGGAGTTCTATGCCGAGGGTAAATGGTGGCCGGTTGACATCAGTGAGGCGGACAAGTACACCAGTCTGGCCACCTACTACTTCGGGCATCACCCTGCCAACCGGATCGAGTTCACCCGCGGCCGCGACCTGGTCGTTGAGCCAGGTCCCGTGTCCGGTCCGATCAACTTCCTGGCCTATCCCGTTCTTGAGATCGGAGGCAAGCTTGCCCGCGTCAAGCCCACCCTGTCCTTCAAGCGTACCTCGGGCTGAGCAGACAAGAACCGACCTGCCCACCACATCTCACCAGCGATTCGGCGATCCCCCCTTCATTGGAAGAAGGGATCGCTCTCGATGCCTGCATCCTTACTCCTCTTCCTCTTCTTCCTCGTCACCCACATCACATTCGCCGTGTCCGTAATCAATCAACCTCACGGCGTCGTCCAGAACCAGGCCGATGCCGGGGGCGTAGGCCTTGAGGCTCAACTCGTCAGGCTCGAGCGGTGTGGTTTCGGCCGCGAGCAGGCAATTCTCAAACGTACCTGCTTCTGTCTCGATCGTAGCCGTGTTGTCGATATGCTCGGCCCTGTCCAAGGCGATATCGGGCGCGATTTCCTGGTAGTAACGTGACCCGATGAGTGGCAGTCCGGGCATGATCATCCCTGGCTTTGCCCCGTCCACGCCGGCAAGCCACGCTCCGTCGTGACTGACGACCTCGCCGTCCTCGTAGATGTCCACATCTTCACCGAAGTAGAAGACACCTTTGTGTTTCCTGCAGATAGCAAAGTAGTTCCACGAGATCTCCACGAGTTCTTCGTCTACCCATTCCCTCTCGAGGATTACCGCGCATCGAACCCCGTCAACCACCTTCTTGTGCGGCAGAACCTGTATACAGACGGTGATCAATTCGCTTTCGCCTTCGTCGTCCTCTTCTTCTCCTTCGAGGAGGATGTAACTCCAGGGACGCAGCGGGATGAAGTAGTCATTCACACCGCGTGGCAGGAGTTTGCAGTTTTCCAGATGAAACGTCTCTGTGTAGGCAAGATCTTCTTCTGCCTGCAGTACCGCAACCATCCCCCCGAAGACCAGGAGGAAAGTCAGTAACATAAGTGTGGAATTCATTGGTTTCATAGTTCGGTTCTCTTTCCGGGTTACGTCGCGCCCGCTTGCATTGCTCTTTTCATCTCCTGATCCCGCTTGAAGAATGGCTCCATGCTTCCAAGGCCGGAAATGATCTATTCATCCTCCTTTCCTCTTGCACCGTGCGCCCCGCGACTCGCTTTGCGTCTCCAACGCCCGCCGGGAGAAGTACCCCCTGCTTCAAAGGTGGGAGACGCTTTTTCTGGAGTGAATTATCCATCTGTAAGGAGCAGGCGGGCCAGCCGTATATCCTTACTATTTGGTAAGGGAGAATGTTTTTTTCAACGTCCAACATCGAACGCCCAACGCCCAACGTCCAGTCGAATAATGAGTGATGAATAACGAAAGACGAATCCCGAGACTAGATAGCGTTTGTTTGCGTGGGGGAGAGGTGTATAATTGTGAGAGGTTTAGAGAGGAGGGCGATCTATGAAAGTTACGCATGTGGCGTTGAGGCCTACTGAGGCGGCAGAGAAGGCGGGGGCTCCGGCCTTGACGCCTGAGTTGCTTGCTGCCACGGGGGCCCGGTATTCTCGCAGCAACGAAGGGTTGTTTGCCATCCTGGATCGCATAGATCCAGAGCATCCTGATAAGTCGGTAGACTCCATTTTTCGCATGGTCGATTACGGGCACCAGTCGATTGCCGACATGGTGCCTGCAGCCATGTTCCTCGATGGTATCAGTATCCACCTTGCATACTACGTATGGAGCCTGTGCAGCGTGGCAGGCGGACAGGAATCATCCACCCGCTACCTGGACCTCTCTACAAGTACGTTGCCGGATCCTGAGGCGCTTGGGATTTCGGATGGCGCGGCGTGGCAACGGCTGATGACCGACTGCTTTGGTGCCTACCGCACGATGCTCGAAGAGTGGCAGGCGCTGGCGGAAAAGGAGCCGGAGCTTACACGCATTCCCGGGACGTTGCGGGATGACCCGTCGCCCAAGGCTGTCAAAGCAGTTGCGCGCATGAGACGTAATTATGCGTTCGATAGAGCGCGGTACTTCCTGCCCGCTGCCGTGCCCACGAACGTGATGCTTGTTATGTCGGCACGCTCGTGGGTTCAGCTATGCCAGCACCTTGCTTCGCAGCCCTTGCGCGAGGCAAATGATCTGGCCGTTGCTATCAAGTCCGAGCTGGCGCTTTGCTCCCCCCGTCTGATTAAGCACGCTTGCTCCCAGGAGTCGATTGCAAAAGGAATAAGGCAAGAGCATTCTGAGTGGCGGCGAATGGCCTCCGAGATGCCTGCCTGTCTAGTGGATGAGAGTCTGCCCCCGGACCACGACGCCATGGCACATCTAGCCGTCCTCGGGGCGAATGGATTGGATGGCGAGAAGGCTGCAGAGGATCTTGCGGGACACGACAACCGCTACGCCTGGATAGGGTCAGGGTTGCGGCAGACTGCGGTGCGCTTCGGCTGGGATGCCGTGACACTGGCGGAGTTGCGCGATCTGAACAGGCAT
>PVBE011590659.1_pt1 | contig 10766 bp, 8 predicted proteins | sample 1631181 | NCBI WGS metagenome assembly PVBE01 (sample SAMN08397723, study PRJNA350692) | Marine metagenome, whole genome shotgun sequencing project. | isolation source: water | place: Pacific Ocean | collected 2012-04 | reverse complement strand
CTGACAGAGCGGCACCACCTCGCGGGGGTCGGTAACGCCCTCGACGTGCCGGTAGCCTTCCGTGGCCAGCATCTTTTCCAGGACGCGCACGTTGGCGGCGTTGTCGTCGACGATCAGGATTTCGGCCCGCAGGAGATGGTCGGAATCGTCGCTCATGCCTCGTCTCCCAGGGCGGCGTCCAGGGTGCTCATCAGCTCCGGCACGTCGACGGGCTTGGTCAGGTAGGCGAAAAAGCCGGCCTTCAGGCCCCGCTCGACGGTTTTCGGCATGGCGTTGGCACTCAGCGCAATGACCGGAACCTCTCCGCCGCCCGCGCTCAGGCGCAGCCGGTGCAAGGCCTCGAAACCGTCGATGCCGGGAAGATTGATGTCCATGATGACGATGTCGGGCCGTTCGCTGGCCGCCAGATCGAGCCCGGCTTCGCCGCTGGCAGCCTCGATTAGCGTACAGTCGGGGCGGCGCGCCATGAGTTTTCGCATGAGCTGCAGGTTGGCCGGGTTGTCTTCGACGTAGAGCACCTTATGGATGGCAGTGCTGGCGGCCAGGGCGGCGGTCTTAGCCGCGCTGCCGACGACGGCCTCGGCCGCCTCCAGCGGCGCTTGTGGCGCCAGCGGCAACTCGATCCAGAACACGCTGCCTTCACCCACCGTACTTTCGACGCCGATTTTGCCGTGCATCATCTCGACCAGGCGCTTGACGATGGTCAGGCCAATGCCGGTGCCCTCGATCTCGCCGCTTTCCGCTCCCAGACGGCTGAAGGGCAGGAACAGTTCCGGCAAGCGCGTCTCGGGAATGCCGGGGCCGCTGTCGGCCACCGCGAGGCGCAGCATTCGGCCCGCGGCGGGCCGGCAGCTCACGCTAACCGTGCCTTGTTCACGGTTGTACTTGACGGCATTGGACAGCAGGTTGAGCAGCACGTCCTTGAGCCGTGAGTAGTCCGCCTTGACCGCCCGCAGGTTCTCGTCGAATTCGGCCTTGACGACGATGTCCCGATCCTCGGCCAGGGGGCGGACCAAATCGAGACATTCGCCGATCACGTCCCGCGGATCCACGGCTTCGGACGACAGCGAGATAGTGCCGCTTTCGATGCGGGTAAGGTCGAGTATTTCGTTGATCAGCCCGAGCAGATGCTTGCCGGCCTTGGCGATGTGCTCGACGCTGTCCTCCTGGTCTTGGTTCAGCGGCGCCTCGGGGTCGGAGCGCAGCACCTGGGAGAAGCCGAGGATGGAGTTCAGCGGCGTGCGCAGGTCGTGGCTCATGGCCGAGAGGAAATCGGACTTGGCTCGGTTGGCCAAGTCCGCCTCCTCCTTGGCTTGGCGGATCTCGGAGATGTCGACGTGAACCGCCACCATGCCGCCGTTGGGAAGTTGACTTTCCGATGGCCCGCAGCGTTTCCTCGCTTTCGCGCAAGGCCTCTTCCGCCCACTTGCGTTCAGAAATGTTGGTGACGCTGACAATGACGTTGGAAAACTCCGCCTCGGTCTTGGGAATGGGGATGGAGACAAGAACCGTCACGACCTCGCCGGCGAAATTGCGGTGTTCGACCTCGTCGCGAAAAAAGTCGCGCCCCTCCCAGATGGCGACGAATTCCTCGATGAAGAGTTCATCTCCGGTAAGCGGCAGGATCTTGTCGAGCGATCCGAGAAGCTCCTCCTGCGACTGGGCACCGAACAAACGGAGCGTCGCGGCGTTGACCCGGTTGATCTTGATGCCCGAGGCCAATTCTCCGGCGGCGTCGGGATGTCTCTGGAAATAGTCCCGCAAGTCGTGGACGCCCGACTCCCTTAGACGTTGCAGCTCGGTGTAGACATTCGAGAAATCCTCGTCCCACAAGCAGACGTCGGATTGCTCGAAGATGTGGCGGAAGCGCTGCTGATTTTCTTCGAGCGCCTTTTCGGTCCGCTTGTACGCGGTGATGTCGTGAACGATGCTGGTGACGTACATTTGGCTGCCGAAGCGCCACTCGGCAGAGGAAATCTCGACCGGGAACTCGCTGCCATCCTTTCGCAGCCCGACCGCTACGATCGTCTGGTCGTTCGATGCCGGCTCCTGGCCTGGCTGAAAGGCCTCCGGAATCAGCATCGAGATCACCGTGCCGAGGACTTCGGTATACTCGTATCCGAATGTCTTTCGCGCGCCGTCGTTGCAATAGACGATACGACCCTTTGCATCGGCCGTGAAGATTGCCTCCTGGCGCTCTCGGCGACCGCGCGGAAGCGGGCATGGCTCTCGCCCAGCCGGCTGAGCACCGAGGCGAGATCGCGAGCCCGGCGGGCTCGGCCGAGGACCGAGGCCAGCAGTTCCTTCGGCTCGATTGTCTTGCGCAGGAACTCGTCGCCCCCGGCCTGCATGGCTTGCAACCAGGCATCCTCGATGTCGCTACCGGTCAGGAAGACGATGGGCGTTTGTACGAAAACCTTGTCCTGGCGAATGACCTGGGCCAGTTCGAAACCGTTGCATTCCGGCATCTGGATATCCATGAGGATGACATCGGGCCGCAGTTCGCGAATCGGCTTCATCGCCTTCATGGGATCTGTCACCACGGCCGTTTCCATGCCCGCCTGGGCCAGCAGCGCGGCGTTGAATTTAGCGACCGGGGGATCGTCATCGATGACGACCACGCGAAACGCTTCCTCGCTCACCCGATTGGTCAAGCGGTCCAGGAGTTCCACCAGTTCGGCCAGATCGACCGGCTTCACCAGGTAGCCGTCGCAGCCGGCGCGGACGGCGCCCAAGCGCGCGGGCAAATCACCCCGCACCGACAGGAACACCACTGGGCAGGACACGATGCCTTCGTCCCTGAGCGCCCTGATCGTGGTCACGCCCGCGTCGGCGTCGCCGGGAAAGGCGACATCCATGATCACCGCGGCCGGCGGGGTGGCGGCGACGGCGTTGCGCAATTCCGCGTGATCGGCAAGGGCCAGCACATCGAACCCGAAATGGCTCAGTTGGTTGCGCACGAGCTCCAGGAAAGCTTCGTCGTCATCGACCAGGATGACGGTCATCGACACCTCGCCGTCGGCCTCACGTGCCGTGACAAGGCTTTCCCAGGCCGCCGCATCGCTGATCGAGAGGCCTTCCTGACCGACGCTTGCCGCCTTGAGAGAGGAGAGCAATCGCCACAGCGCTTCCCGCTCACCGTCATCGAGCGACCGGCCTTGGTCGAGCAATGCCTTCGTCAGGTCGTCCAGTTGCCCGGCGATCTCCGACAGTGCCGCGAAACCGAAGGTACCGGCGGCCCCTCGCAGTTTGTGGCAAAGTCCGTGCAGGGTTTCCAGGGTGCGGGCGGTTTGATCGGCATTGCCGTCCGGCGTCAGCCCGTCCAGGGCCGCCTCCAGATCCCGCAGGCGATCATCCAACCCGGCCTTGAACCCCTCCCTCAAGGCCGCCATCTTGCGGATGACGTCGTCCTTGTCCTCAGCCATGACGCCGCTCCAAGGCTCCGTCGACCTGGTGGGCTGGTATCGCCGGCCCGAAAAGCTTGACTATCAAGAACATCAACGGGACGGTCTCGGATAAGGCACCAGCGTTTAGCCGATCAACGTCAATCTGACAACAGCCCTGCCCAGGTAGACCGATCGATCGAGAAACCGACAAGCCATCGCCTGGCCGCCGTGGCTCAGAGACAGAATCTAGGAGGGAAGGCCCGATGGTCAAGTCGGGATTGCTTACCAGGTATCGATGGCCGGCCGCTTTTTGGTGCCACGGGCGCCTTCCGCTGGTGGTGCCGATTTCAGGCCGTTGACGATCCAGCGCCGCGATTCCATCGGGTCGATGACGTCGTCGATCTCGAAGTGCGAGGCGAAGTTGAGCGCCTTGCCGTCCTGGTAGGCCTGGGCCACCATTTTCTCGAATAGCGCCTGGCGCTCGGCTGCGTTTTCGATGGCCGCCAACTCCTTGCGAAAGCCCAGCTTGACCGCGCCCTCGAGGCCCATGCCGCCGAACTCGCCGGTGGGCCAGGCCACGGTGAAGGCCGGTGCCCGGAAGCTGCCGCCGGCCATGGCCTGGGCGCCCAGGCCGTAGCCCTTGCGCAACACCATGGTGAACAAGGGCACGCTGAGATTGGCGCCGGTGACGAAAAGCCGGCAGCAGTGCCGCACCAGGGCCGTCTTCTCGACCTCGGGCCCGACCATCATGCCGGGCGTGTCGCAAAGCGTCAGCAGCGGGATGTCGAAGGCGTCGCAAAGCTGCATGAAGCGGGCCGCCTTGTCGGCCCCGTCGCTGTCGATGGCACCGGCCAGGTGCGTCGGGTTGTTGGCGATCAGGCCCAGGGGCCAGCCCTCGATACGGATCAACGCCGTCACCATGCCGTGGCCGAAGTGGCGCCTGAGCTCGAGCACGGATCCGGTATCGGCCAAGAGCTCGATGACCTGGCGCACGTCGTAGATGCGCAGGCGGTTCTCGGGGATGACGTGGCGCAGCCGACGCTGGTCGGCGCACTCCCAGTCGGCCAACGCGCCTTGGAAATACGAAAGATACTGCTTCGCCGTCGCCACCGCCTCGGCCTCGTCGGCGACCGGGATGTCGACCACGCCATTGGCCACCTGGACGTCCATGGGCCCCACTTCCTCGGGCCGGAAGACGCCCAGCCCGCCGCCCTCGATCATGGCCGGGCCACCCATGCCGATGGAGGAGTTTTGCGTCGCAATAACGACGTCGCAACAACCCAACAGCGCCGCGTTGCCGGCGAAGCAGCGGCCCGAGTTGATGCCCACCAGCGGCACCTGGCCCGAGAGCTTGCCGAAGAGGTTGAAGGCCAGGCAATCGAGGCCGGCCGGGCTGGGCCAGTCGGTGTCGCCGGGCCGGCCACCGCCGCCCTCGGTGAAGAAGACCAGCGGCAGGCCGAGATCCGCCGCCAGCTCGAACATGCGGTCCTTCTTGTAATGGTTCTTGAAGCCCTGGGTGCCGGCCAGCACGGTGTAGTCATAGGACATCACCACGCAGCGCGCCTCGGCATCGCCGAAATGCTGGCCGTTGACTTGGCCCAAGCCGGTAATCAAACCATCGGCCGGGGTGTTGGCGATCAGATCGTCGACCGAACGGCGCTGGCGCTGGGCGGCGATGACCAGCGCGCCGTATTCCATGAAGCTGCCCTCGTCGCAAAGGTCTTCGACGTTCTCCCGGGCCGTGCGCTGGCCGGTCTTACGCCGCCGTTCCACCGAAGCCGGGCGGGCCGGGTCCAGCGTTACCTCGTGGCGCTCCAGTACCTCGGCCAGATCGGGGCGGATGGTTTCGAGGTCGATCTCGGCCGACTCTGCCAGCGCCGCCGCCTCGACCTCGCCAGGCTCGATGAAGGCCAGGGGATGGCCCTCGTAAACGGTATCGCCCGCCGCCACCGCGAACTGCCGCACCTGGCCGCTCATCTCGGCCTCGATGACGTGCTCCATCTTCATGGATTCCATCACCAGCAGCGCCTGGCCGGCCTGCACCGGGCCGTTCTCGTCGACCTCGAGGCTGACGATGGTGCCCTGCATGGGAGCAATGACGGGGACGGTGTTTTCGGGACCCGAAACCGCCGGTGCCGGTACCGGTGCCGCCGCCGGAACCTGGCCCGGAGCCGCCGGTCCCTGGCTCTTGCCGTGGTCGAGCACCGCCAGGGGGTCGTTCTGGTCGATGCGAGCGCCGGCCAGCGGCGCCGGCGCGGCAGGCTTGAAATAAAGCCGCTGGTGCTCGGCCGAGCGATCGACCAGCGCCTCCAGGTGTTCCTCGACGAAGCCGGTGTGGCCGCCGGCGGCCTGGAATTCCGGGTGGCGGAGCAGGTTTTGCAGAAAACCCAGATTGTTGGCCACGCCCTCGATGCGGAACTCGCAGAGCCCGCGATAGGCCTTGGCCACCACGTCGGCGAAGTGGGGCGAGGGCGAATGGGCAATCAGCTTGGCCAGCAGGGAATCGAAGTTGGCATTGATGCTGTGCCCGAGGTGGCCGGCGGTATCGGTACGAAGACCGGGGCCGGACGGCGGCTCGAAAGCCGTCAAGGTACCGCTGGCGGGGCGCGGCGTGCCGTCGGGGGCGAGCTGTTCGGCGTTGATGCGCAGCTCGATGGCAAAGCCCTTTGGTTCCGGCACTTGGGCCTGTTCGAGGCCGAGCTCGGCCAGGCTCCGCCCGGCGGCGATTTGGAACTGCAGCTTGACCAGGTCGAGGCCGGTGACGGCTTCCGTTACCGTGTGCTCGACCTGCAGGCGGGGGTTGGCCTCGATGAAGGCGAAGCGGTCGTCGCTCAGCAGGAACTCGAAGGTGCCCAGGTTGAGGAAATCCACGGATTCCGCCAGCGCCACCGCGGCGGCGGCGATCTCCGCCCGGCGGGCGGCCTCCAGGTTGGGGGCTGGTGCCACCTCGGCCAGCTTCTGGTGGCGGCGCTGGATCGAGCATTCGCGCTCGCCGAGCTGGCTTATGGCTTTGCCGTCGCCCACCACCTGGACTTCGACGTGGCGCGCCCGGGCCAGGAACCGTTCGACGTAGACGGCGTCGTTGCCGAAGGCCTTGGCGGCTTCCGAACGGCAGCGCCGGTAGGCCGCCTCGAGCTCGCCGGCCTCCCGGACCTGGCGCATGCCCCGGCCGCCACCGCCGGCCACGGCCTTGATCATGATGGCGCCGTCGGGGCCCAATGCGGCCAGGAACTCGCCGGCCTCATCGAGACTGGTGGGGCCCGAGATGCCGTCCAGCAACGGCACGCCGCGGCTTTCCGCCAGGGCCCGGGCCCGCGCCTTGTCGCCAAAGAGCGCCAAGGTCTCGGGCCGGGGCCCGACGAAAGCAAGACCGGCGGCGGCGCAGCGTTCGGCGAATCCGGCGTTCTCGCTGAGAAAACCATAGCCCGGATGCACGGCGTCGCAGTTTGCCTCGCGGGCGATGGCGATGATCTGCTCGCCGTCGAGGTAGGCGGCGGCGCCGTGGCCGCCGAGCGCCCGGGCCTCGTCCGCCTTGCAGGTGTGCAGTGCCTGGGCGTCGTCCTCGGAATAGACGGCGACGGTGCCGAGACCCAGTTCGGCGGCGGCGCGCATGACGCGGATGGCGATCTCGCCCCGATTGGCGACCAGTACGGACTTGAGGCTCATGGCCACGGCTCGCGTTGTTGAAGACCACCCTTGTTTTACGGCGAAGTACCCCCTTTCGCGACAACTTTGCTGCTAAGCTTTTGCCTCTCGCCCATCCATTCCCGCACGGAGGTCACAGTGTCGAAACGTCAGGAATACGCCGTCCCCGGTCTCAACCCGCCGCTCAGCCACTACACCGATGCCGTGCGCTGGGGCGACACCTTGTACATATCCGGCATGGCGCCGGTCGACGAAAACACGGCCCTGGTCGGCGGCGACGACGTGGTGGCCCAGACCGAGCAGGTTTTCGTCAACCTGGAAAAGGCCCTGGCGGCGGCCGATGCCGGCTTTGCCGACGTGCTCAAGGTGGTGGTCTACCTCACCGACATCGACGACCGGAGCAAGATCAACCCGGTGCGCCAGAAGTATTTCGGCGACGCCAAGCCGGCCAGCACCCTGGTCGAGGTCTCGGCGCTGGCGGTGCCCGGCATGAAGGTGGAGATCGAAGCCGTGGCCGGCCTGCCCGATCCGGCATGAGCGAGGACGAACTTCACCTCAGCCTCGACTGGCAGGGCATGCCGGACGAGGAGAAGTTCCATGAACTCGAAGCCCTGCTGCAACAGCTGGCCCGGATCTACGGCCAGGACGTCAGCACGCCCTACCGCTCGATTTACATCGGTGACGGCCTGGTGGCGGCGGCGCGGACGCTGGGTTTTGCCGAGGATCCGCGCTTTCTCAAGGCCCTGGTCAGCGCCCACCGGCCCGTGGACGGCGAATACCAGTTCCGCCGCGCTTGGCGCTTCCATACGCTCTGCTGGGCGGCCGAACAGGCGCTGGCCACGGCCGGCGATTTCGTCGAGCTTGGCGCCTATCTCGGTTTCAGCGCACGGGTAGTTTACAACTATGTCGATTTCGCTGCATCGGGCCGCCGTTATTATCTCTTCGACACCTTCAGCGGTACGCCCGAGGGTATGCGCAACGAATCCTTCGTCTCGGAACAGGAATATGTGGCCCAGGCCGAAGAGATCGCGCGCCAGCGCTTCGCCGGCTGTGCCGAGGTCGATATCGTGCCCGGCAGCGTGCCCTCATCAATCCCCGACGCCCGCCCCGAACGCATCGCTTTCGCCCATCTCGACATGATCTCGGCGGCGGCCGAGGTGGCGGCCATGGAAAAGATCTGGCCGCGCCTTTCGCCCGGTGCCGTGGTGATCATGCAGTGCTATGCCTTGCGCGTCTTTCGCGAACAGTAAGAGGCCCTCAAGGCCTGGGCCCAGGGCATCGGCGTGCCCATCCTCGAGCTACCCACGGGACAGGGCGTCTTGATCAAGCCGGCGCGGTGACAGCCCCTACCGATAGCGTTAGAGTCCGGTCGATAAAAGGGAGGCGAGCATGGAACCTGTGGCGATTACCGGCCTGGGCGTGATTTCCTCGATCGGCCAGGACGTCGAGACCTTCTGCGATAATCTGATGGCGGCCAAGGCCGCGGTGGGACCGACGCCCTGGAACAATGAAGCGGGCATGGAGAACGTCTGGATCTCGCTGGTCGAGGGCTTCCAGCCGCTCGACTGGATGGATGAGCGCGTGGCCGCCGGCAGCGATCCCTTCGCCCAGTACATGATCGCCGCCGCCGTGCAGGCCGTGGAAGCCTCGGGCATCGAGGAGTTCGATCCCTTCCGCACCGGCGTCGTCATGGGCACCTGCCAGAGCGGTGCCGAGAGCCTCTGCGACGCCCAGCGGAGCTACGACGAACGCGGTGCAGACGGCGTGCCGCGCAAGCTGCAGATCATGGCCTGGCCCAACATGGCGGCCGGCCAGATCTCTCTGCGCTGGGGCCTGCACGGGCCGCTGTTGACGGTCTCGACAGCCTGCGCCTCGTCGGTCGACGCCATGGGCCTGGCGGCGCGCATGATCAATGCCGGCCAGGCCGACGTCATCATCGCCGGCGGCGGCGACAGCGCCCGATCGCTGATCATCACGCTGTCGGCCGGGCTTTACGGCATGTACACGCGCCAGCCCGATCCCAAGCTCGCTTGTCTGCCCTTCGACATCAAGCGTAACGGCATCATGGGCGGCGAGGGCGCCGGCGTGGTGATTTTGGAAAGCGCCGAACACGCCGCCCAGCGCGGCGCCCGGGTGCACGGCTACATCCGCGGCTACGGCCAGATGGCCGATGGCACCCACCCCTCCTCGCCCGAGCCCGACGGCAAATACGAGGCCATGACCATGGCCATGGCCATCAAGGACGCCGGCCTCCGCGGCGGCGCTGCAGAGGTCGACGGCGTGGTGGCCCACGGCACCGCCACGACGGTCGGCGACACGGCCGAGATCCGCGCCATCAACAGCCTGCACCAGGAACGCGACACCACGCTGCGCGTGGCGTCCGTCAAGGGCCACGTCGGCCATACCGTCTCGGCGGCCGGGGCCATGAATTTGATGGCGGCGCTCAGAAGCATGGAAATCGACGCCTTCGTGCCCACCGCCGGCACCACCGAGGTCGACCCCGAGGCCGAATTCGAGGTGGTCACGCGCCGGCCCTCGGAGGGGCCAGTCAACGTGGTCCAGGTCAACGGCTTCGGCTTCGGCGGCCAGAACGCCTCGCTGATCGTCACCCGGGCGTAGCCCGCGAATGCCTCGGCCGGGCTTTGCGGCCTGGCTTGCGGAGATGTTTGTGATTAGGTACGGCCAGGTAATTTACAAAAACATGCGCATGACATATGCTCATAAAAGCCTAGGAAGAATGCGATGCCCAATGCGCGTGCCCGTAAAAAGCCCACCAATCTGTCCTTGGACACGGCTCTTCTGGCGGAAGCCCGGGAATTGAACGTCAATCTTTCGCAGGCCGCCGAATTGGGCCTGCGGCGGCAAATCGCCAAAACCAAGGGGGAAAAATGGCGGCGGGAAAACGCCGGTGCCGTGGAAAGCTCCAATCGGTGGGTGGAAACCCATGGCCTGCCCCTCGACCGGTACCGCCAATTCTGATGGCGAAATATGACGTCTACCCGAACCCGGAGGGAGCGGGCTATCTGCTGGACACGCAGACCGATCTGCTTGATGGCCTGAACACCCGGGTCGTGGTCCCCCTGTTGCCGGCCAACCTTGCCCCGGCCCCCGCCCAACGGCTCAATCCGTCGTTTGTGATCGACGGCCTGACAGTTGTCATGGTCACGCAATTTCTTGCCGCCGTCCCGGCGTCGATTTTGGCAACCCCGGTTGCCAACCTCTCCCGGAGCTTCGCCGACATCACCAATGCCTTGGATATGGTCTTCCAGGGATTTTGAGCCAGCCGGCCGTGCCAGCAAGGTACAGCAGGTGAACGATTCCCTGCGGCTGCGGCTTCGGCTTCGACGGCCAGAACGCCTCGCTGATCGTCACCCGGCAATAGGGCGAAAAAAGGTTCTTCCCCTGTTTCCGGGAAGGCCCGCGTGGGCGAGGTACTTCGGCTGGTGGCCAAGCCAAGAACGCTCGCCGCTGGGCAGACCGAAAGCAAGGGCTTCCGGTCGCAGATGAGCGTGGGGAGCCGCCGCCGCCTCAAGTAGCCACTCACTATGTTCGCTGGGCTACTTGACCCGGTCGTCTGCCAGCCCTTGATTGATATTCCTTTGTTCGACCCCAGCGGCCATTCCTTCGTCCCGACCTGAGCATGCGCGGCCGCCGCGCGCAGGGTCGGTCAACGATGGCCGAAGGCCACCGCGCCAGCGGCGCCGCAGGCATCGTTGAGGGAGCCGAGCACGGTGG
>PVBE011322293.1_pt1 | contig 10766 bp, 10 predicted proteins | sample 1631181 | NCBI WGS metagenome assembly PVBE01 (sample SAMN08397723, study PRJNA350692) | Marine metagenome, whole genome shotgun sequencing project. | isolation source: water | place: Pacific Ocean | collected 2012-04 | reverse complement strand
TGATAGGGCCGCTGGCATGCAGCTCTGATCCCACGGTGCCCTTGAACGCGCTTCCCGAGGCGCTGTTTGACAATTGGTCGTGGACCGTAACCTCAGGTGGAATCGCAGGAGTTTCGATAACCCCCGAGTCGGAGGGGTACACCATGACGCTCGTGTTCACCGCCCCGAATCAGGTAAGCCTGTTCCGCGACGGCGTCGCCCAGGCCTCGACGACGTTCGACTTTGTTCCGGGCGTGAATGACGTCTCTGCAACACCTTCGGTGCAGTTGCTATATGCCGAAGGGGTGCCCGGCTTCTTCCAGGAACAGTGGGTGCGCATTGACGAGGTAGCCGACCTGGTGTTGTCGGACCCGTGCTGTGACGGGTTCACCTACGGATGGAGTCGCGGCTGACCTGAGTCGCGGCTGCCTGAGTCGCGATTAACCAGAGTGGTGAGGTTCAGGCACCTGAAGCGGATGTCGGATGCTGATCATCATAGACGACGGCATGTACGGTTCGAGGACGGTGGACACCAAGGGTCAGCGTGAGCTCGATGTCGGCAGACTTGCTGGGGCCGGTGATCAGTGTGACTCGAGATCCGGCACGCAGCACGTCATCGAGGCTGTGCGTTCGCCGAAGTGAGGCGATCCAGGCCTCAACGGTTCCGTAGAGCTTGCCCATGGGCACCAACGCGATGTGGTGTAGCGGCAGCAGGCTGGCAGCTCTGCTTTGCCCTCCACTCGCGCACAACACGTCTGGCGTTCCGGAAAGATGACTTCGACGCCCCGGCTCTCGAGGAGATCGACGGCTGCCATACCCACGCGTGGGTACAGCGTATCGACCATACAGGTGGCGTACAGCGCGACCTTGGGCCGCGGGCCGGTATAAGGGAGTGCAGGCGGAGTCATGGGACCCAACATGCTGCTCTGCGGTTGCCGATGCGAGGCATCCGTGCCGACAGGCACTCTCGAGGCGTGTCGCCTTGGTAAGCCGTGGCTTTCACGTATATTGCCTTCGGCCTGATCATCCAGTCTTCGGCCCGCATAGTGGGGTCGTCGAGCACACGTACGTTTGAACCACGGAGCCATGAACCCTGCAGATACCGTCGTGGCCGCACCGGCACGCCTCGTTACCGTGACCGCAGAAGCGGTGAACGCCCATCCTATGGCCTTCTTGAGACAGGCCACGGGCGGGCCCCGTGGATTTTGGGCGCGCGCGGATCGGTGGGTTGCTCATTCCGGTGCCGTGGCAACCCTGTCGGTGAACGGAAGCGCTTCGGGCAATCGGTTCGCCGCCATGGAAGCTGAGGCACGAGACCTGCTCGATGCCCCTAATGGTGTCGATGACGCATCGGGCGTCCCAAACCGCTTCTACGGAGGCTTTTCCTTCCGCTCCGACCACGCCGCGGTGGACCTGTGGTCGGGATTCACCCCTGCGCTCTTTCATCTTCCGGAGTTTGAGTTCGAGGGAGGGGGAGGGCGGCCGGCTCGGCTTGTCGCCCGAGCCATGGTGGGACCAGACGAGCAGGAAGCGGACCGAGCGCTGCTGCTTACGACCCGCGCAGAGCGGCTCGCCGCGGGGCTCCGCGAGCACGACGGATCAGGAGGCTATTCGTCTGACAATGGCCAAGTCACCGTCGCCTCGACCCGTACCGAATCCGAGCGGAGCGTTTGGGAGGCAGCCGTGACCGATGCTCTGGCCGCCATCTCGAGAGGGCAGGTCTCGAAGGTCGTGCTCGCTCGCACCATGGACGTGATCACGGAGAGTCGACTCGATCCAGTAGAGGTCGTCCAACATCTGTGGGAGGAAAACCGCGGCAGTCACGTGTTCCTCTTCGAGCCGGCTGACGGTTGTCCACTCGTGGGCGCGGCTCCGGAGACCGTCGCGACGATGTCACGTCGCGAGTTTCACGCTACGGCTGTGGCAGGTACTGTTGCGCGCGGTGAGACTCCGGAAGAACAAGCAGCCTTGGCCGCCCGGTTGTTGGCCAGCGAAAAGGACGCCGTCGAACATCGAATCGCCCTAGACTATATGGTGGCCCGACTGGGCCCGTTGGCCCACGAGGTTCATGCCCAGCCGGAGCCACATGTGCTGACATTGGCTCGCATTCAACATCTGGAAACCGAAATCCGAGCACGGGTCTCTGAAGAGTCGACCGTGCTGAAGGTGCTCGAGGCTCTCCACCCGACTCCAGCGGTGTGTGGTTTGCCGAGGGACGACGCGCTGGAGTTACTGAGTCGCAAAGAGCCCTTCGAGCGAGGGTGGTATTCCGGGCCCGTCGGCTGGTTCGACGTAGAGGGCAACGGGGTCTTCGCACCTGCGTTGCGCTGTGCGGTAGCCCGCGACCACGAATGGCGACTGTTTGCCGGTGCCGGCATTGTCGCTGGGTCCGACCCTCGTCTTGAGTGGGAAGAGACCAGCATCAAGTTTGAGCCCGTGCTCAGAGCTCTGGCGGCAAGCGGGGCACGATGAGCGACCCGGCGGTTACGACCGTCTGGGCGAGGGCTTTTATGGATGAGCTGGCCCGGATGGGTGTCCGGCATGTGTGTGTTGCGCCTGGCTCTCGCTCGACGCCGCTGGTAATGGCTTTGGCCAACGACGGTCGATTCACGACCTGGGTTCATCTCGACGAGCGCTCCGCTGGATTTTTCGCTCTTGGAATAGGTAAGGTGACGAGGAGTCCGGCTGCTGTGATCACTACTTCGGGCACCGCCACCGCCAACCTGCTCCCCTCGGTAATCGAATCGTCTCTCGGTGGTGTTCCGCTTCTGGTTCTCACGGCCGACCGACCTCTCCGGCTTCGTGGCTCTGACGCCAACCAGACCATCGGTCAAGAGGGCCTCTACGGATCGTATCCGCGCGCGAGTCTCGATGCGGGGGACCCTGCAGAGGAACGCCTCGTCGACGCCAGCAAGCTCGCGTGCCGAGCGGCTGTACTGACGCTTGGACCCGAGCCTGGACCGGTGCACGTCAACCTCCCTTTCGACAAACCCCTGGACCCGGTCGAGTTGGACGCCGGCCGGATGGCGACGCTACGTGCCGTGGACCCACTGGGCCTGGACGGACGCTCAGACGGCGCGCCCATCGAGAGCTCGCCCCGGGTCGAGGGCGTTGATGAGGCCACCGGGGCTTCAACCAAATTCGATGGCCTGATCGATTTCCTTCGCGATGGAAAAAGGGGACTCATTGTTGCAGGACCCGTGTCGGACGCAGAACGAGTAGGCCCCGCGCTCGTCCGTCTGTCCAAGTCCACCGGGTTTCCGCTCCTGGCGGACCCACTCTCGGGTGCACGATTCGTTGAAGGGGCGGGCCCCACTTCTATTGCTGCCTACGATCTCTTCCTCCGGGAGCCGGCGGTACGGGACCTCCTTCGCCCGGACCACATTCTGCGTGTCGGACGCCCCCCCACGTCGGCTGGTCTCTTGAGCTTTCTCGAGGCGTGCCGCGGTGTCCCTCAGGTCGTGGTCACTGACGGAGGCCACCAAAACAACTCGTCGGCCGACGTTTCCACGCACATGGCGTGCGATGTGGCCGAGGCGATCCAGGAGATCAACGACAGCTTCCAGGAGCCAGTCGCGGTCGACGACTGGCGTGAAGCCTGGGAGCGAGTCGATCAGAGCGCTCGGCATGCGGTGTCTGAGACCGCCGGTGATTTTTTTGAAGGGGACATCCTCAGGACACTCGTCGATTGCCTTCCGGCGGACGCGACGTTGTTCGTGTCCAACTCGATGCCGGTGAGGGACCTGGATGCCTTTGGAGGAGCAGGGCCCAAGCAACTCCGGGTCTTCGGCAACCGGGGTGCCAGCGGGATCGACGGAATCGTATCCACCGCAGCCGGTATCGCTGCCGCTCGGCCCCCGAAGGGGGAAGAGACCGACGCAGAGCCCGTGGTCGCCGTCGTCGGGGATCTGGCATTCTATCACGACATGAACGGATTGCTGGCGGTCGCACGGGAGAAACTCAATGTGCTCTACCTCGTGATCAACAACGACGGCGGGGGCATTTTTCACATGCTCCCGATCCGAGAGCACGAGCCCGAGTTCACCAGGTACTTTGCCACTCCCCACGGTCTCGACTTCGGCCGGGCGGCCGAGTTGTACGGAATTTCCTACATTCTTCTAGATGCTAGTGAGACCTTGGCGCAGACCCTTCAGACGGTCGTGCTTGAGCCCGGGCCACGAATTCTTGAGATTCGAACGGACCGAGACAGTAACCATCGCCGACACGTCGAGTTGGTCGACGCAGTTGCCGATGCGACTCGCCGGGAGGTTGGGGGGTAGGTTGGTGGTCCGAGCGTAGGACGTGACGACGGAGTGACTCCAAATCAGGAAGCCCATAGATGAGTGAGCCGCAGTGGCAGGTGGTGAAGGACTACGAGGACATCACCTATAAGAAGGCGGATGGGGTAGCTCGCATCGCGATCAATCGACCCCAGGTTCGCAACGCCTTTCGACCTGAGACGCTCCTCGAGCTTCAGGAGGCCTTCAGGAATGCCGGTGAGGACACCCGAGTCGGCGTCGTCCTGTTCACCGTAGAGGGTCCGGCGGAAGACGGTGTCTACGCGTTCTCCGCCGGCGGGGACCAGAAGGTGAGGGGGGAAGGTGGCTATGTCGGAGCGGACGGCGTGCCGAGACTCAACGTCTTGGAGCTTCAGCGCTATATGCGAAGCATGCCCAAGCCCGTCATCTGCCTGGTCGCCGGATACGCGATCGGTGGGGGGCATGTTCTACACATCGTCTCCGACCTTACGCTCGCCGCAGACAACGCGGTGTTCGGACAGACCGGGCCGAAGGTGGGAAGCTTCGACGGTGGCTTCGGTGCCGGATTTCTCGCTCGCATGGTAGGACAGAAAAAGGCCCGAGAGATCTGGTACCTCTGCCGTCAGTACAGTGCGCAGGAGGCCCTCGAAATGGGCATGGTGAACAAGGTTGTACCGCTCGAGGAGCTGGAGATGGAGGGTTGGCGTTGGGCCCAAGAGATCCTGGACAAGAGCCCCCTGGCAATCCGGCTGTTGAAGTCGTCGTTCAATGCGGATGTCGATGGCCAGGCGGGCATTCAGGAGCTCGCCGGCAATGCGACTCTCCTGTTTTATATGACGGAGGAGGCGAAGGAAGCGAAGGACGCTTTCCTCGAGAAGCGTAAAGCGGACTTCCGGCAGTTCCCGTGGCTCCCGTGGTAGCAGGCCGGACCGGTGCCTGGCTCCTGTCTGTCCGCCCCAAGACGTTGCCTGCAGCCGCGACCCCCGTTTTCGTCGGTACTGGCTTAGCGGCGGCTGCGGGGACCTTCCGCCTGGCCCCGGCTGCGGCCGCACTCATAGGGGCCCTGTTCATTCAGATCGGGACCAACCTGGCCAACGACTACTACGATTTCGTACGTGGTGGCGACACAGAGGACCGGGTTGGGCCGGTACGGGTCACCCAGGCCGGGCTTATCGCCCCCAGACAGGTCTGGTGGGGCATGGTGGTCGCGCTGGTCGCGGCGTTGGTGGTGGGTGTGTACCTCGTGTCCGTAGGGGGATGGCCCATCGTTTGGATCGGCCTGGCCTCGCTGGTCTGTGCCGTAGCCTACACTGGTGGACCATTTCCCTTGGCTTACCACGGTTTGGGAGATGTCTTCGTCTTTTTCTTCTTCGGACTCGTGGCCGTCGGCGGCACGTACTGGGTGCAGGCGCTGGCCCTCCCCCAGGAGGTTCTGGTGGCCGGAGCGGGTGTGGGCGCCCTGAACACCGCGATCCTGGTAGCGAACAACGTCCGGGATCTAGATACCGACGCCGTGGCGGGGAAGCGGACCCTTGCGGTCCGCCTCGGGCGCACCGCAAGCAGGACAGAATACGTGCTCTTGATGGTTGTCGGCTTCATGGTGCCGGTTCTCGGTGTCGCTGTATACGGATGGCCTCGTTTGGCTCTCCTCCCGTTGTTAGCCGGTTTCGTCTCCCCGCGCCCCGTTACCGTCGTCATGACAGAGAGCGACGCGTCGGCTTTGGTCCCAGCTTTGGCTGGAACCGCGAGGGTGGTAGCGCTGTACGGCTTGCTGTTCGGCTTTGGGATCGCGTTTGGATGAGCGGAACGGTCGGTAGGACGCTCGCATGAGCGAAGCCCTTCGCCGCGCCGCTGGAGTCCGCCCCGGCGCCCCGGCTCTCGATGACGGGAATCGAGTCTGGAGCTATGCAGAGATGGATGCCGCGGTTGCCCGGGTGGCACGCCGGCTCGCGCCGCTGGGTGCAGGGCCGGGCGGCACCGTGGCTCTCGTCGCCCATCAGAGCACGCTCGCCGTGCAGGCATTGTTCGCCGTGCCGCGGACGGGAGCTACGCTTGCCGTCCTCAATCCCCGACTCGGGCCCGAAGCGCTGGAGAGAGCCCTCGATGACGTCGCGCCCGACCTACTACTGAGCACCGAAGCGGATGTGTACGAGCTTGGCGTGGACCGCGGATGGTTCACCACCCTGGACGACCTGCCAAAGCCGCCGCCCGATCATCAGAGTGCGGAAGGACTCCGGACTCCGACCGATGTCCGACGAGCCTTCGCCTTACTTTGGACATCGGGTACCTCGGGGACCGCAGGCATCGTGCCCATAACCTGGGCCGCGCTGGATGCCAGCGCCCAGGCGGTATCCGAGAGGCTAGAACTGAACGTCGAGGACCGTTGGTACGGGTCGCTATCGATCGCGCACATCGGCGGCCTGGCGCTGGTACATAGAGTGGTGCATGTGGGCTGTTGCCTCGTGATAAGAGGGCCCTATTCGGTGGGCACGTTCGTGGATCTGCTCGATCGATCGGAGATCACACATGCGTCGCTCGTGCCCACCATGCTCGAGCAGCTGCTCGACGCGCGTGGAGATGCGGTTGGGGACCCGGGTGGGGATCGGGGTGTGCCCGAGGATCTGAGATGTTTGCTCGTCGGTGGGGCAGCGGCGAGCGATCGCCTTGTCGAGGCGGCCGTTTCGCTGGGGTACCCCGTCGCTCTGACCTATGGTCTCACCGAAGCCTGTTCTCAGGTCGCCACGGCCCCACCTGCCCTCGTCCGGGAAAAGCTCGGCACGGTGGGCCTGCCTCTGAGTGGCGTTGAAGTGCGCGTAGCCGACGACGGCGAGGTGTCGGTCAAGGGACCTACGGTGAGCGAGACCTCTTGCGATGAGGATGGTTGGCTCGCGACGGGAGATCAGGGACTTCTCGACGACGAGGGACACCTGTGGATCACTGGGCGATTCGGCGAAGGCATCATATCGGGAGGGGTCAACGTCGATCCGCGCAGGGTCGAGGAGATGGTTCTTGATATGCCTGGAGTGGCCGCGGCCGCGGTTGTCGGTATACCAGACACCACCTGGGGCGAGATCGTAGGCGCACTGCTCGTGCCCGAGTCGGGGCCGCTGGACCTGGAATCTGTGGAGGCGGCCCTGAGGGAGCGTGTGTCGTCTTCTGAGGCGCCCAGGCGACTGGCGATCGCCGAGGCGATTCCGCGGAACGCGAACGGGAAGGTCGACCGGGTTGCGGTGCGGGCTCTCCTGCTGAAACCGGGGCCCGCCTGACAGTTCCCCAAGGCCTCGCGCGGGATGGGGCCACGATTATCTTCCGAGGTTCACATACGTGTCCAGACTAATCCGAAGATCATGAAACTACTGGAAGAGTACGGCTGGCGCGGGATGCTTCAGGACGCCACTGAGGGGGCGGGTCAGGCGCTGGAGGAGGGTGCCGTAACCGGCTACATCGGCTTCGATCCTACTGCCCCGAGTCTCCACGTCGGGAATCTCATGCCCATCATGGGCCTCGTGCACCTACAACGGACCGGACATAATCCCATCGTCCTGGTGGGTGGAGGCACCGGTTTGATCGGAGATCCGTCCGGCAAGACGGACGAGCGCCAGCTCCTGACCAAGGAAAGGGCCGCCGACAACCTGGCGCTGATGCAAGGCCAGCTGGAGCACTTTTTGGACTTCGAGTGCGCGTCCAACCCCGCGCGCACAGTGGACAACCTCGAGTGGCTTGGCGGGATCAGCATGGTGGATTTTCTGCGGGACGTCGGGAAGCATTTTTCCGTGAACGTCCTGCTGAAAAAGGAATCCATCCGGCGTCGTTTGGGCGACGACCAAGCTGGACTCTCCTACACGGAGTTCAGCTATGCGCTCTTGCAGGCGTACGACTTCGTGGCGCTCAATGAGCGGTACGGCTGCTCCTTCCAGATGGGGGGCAGCGACCAGTGGGGTAACATCACGGCAGGGATCGACCTGGTTCGGCGGATGAGGGGGGAAAAGGCACACGGGATCACCTACCCGCTGGTGACCGGGGCTGGGGGCCACAAGTTCGGCAAGACCGAGGCAGGCGCCGTTTGGTTGGATCCCAAGCTCACGTCGCCGTACCGCTTCTACCAGTTCTGGATGAACGTGGACGATCGGGACGTGATCTCATACCTGAAATGTTTCACACTGCTGGACTCAGATGAGATCACGGCTGACGAGGCGTCCCTCGCCGAACGCCCGCACGAGAGGGCAGCGCACCGGAGGCTTGCGGAGGTCGTGACCAGAAGCGTCCACGGTGAGACTGGGTTGGCCAGTGCCCAAGGAGCTACCGCAGTGTTGTTCGGAGGCTCGCTCTCGGGCTTGGGGGCCGACGAGATCTCGGACATCTTCGCGGACGTCCCGTCGAGCGAAATCCCCAAGATTGAATTGGAGGGTGAGGGGACCGGGATTCTGGATCTGCTCGCATCGACCGAGGTGGCCAACTCCAAAGGGGATGCCCGCCGTTCAGTCGAAGGGGGGGGGGTCTACCTGAACAATGAGCGGGTGACCGACACCGACGGACGGGTACGGCTTGAAGATGCCGTTGAGGGGCGTTTCTTGGTCCTGAGGAAGGGCAAGAAGGCATACCACATGGTGCGGGTGGTCTAGTCGGCCCCCGCGGACGGAACCGCCTCGCCCGGGAACAAAACGCCCCGTCCGGCTCAGCCGAACGGGGCGTTTCTAATAGGCTTTCCCCGACTCCCTAGAAGACCACCTGCCAGGATGCGACCACACTCGATCTGGCGGAGAGTTGAGGTCCGTTCAGGTCCTCATGCACCGGGTAGTAGTACTCGACGGAAAGTCGGCTACCACCCGCGAGCCCGTCCAGGAAGTACAGGTTGGGTCCGACCGCGGGGCCTCTTGACCTGAGCCGGCGTCTACGACAAGCTCTCTTCCATGGACAATTCAAAGCCACTCGTAGGCGTGGTGATGGGCTCCCGGTCCGACTGGGATACCATGAGCCGGGCCGTAGACGCACTGGAGACCCTCGGGGTCCCACACGAAGTCCGGGTTATCTCCGGTCACCGCACTCCGGACCTTTGCATCGAGTATGCTGCTACCGCTGAGGAGCGGGGGCTCGAGGTCATCATCACAGGCGCCGGCGGGGCAGCGCATCTAGGAGGGATGATGGCTGCCAAGACCATTGTTCCGGTCCTGGGTGTGCCCATGAAAGCCTGGGCTCTGGACGGGCTGGACTCGCTCCTATCTATCGTCCAAATGCCGGCCGGAATTCCCGTCGGAACACTGGCAATCGGCAACGCCGGTGCGACGAATGCAGCGTTGCTCGCAGGCGCCATGCTTGGGAACAAGTATCCAGAGGTTCGCGAAGCCGTTCGCCGCTACCGGGCCGAGCGCACGCAAAAGGTCCTCGACGAAGGGGATCCGCGCGACGGGTAACCCGCATCCGCGGGGGGGGGGTAATCCGCGCCACCGGATGAGTACGACATGGCAATCCGATGTGGGCCGCCTCCGAAGGGCTGTGGTCAAGCACCCGCACGACGCCTTTGGCGGCCCCGAGAGTGTCGAAGCTCAGTGGGAGGGGCTGGGGTACCTCGCGTCCCCCGACCCGAGCCTGGCCGTTGAGGAATTCGATGTCTTCTCGCGGCTTCTCGAAGGGCTCGGCGTCGAGTTGCTTTTCCTGCCTCAGGTCGAAGATGTGGGAATGGATTCAATCTACGCCCGCGATGCGGCCCTGGTCACCGATGCGGGGGTGATCCTCTGTCGCATGGGCAAGAGTGCGCGGGGCGGCGAGCCCAGTGCCCAAGCTCTCGCATACTCCCAGTGGGGAATCCCCGTCCTTGGATCCATCGGCGGAGAAGGGCGGCTCGAAGGCGGCGATGTGGTCTGGCTTGATGAGAACACACTGGCGATTGGTCAGGGCTACCGGACCAACGCGGAGGGGATTAGCCGACTCACGGCCCTGTTAGACCCAACCATTGAGGTGGTCACGGTGCCGCTTCCGCATTTCCGTGGGCCAGGTGATGTCTTCCACCTGATGTCTATGCTGAGTCCCGTGGATCGCGATTTGGCGCTCGTATATTCGCCCCTCATGTCCGTGCCTTTCAGGGATCTGTTACTCGCCCGGGGCTATACGTTGGTAGAGGTGCCCGAAGAGGAATACGATACCCTGGGCTGCAACGTGCTCACGGTGGCGCCCAGGGTGTGTGTCATGGCCGAGGGGAGCCCCGAGACACGTCGGAGGATGGAGGCCGCGGGTGTGGCCGTCCACACGTTCTCCGGCGGGGAGATCTGCCTAAAAGGATCCGGCGGACCCACCTGTCTGACTCGCACGCTCGAACGCGACCGGTAGTGCGCTGGTTCCGCTACTCTTCTCGAAGAGCCTCCAATGGCGATCTCAAGCGGGATTCCCTTCCGCGCGAACAAGCGGACCGATAAGTTTAGCGCGGCTGCTCCTCCGGTCTGGACCAGAGAGGGTAGCTGTTTTTTCATATCACTCAGGATCGTAGCCTCATGCTGGACGAGATTCGGAAGAAAATCGAAGGGGAGATCGTGG
>PVBE010275082.1_pt1 | contig 10767 bp, 10 predicted proteins | sample 1631181 | NCBI WGS metagenome assembly PVBE01 (sample SAMN08397723, study PRJNA350692) | Marine metagenome, whole genome shotgun sequencing project. | isolation source: water | place: Pacific Ocean | collected 2012-04 | reverse complement strand
TGGCGAGTCGGTTACCACCACGCACGTCGATGGAGAGGTCCGCTACGGCGGTGTCGGGCACGGCCTGGGCGAACAGATCGCACAGCTGACCGGCGCCGAGACCCGGGTCACGGTGCTTGGGCATGTGCAGCGCGGCGGCGCGCCGTCGAGCCGCGACCGCATCATCGCCTCGGCCTTCGGTGTGCACGCCGTCGACCAATTGGCCGAGGGACGGACCGATCGCATGGTCGCCTGGCAGCACCGCGAGGTGGTGGCGGTGCCCCTGGAAGAGGTGGTAAGCCGCGATCACAATGTCGATGTTAACGGTACTCTGGTTAAGACAGCCCGGGGGCTCGGTATCTGTGTCGGCGACTGAGTCCATCGAAGAATTATTGGGCATCACCGCCTGGATTTTCCGGGCTCGCTGGAGTATCATGGGTGATAGCCGATAAACTGACCTCAAGGAGGATAGCGCCATGAGCGTTGATGAGAGGATCGACGCCTTAAAAGCCAAGCATCAGGCCCTTGAACTAGCCATCGAAGAAGAAAACAGCCGACCTCTCCCCGACGACGTGGCGGTCGTCGATCTCAAGAAACAGAAACTCCGAATCAAAGACGAACTTTCCGCCATTTGCGGCTAACGAGCGGTTTTCTCCCCGTCGCGCGGGGCGGAACGGCACTATTGTGTCGTCACCGGGCGGGTTCCGGCGGCACGGAGGGGACATGACCAACCGCTACGACGAAGCCTACGCCCGCTCACTGCAAGACCCGGAAGGGTTCTGGGGCGAGGCGGCCGATGATATCCATTGGTATAAGCGTTGGGACAAGGTCTTCGACGGGACCAACGCGCCGTTTTACCGCTGGTTCGCGGGCGGCATGGTCAACACCTGTTTCAATGCCCTTGACCGCCACGTCGATGAGGGGCGTGGTGAAAAGGCGGCGCTGATCTACGATAGCCCCGTCACGGGCAACACGGTCAAGACCTATACCTTCCGCGAACTGCGCGATCAGGTGGCTCGTTTCGCCGGGGCGCTCGGCGGCCTCGGCGTTGGTCGGGGCGACCGTGTCGTGATCTATATGCCCATGGTACCCGAGGCCATCGTCGCCATGCTGGCGACGGCGCGGCTGGGAGCGGTGCATTCGGTCGTGTTTGGTGGCTTCGCCGCGGGTGAATTGGCAGGGCGTATCGACGACGCCCAGCCGCGTGTCATCGTCTCTGCCTCCTGTGGCATTGAGGTCAACCGCGTCATCGCCTACAAGCCACTCCTTGACGGCGCCATCGAACTGGCACGGCACAAGCCCGACGCCTGCGTCATTTTGCAACGCCCCCAGGAAAAGGCCGCCTTGGTCGACGGCCGAGACCACGATTGGGACGCCGTCATGGCCACGGCGGAGCCCGCCGACTGTGTTCCCGTGGCCGCCACCGATCCCCTTTATATCCTTTATACCTCTGGCACCACAGGCACGCCCAAGGGCGTCGTGCACGACAACGGCGGCCATATGGTGGCGCTCAAATGGTCGATGCGGAATATCTACGACGTGGAACCTGGGGACGTTTACTGGGCGGCCTCCGACGTCGGCTGGGTGGTGGGCCATTCCTATATCGTCTATGGACCGCTGCTGCACGGCTGTACGACCATCCTCTATGAGGGCAAGCCGGTCGGCACGCCCGATGCCAGCGCCTTCTGGCGAATAATTTCCGAGCACGGCGTCAACGTGCTGTTCACGGCGCCGACGGCCTTTCGTGCCATTAAGCGCGAGGACCCGGACGCCAAGCTCATGGGGCGCTATGATCTTTCCCACTTTAAGATGCTTTTCCTGGCCGGCGAGCGCACCGATCCCGACACTCTGGCCTGGGCCGAGAGCAATCTGGGCAAGCCCGTCGTCGATCACTGGTGGCAGACCGAGACAGCTTGGGCCATCGCCGCCAACTGCATGGGCCTGCACCCCTTTCCGATCAAGCCGGGCTCGCCGACCAAGGCGGTGCCGGGTTGGGACGTCCACGTTGTCGATGCCGACAACAATGAAGTGGAGTCGGGCACCATCGGCGCCATCGTGATAAAGCTGCCGCTGCCGCCGGGAGCCCTGCCGACTCTGTGGAATGCCGACGACCGCTTCGTCGAGTCCTATCTCGCCGAGTTCCCCGGTTATTACAAGACCGCCGACGCTGGCTGCATTGACGGTGACGGATACATCTATGTCATGGCGCGCACCGACGATATCATCAACGTCGCCGGCCACCGCTTGTCCACCGGCGCCATTGAAGAAGTTTTGGCCGCCCATGCCGATGTCGCCGAATGCGCGGTTGTCGGCGTCGCCGATGGCATCAAGGGCCAGGTTCCAATCGGATTTCTGGTTCTCAAGGCGGGCGTCGGGCGGTCCAGCGAAGACATCGTCGCCGAAGTGGTGGGGATGGTACGCGAGCGGATTGGCCCCGTAGCCGCCTTCCGTCAGGCCGCCGTGGTTGAAGGCTTGCCCAAAACACGCTCGGGCAAGATCCTGCGCGGCACCATGCAGAAGATCGCCGACGCCGAAGACCACAAAATACCGCCGACCATCGACGACCCAACGGTTCTGGACGGAATCGAACAGGCTTTAATGCGACTGGGATACGCCGGCGCGCGGCCCTGATCCCTACCACCACGCATCCCATCACCATTCCGGCTAATGCAGACCTAGGAGTAGACCGATGACCAATAAAAAGCTCTTTGCTTCCCTCGGCCTCGACGCGAAGGCTCTGCCCGGCGGAAACCTTACCGTTTGCTCGCCGATCAACGGCGCCCCCATTGCCAGTTTGCGGGTCGACACTGCGCGCGACCTAAAAAAGAAGATTGACCGTGCTCAGCAGGCATTCCTTGCATGGCGAACGGTGCCGGCACCGCGCCGCGGTGAGTTGATTCGTCTTTTAGGCAACGAACTGCGCCGCAACAAGAAGGCTCTGGGCCACTTGGTTTCCCTTGAGAACGGCAAGATCCTGGCCGAGGGCATGGGCGAGGTGCAAGAGATGATCGATATCTGCGACTTCGCGGTTGGGCTGTCGCGCCAACTCTACGGCCTCACCATTGCCTCCGAGCGTCCCGGCCACAGGATGATGGAGAGCTGGCACCCACTGGGTGTCGTTGGCGTCGTCTCGGCTTTCAATTTTCCGGTTGCCGTGTGGTCGTGGAATTTCGCCTTGGCCATCGTTTGCGGCGACCCGGTGGTATGGAAGCCATCGACCAAGACACCGATTACGGCTCTTGCCTGCCAGGCTTTATTCAAGCGCGCGCTCAAGCGCTTTGGCGACGCGCCGGAAGGGCTTTCGGAAGTGGTCATTGCTTCGCGAAAGATCGGCGACCGCATGATGGATGATCCCCGACTCAGGTTGATCAGTGCGACGGGCAGCACGGCCATGGGGTGCAAGATTGCGCCTCGCATCGCCGGACGCTTCGGCCGCACGATTCTGGAGTTGGGCGGCAATAACGCCATGATCGTTACGCCGACGGCGGACCTTGACCTTGCCATCCGCGCCATACTGTTTGCCGCTGTCGGCACCGCAGGCCAGCGCTGTACCTCTCTGCGCCGCCTGATCGTCCACCGCGATGTTTATGACGAGGTGTTGGAACGGCTTAAGAAGGCCTACGCCAGCATCACCGTCGGCGACCCGTTGGCGCCCAAAACCCTGGTCGGACCGCTTATCAACAAGTGGGCGTTCAAAACCATGCAAGACATGCTCAAAGCGGTGGCAAAGGAGGGCGGCACGGTAACCGGTGGCGAGCGCGTCATGGCTCGGCGCTATCCCAAGGCCTACTACGTCGATCCGGCCATCGTTGAAATGCCCAAACAGACGGCCAACGTGCACGAAGAAACCTTCGCCCCCATCCTTTACGTCATGAAGTATCGCACCTTCGACCAGGCCATCCACATTCATAACGACGTGCCTCAGGGTTTGTCGTCGTCGATTTTCACCAATGACGTGCGCGAGGCAGAGGCATTCGTTTCGGCGGCGGGCAGTGATTGCGGTATCGCCAACGTCAACATCGGACCTTCGGGGGCCGAAATCGGCGGTGCTTTCGGCGGCGAAAAGGAAACCGGCGGCGGCCGCGAATCGGGCTCGGATGCATGGCGCGGCTACATGCGTCGCGCCACCAACACCATCAACTATTCGCGTGAACTGCCCCTCGCTCAGGGCATCAAGTTCGGGGAATAGGGGTCAAGCCCCCGACGGAGTTTCGTCGGGAGACGGTTTGGATTCTTCGCTTTCCGGCTCGGGCGCCGGCGCTGTGGCGGACGTTCCGAAGACGGTTTCAACCGACTCAGGGGCAGTTGTGGGCGGTGGCGGCGCTTTTGGGGCCGCGCCGAAAACCACCTCCGCCGTCTCGTTGGCAGGGATTTCGTCTGGCGCCGGTGGTTCCTCCTCGATGGTCTTCTTCGTTACGCCGGCGGCCGCTTTCTCTATCGACGGTTCGGTGGAGTGTGTCGTGTCCGTTGCCTTCGCCGCGCCATGCACCGTGCCGGCGCGGGCGCGCGCCAGATTGACAGATTTTTCAAGGTCCGCCTCGCTGCACAGGCCAAGGGGGATGGGGTTCTGCGGCTTGATGTTGGATGTGTTCCAGTGGGTTTTCTCACGCACCGCGTTGATTGTCGGTTTGGTCGTGCCGATGAGCCTGGAGATTTGCGCGTCACTGAGCTCTGGATAGTTCTTCAAAATCCATGCGATGGCGTCGGGGCGGTCCTGGCGCTTGGATACTGGCGTGTAGCGTGCGCCCTTAGGCTTGGACTGGGGCAGCGGCAATGTCGGCTTGGCCATCTTCAGGCGTTGCTTTGCGTCGGTGGCGCAGCGCTCGATCTCTTCGATCGTCAATTGTCCGTTGGCAATCGGATCCAGACCCAGTACGCCGATCGCTACCTCGTCGTCGGCAATAGCCTGCACCTCAAGTGGGTGCATGCCGCAAAATTCAGCAATCTGGTCGAACGTGAGCACAGTATTTTCGACGAGCCAAACGGCCGTCGCCTTGGGCATGAGAGGCAGCGCCATCTCGATTCACCTTGTACAAAAAATACCAAAATAATACGCACCCATGCGGGCGTATTCCAGCCTTATAGCGCGCCGGTGGGCAGGTGGTCAAACCGTGTTCGAATATCCACCGTCACACGGTGAGCATGATCTTTCCGATGTGGGCGCTACTCTCCATCAGGCGGTGGGCTTCGGCGGCTTGAGCGAGGGGAAAGGTGGCATGAATCACCGGCTTGATGTTGCCTGTATCGATCAGCGGCCAAATGCGTTCCCTTAACGTAGCGGCAATGGCGGCCTTACGCTCCACGGTCAGGGGTCGCAGCAATGAGCCCATAACGGAAAGCCGCTTGACCATCATTGGACGCAGGTCCACGTCGACCCGGCTGCCCTTCAGGAAGGCGATGTAGACCAGCCGCCCTTCAATGGCCAGGGCTTCAATGTTGCGGGCTACGTAGTCGCCGCCGACCATATCGAGAATGACGTCAACACCCTTGTCCCCGGTGAAATCGCTGACCGCTGAGACAAAATCGTCGGTGCGGTAGTTCACCGCGAGCTCCGCGCCCAGTGATCGGCAGGCGGCGCATTTCTCGGCGCTGCCCGCCGTTACTGCGACCGGTGAGCCAAGGTTCTTGGCCAACTGAATGGCGGCGACGCCGATGCCGCTGGAACCGCCGTGCACCAACAGTGTTTCGCCGGGTTGTAGTGCCGCACGCTCGAAGACGTTTGTCCATACCGTGAAATAGGTCTCGGGCAGGGACGCCGCCTGTACCAGATCCAGCCCCTTTGGAATGGGCAGGCAGTGAGCCGCCGGAACCGGGCAGTATTGAGCGTATCCGCCACCGGCGACGAGGGCGCAGACGGGATCACCCACGGACCACTCCACCGCCGCGTCGTCCCGTGCCACTACCTCGCCGGCGATTTCCAGGCCCAAAAGGTCGGTCGCCCCATCGGGCACCGGGTAGTTACCCATGCGCTGGAACGTATCGACCCGGTTGACGCCCGCCGCTGCTACCTTGATCAGCACTTCGCCGGGGCCGGGATGGGGCAGCGAACGGGTTCCCGATTTCAATACCTCGGGGCCGCCCGGCGCGCAGATTTCGACGCAGGTCATGGTCTCTGGCAGGGGTGCGGTCATGGTGGAGGACTCCGCGTCTGGTTACTCAGGAAGCTGCCCGATCGGCGGCCTGGCGGCCCAGGATGGAGCATTCGACAAGGACCTGGCGCACCTTCGCCTCGTCGTCGGGTGTCAACGGTTCCACCGGTTCGCGCGGATAACCGGCGGGCAGTCCCAGCATGTTCAGCGCCGCCTTGTAGCCCGACGGACGGGTGCCTGTCCCCAAGACCGTATTGAAAACGGCGATCAGCCTTTCCTGCCATTGCAGTCGTTCCCCGATCGACATGCTCTCGGCCTCAAGAAGACGGTTCGTCTCTTTGCCGAATAGGTCGGGACCGGTCGAGATGAATCCCGATGAGCCCAAGAGGATGGCGGGCAGAATATTCTCGCCGTTGCCGATGAAGACCGCTATGCGGTCGCGGAACTGCAGAAGGGTCCGCGATGCGTGCTTCATATTTTCGTTGGATTCCTTAATGGCGACGACGGGGGCTACGTCCAGGATGGCTTCCAAGGTGTCGTGGTCGATGTTCATTCCGGTGCGCAGCGGCGTGTTGTAGACCATCATCGGTAACGGTGCCGCCTTGGCCACCGCCGCGAAGCGGCCGACGATCTCGCTCTTGGTGCCGTTGAGCACGTAGGACTGGGGCTGCACGCAAATACCGTCGGCGCCAGCGTCGGCCGCCGCCACCGAACGCGCTACTGTCTCAGCGGTGGTCACGGCGCTGGTGCCGACGAAAACGGGGACGCGGCCTGCCGCCGTCTTCATGGCGGTTCGGGTGATTTGTTTCAGTTCCTCTTGTGAAACCGCCCAGGACTCACCGTTGTCGCCAAGGATCAGAAAGCCACCGCAATCGCAGTCCATGTGCCAAGTGAGAATCTCGGCGAAGGCGTCAAGCATAAGATCACCCGAGCGGCTGAACGGTGTCACCGCCGCCGGTACATGCCCCTGCACGGTCATTGTTGCCATGGTAGTGTCTCCTCTCCAGGATCGCTGGACGGAAGCCTCGATATCGGACCTGAATTTCCAAGTCCCGAGTAATTTTGTCCGTGAACCGCCGATGATAGGTGCCGTCGGCAAGCCGGTCAACGCCGGGTCACTCGCTTGACGGCCGGCGGAGGCGGTTGCTACGGTTTTGCCGTCGTGTCGATGGACTTTGGGTGCGGAACATGGACCTGGACGATCTGGAGCCAAGGAACAAGAAGCCCGAGCCAAGGAATCTGGACGTCATGTCCATCGAGGCCCTGAACGAATACATCGGCGAACTGGAAGTGGAAATCGCCCGTATCCGTCAGGCAATCGCTGCTAAAAAAGAGGCCCGCGACGGCGCCGATTCGGTCTTCAAGATTTAGCGTCTTTGACCTCAATCATTGTTGTTAATCGAAATTTAAGGAAAGGTGTTTAGGCTGGATAGTGGATGGAAGGCGGTCTTTGTTGGCCGTTTCTAACTTCCATTCCTCTTCAGAGCCTCCCTGTTAAACTCGCGCCGCCCCTCATGGGGCGGCGTTTTTTTGTTTGCCGAACCTCTTGACCGAAGCGGGGGGCCTTGTTTACAGTTTCGGCAATAAGAACGTTCGCGCGAGTTTGGCAGGGGTACGCAGAATAAAAGAGGGGCCGCCGAATGGCGGCCCCTCTGTCATTTTGAGCCCAGGAAAGGCTCTTCAGGCGGCTTTCGATTCGATCGTCTTGGCTTTGTCACCGCCAATCTCAATCTTGCGGGGCTTCTTCTCCTCAGGGACTTCGCGGGTCAGATCAATGTGGAGAAGGCCGTTGAGCAAGTTGGCCCCTGTCACCTTGATGTGCTCGGCGAGCGCGAAACGGCGATCAAATGAGCGCCCTGCGATACCCCGGTGGAGGTAGGCGTTCTCGGCATTGTTCTTGGCCGCCTTGCCGGAGATCGAAAGCGTATCCTCCTTGACCGTAATATCCAGATCGTCGGTGGAGAATCCGGCGACCGCCATGGAGAGGCGATAAGCATCCTCGCCCAAGGCCTCGATGTTGTAGGGCGGGTAAGAGGACACCGATTCGTCCGTGTGCGTAGCGGCGTCGAAGAGACGCTGCATGCGCTCAAAGCCGATGGTGGAACGGAAGAGAGGCGTAAAGTCGATGGTCGTCATGGCCATATCCTTTCTATTGAAGCAACATGGTTTTCCAGAGGCCCACCCGGACCGTCCTTGCCGGACAATCCGTAAACGGTCGAACCCCGTTTGAATTTGGTGATCGAACCCAATCCATAGGCATTCGCCACCGATCCTGAAATGGGTCGGTTGGAGCCTTGTGTCAAGCTGGACGGGAGGCGAACTAGGGTGGAACAGAAGCGGCCCGGTGAGTTTCCAGGTCGGCGGTTGTTGTGTCAGGCTTCTTGCTTTGTGGTCTCTTGCACCGGCGCGCCGCTCGCAGGCACGGCAGGCGGGGTGGCGACCGGCACTTCAGGTTGCGCAGGCTGAGTTACAGGGTTCGGCTTTGCCGTCGCGCCGGTAGGCACAGCCGTCGGAGCGGGTTGAGGCGCCGCCGCCGGGGCCGGCGATCCAACCGTCGCCGGTTTCTGGGCAGGGGAGGGCGCCTTGACCTCTGGTGCCTCTTGTTTCGGCTTAGCGGGTGTTGCCGCAGGTGCCGCTGCCTTTTCGGTCTCGCCTTGCGGGGCCGGATCGGCCTCCTGGGTCTCGCTTGCTTCCCACAGAACTTCGAAGAGCGTGATCGGGTCATCGAAGCCCTTCATGTCGAAACCGCCCTGATTGGAAAATTTGAAGTCCTTGCCGGCACAAATACCGCGCACGATCTCGGAAACGTAAATCTCTTCGGAACTAGCTTTGTCGACGATGCGCGCAGCCAATTAGACTGTGGTCCCGAACAGGTCGTCGTCCTCGGCAATGGGCTCGCCGGCGTTGATGCCGATCTTGAGATGTAACGGCAGATCGGCATTTGACTCATTGTGAGTCGCCGTTTTTTGTTGAATGGAGATAGCCGCTTCGACACCGTTCGACGTGGTGGGGAACGAGCACATGATGCCGTCGCCGGTGTGCTTGACCTCTCTGCCCCCGTAAGTGTTGAGGGCATCTCGGACGATGCGGTTGTGGGTGCGCACTACCTGCTGAGCCACCTCGTCGCCTCGCGTCTGGGTCAGGGCGGTTGATCCCACCATGTCGGTAAACATGACGGTGATGGGGCCAGTGTCCGCTTCCTTGGCCTTGGGTTTGTCCCACTCCACCAAGGCTTCGTGGAGTTGCCTGGCTCCGTCGGCATCACCGCCAATAAATGTGTTCATGGCGTTACGACCGGCCTGATACATTTGCATGTAGCGCGAATCGGCAAGCAGGTACTCTTCACACTTATGGGCAAAAGAGGTCGCCTGATCCTTCTTGAAGCCCATAACCTCGACCAATCCGCTAAGGATTGTGGCGGCGTCCTCGTCATCCAGATCGCGGTCGCTGTTCATGGCTTCGCAGGCGCCTGCGAGGAACAGGTTGACGCCGAACTTGTTGAAGTTGTCCATCGACTTGCTCGCCGTCTTGACGTGCTCCAGGGCTTGACCCAGGAACGTCATCATGTAGACTTTTTGCGTTTCTGCGTCCGACGACAATTCGTCGACCGGAGGCTGCTCTTCCTCGGCAGGTTCCTCTTGCTCTGCCTCTTCTTCTTTTTCTTTCGCCTTCTCTTCTTCGGCGGCCTCTTTGTCCTTGTCTTTGTCCGTCGGCGGATCTTCGGCTTCGATGGATGGAGGAGGCGGTTCCTCGTCCAACATCGCTGATTTGTTTTCCTTCTTGGGCGGCTTCCTGGCCGGTTTTGCAGTCACCCGATTGGGGCGTCTGCGGGCGGCGTTCGAGTGCAGTCCATCGTTTGAAAGGAACTTGAGGGACAAGGGAATGGCACTGATCAAAAAACCGACGACGAAAACGCCAAACAGAATGTTGGCATAAACGTTTGGACTGAGGCGCAATCCGAAGAGCGAGGAATCCCGCATGACCAGTGCCATCAGGCCGGTGACCAGGGCAGCGAAGGCAATGCTGAAAAATATGACCAGAAGAATCTTGGTGAAGATCCCCATTTTGGTCGAAGGCGCTGTCCGGGTCTGGCGGGGCGCCGACGCTGTGACCCCCCTGGCGCGCGAAGGCCCTCTCCTCGGACGACCGAATGGGGATGAAGAACTAAGCGAATGATCTATTTCTCCAGAATCCGCCTCATACTTGCTCGGGACGGCGTCACTCTTGTAGACCGTTGCTTCATGGGTGTCGCCGTCTTCCGTGTTATATGTTTCCTTGATGACCTTTACGGCCGTGATCTTGGGTAGACGCTCCAGGGCCTTGGCCTCATTGAGAGCCGCATCCTTCTGAGCTGCCCCGTGGCGCGTATGGATTTCCCACCGGGTGCCCTGCTGGACCATAATCTCATAAGTGATATTGCGCGCCATTCCGCTTCCCAACGAGCCGAGCCACCGAACAAACGTGTCCGTTCGCTCGATTTATCTCCCAATAGATGACAACACTCCTGAGAAAGACTGCAAAATTTAGGCAGTACGCAAGAATGTAAATCCAATTCTAAGGGACGTGCGTATAAACCAAGACAAGCAAAGCATTTTATCACGATTTACGCACGAGGCAAACCAAGTCGCCCGTTTTGAAAGCTATTCAAAAAATACTGGCCGGACAAAGACGGTCTGGGGACTGCATCCCCCTACCCGAG
>PVBE010002172.1_pt1 | contig 10768 bp, 8 predicted proteins | sample 1631181 | NCBI WGS metagenome assembly PVBE01 (sample SAMN08397723, study PRJNA350692) | Marine metagenome, whole genome shotgun sequencing project. | isolation source: water | place: Pacific Ocean | collected 2012-04 | reverse complement strand
GCCCGTCTCAGTCGTCGGCGCTGAAGAAGAGGGCCACGGTGCTGGGGGCCTCGGCGCGCCCTTCGAGGGTGTGAAAGTTCACACAGGCGCGGTCGGCGGGGGGGCGAAAGTTGACCCCGTCGGCCACCAGGAATCGACCCAACACGTCGATTTCACCCTCGACCTCGGCCGCGGTGACCCGCCCCCCGAGCCGTCGAAAGTCATCACCGGACTCCGCGAAGAGGGTGGCTCGCCCTCGGGGCCCGTCATACTCGACGGAGACGGTGGCGGAGACGGCGAGAGCCGTTTCTGCGGGCCCGGCTTCGAAGACCCCGCTGTAGATGTCCAAACCGTCGAGATCGAGGGGCACATCGTCGGCGCGCTGGAGATAGATCTCCATGGGACCGTCGAGGGCGTCGGGGGGCAGCGTGAGCCGGGCACCCGCCAGCTCGAGGGTGCCGCCCAGGGGAGTCATGCACTGACTCACCCGGTCGCCATCGACTACGACGCCTGGATCCGCCCGTTGGCAGACCTCACTTTCGTCGACGTCCGTGGGCGCGCCCTCGCGGCAGACCGTATTCGTGCGTCGCGCTTCGCCCTCCAGGTCACAGAGATCTTCGAATGCGCCGCAGGGGCCGAATTCGGGCTGGGCGACGATGAGGCCCTCGGTCTCGCGGGCGCAGGCCTGGGGCTCGATTTCATCAACGGCCACCCCATCTCGACACAGCGTTTGGGTGCGGGACTGTGCCCCGACCTGGATACAGTCATCGGCATAGGCACACTCGCCGAACGTCCCTTGGACGAGAATTTGGCCGTCCGTCTCGCGGGCGCAGGCCTGGGATTCCATCTCGTCCACCAGAATTCCATCGCGACACACGCCATTGATCCGGGTTTGTTCACCGGCTTCCACACAGTCTGCGGGGTAGACGCACTCTTCGTATTCACCCGCCCGCTGTACCTGGCCGTCGGTCTCCCGCTCGCAGGCCTGGTTCTGGGGGGCGTCCACGGGGGCACCGTCGCGGCAGATCCGCTGGGTGCGGGTCTGTTCACCGACCTCGACACAATCGTCGTCGAAACGGCACGCGTCGAACATCCCCGCCTCCAGGACGTGGCCCTCGGGGTGCCCGTCACAGGGACCGGGCTCGGGGGTCCCCCCGACGACTTCACCGCCTGCGCCGAGGCCTCCAGCCCCCAGACCCCCTGCGCCCCCGGTGCCCTGGCCGCCCCCACCACCGGGTTCGCCGGCCGCGCCGCCTGCGCCCTGGGCGTCGGGAAGACACTCCCAGCCAGAACCGCCCTGCTGACACGAGAACCCGTCGATACAGAGCGGAGCCCCATTGCGACAATCACCCGTCGGCTCGGGGTTCTCCGCTGTGTCACAGGCCGCGAGGACCCCCACAGAGAAGAAGACCATGGCCCATCGAATGCGTAACATCGTGCCCCCTGTTTGCTGTAGCCGTTAGCGCAGAAGAACTGCCGGCAACGAGTATATGCCCATCCCAACGGTGGCTCATCCGATGCTCTCGGGCAATGGGTTCGGCGGGCGGGTTCAGGAGGCATCGGTGCAGATGCCTTCGTTTGGACGAGGGACTGACAGCGCCCTAGGGGCGGCCATGGACCTTCGAGTCGATCACTGCCATCGGAAGCCTCAACAGGCTGAGAGACCACCGCGCGGACCTTCATTGGCGTTCTGCCGGGACGCCCGGAACGCCCCAAAGTGGGCGCCATCGCCAAACGAGGCGGCTGCTGATTTCACGTGGGGCCGCTGGAGCTCCACATCGGCGTGGTCGCTGACGATATTCCGCCCTTGAAGGCCCACGTGGCCATCCGGAGAGCGCAGGAAATTGTCTGAGCCCTATTTTCGCCATGATGATGACTGCCCGACTGGAACACATCCTCGTCCACGGGGAATCTCCGTGGCGCAGAAGAGTGTCTAACCCCTATTTTCGGACCCCTGTTTTCGCTTGCTTCGGCGGCGGGGAACAGCGCGCACTCGTCCAATCCAGCTTCTCCTCTTTAGGCGGTAGAGAATGGGCTAGAAGGGTTGCGATTGAACCATCCAACGGCAGAACTGCATGGGGAGAACGTATGAGACAGGGGAATCTTCGGGAGCGGAATCGACGCCTTCTCGAGATGGTGAGTCTGGCGACTCTGGTTGCCTTGGGGCCGGGTGCGGTGTGCTGGCCAAATTCAGGAAGGGCGGGGGGGCCGGGGTGGAGGCGCCGGCCTCGAAGGCGCGCACCGTACGGTACGCGGGCCCCGAATGCGAGAAAGCGACCTTCTTCGGGCGCAGTCGCGACGCCAAGAAATTCAAGAGGAAGGGGGTGGTGGCGGGGGAGGCCGAGGGAGGGGTATTGCTCGCCGTTTGTCCTTGGCATCTTTCACAGAAGAAGGGCAATCGCACCTATCATAGCCAAGCTCTCGTCGACCTCCCCCAAATCAACCACGTGCGGGCCGAGCTCCGCGCACCTTTGGCGGATCCACTCCGCTCGGCCCTCTACGTGTGGATCGTCACCGCCTCCATGGGCCCCGAGGCAGAACGGGGCTACCTGGAGAGTTCTCGTATCTCGGACTTTTTCGAGCGGAAGGGCGCCGAGGGCATCGCCAACGTCTTGGGGGTGGCGCGGGTGCTCGTAGAGGCCTTCGACGGTCCGGCCGTCGCCAAGGCATTGGCCACCCTCGATCTGCCGCCGGGGGCCGTCGAGGCCTTCGTCACAGGATACGAAGAGGCGGCGGCCAAGTTGAAAACGGCAGTGTCCAAGGTCTCCGAAGCCGACCGGAAGTTCTATGTGGACGCCCCTCTCGAGGTGTATCGCCTGCGTAACTCACCGCAGTGGAAAGCCTTCGACGCCATCGCGACAAGGGCCGCGTCGGCCTCCACCACTGACGCTCGGAGCGGCGTTGTCGGAGAGCTCACGACCTTACGCGCTCAGCTCCTCGAGGCGTGCCCGGCGCAGCCGCCTGTGGTGGGGCGGGGCACTACGAGCCACCCACACGGCTGTATTTCAATGGGCCTCTACTCGGCCATAGCCCAGGCTCTCACGACCCTGTACATGGCGGCGGATGACACCAAGGCGGCGGCGGCCGAAGTCATCGCCGAAAGAAGCTTCGGGATTGGCGTCACGCTGGGCTGGGAGCCCCATATTCACTACGTGCAAAAGAAGTACCTATTGGGCTACTCGGGTACTCAGCGCACCACGAGATCCGTGGACAAGTTCTACCGATTGGGCCGTAACCTCGAAAAGAAGCACCGAAAAGCGTTGCCGCTGGACATGGTCCGAGAGCGGGTGGTGGGCACCAAGAAGCAGGGCGAATACGTTCGGCTGAAGCTGAAACGGCCCAAGGACTATCGCTGCGATAACTGGAAAGTCGAGTGGCGGCCGTACCGCAGCAGCGACCTCGGCTGGACCTTCGACCAATATCGAAGAGCGGGAGAGGGAAAGGTCGTCAATGGGGTGCCCATGGTGGAGAAGAGTAGGCGCTGTACCAAGGTCGTGGAGATCAAAGGCCGGGCCGAGAAGAAGGTGTCCTCTCTCCTCTTTCCGGCCGACCAGGCCGCGGAGATCCGAAAGCACGACTACATCTGGTTCGTGTGCACGGCCTTCAGGCGGCAAGGGATGCACAACGCGGGGAGCAGCTATTGTGTCAAATCCGAACAAACCCACAGCCAAATCATTGCGGCCTTCAGACCGCAATGTCGTGCGGGCTACACCCTTGCCAAGAAACTGGGTAAGCGCAGCCGGCTGGTGTGTAGCAAGAGGGGTGACCAACGGCCCGCGTTTAGAATCCTCCGTCAGGTGCGAACCCATCCCGTGAAAGCGGACTTTGGGATGAAATGAGAGAGGGATTACCTTAGGCTGCCGACGCGATGCAGATCTTGGACAAACGGCAACAAAAAGAGGTGGAGGACGCGACTCGGCGACGCATCGCTGAGGCCGACAGGTTGCCGTACTCTGGTGCGCTGCGCTTTGCCCGAATCGAGTCTCGAGGGCAAAAGTGTCACCCAATGATGCGCGCCATGATGACCGATGTGCTGACGTACGCCCCCACTGCGGGGGGCCCGCACGAGCGGACACTCGTCCTCCGCTTTGGCCTCGTGATGTGTTCCCCCGATGACGGCTGGACCAATTGCTATGATGCGCTGTACGAGGACGGCGCCCTCGTCTGTGCTCAGCTCGGGCTCGACTATGGCGGTCCCCCTATGCTGTACGCTCTCGCCCCGACCGAGGCGCGGTTGAGGCAGATCATGGAGACGTGCCTCGCGTGTGGCTTTCGTCGTGAGCTTACGCCGGAGGCGATGACGCCCCATCGTATGAGACGAGTGCATCACACGGGTGGATTTGGATGCTACTCTTGAGCCGTCGAGGACCCGGAGATCACGCGGATAACGCTGTTGAATTGGGATCAGAGCATGCGCGTTGTGTTCGACCTGGATGGCACGTGATCGATTCGGGCCGCGCGTAAGGATAGGAAGTTCAAAGCCTCGCTGAGGGTCAGGACGTCTGAAAATAGGGGCCCTGAAAATAGGTAAGAATAGAGGGCAGACAACTTTCTGCGTCTATCCTCAGGTCTGCCCAGAGAGGCATCGGCATGGTCACTCACTCTCGGGGTCGCTTGAGGATGCGATCGTGTGATGGTGTCTCGGTGGCCAGGCGGTGGTGAGCGCTGAAAGAGCGTCGGGGGGCCTGATGGAACACCAGGAAGTGGGACGGGACGTCCAGGGGGACAAATGCTGCGCACGCGCTCTGTAATCATAATCACTCTCGCCCTGCTGGCCTGCACTGAGGCGCCGGAGCCGGCGCCCTGCGGATCGGCCTGCCGGGATGCAGAATGCGCGGGTGACGCCTGTGTCGGCACCGACGCCTCGCCTGACGCGAATACGGACATGATGGTGGTCGCCGACGTGTCCATCCCAGAGCCCGACGTCGGGCCTGCGGATGTGGGGGAGAGCGATGCACAGCACGCGGCTGACGCCGGGCCCCCGCCCGGACCGGTAGACCGTGAGCGCAGTTTGGTGTGGATCGACCCTGCCATCGTTGACGATCCGGAAATGGTCTCGCTAGCGCGGACGATGTCTGCCGCCTCCGACGACAGACATGGGGGTCGCCTGTTCGATTGGACGCTGCGACGATTCGGGACCACCCCATTCAGCGTCCGCGAAGACCAAGCGAACATCGCCGACGAGCTTCGAACGACCCTGGGCCCTGATCCGTCCACCTGGGACCTCACCCAGGCCCCCTTCATCGTGACCGCTGTTCATTTGCGGATCGATTTAGCGGGTGAGCAGCACTGCGGGGAGTTCCGGGTGTCGTTCTCTACGACCCACGCCGTGGTCCAGCCCTTCCATCTCATTTTCTTGTTCTCCATGGTTCCCCAGCCCGAAAGCGGCGACTGCTATAGCCACGCCGTTCGATTGGCCCGCTTGTCCGAGATGACCCACGCTGACTTTCTCGTCGCGGCCCGGGAGCTGCTCGATGAGCACCTCACCCCGGAACGATTCATCATCATGGAGACGGGGGAGTTCACCTTCTTTCCCTGGGAGTGGCGGCAATGGGTCCGTGTACAAAACACCGATCCCGAGACGGTGGCTGCGCTGCCGTTCGTGCTCGAGAACCCACGTCTGTTCCAGACCGTGGACGCCGAGGGACTCAATCGTGGGGGGGCACGGACGCGTGCCTTCTTGAGTTGGGTCGCCGAGAACGCCGCCGCCATCAACGCCCGAACCATCTTGATCCCCGAAGAGTTTCGCCCCCGGTTTGCCACCGCACCCACCGCGATCCCACGTACGCCGGTGTCACTCTACGACCTTGACCCGGCGATCTCCTGGCGCTACCCCGACTTGCGCAAGAACCTCGAGATCATCGGCTGTCCGGTGTGTCACACCGCCGACGCCGAGTTCGTTCAGACCAATGCAGATCGCACGTTCTCGGAGTTCTACGACAAGGAGCTCGACGCCCGGGCGGAGTTCCTCGACACCTGGGTCCAGACCCGGCGACGATCCGCCGTGCCTTTCGGCCCGTTGCAGCGCGATCCGGTCTTGCCCGACTAGCAGCGCAAGAAGGGTCGCCTTGCGATCTTAACCTCGTTCGGCGCCCTACTTAGATATCGTTGTCAGACGATTTGAATGTCTTGCCCCGATGGGCCAGAGCTATCGTAGGCATCGTTATATATCGTAGATAGATAACGTAGATAACGTCGTAGATAACGTTGTCAGACGATTTGGATGTCTTGCCCCGACGGACCAGAGTGAACCACTGCCCGACCTTCGAGAGCCCCCAAATCGGGTGTTTCGGAGCTTAGCTCTTGCCGGATTGACTCCGCGTCCCCCCACCCCGACCATTGCCCTTCCGATTCCCTGGGTTTCAGATGGACGGGTCCGCCCACCCAAGAGACGGCGTACTGATTCATACACTAATTGTCGGCCTGAAGGCGGCGCCTATCCAGGTGCGGTCGGGCTTGTCCACCACCCGACAGGCGGAAGCCCTCCAGGCGGGAACGCGCCTACAAGAACGCCCTCCCTGAACACCGCAAACGCCTCTTTGTAAGCCTCTAGGAAGGCCCTGTAGGCCGCGCGGAAGGCGCGCTTGAGCATGGGGCAGGTGGAGTGACAAAGCGGCTGTGGTCGCCGCTGTAGGTCGCCGGCCATGGAGTGGGGGTGGGCTCCGAGTATCTTCGCCTGTCCAAGCACCCTTCGCTTGGGGTCGAGTTCTTCGTGGACCTCGTTGCTCAGCTGCGTCATCACCTTCCGATGTTCGTGCTCCGTGAGGTCAGCGAGGAAGGGGAGTCTCGCGCATCGGAGAGTGTGTCGCTCTATGGTGGTCTGACCTGTCTGTCGCGTGGCGGTCCAGTTCTCCCACACGCCGCGCAATGTTCGTCGGTCGACCAATTCGTGGTGGCAGTGGAGACCTGGGTAGTAGCGAACCCGGGTGACCAAATTCTCTTGGATGGAGTTGCGAAAGATGGTCATCATGCGCTCCATCGCAGCCCCTTCGTCGAGGACCGGGAGGGCAGAGTAGCGGCCACTCCAAAAGGTCTCTTTCCAGCGGTGGTGGCGGCCGAGCTTGCGAGCGAGGTTGCCTTTGAAATACTGCATGAAGCCCGCCAACTCACTCGCACTCTCGGCGCTCAAAAGTAGGTGGTAGTGATTGCTCATGAAACAGTGACCATAGAGCTCGATTTTGAATCGCTCGAGCGCGTGGGCCAACACGCCGGCGATGATGGCGTTGGCGGTAGGGGAGGGGCGGAGAAGGAGGCGGCCTTGGAGGCAGCGATCGGTGACGAAATAGGTGGCGGCTCGTTGGTGCTGAAAGCGGAGGAGGCGGGACATGGGGCTAACCCGAATGAAGTGGTACCTAAAGACCTCTATCGGGCTGTGAGCGCGCATGTTGCGCAGAAATTTGTCTGACCCCAATTTTCACAGAAATTTGTCTGACCCCAATTTTCTCGGTAGGCGGTTCACCGGTTGGCCGGTGTGGTGCGGCGCGCGCCTGAGCACCTTTACGCCGGTGATGAACGCTCCAGCGAGCGTCGGGCCGCCGGGTGACGTCAAGGTTGGCGGTCCCGCACGATGTGAGCGGCGGTCCGGGCGAGCGCGTGCCGAGCGGGCGCATCCACCGAGAGGGGGATGTCGGGCGGTGTGTCGCCAAACAGCGTGCAGAAGAAGCAGCACGCCGCGAGGTAGCTCCCCGCCGGGGTCGGGTGGCTCCCGTCTCGGGTGTGCAGCACTGGGCTTGCGTGCTGCGCGAGGAAGCGCGCCCATGCGTCCCCCGCGGGCACGATGAGCCCACCGACCTCCCGGCCGATCTCGGCGTAGCTTCTCGAGAGCTGCGCCTGCGTCTCCGGCGCGTGTCGGCGAGCCCAGGTCTGGTAGAGCACCAGAGTGGCCCCCGACGCCGCGACGACAGGGGCAAACTCCCCCACGTTCTGGTGAAAACGAACCGGGTTCTTGATGGGCAGGGTGCTCTGCTCTTGAAGGACGACGTGGGTGAGATCTGCCCGCTCGATCCGGGCGCGGGCATCTCCCTTATTCCAGTGCCGGCGCAGGGAGGCCCCGCCGGCCGTGATCAGCTCGTGCGCCACCGAGATCCCCCGCGCCGCCGCCAGCGCCGCGACCATCCCCGGGAGGTCGTTGCGCGCAGTAAAACTGTTGCCGATAAAGAGGATCCTGGCTGCGTGCCCTACAGATTTGTCCACATTGCCCTCCGTGAGACCGTCTACCCTCGTCGCCCGCGCTGGACGAAGATCCCGCCGAATCACCCGCGAAGATAGGGGGCCGGCGAAATCTCGCGCAAAGATAGGCCGGCAAAGTCTTCTGACCCCCATTCTCCGACCGCTATTCTCCGCTGACCCCTATTGTTGCCTATTTTCGGCGCAGCGTGGGACTGAGGGGTCAGACAATCCGCTGCGCCCCTAATGACCACGCCGCGTCCGTCAGACCCAGTCCGCCTCTGCCGGGGGCCTCGGTCAACGCCGGACCGCCCCGGGCTGCAGTGCGGTGACGGAATTGAACGGCTGCGACGGCCGGCCCGGCGTTGTCTCCGAGGGCTGTGCCCGGCCGCGAGCCCTCGGCCCGCGTTATCAAAGGGTGGACCGCCGCCAGCGTACCCATAGACCTGAGGGCCTCGGTCGCGGCGTTGGCCACCCCATCATTGGGATGGCGGAGGAGGTGTAAAAGGACCTCTTCGGCCTCGAAGAGCGGCCGTCCGCGAAGCGGCGTGGGGAGGCCCTAGTTTCCGCACACCTGAGCGAAGGCTGCGCCATCTTCCGCCGCTGTGAAGTAATTCTTCGGCGTGCAGAAGACGTAAGACCCAGCGATGTCCGTGTCGGAGCCGATCCCGACGTCTCCTGAACACCGATTGTTTCTTCCGCCCTGCACGCAATCGAATTGGCCCCAAGAATGGCTGCCTGTGGCGAGGGCGCCGCCGAAGTCTTGGTTGACGAGATCGTAGGCGGTGTACGCGCCGGCTCCACCACAGCCCTCTCCTGACCACCCCGGCTGCCAATCATCTCCGCACATCATGCGGTATTCGTTGCCCAGCGACTCGCATGCCCGATGCGCCGATTCACAGGTGTCGCCTTCGATGCTCCAGCAGATCGTGATCCCGCCTTTCACCAGGGTCTCGTACCCGATCGCGGCGCAGTTAACGCCGCACGCGTCGTCGAGGTCCTCGTCGATCTGTCCGTCGCAGTCGTTGTCTTGCTGATCGCAGACCTCATCCTGAGGCGCCACATCAGGCACACAGACGGCCCCGTCCTCCAGACATCGGCGGACCCCAGGCGCGCAAAGATTGAGGAGGCCTGTATCGCACACCTCCTCCACGAACCCTTCGTCCACGGCGTCGTCACAATCGTCGTCGACCCCATCACAATTGGCGTCGTCAGCCTCACCAGGTCGCCCCGGATCGAGGGGGCCGCAGTCATCCCCGTCTGCGATGCCATCCCCGTCGTCGTCGGGATCACAGGCATCGCCCATCCCGTCCAGGTCGAGGTCGTCTTGCTCTGCGTTGGGCGTGAATACACAGTTGTCGGCGGCGTTGAGGACGCCATCGCCGTCTACGTCACCGTCTGGACCTAAGGCATCGGCCGCATCATCTCCGTCCTCTCCGTCCTCTCCGTCCTCTCCATCCCCGCCATCCCCGCCAGGGGTCCCCGGCGGGCCCTGTGGGCCGTCTTCACCGTCCTCACCGTCTTGGCCGTCTTGGCCGTCTTGGCCGTCTTGGCCGTCAGGGCCTGGTGGTCCTTGCGGGCCCTGCGCACCGTCCTCTCCATCACGCCCATCGGCGCCCGACGGCCCTTGGGCGGCGTCCTCTCCATCACGTCCATCTCTGCCGTCGGTGCCGGGCGGGCCTTGGGTGCCCGGCTGTCCATCACGCCCATCGCGCCCATTCATGCCGTCGGTGCCGTTCATTCCGGACTCACCCCGAGGCCCCCTCAGCGACTCTCGGCAATCCACCACGTTGACGACGCCGTCGTCGTTGACATCGTCCATCTGAGAGATCGGCGCTGGACAGATCACCGCCCAAAGGCAGTCCGCCTCAGTGAGCTCACCATCCCCATCTTGATCGTCCATCCCTTCGAAACAGTCCACGCCGTCGGCGCCGTTCGAACCAGGCGAACCAGGCGAACCAGGCGAACCAGGGCTGTCTTGAGAGGAGCACCCCCAAAAGACAAGCGTGAGTATCCATAAGCTTCGTGCGTATCTCATCTTCGAGCCCCCATGCCACACGCCCGCAGCCCCTAAAGAGCAGCCTCGCGAGGTCTTACCGTTTGGGGGAGGGGACGTTCAAAGCCCCACCCCGTGAATCCGTGCTCAATATAGTGTCAGGTGTCTAGAGAAGTGTGTCAGCCGATTTTGAGGGCCTACCCCCTGGCGGGCAAATCCAGGGTTCGACCCGCCCACGCGAGGGCCGCCTCGAATTGCTCCCGTTGTTTGGCCCGGACCAGGGGCGCCTCCGGGATGGGGGCCAATGCCATCAGGTACCCAAAGACCCCGGCGATCACCACCGCCTCCTCTCCGGCCTCCGAGAGGTAGGTCTCTTGGAGTGGACCGCCTTCTCCAGTGACGGTGTTGAGAAAGAGCGCGAGGTCGAGGCGGGCGGGTCCCAGCACCGCCCAATTCCAGTCCACCAAGATGACGCGGTCTCCATCTAGGCAGAGATTGTCGCTGCGCAGATCCATATGCAGCAGCGCGTCGCCCGTGAGCATGCAGCGTGCCTCCGCCGCCAAGAGGACCGGCAAGGCCTGGGCCAGCCACGCGGGCGTCACGGCGCCTGTGGCTAAGAACAGAGTC
>PVBE012214078.1_pt1 | contig 10770 bp, 19 predicted proteins | sample 1631181 | NCBI WGS metagenome assembly PVBE01 (sample SAMN08397723, study PRJNA350692) | Marine metagenome, whole genome shotgun sequencing project. | isolation source: water | place: Pacific Ocean | collected 2012-04 | reverse complement strand
CGATTCCGCCGGCCGGCATGCTTCTTGACGAGCAACGCCCGCCGCTTGTTCTTCTCTATGGCGCTCTTCTTGGCCATGTCTTGCGATCCTCCGGATTCTCGTTCAGGCCGCGAACGGCATGTTGAAGCCTCGTAGCAGGGCTCGGGCTTCCTCGTCCGACTTCGCGGTCGTGCAGACGACGATATCCATACCCCGGATCTCATCGATTCTGTCGTAGTCGATTTCGGGAAAGACAATCTGTTCCTTCAATCCCATCGCGAAATTGCCACGGCCATCGAAACTGTTCTGAGACAGCCCCCGAAAATCGCGGACGCGGGGAAGTGCTATGTTGATCAGGCGATCGAGAAACTCGTACATCCGGTCGCGGCGAAGCGTCACCTTGCAGCCGATCGACATGCCGTCGCGGATCTTGAAGGTCGCCACCGACTTCTTCGCCTTGTTGATGACCGGCTTCTGACCGGCGATCAGCAGCATCTCGTTTGCCGCCGTCTCCATCTTCTTGCGGTCCATGCTGCCTTCGCCGACCCCCATGTTCAGCACGATCTTTTCGAGCGTGGGCACGGCATGGGCATTGGCATAGCCGAAATCGGCCATCAGCTTATCGCGCAGGGTCTCGTTGTAGTGCGCCTTCAGGCGCGGTAACGCGTTGGCCTCAGGCATCGATCACTTCTCCCGAGCGCTTGGCATAGCGCACCTTTCGGCCGTCCTCGAGAAAGCGGTAGCCGACCCGGGTCGCCGCACCGTCCTTGGGATCGGCGAGGGCGACGTTGGAGATATGGATGGCGGCTTCCTTCTCGATGATGCCGCCGGCCTGGGTCTGGCTCGGCCGGGTGTGGCGCTTGACCATGTTGACACCTTCGATGATTACACGATCTTGATCGCGCAAGACCTTGAGAACGCTGCCTGTTTTTCCCTTGTCCTTGCCGGTCCGAACGACCACGTCGTCGCCTCGCTTGATCTTGAATTTCTTCGCCATCACAGTACCTCCGGCGCCAAGGAAAGTATCCGGGTGTGGTTCTTCTGCCGGAGTTCGCGCGTCACCGGGCCGAAGATACGGGTACCGATAGGCTCGCCCTGGGGCGTGATCAGCACTGCGGCATTGCGGTCGAAGCGGATCGCGGTGCCGTCGTTTCGGCGAACTTCCTTGGCTGTGCGCACCACCACGGCCCGGTGCATATCGCCCTTGTGAACCCGGCCGCGCGGTATCGCTTCCTTGACGCTGATCACGATGGTGTCGCCGACCGAGGCGAATTTGCGCTTGGAACCGCCCAGCACCTTGATGCACTGCACCTTGCGCGCGCCAGAGTTGTCGGCAACCTCGAGGTAGGTCTCGGAGTAGATCATCTCTCGGACTCCCTGGCTGTCAAGCCGCCGACTCTTCGCTGAGGACTTCCCAGCGTTTCAGCTTGGATAGTGGCCGGCACTCGCGGATACGCACGACATCGCCAATTCTGTGGCGGTTCTCGGGATCGTGCGCGTGCATCTTGCTCGAGCGGCGGATGTGTTTCTTGTAAAGCGGATGCATGATGCGCCGGTCGACCCGAACGACCACTGTCTTGTCGCTCTTGTCGCTGACCACCACGCCCTGCAGAACACACCTCGGCATTATCGACTCCTCAACCCTGGGCCTGGCGGTGCGCCTGGTGCAACACCGTCTTGATACGTGCGATATCGCGCCGGATCTGACGCACGCGCGTGGTATTCTCGAGCTGTCCCGTCGCCTGCTGGAAGCGCAGGTTGAACTGCTCGCGCCTGAGCTTCAGCAGCTCGTCGTCCAGCTCGTCGGCGGTTCGCCCGCGTAACTCCTCGGCTTTCATGGCTCAGCCCCTCCTTACGTCATCCGGCTGACGAACTTGCACTTGATCGGCAGCTTCGCGGCGGCACGCTGGCAGGCCTCGCGGGCCACCACCGCGCTGACGCCCTCCAGCTCGAACAAGATCCGACCCGGCTTCACCCGGCAACACCAATACTCGGGCGGGCCCTTGCCCTTGCCCATGCGGACCTCGGTCGGCTTCTGCGATACCGGCACGTCGGGAAATATCCTGATCCAGAGCTTACCGGCGCGGCGCATGTGCCGCGTGATCGCGCGCCGCGCTGCCTCGATCTGGCGGGCGGTGACCCGCTCCGGCTCCAGCGCCTTCAGGCCGTAGGAGCCGAAGTTCAAGGAAGTGCCGCCCTTGGCATTGCCATGGATCCGACCCTTGTGGGCCTTACGGTACTTGGTTCGCTTGGGCTGCAGCATGATCTACTTCCCATCTCCCTCAACTGGGGCGACCGCCGCCCGGCGACTGCAGGTCGGCATTGCGCTTCTCTTGCGCCATCGGGTCGTGCGCCATGATCTCGCCCTTGTAGACCCAAACCTTGACGCCGCAAGCGCCATAGGTGGTCAACGCCGTGGCGTGGCCATAGTCGATATCGGCACGTAAGGTATGCAGCGGCACCTGGCCCTCGCGATACCATTCCGTGCGGGCGATCTCGGCACCGCCGAGGCGACCCGCGCAGTTGATCCGAATGCCGAGCGCGCCGAGCCGCATCGCCGTTTGCACGGCGCGCTTCATGGCGCGGCGAAAGGCGATCCGGCGCTGCAGCTGCTGGGCGATATTTTCCGCCACCAGCCTAGCGTCGATCTCGGGCTTGCGGATCTCCATGATGTTGAGGTGGACTTCGCTGTTGGCCATCTCGGAGAGCTCGCGGCGCAACTTCTCGATATCGGCGCCCTTTTTGCCGATCACGACACCGGGTCGGGCGGTATGGATGGTCACCCGCGCCTTCTTCGCCGGCCGCTCGATGACGACCCGCGAGAGGCCGGCCTGGCTCAGCCGCTTGTCGAGAAACTTTCGGATCTCCAGGTCTTCGTGCAGCAGATTAGCGTATTCCTGCTTGCGCGCGTACCAGCGTGAATCCCAAGTTCGATTGATGCCGAGCCTGAGCCCGATCGGATTGACCTTCTGGCCCATCAGACAGCTTCCTCCTGTTCGCGGACCACGATGCGGATCCGGCTGAACGGTTTTAGTATGCGGCCCATGCGACCGCGCGCCCGGGGGCGAAAACGTTTCATCACCATGGACTTGCCGACGCTGGCCTCGGCGACGACGAGGCTGTCGACATCGAGGTCGTGGTTGTTCTCGGCGTTCGCGATCGCCGATTGCAGCACCTTCCTGACGTCGTCGGCGATCCGTCGCTTGGAGAAGCTGAGCTCCGCCAGCGCCGAGCCGACCGGCTTGCCCCGGATCAGACCGGCGACCAGGTTCAGCTTCTGCGGACTGATCCGAAGCTGCCGCGCCACGGCCTGCGCCTCGTTGTCGGCGAGCCTGCGCCCTTTTGACTGCTTACCCATCCGCCTCAGCCCCTCCGCGCCTTGCGGTCGGCGGCGTGGCCGTAAAAGGTGCGGGTCGGCGAGAACTCGCCGAACTTGTGCCCGACCATGTCCTCGGTGACCAGCACGGGTATGTGCTTGATGCCGTTGTAGACGGCGAAAGTCAGGCCGACGAACTGCGGCAGCACCGTCGAGCGCCGGGACCAGGTGCGGATCACGTCCTTGCGCCCGGAACCCCGAACCGCTTCGGCTTTCTTCAACAGATGACCGTCCACGAACGGTCCCTTCCAGACTGAGCGGGCCAAGCTAGCCTCCTATCTACTCTTGTGCCGGCGACGAAGAATGTACTTGTCGCTCGGTTTCTTGCCGCGGGTCCGCTTACCCTTGGTCGGTTTGCCCCAAGGTGTCACCGGATGACGGCCGCCGCTGGTCCGGCCCTCGCCGCCGCCGTGGGGATGGTCGACCGGGTTCATGGCGACGCCACGCACCGAGGGCCGCTTGCCGAGCCAGCGCTTGCGCCCGGCCTTGCCCAATTTGATGTTGGAATTGTCGGGATTGGAGACGGCTCCGATCGAGGCCATGCATTCGCCGCGCACGACCCGTTGCTCGCCCGAATTCAGCCGCAGAATGGCATAACCCTGATCGCGGCCGACAAACTGCGCATAGGTGCCGGCGGCGCGGGCGATCTGGCCACCCTTGCCCGGCTTCATTTCGATGTTGTGGACGATAGTGCCGACCGGCGTACTGTTGAGCGGCATCGCATTGCCCGGCTTGACATCGGTCCGCTCGCCGGCGATCACGGCGTCGCCGGCCGCTAAACGTTGCGGCGCCAGGATATAGGCCAACTCGCCGTCTTCATATTTGATCAAGGCCAGAAAGGCGCTTCGGTTGGGGTCGTATTCCAGCCGCTCCACCACGCCTGGGACATCGAACTTGCGACGTTTGAAATCGACCAGGCGATAGCGCCGCTTGTGACCGCCGCCGCGCCGCCGCGCGGTGATCCGACCGGTGTTGTTGCGCCCGCCTTTCTTGGTCAGGCCGCGGGTCAACTTTTTGACCGGATCACCCTTGTGCAAGGTAGAGCGGTCGACCAGCACCAAGGTGCGCCGCCCCGGTGTCGTCGGATTGTAATGCTTCAGCGCCATCTGCTCAGATCCCCGTCGTCACGTCGATCGATTGCCCTTCCACGAGCGTCACGACGGCCTTCTTCCAGTCTGGCCGACGACCCTTTTTGCCCTTGAAGCGCTTGACCTTACCTTTGACGCGCAAGGTGTTGACCGCCTTGACCTTGACCTCGAAGAGGCCCTCCACCGCCTTCTTGATCTCCGGCTTGGTGGCGTCGATGCGAACCCGGAAGGTGACCTGATTGTGCTCCGAGGCTTGCGTCGCCTTCTCGGTGATCACCGGGCCCAGCAGTGTCGTATACATCGCTTCCCGGTTCATTTCAGCCGTGCCTCCAGCTGCTCGACCGCGGCCTTGGTCAACACCAGGGTGCCGCGGCGCAGAATGTCATAGACGTTGGCGCCCTGGCAGGGCAGCAGTTGCACGCCGACGATGTTGCGCGCGGCCCGCACGATGTTGCCGTCGAGTTCCGGCCCGTCGACGATGAGGACGTCCTTCCAGCCGAGCTTGGCCAGTTTTTCCGCCAGCATCTTCGTCTTCGGCTCGGCCAGCTTGGCTTCGTCGAGAACGACCAACTCGCCTGCCGCCTGCTTCACCGAAAGCGCCGTCTTCAGGCCCAGCTTGCGAACCTTCTTCGGCAGCTTGATGGCATGGCTGCGCGGTTGTGGGCCGAAGGCGACGCCGCCGCCGCGAAAGATCGGCGCCTTGCGGTTGCCGTGCCGGGCCCGACCGGTACCCTTCTGACGCCAGACCTTGGCGCTGGTGCCCCTGATCTCGGCGCGCTGCTTTGTCTTATGGGTGCCGGCGCGGCGCTTGGCGAGCTGCCAGACCACCACCCGCTGCAGAATATCGGCCCTCGGATCCAGGCCGAAGACCTCCTCCGCCAGATCGATGGAGCCGGCTTTCTTGTCGTCGAGTGTTTTGACCTCGGCCTTCATCGTCCCTTATTCCTTGTCGCCGCCGTTGTCGCCGTCGGGCGTCTCTGCCTCCACGGCGGCCTCGCTCTCGGGCTCCGGAGTGGTCGCGGCCGTTTCGCCTTGGCGGATGGCACCCGGATAAGGGGCCTCGTCGGGGCGGGCCCGCTTGATCGCGTCGTTGATCAGCAGCCAGCCGCCCTTCGGACCCGGCACCGCGCCCTTGACGAAGAGCAGACCTTGTTCGGCGTCGGTCTCGACGATTTCCAGGTTCTGAGTGGTGACGCGCCGGTTGCCCATCTGGCCGGCCATCTTCTTGCCCTTCCAGACCTTGCCCGGGTCCTGGCTGTTGCCGGTGGAGCCGTGCGAGCGATGCGAGACCGAGACACCATGACTGGCGCGCAGGCCGCTGAAGCCCCAGCGTTTCATGGCGCCCGCGAAGCCCTTGCCGATCGAGGTGCCGGTCACGTCGACGTACTGGCCGGTGACGAAATGATCCGCGGTCAACTCGGCGCCGACCTCGATCATCGCGTCCTCGGCGACCCGAAACTCGGCTAGGCGGCGCTTCGCCACGACCTCGGCCTTGGCATAATGACCGCGCATCGGTTGGCTGACGTTCTTCACCTTGGCTTCGCCGACGCCCAACTGTAGCGCCGAATAGCCATCCCTCTCCAGCGTCCGCTGGGCGACGACTTGGCAATTGTCGACGTGCAGCACGGTCACCGGCAGGTTGGTCCCATCCTCCTGGAAGAGGCGGGACATGCCCAATTTGCGCGCGATAAGACCTGATCGCATCTCTGGCCCTCTAGAGCTTGATCTCGACATCGACACCGGCCGCCAAATCGAGCTTCATCAGTGCGTCGACGGTTTGCGGCGTCGGGTCGATGATGTCGAGGAGTCGTTTATGGGTTCGGATCTCGAACTGCTCGCGCGACTTCTTGTCGATATGCGGTCCGCGCAGCACCGTGAACTTCTCGATCTCGGTCGGCAGCGGGATCGGCCCGCGCACATTGGCGCCGGTCCGCTTCGCCGTGCTGACGATCTCGCTGGTGGATTGATCCAGCACCCGATGATCGAAAGCCTTCAACCGTATGCGGATATTTTGACTGTCCATTTCCTCACCCAGTCAGCGTTCGAGACGCCGCCTCCATCATTCGGTGATCGAGGCGACGACGCCGGCGCCGACGGTGCGGCCGCCTTCGCGGATCGCGAAGCGCAGCCCCTCGTCCATCGCAATCGGCGCAATCAGCTCAACCTGCATCGAGATGTTGTCGCCCGGCATCACCATCTCGGTGCCGTCCGGCAACGACACCACACCGGTCACGTCCGTGGTCCGAAAATAAAACTGCGGCCGGTAGTTGGTGAAGAACGGCGTGTGACGGCCGCCCTCGTCCTTGGTCAGGATATAGGCTTCCGCCGTGAACTGCGTGTGCGGCGTGATCGAGCCCGGCTTCGCCAGAACCTGGCCACGCTCCACCTCCTCGCGTCCGACACCGCGCAGCAGACAGCCGACGTTGTCCCCCGCCTCGCCCTGATCCAGCAACTTGCGGAACATCTCCACACCCGTCACCGTCGTCTTCGAGGTCTCCTTGATGCCGATGATCTCGACCTCGTCGCCGACATTGACGATGCCCCGCTCGATCCGACCCGTCACCACCGTGCCGCGGCCCGAAATCGAAAAGACATCCTCGATCGGCATCAAGAACGCCAGGTCCTTCGGCCGCTCCGGCTGCGGAATATAGTCGTCCACCGCCGCCATCAGCTCCACAATCGAAGCCTTGCCCTGGGCCTCGTCGCCGCCCTCCAGCGCCACCAGCGCCGAGCCCCGAACCACCGGAATGTCGTCGCCCGGAAAATCATAGTTCGACAAAAGCTCACGGACCTCGAGCTCGACCAGGTCCAACAACTCCTCGTCGTCCACCATGTCGACCTTGTTCATGTAAACAACAAGCGCCGGAACACCGACCTGGCGGGCCAGCAGGATATGCTCCCGCGTCTGCGGCATCGGCCCGTCCGCCGCCGAGACAACCAGAACAGCGCCGTCCATCTGCGCCGCCCCGGTGATCATGTTCTTCACATAATCCGCGTGGCCCGGACAGTCGACATGCGCGTAGTGACGGTTCTCCGTCTCGTACTCCACATGCGCCGTCGAGATCGTGATCCCGCGCGCCTTCTCCTCCGGCGCCTTGTCGATCTCGTCGTAGGAGGTGAACTCCGCACCACCGGTCTCCGCCAACACCTTCGTGATCGCCGCCGTCAACGTCGTCTTGCCGTGATCGACATGACCGATCGTGCCAACGTTGCAGTGCGGCTTCGTCCGCTCGAATTTCGCCTTCGCCATCGTCCGTGACCCTTATTCTCGTCTCGCTACCGGGAATTCACCCTCTAACCGCCCGCCGCCTTCCCAGCCGGGCGTCTCGAGACCAGCTTCGCAATGGAGCGGGTGATGGGAATCGAACCCACGCGACCAGCTTGGAAGGCTGGGGCTCTACCACTGAGCTACACCCGCACAGCCCGTTCGTCCAGCTCACTCCCTATCATCCGCCGGCACCGCCGGCCTTCGCGTCCTGTCCTCATCGCCGCGGCGGGCCGCTGGTGGAGGGGGTTGGATTCGAACCAACGTAGGCATAGCCAACGGGTTTACAGCCCGTCCCCTTTAACCACTCGGGCACCCCTCCGCACGGAAGTCGCCTCGCACCTGCCGGCTCGCCGCAACCACGGCGACGCCGAACTATGGCTTTTGCGGCCAAATGTCAACCGGCCTCTTGGCGAAATCTGTGAGGGTCTCCACGGCTCTAGCCGGCGCTACACCGCTATGCGATTGCGCCGAGCCGTCGCGTGGCAATATAAGTCCAGCCATGGCAAGGCGCAAGCATTCGCAATCCCGGCCGCGCGCGGGAAATGAGGCGACGACCGGGGCCAAGGCCCGGGACGCCGCGTCCTATTGGCTCTATGGCACCCACGCCATCGAGGCGGCGCTCCGCAATTCGGCCCGGACCGTCTTCCGATTGCTCGCGACCGAGCAGGCGGCGGCGCGACTTCGGCTGCCGCCCGACGCGACCAGCCCGGAAATCACCGACCGCGCCCGGCTCGCCGAGCTGCTGCCGGCCACCGCCGTCCATCAGGGGATCGCGCTGCTGACGGGGCCCCTGCCCGAGATGGCTCTCGAAGACGCGTTGGACCTCGGGATCCAGGGACAGCGCCGGGTGGTTCTCCTGGACCAGGTGAGCGACCCGCGAAATGTCGGCGCGGTGCTGCGATCGGCCGCCGCTTTCGGGGCGACGGCGCTGATCCTGACCCGCCGTCACGCGCCGCCGGAAAGCGCCGCCCTGGCCAAGGCGGCGTCCGGCGCGCTGGAGAGCGTGCCGCTGCTTCGCGTCGCCAACTTGGCACGGGTGATGGAAGACTTGGCGGCCAGGGGATTCTGGCGCGTCGGCCTCGATGCCGGCGCCCAGGCCAGCTTGAGCGAGGCGGATCTAAGCGGTGACCTGGCCTTGGTGCTGGGCGCCGAGGGCGTCGGCCTGCGCCGCCTGACGGCGGAGCGCTGCGACCTGCTGGCGCGCCTGGAATCGGCCGATGCCATGGCCTCGCTGAATGTCTCGGCGGCCGCCGCGATCGCGCTCTTCCTCGCCTATCAGGCCCACCTCTGAGACATCCCTCGAAGCCGGTAGTGCCCGCACTTCACGTCATTTTGAGTTCGAGTTGATCCCCATCGCGGGCAAATCGGGCGCAGAATCCCAACTTGATATAGCGAGTCGTTCGGAGACCCGAGAGCAGCGCCCTTGCCGGCGAAGTCGCCTCGGGACCGACCAGTTGGAGGCGACATCATGAAACGTTTTCTCACCAGCCTCGCCCTCGCGACGATCGTTACCGCGTCGGCCCAAGCGGCGGCGCAGGACATGCCGACCGAATGTCTCGGCCACGGCGATCTCAGGAGCTATCTCGATCGCGCTTTCGCGGAAACCCGAGTGGCGGTCGCCGAGGCCGAGAACGGCAATCGCGTCGAACTCTTCGCCTCTCGGCGCGGCTCCTGGACTCTGGTCGAGCTGAAACCGGACGGCCAAAGCTGCATCCAGGCGCACGGCAAGCGCATGCGGGTCGAGCGCTCGAACGTGACCAAGCGCCCGGCGTCTTGAGGGTAACGCGTCAGCGTCGATAGGCTTTTGGTACGAAAAAGACGAAGTCGTCGCGTTTCTTGATCTTATGGCAGACGTGGCAATAGGCGACGTCGGCCGCGTTGTCGCCCTCGGTATCGCCGAAATAGCTGCCGTCGGGCAGAATCATGACATAGCGCCAATCTCCGGTCCCGGGGCTCTTGCCGGGTGCCAGCTTCTCCATGATGAAGAGGGCGGCGGCGAAAATTTCGCCGTCCGAGGTCACGGTGAAGCTGTCCTTGGCCAGGATCGAGCCTTCGGGGAGACGTTCGCCTTTCCGCAACGCGCCATAGCCGACGGCACGCGCGTTCGCATAGTTGTTGACGTAGCGATTGCCATGGGTGGCGGAAAGGTAGGGTGCCTTGTTATAGAGCCGCCACTTCCGATAGCCGAGCGCACCCGGCTCGCGGCTGAGGGCATAGCCGGCGGAGAGTTCGTCGGCGATGCTGTCGTAGACGCGCCGGGCCTCGTCGAGGCTCAACTGGTTCGGGTTCTCGATCTTCAAGTGCCCGCTCGGGCGCAGCTCCTTCTCGCCGCTCTGGGCCGCAGCATTGCCGAGGCCTTGCATCGACAATGCCAGGACGGCCACCAGGGCGGTATGAATCAATCGCTTTTCGATCACCGGTCGTCTCCCTGCCGAGCAGTCCCCACCTCTCAATGATGGGGTCTCGGGCGTCGATCCGGTAGCACCGAAGCGGTTTCCTCACGCAGTCGTGACAAATCGTGCGCGGGGCCTTTGGCGACTGCTAAAGCGCTTGGCCGGGAGCATCGAATGAGCTACCTAGACGCCATCTGGGACGCCGGCGTAGCTCAGGTGGTAGAGCAGGGGTTTTGTAAACCTCAGGTCCGCGGTTCGAGTCCGTGCGCCGGCACCACCTCAGCTCCCACCAGCCCAAATCGACGGATGGTCTCGCTGCTGACGTGACTGGCTAACCGAATGGGAGCGAAATGACCGACACCAAATGGCACATCGATTTTGCGGACAAACGAGTCTTGGTCACCGGTGGTACGCGCGGTATTGGACAGGCGGCGGTCGAGGTGTTCCGCGACGGCGGCGCACGGGTCGCGGTCAACGGGCGCACCGCCGACTCAACGGCGGCCGGTATCGAGTCACTGGGCGGCGATGGGCTGATCGCGGCGCCCGGCGACGTTACCACGGTGGCTGGCTGCGAGGCCGCGGTGAGTACGGCAGTCGAAGCGCTCGGTGGCCTCGACGTGCTGGTCAACAGCGCCGGTGTGGGTGGCGGCGGTCCCATCGAAGAGG
>PVBE011703862.1_pt1 | contig 10770 bp, 11 predicted proteins | sample 1631181 | NCBI WGS metagenome assembly PVBE01 (sample SAMN08397723, study PRJNA350692) | Marine metagenome, whole genome shotgun sequencing project. | isolation source: water | place: Pacific Ocean | collected 2012-04 | reverse complement strand
CGTCTATACCGGCAACGTGCACGACGCCGCGGGGGGCAGCACCTACTGCCACGGCTGCGGCGGGCTCCTGATCGAGCGTGACTGGCACGCGCTGGGGTATTGGAACCTGACCGAAGACGGGCGTTGCCGGGCGTGCGGGACGCCTTGCGCCGGGGTGTTCGAACCCGAGCCTGGCAAGTGGGGGCGGCGGTGCCAACCGATCCGGATCGAGCCTGCGAGCCTCTATGGCTCGCTCGGATGATTCGTCCGAGTCCTCCGTTAATCGGTCGTGATCGAAACGGTTTCGTGCTAATGGTTTGCCACCCTGAAGCGGCAAGCGCGGCGCGACGAATGAACAAGTGGTGGGTCGTCGCCTTCAAGGGCGCGCTCTCGGTGATGCTCATCGCCTATCTCATGAGCGTCGCCGATCTGGGGGCGGCGCTCGCGCGACTTCGAACCGTATCACCGGTCTGGGTGGCTGGCGCGCTCGCCGTGCTCTACCTCCAGGGCATGGTTTACGCGGTGCGTTGGGCGATCGTGCTTCGCATGATCAACGCGCCGGCTGCGTTCGTGCGCATTCTCTGGATCACCTTCATCGGGCTCTTCTTCAACCAGACGCTTCCCTCGACCTTGGGCGGAGATGCGGCGCGCACCTACTACCTCCACCGCGAAGGGCGCGGTGTCGGTGTTGCGGTCAAAGGGGTGATGCTGGAACGCTTGACCCATTTCATCGGCGCGCTCGTCCTGATCACCGCCGGCCAACCCTGGTTGTTCGGTCTCTTCCACGGGAGTCCGGTGCGCTGGGCGATCCCGCTCACCATGGTCGCTCTGCTCGTCGCTCTGGGGCTGGTGATGCGCCTCGATCGGCTGCCCGCAGGCTTCAAGCACTGGTCGGTGGTGCAATGGCTCGGCCGTCTCGCCGAGGACGCCCGCTGGCTCCTGCTTTCCTGGCGGCGCACTCCGGGGATTGTGGCACTCTCGGTCCTCGGCCACCTGCTCATCGTGCTCGCCATCTATCTGATCGCAGTGGGGCTCGCCGTTCCGGTCTCGCTCGCCGACTGCCTCGTGCTGGTGCCGCCGGTGATCATGGTGACGGCGCTGCCCGTCTCGATCGCCGGCTGGGGCGTTCGCGAGGGTGCGCTGATCACCTCGTTCGGCCTGATCGGCATCGCAGCCGGCAGCACGCTGGTGGTCTCCCTGATATTCGGGCTGGTGGCCATCGGGCAGGGCGTTCCGGGCGGGATCATGTGGATCGCGACCCGTGGGCGAAGGCCGCAGATTGGCGAGTTCTCCCTCGACCGCGACTGACGCGCCGGCGCGTGCGTGCGCAAGCCCGCTCTTCTCCTTTGCGCGGCGCATCGCTAAATTGGATGCGTTCGGAACCGAACGTCAAGAGGGAGCACGTCTGGGTCATGATCAGCATCGCTTTCGCCAAGCTTTCCGTGCCGAGATCGGGCGCGCTCGTCATCGCGGTTCCCGAAGGGGACGTACTCGCGCCGTTCGCCAAGCGCATCGACGCCCGCGCCGGCGGACAGCTCGCCCGCGCCATCGAGGCGGCACGGTTCAAGGGCAAGAAGGCCGAGAGCGCGTCGCTGCTCGCGCCCTCCGGACTCGCCGTCAGCCGGATCATGCTGGTCGGGCTCGGCAAGGCGGAGACGGTCGACGCGCTGGCCGCCGAGGCCGCGGGGGGCGCCCTCGTCGCCGCCCTCGCCACCTCGGGCGATGCCACCGTCTCGGTCGTGGTCGACCCGGTCAAGGGCGCCAAGCTGGGCGCCGCCGAGATCGCCGCCGAGATCGCCTACGGGGCGAAGCTCCGCTCCTATCGGTTCGACAGGTACCGCACCAAGGAGAAGACGGAGAAGAAGCCGACACTGAGGCGGCTCGTGGTCATGGCCAGGAACGCGGCGGCGGCCCGCAAGGCGTTCCAGCCGCTCGGCAAGGTTGCGGACGGCGTGTTTCTCACCCGCGATCTGGTGAGCGAGCCGCCGAACGTGCTTTACCCGGCGACCTTCGCCGAGGAGGCGCGCAAGCTGCGCGACCTCGGCCTCGCGGTCGAGGTGTTGGGCCCGCGCCAGATCGACAGGCTCGGCATGGGTGCGCTTCTGGGCGTGGCGCAGGGGTCCGTCCGCGAGCCGAGGGTCGTGGTCATGCGCTGGCAACGGGCCAGGCGCGCGGGCGCGCGACCCGTGGCCTTCGTCGGCAAGGGCGTGACCTTCGATACCGGCGGCATCTCGCTCAAACCCTCGGGCGGGATGGAGGACATGAAGTGGGACATGGGCGGCGCCGGGGTGGTCACCGGACTGATGAAGGCGCTCGCCGGGCGTCGCGCGCGGGTCAACGCGGTCGGCATCATCGGGCTGGTCGAGAACATGCCTTCGGGCACTGCGCAGCGGCCGAGCGACATCGTCAAGACGCTCTCGGGCCAGACGGTGGAGGTGCTGAATACCGATGCCGAGGGGCGGCTCGTGCTCGCCGACCTGCTCTGGTACACCCAGAGGCGCTTCAAGCCCCAGTTCATGGTCAACCTCGCGACTTTGACGGGCGCCATCATCGTCGCGCTGGGTCACGAGCATGCAGGGCTCTTTTCTAACAACGACGAGCTGGCGGGAAGGTTGGTCGTTGCCGGCAGGGCGACGGCCGAATTGGTCTGGCGCTTGCCCCTGGCCGAGGCCTACGACAAGAAGCTAGATTCGAACGCCGCCGACATGAAGAACATCGGCGGGCGCGACGCGGGCTCCATCACCGCCGCCCAGTTCCTCCAGCGGTTCGTCAACGAGGTGCCCTGGGCGCATCTCGACATCGCCGGCGTCACCTGGGCGAAGAAGGACTCGGCGACGGTGCCCAAGGGCGGCACCGGGTTTGGGGTCAGGCTGCTGGACAGTCTGGTGACCGAGTACTACGAGGGGTGAGGCCCCAATGGAATAAATCACCGTCGATCTGCAGAATATGTAGAGAGAATGAAAAGGAAAAAGCTGATCTAATGTAAGTAAATAAATAATTGTTTTTATATAGATATCTCTGTTCTTTTCACTGTATTTTATTCGACCAGTTTGGTAATGATCGAGATTCGCTTCTATCACCTTGAGAGGACGGTGCTCGAGCGGGCGCTGCCGCAGATGTTGACCAAGGTGCTCGAGCGCGGCCAGCGCGCCGTGGTTATGGCTGGCTCCGAAGAGCGCATCGAGGCGTTGAGCGCGGCCCTCTGGGCCCAGCAAGCGGACTCTTGGCTGCCGCACGGCTCTGCGCGCGACGGCCATGCCGGCGATCAGCTGATCTGGCTCACCGATCGCGACGAGAACCCCAACGGCGCTACCTATCTGTTCCTCACCGACGGGGTGACGAGCGCGCGCATCGGCGATTACCAGACCGCCTGCGAGCTTTTCGACGGGCGCGACGGGGCCGCGCTTAAAGCCGCGCGCGAGCGCTGGAAGACGTACAAGGAAACGGGCTTCGCCCTTACCTATTGGCAACAGACCGAGAAGGGCTGGGAGAAGAAGGGCTGAGGGCTATCCTATCCCTTCCTCCAGCGCGTGTTGCGCCGCGAACCAGGCGCCCTCGGCCTCTTCCAGATCGCGCTCGATCGCGGCCAATTGCATCCGAAGCTTGGTGATCTCGTCTGATCGGCCGCCATAGAGGGCGGGATCGGCGAGACGGACCTCGATCTCGGTCTTGCGCTTGGCGAGTCGGTTGATGGCGGCCTCGGCCTCGGTCACCGCGCGGCGAAGAGGTGCACTCAGAGCGCGCGCCTCGGCCGCTTGGCGCCGCTCGTCGCGGCGTTTCGGGCGCGTGGCTTGGCGAGTCTCGGCCCGCTCGCCCGCGGCCCGGCGCTGGTCCAGGAGCAAGACGCGGTAATCGTCGAGATCGCCCTCGAAGGGCCTGCACGTCCCGCCCGCCACCAGCCACAGGCGATCCGCGATCAGCTCGATCAGGTGCGAATCGTGGCTGATCAGCACGACCGCGCCGGGAAAGGCGTTGATCGCCTGGATCAAAGACTCGCGGGCGGCGACGTCGAGGTGGTTGGTGGGCTCGTCGAGGACCAGGATGTGGGGGTTCGCGCGGCTCATCAGTGCGAACAAGAGCCGCGCCCGCTCGCCGCCCGAGAGGTCGCGGACCACGGTTTCCGCCTTCACCTTGCCGAAGCCGAAGCGCCCGAGGTGATCGCGGTGGTGCTGCTCGGGCGCGCGCCGATCGCGGGCTGCCAAGTGATCGAGCGCGGTCCGCCCGTGGTCGAGCTCGTCCGCCTGGTCCTGGGAGAAATAGCCGACGCCCGCCTTGGGCGCAGCGCGCATCTCGCCCGCCATCGGGGCGATACGTCTGGCGAGGAGGCGAGCCAGGGTCGATTTGCCGTTGCCGTTGGCGCCGAGGAGCGCGATGCGGTCGTCGGGGTCGATGCGGAGACTCAACCCCTTGAGCACCGGCCGGGCCACCTCGTAGCCCGCGGCCACGGAGTCCATCGTGATCAGCGGTGGCGCGACGGGCTCGATTTCGGGAAACGACAGGTGGACCGCCTCGTCCGTGCCGAATGCGGCGACCGGCGCCATGCGCTCGAGCGCCTTCAACCGGCTCTGGGCCTGGCGCGCCTTGGTAGCCTTGGCCCGGAAGCGATCGATGAAGGCCTCGATGCGTAATCGTTCGGCGGCCTGCTTGGCCCGCTCCTTCACCTCGAACGCCAGCGCCTCGCGTCGGGCGCGCTCGAAGGCATTGTAAGTGTCGCGATAGGAGGTGAGCTTGCCGCCTTGGAGATGGACGATCCGCTGAGGGACGCGGTTCAGGAGATCGCGGTCGTGGCTCACCAGCAGCACCGTGCCGGCGTAGGTCTTGAGGTAGGACTCGAGCCAGAGCGAGGCTTCAAGGTCGAGATGGTTGGTCGGCTCGTCCAGGAGCAGCAGCTCCGGCCTCAAGAAGAGCATGACGCCAAGCGCCACGCGCATGCGCCAGCCGCCTGAGAAGTCGCGCAAGGGGCGTGCCTGGGCCGCATCGTCGAAGCCGAGGCCGGCGAGGATGGCGGCGGCTCGGGCCGGCGCCGAGTGCGCCTCGATCCTCGCCAGATGGTCGTGGACCTCGGCGATCGCAGTCGCGTCTCGGGTCGCGTCGAGACGCGCAAGCAGCGCGCCCCGCTCGCGATCGGCGGCGAGCACGAAGTCGATCAAACTCGCCGGCCCGTCCGGTGTTTCCTGCGCCACGAGGCCCGTCCGCGCGCGCCCCGCCACCGAGATCCGGCCGCTGTCGGGCGAGAACTCTCCGGCGATCAGGCGCAGCAGCGTCGACTTGCCCGAGCCGTTCGGCCCCACCAGTCCCACCCGCTGGCCTGCGGGAATCGAAAGATTCGCGCGATCGAGAAGCGTGCGCCCTCCGACGCGGTAGACGAGCTCGTTGACGTGAAGCATGGCCGGGGTGATAGCACGGGCGCGCCCGCCGGCAAAACGCGGGGCCGTGGTGCCGATCCCGGACGCCACTCGCCGGTTGCCAGGTCTGGCGGATGCGTCTATAAGGCGCGACTCGCCGGGAGGGGAGAGCTCCGGGCCGCATCGTCAACTGCAAAGGACAGCGGTGGGATGGCCATCGAGCGGACGCTATCCATCGTCAAGCCGGACGCGACGCGACGCAACCTGACGGGCCGGATCAACGCCCGGCTGGAGGAGGCGGGCTTGCGCATCGTCGCGCAGAAGCGGCTTCGTCTGACCTGCGCCGAGGCCGAGGGGTTCTACGCCGTGCACGCCGAGCGCTCGTTCTTCAACGACCTCTGCGAGTTCATGACGTCGGGTCCGGTTGTCGTGCAGGTGCTGGAGGGCGAGAACGCGGTACAGCGCAACCGCGATATCATGGGCACGACCAATCCGGCCAATGCCAAGCCCGACACGATCCGTGCGGATTTCGGCGAATCCATCGAGGCGAACTCGGTGCATGGCTCCGATTCCCCGGAGACCGCCGGGATCGAGGTCGCCTTCTTCTTCAGCGAGATAGAGATCGTCGGCTAGCGCGGGTCCAGTTCATCCGGGCTCGCCTACGGGGCGCAAGGCGGCTCTCCGGTCGTCTGGCACGCCCGTGAAGGCGTGGCGCGGTCCGGCCGAAGGGCGTTCGGCGGTAGACTCCACGATCGCCTAAAGCAGGAAGGCGGCCATCAGCAGCAGGACCGCCGCCGTCGTGACGGCGGAGACCGCCAGCCCGGTGGTGAAGCTCTTCCAATCCGAATGGTGCCGCCTGACAATGGGATCGTCGGCACTGAAATTCGCCATCGGGAAGCCTCCTCTTTATCTTTGGTGCGCGTTTGGCGATCGCTCGCGATTCGCGAAACTATAACGCGCTCGCGCGAGATGCCAAGGCCCTTGTGGGCCCACCTTAAATCTCGGCGAGGGGGTTGATGAGGGTGCCCGCCGGGGCCTGGGCGCCGTCGATCAGCACCCGCTCGTCCTCGACCTTGAGCCGATCCTCCGCGAACAGGCGGACCGCGAGGGGATAGATCTCGTGCTCCGTGGCGAGTACGCGAGCGGCCAGCCTCTCGGGGTCGTCGCCCGGCAGGATCGGGACCGCGGCCTGGGTGATGATGGGCCCGGCATCCATCGCCGGGCGCACGAAGTGCACGGTGCAGCCGGCGAAGCGCACGCCCGCTGCCAGCGCCCGCTCGTGGGTATCGAGGCCGCGGAAGGCGGGCAGGAGCGACGGATGGATGTTGATCAACCGATCGTACCAGCGCTCGACGAACCACTCCGTGAGCAAGCGCATGAATCCCGCGAGGCAGATCAGCTCGGTGCCGCCGGCGCGGAGCGACGCATCGAGGGCCTTCTCGAAGCTTTCGCGGTCGGCATAGTCGCGGTGCACGATCACCTGGGTCGCGATGCCGGCGGCTTGCGCGCGCTGGAGGCCCGCGGCATCGGTCATGTTGGAGATCACCAGCACGATCTCGGCGGGGTGATCGGGTCGCGCGCAGTCGTCGAGGAGGGCGCCCATGTTGCTGCCCCGCCCCGAGATCAGCACCGCGACCTTCAGCCGCGCCATGCCGCCTCCAGACCTCGGATGTCCACCACCGGCGTATTGTCGTCGACGGCCACGACCTCGCCGATAGCGAAGGCGGTCTCGCCCGCCTCCGCAAGGCGCTCGCGGACCGAATCCGCGTTGTCGCGTCCCGCGATCACCGCTATGCCGACGCCGCAGTTGAAGGTGCGGGCCATCTCGGCGGGCGCGACGCCGCCCGCCCCTCGGAGCCAGCGGAAGACCGGCGGCGGCTCCCAGGCGGTGGCGTCGATCCGGGCGCCGAGCCCGTTCGGGAAAGCGCGCGCCACGTTGTCGATCAGCCCGCCCCCGGTGATGTGGGCGAGGGCCTTGACGCCGCCTGCCCGCACCGCGGCGAGGCAAGCCTTCACATAGATGCGGGTCGGGCCGAGCAGCGCCTCGGCGAGGCTCGCTTCCGGTGCGAACGGGGCGGGCGCGCCATGGTCGAGGCCCGAATCTGCGACGATCCGACGCACCAGCGAGAAGCCGTTGGCGTGGAGGCCGTCGGAGGCGAGCCCGAGCACCGTATCGCCGGGCTCGATACCTTCGGCGGGCAGCAGCTGGTCGCGCTCGGCGGCGCCGACGCAGAACCCCGCGAGGTCGTAGTCGCCCCGGCGGTAGAGGCCCGGCATCTCGGCGGTCTCGCCGCCGATCAGCGCGCAGCCGGCCTGCCGGCACCCTTCGGCGATGCCGGCGATCACTTCTCGCGCCACCTCGACGTCGAGGGCGCCCGCAGCGAAGTAATCGAGGAAGAAGAGTGGCTCGGCGCCCTGGACAACGAGGTCGTTCGCGCACATGGCGACGAGATCGATACCCACGCTCCCGTGGCGGCCGGCGTCGATCGCCACCTTGAGCTTGGTCCCCACCCCGTCGGCGACGCCGACCAGGATGGGGTCGTTGAAGCCCGCCGCCTTGGGATCGAAGAGTGCGCCGAACCCGCCGAGCCCACCGACCGTGCCCGGTCGGTCGGTACTCTTCGCCAGCGGCTTAATGGCGTCAACCAGGCGTTGGGCGGCGTCGATATCGACGCCCGCATCCTTGTAAGTCAGGCTGGAAATGGGTCACCCGATCGCATTAATGTGTAGTCGCAATGAGACGTTCATACACACCGAAGATATCCGATCTGAACCTGTTTGCAACGGTGATGGGGCGTGGCTGCGAAATTGCGCTTGTCGCGCTCACGCTGATGCTCTTGGTGCTGCCGGCGTCGCCCGGCCTGGCGCAGGGCCGGCAGGGTCCGGACGACGTGTTCACGGTGCGCGGGGTCGGCGTGGATGTCACCGCCGAGTCGGCGTTGCTGGCGCGGACCGAAGCTCGCCGCACCGGCCAACGCGCTGCCCACCAGCGGATGATCACCCGTCTCACGCTGAGGGCGCATCACGAGAGGCTGCCAGAGCTTGGCGACGAAGAGGTGGCGGCGCTGGTCGAGAGTTTCGAGGTCGACAACGAGAAGACCTCCACCGTCCGCTACATCGCCGAGATGACCTTCAAGTTCAAGGCGAACGAAGTGCGCCTGCTGCTCCGCGATCTCGGCGTTCCCTTCGCCGAGACCCGTTCGAAGCCGGTCCTGGTGTTGCCCATCTTCGAGACCGGCGGCGAGGTGACGTTGTGGGAGGACACGACGCCTTGGCTCGCCGCGTGGTCGCGCTATCAGGCGGCGGACGGGTTGGTGCCGCTTCGCGTGCCGCTCGGCGATCTCACCGATATCTCCACGATCGGTGCGGATCAGGCGCTGACCGGCAACCGCGAGCTTCTCGACAAGGTAGCCGCCCGCTACGGTGCCGACGACACCTTCGTCGTCTTCGCGCGGCTTCCCGAGAGTTTTGTGCCGGGCGTGGAGCTCGCGGTCACCACCAGCCGGTACGGCGCGGCGGGCCTGGACCAGACCATCGTCGACACCGTGCAGGCGAGGCCCGACGATACCTTCGAGGGCTTTCTGTTCCGCGCCGTCTCGACGGTCATCACGCGTGTCGAGGAGCGCTGGAAGCGCGACAACTTGATTGCCTTCGACCGGCGTCAAACCCTGGCGCTCAAGGCCTTCTTCGAGGACCTGGATCAATGGCTTTCCATTCAGCGGGGTCTTGGCGGGATCGCCCTGGTGGGAACGATCGAAATCGTCTACCTCACGCGCAAGGAGGCGGGTCTCGAACTTTCGTACTTCGGCGATCCAGAGCAACTCACCCTGGCGCTCGAGCAGGCCGATCTGGTGCTCGAGCAGGGCTCGGTCTCGTGGGAGCTTCGCCTCGCCGCGATGCGCCCGAGGACCGACCACAGATGATGGGCTTGGTGTGAGCATTCCCAACCTGATCTCACTCGCGCGGCTGTTCGCCGTGCCGCTCACGGTCTGGCTCCTGCTGGAGACCCGCTATGCCACCGCGTTTTGGGTGTTCGCCGCCGCCGGCGCCTCGGACGCCCTCGACGGCTTCATCGCCAAGCGCTTCAACCGGCGCTCGGTGCTGGGCTCTTTTCTCGATCCGCTGGCCGACAAGGCCCTGCTGGTCAGCGTCTACGTGGCGCTGGGCCACGTCGGCGCCGTGCCGGCCTGGCTGGTGATTCTGGTGGTGTTCCGCGACGTCCTGATCATCGGTGGCGCGCTGCTGCTCTATACGCTGCGCCAGAGCCTGCGTATGCATCCGCTGCTGATCAGCAAGCTCAACACGGCAACCCAGATCCTGCTGGTGGTGTTGATCCTGCTTCGCCTCGGGTACCAGGTCGACGACCTGGGAGCGGCCCAGTTCCTGGTTTATTTCGCCGTGTTGACCACGCTTGCCTCCGGCGGGGCCTACGTGGTTTCCTGGAGCCGCCGCGTCGCCGAGATGGAGAAGATCGGTTGAACGCCCAGCGAGCGCGGTTTTCGGAGGACGGGTGACGGCCGCCGACCAGTACCGCCTCGGGTTCGCGCACCAGCCGGCGCTTGCGGAAGAGGACTTTCTCGAGGCTCCCTGCAACGCCGAGGCGCTGGCCTGGGTGCGGCGCTGGCCGGACTGGCCGAGCCCTGCGCTCGGCGTCTATGGCCCCGCGAGCTGCGGAAAGTCCCACCTTGCGGCGATCTGGCAGCGCCGGGCCGACGCGGTCGCGGTCGGGTCCGAGGCGCTCGACGAAACCTCGCTACCGGCGCTCCTCGCCGCGAGCCGGGCCTGCGTGATCGACGACGCGGAGGCGGTCAGGGACGAAGAGACGCTGCTTCACCTTTTCAACCTGGTCGCGGAGGCCAAGGGCTGGCTCCTGATGACCGGGCGGCGCCCGCCGGCACGCTGGGACGTCGCGCTTGCTGACCTCCGCTCGCGGCTCGGGGCGATTCCGGCGGTGGCCGTCGGCGCCCCCGACGACGCCCTCATGGCGGCGGTTCTGGTCAAGCTGTTCGCCGACCGGCAGCTTTGGGTCGGACGCGAGGTGGTTGCCTTCGCCGTGGCGCGGATGGAACGCTCCTTCGAGGCGGCGAGAAGGCTTGTGGCTGCAGCCGACGACGCCGCGCTCGCCGCCCGGCGCGAGATCACCATTCCGCTCCTTCGCGAGGTGCTGGCCCGTCTCGAAGAGGGTGGGGAGGGGCCGGGCTGAGTGCGTTTCCCTCTTCGCGAGCGCTGGAGTTCTCCTTATATTCTCCGTTATAGTCGGGTTTCGGGACAATTGGATTAGGCCATGGAAGCCAGTACGCAACCGGAGGCGTTCGCGGGCCCAGATAGGCGCTCGCCAGAGCGATTCATCAACCGCGAGCTTTCGTGGCTCGCCTTCAACACGCGGGTGCTGGAGGAGGCTTTGAATACGGCCCACCCGCTCCTTGAGCGGCTCCGGTTCCTCTCG
>PVBE012681795.1_pt1 | contig 10772 bp, 7 predicted proteins | sample 1631181 | NCBI WGS metagenome assembly PVBE01 (sample SAMN08397723, study PRJNA350692) | Marine metagenome, whole genome shotgun sequencing project. | isolation source: water | place: Pacific Ocean | collected 2012-04 | reverse complement strand
TTCCGCCACACTGGCACTTAAAATGGTACCCCGGGTAGGACTTGAACCTACAACCAATTGATTAAGAGTCAACTGCTCTACCATTGAGCTACCGAGGCATCAAACAAATCTTCACCAAACAAGCGTGCTCTTGTACGCTGTACAATGCGCGGCGAACAATACCAAAACCGCACCGAAGATCAACAGGAAATTGTGATGAACAAATGTGCGTTATGGAAGAAAGACAATCTGATTCCTGCCAAAACTAACTTTGGCTCAATCATCATTTTTGATGATAGCAACCACCCAGTTCTCATCGTTGGGCGGAGACAAGGAAATCAGATCGCCGCCGACCGTACTTTGCCGCGCATTGAGTCGACCGGTGGAGATGTTGATCCAATACACAGCAAATGCTCCTTTGGCCTCTGATGCATCCAGCCGAACCTCTCCAGCCGTCGGAAAATACACCACATAAGCATTACCCTTGTCCGCAGCTGCATACGCCTCATTCGGATCACGATCAAGCAGCAGTTGGTTGGCCGGATGCACGGACCATGCTGGAATTATGGATTCTAGCCTTCGAGCGGCACGGATGCAGGCCACCGCCTTGTCACTCAAGCCAAGGCCAGCATCAGGACGGTGAAATCGAATCGACGAGGCACCCGCCAACAGGTGGCGCCAGAACCGTTCGATGCCGTCCTGATCTGAGTGACCAAACTTATTGCCCTCCGCTCCATACGTCTTTGTCGTGTTCATCGGTCGAGGGTGCAACGCCAGATAATTCCGCACATGCAGGAAGTTGTCCCAATGTTTTTGCCCCTTATTGTGATTATTTTGAGACACGTCGACAAACCCGTACAATTCGGGATGATCGAACGTCCGTTTATGCCGCTCCGCCCTCAGGTTCCAATCATCCCACATCTCAGTGACATACACCTCCTTTCCCTGCTTTGCCGCACGATCCCTGACAAACTCCGCCCAATAGCGACCCCACTCCTCTTCGCCGCTGGTTTCGTTGTCCATGCAGTAAAGTACGTGGTCGAATTGCAGTGCACTATCAAGCAACCTATTTACGAAACGTTGCTGATACCGCAGGACCACTCTATTATTGCGCTGTTTGGGAGTGGTGAAAAAGAATGGCTGCTTGTTCGCGCCGGGATGATCGGGGTAGCGCTTGGAAAAACCGGATTTCTCGTAGGTGTAGTTCTCGTTATTGGTGGGATTATAAGGATGAATTTGCCAACGATTGCTTGATCCTTGATCCGTGTAATCGAAACGATCCCACATTTCGATTTGCATGAAAATCTGTCGCCTAGCGGTCTCACGCAACACACGTTCAAACCGCGTCCAATATTCATCGTTCCAGAAGTTGAGGTTGTATTTGCCGTTGTCAAGTCGCTTGAACGGATACACCTCGAAACCCTTGTCTTTGCGATCGCTCATCGTGTTGCGAATCACATTCCCCCCCGCTTCAGCCAAACGATCAAGCTGGGTAATCAATTTCTTCTCCGACCACTGAAACAAATTATCATCGTCACTGCCACCCAGCAGCATCACAGGCCTTCCCCGGTAACTCCAATACCATTCATTATCCCCCCACGGCCGCAGCAAGGCACCCGGTTTTCCAACCGCATGCATCGTTGCCAACCCAATCCACATCGAACCCAAAAGAATAAGTCTGCGTTTTGTCTTAATCATACCGCTCGGATTTTTTCAGTTTATCAACATTTCAGCAAGCTGGAATAACAGACCAGCAGCCACATCCTCGTCCACGAAGAAACTGTCCTTGTTGGAATTGGTTTGGTCGACAGGGAGTCGGTGTCCATAATCCACCGCCTTATGGGTGGTATTGAGGAACAGCCAAACTCAGCGAATAAACAGGAGAAATCTCTCGTGGACCGCTACTGGTTTCTGGCGATGCTTCTGCTGATGATCCCTGCTGGGCTTTGGCTGCCGGACGGGGGCCGGGCTATCAAGAACGCCGGTTGGATCACGCCGGTTCTGGTGGGGATGATGATGGGCATCTCCGGCTTCACGTTGGACACCGGCAAACTCCACAGACAGGCGGCCAACCTCGGCGCAATCTCAATGGTGCTCTTTTCGACTTATTGCGTGGCGCCAACGGTGGCATACGGCTTGGCGCTTTGCCTGCAACCGGAGGGTCACCCGGATTTCATGACAGCTGTGATGATCATGGCCGCTCAGGCCAGCAGTCTCGCCTCGGCACTGGCTCTGACTGTACTCTCACGAGGCAATCAGGAACTCGCACTCATCTTCACGCTGCTCTCAAGCTCGTTAACCGTGGTGCTCACGCCGCTTGTGCTGCAAATCAGCATCGGCGCCTCAGTGAAAATCCCGCTTAGCCAAATGATTCTCGAAATGCTGGTGGTGGTCGTGATGCCAGTAGCGTTTGGCCAAGTACTTCGCCGATTGTTGTGGGACAAGGCCACTCCGCTGCTTAAGGGTATCCGCCTAGTGCCGCAGCTGATCATTCTTGTGTTCGTGTACTCCGGTTTCTCTGTGGCCACCGGGCAGATCAACGGAAACGCCGACGTCGTGCTCCGCATTGCTGTCGTCTCCGCACTGCTGCATGCCATCCTGCTGAGTTGGAACTTTGGCGTGTCGTTGTTGCTTCGCATGGACGCCGGCACCACCACCGCACTTGTCTATTGTGGTTCGCAAAAAACGCTGCCCAACGGTATTTACCTTTGGCAACACTTTTTCGGTAACAATCCCATCGGCGCACTGCCACTCGCGCTGTATCATCTGATTCAACTAATCACCGACACGCTGCTCGTCCCGTTCTTCGAGCGTCGAAACAAAACGAAGCCCAACGACTAACTCCGCATCCAGTAACGCAGCGGCGAGTGCCGGATGAGGTCGATGAGAAACTCATTCAGCCTCGCGGCCCTGGCTTCCTCCAGTCGCATGGTGGCCAACGCCGTGAACATCAGCACCACCGCCACCCCGGCGAAGTAAATGGTGTATTCGTTCCACTCGATGCCGAGCCAATCCCACTTTCGGCCGGATAAAATGTCGATCATCAGCCCCCAAAGGGTTGGCGACACCCCCATGCCCAGGTTGCCGACGACGGCAAAAACAGCAAAGTAGTGACTACTGCCCAGTCGCGGCACGGTGGCCATGGCCAATCGCGTCATTGACATGGAGACACTCGCCAGCACAAAGCCAAAGCTGAGGTAAAGGCCGGCCACTGCAAAAAAATCAAGCGGCACCACTCTGCCGGCGATCAACCCAAACACCGCCACACAAACCAAGCCAATGGCCAAGCCGAAAAAAATGATTGGTCGACTGCCCATCCGGTCAAGGCGCGACTTTAGAAACCAAAGCGTGCCCAGCGCACCGACGAACTTGGCTGCCGAGGCAAGCATGATATAGTTGTCCTGCATACCGGCCTCGGCCTTGAGATACTTCACCGTGAACGCCGCCAAGCCGCCAAGCGCAATGGCCATGAACAGTTCCGTCCAGAGCAGTTTACGAAACGGTTTGGCCGCAAAAATCTCCGCCCACGGAGCCTGCTGTTTTGTGCCGGCCTCCTCCTCCGGCGGGGCCACGTCCGGCACACGCCGAATGAACGCGATGCTCCCCGCCCCCAACACAAAACTGAACGCAAACAGCACGGTGATCTGCCCACTCGTCGGCGATTTGCCCAGGTAAATTGCCACCAGCAAAAACGCCACAAGACTCCCGGCGTTGGCGAACGCGCTCTCGAGTGTCAGGTATCGTCCACGAATCGTCTCCGGGATCAGGCCGCGAATCCACGGAAACCAGGCGCAACTGGCGATCCCCCGGATCATGTTGAACGCGAACAGCAGGACGATCACCAGCGCCAGTTGGCTCTGCGAATTCAGGACACCGTCCATCATCGGCACGAATATCAATCCGAGCACGAACAGCAAACGAACCGTCCAGCCGGTCGCGATGAAAAACCGGTAGCCCCAGCGACCCACGTGAGCGGCGGCGGGAATCTGGAAGATGACCATCAGCGGCGTCATCCCCGCGATCAAACCCATGATAGTGGCACTGGCCCCGAGACTTTCCGCGTACAGAAAAATCGGGCTGTCCATGATGATCTGGCAGGACAGAAAATTGAGGAAGAAAAACCAGAACAAACTCTGGACCCCATCGGGAAACGGCGACTTGGTGGCGGCCTGACTCAAGGCCAAGGAGTGGGCCACACGCCCGACACGCGCGTCAAGTGAAGTCAGCGGCCGCCCGGCTTTTTACCGAACGTCGAGTTCATGTTGTTGTTCAACAACCCGCCGCGCACGGTGGGACTGGACGACCGGTTGCCCTGAAACAGCAACGGCATGCTGCGCTTGGGCGACATGGCCGGCGGCGCGGCAATGATCGACGAAATCGCGTTGCCCTGCCCCGCGGGCTTGATGCCTAACACCGGCGGCTTCACGGCGTTTTTCATTTCATCCACGCCAACGCCGGTGACCGGGGTGGACGCGCCCGGATTCAGGCTCGCTCCAAAATTCAACGGCGCCAGACCAAGCGGCTTGCGCGACTGCCCTCCGCCGTTGGCAGCGAATGGTGACATCCCGCCGAAGACGCCCTGTTGTTGTCCGGTTTTTGTCGAGGTGAAAAAACCGCCCTGCACTCTGCCTCCCGCTTGGCCAAGCGTCTGGCCGCCGGGCGTCCGCGTTCCACTCGAGCCGACGAACCGGCCCGCGCGGGATTCGCCGGTACCGCGCTTGATCCGGAACGGATTGCCGGAGCCGGTTTTCCGACGGGCGAACGGGGATGAATCCGAGAGCGCCGCACGGGCCGCGAACGGCGAATTGCCACTGAACGCGAGGCCTGATCTTTCGACTCGCTGGGTCAACTCGAGGTCGAGTTTGGTCTCGTCCCGATTCAATCGATCCTCCTCGTCCTCCTCCGGTCTCAAACGAGTGGGATCCTTCTGTCTGCTATTTCTGTTGCGCCCGTTTTTGTCCAGGGAGTTCTGCTCGTCGCCCTGAATGAAACTCTCGACTACCCCGTTCGATCTCCGGTACGGGTCGCGAAACAATTGTTTCTGCCCGTTCGTCCAGTTGTCCTCGGAAATGATGTCCTCCTTTTCCTCGTCGTCCCCCCCCAGCCCGTGGAAGACCCAGTTCTTTTTTCGGTCGAACATCTCGAGCAATCTGCGGGACGACTGCTTGTCTAGTTTGCTTGATGTGGTGGGATGAATCGATGCGCCGACACCGCTCGCGGACTTGGCTGTGCTCAGGAGGCTGCGCCCGGTATCCATCTTCACATCGCGTGCACGCGACTTGAACGCAGAGCTCCCTTTCGACGAGAAAAACCGGGCTTTCTCCGCAAAAACCACCGGGGTAAACGCAAAACCGGCCAGCAAAATTACTGACAAACAGGCAAAGTTTTTCCGTTGAAAATTCAATTTAGTGGCTGTCCCCGCGGCCAAACCCGACGCCAATGAGACATCGTGGCCCGGTGAATGTTCAATTTTCCGGCTCGGATTTCGAGCGAATATTGATGGGATTGGTAAAAAGCAGCGAGTTCGGAACCAGTATTTTCTCGTCGTCCTTCTCCAGCGTCGTGTAGCGCAGATCGATCGCCGTGACGTTGCCCTCAAACGATTTCACGTTGATCCACTGCCCCACCCGAAACGGCCGATAAATCAAAATCAACACCCCCGAGAGCAGGTTGCTGATTGAGTCCTTGAGCGCGAATCCCACCGCGAAGCCGGTCAGGCCAAGGCTCGCCACAATGGCGGAGACGTCGATACCAACCGTCCCAAGCGCCGTAACCAGGCCCATGATCCAAATTACCACATTGGCCACCCGGGCCAGCAAGTTCACCACGCTGGCATCGATCCCGGTCGCTCCGCCTGCCTTGCGGATAATTTTCCGGATCACGATGGCCAGAATCCAGAAGCCAAGCAGGATCAGAAGGGCGAGCCCGATTTTCTGCGACCAATCAATCGCCAACCCGGACCAGTCAAGCTCTCCACCAGTCTGCTCCCCCTCATTCGCAACCGCTTGGGCAAATGAATTGTTCGGCAACAGTACGAACATTAGCAGCCAACATTTGCTCCGTGTTAAGAAATTCATTTTACGGCCACGAGCCTGTTGAAGTTTGCCGTCACAGGCAAGTCCAGTGTGTGCTGTTGCTTGACAAGGATTGTGACTGTCGCAGCATACCGCCGTGCCTTACCGAACGACTTCCATGCCGTGTTTCCTAGTGGCTGTCTTGGCGCTTGGCCAAGCGATGGGTGCGCTTGGCCAAGCGGAAAAGCAGCCTCCGGCCACCACCGCAATGAAGGCCGTGGTGGATCAGGTTGAGGCGGACTGGGTCGACGGCCGCTGGGCCAACACCGAGGTCGGGCCGTTCCTCGCCTCGACCATCCTCACGCCACGGGTTCGGGTGGACAAGGGCATCGCGATCAAGGTGGGCGACAAGGCTCAGGCCACGGTCTGCTTCAACACCGAACTGCTTGGGTACAACGCCGCCTGGACCGGGGGATTTTTGAATATGAAGGCCAATCGCTACGGCCTGACGAGCTGGCCGGACCCGAAGGGGGACATGATTTTTGTCAACGGCAACGCGGTCGGCTGGGCGCATGGGTCGGATTGGAATGATCCCCGCGCGAACAGGCGCGGCCCCCTGCCCCGGCACTGGGCCAAGTATCGCGGACTGTATCGGCACGGCAAACGGGTGGCACTCCACTACACGGTGGGGGACGCCACAATTCTCGAGTCACCCTGGGCCGGAGAAGTCGGCGGGCAACCGTTCCTCTCGCGCACGCTTGAAATTGGCGCCGCCGGGAAATCGCTTTCCAGCCTCGTTGCCTCCGATCCCAAGATGACCGCCACCTTGGTTGATTCGACCACGGCAAAGCTCACGGACGACTCCAAGGCAATTTGGGTGCGGGCGCTTGGCCAAGGGGCCACGCTCAGCGTGTCCGGCAAACGAATTCACCTCAACATCGCCCCGGGCAAGGCCAAGCGCTTGGCCAAGGTGTTGATCTGCAACTCGGAGAAGGGGCTCAACAAAGTAACCGCTCGTCACTCTGCCATCGAATCTCCGGCACGGTTCACAAAAGGCGGTCCGGGGATTTGGCAGCTACTGAAAACCAAGGGCATCGTCGGCAAGCCAAGGGATGCGTTCGCGGTCGACACAATCAGGCTGCCGTTCGACAATCCGTGGAAGGCGCTGCTCTTCACTTCCGGCCACGATTTTCTGGAGGATCAATCGGCGCTGGTTGCCACGGTGCACGGCGACGTCTGGCGCGTGACCGGTATCGACGACGAGCTTGAGTCGATCACGTGGACCCGTTTCGCCACCGGTTTGTTCCAGCCGCTTGGCCTAAAGGTCGTCAACAACAGCGGCTACGTGATTGGGCGCGACCAGATCACCCGCCTGCACGATCTCAATGGCGATGGCGAGGCGGATTACTACGAGAATTTTAACAACGACGTGTTCGCCACCGGCGGCGGCCACTCGTTTAACACCAACCTCGAGACGGACTCGAAGGGGAACTTCTTTTTCACCAAGTGCGCCGAGGGCAACCCGCACGGCGGCACGGTCCTGCGCGTCGCGGCCGACGGTACAAAACTGGACGTGTACGCCACCGGCTTTCGCAATCCGAACGGCATGGGCGTCAGCCCGCACGACATCGTCACCGTGGGTGATCAGCAGGGCGGCTGGGTGCCGGAGACGCGCGTCGATGCCACGCGTCGGGGCGGCTTTTACGGCTACATGCCGATGCATCATCGCGCCGACAAACCGCAGACATACGATTTGCCGTTCGCGTTCGTGCCGCGCGTGATGGACAACTCCGCCGGCGGCCAACTCTGGGTGCCGGCCAACCACTGGGGAACGCTCGCCGGCAAAATGGTTCACCTGTCCTACGGGCGTTGCACGGCGATGATCGGCATCCCGGATCGGTCAAACCAAACCCAGGGCGCGATGATCAACCTGCCCGGTCGCTACCTCTCCGGTGCAATGCGCGGCCGGTTCAATCCGCACGACGGGCATATGTACATTTCCGGCCTGCGCGGCTGGCAAACCTCCGCCGTACATGATGGCTGCTTCCAGCGACTGCGACTGGTTGGCGGGCCACTGCGACTCCCTGTCGACTACGCGACCGCGCCCGGGCAAATCGAGATCACCTTCGACACTGCACTCAACCGCGAACTCGCGGAGGACCCCGAGAGCTATTCGCTCGAGCAATGGAACTATCTCTGGAGCAATCAGTACGGCTCGAAGGATTGGTCGATTCGTGATCCGAAGAAAAACGGACGCGACACCGTGCAGGTCAAGGCAGCCAAGTTGAAAAAAGACAACCGGACGGTTGTCATCTCTGTGCCAAGCCTCACAAAGGCCATGCAGTTTGAATTGAAATACGACATGGACGATGCGAACGGCGAACTCGTCCGGGGCTCCATGGCGGGAACAATCAACAAGTTGTGAAGCAGTCGATTCGCCACAGTTTATTATCGGGGAACGCGCGCGTCTCGCGTGCGTTTTTTGGTGGCTCGCCAAAAACAGAAAACCAGCGCCCGGCGAGCCGCCGACCGCCACACGCCAGCGGCGTGTGCTCCCCGGCCCACAACGATCCGAACTTCGTTTGACTTGCCAATTAATACGATCTCAATGAACAACGAAAAGACTACACCGAATCCTCCCCTTTGGCTGGCGATGCTCGCCACGGCGATGGCCGGCGGCATGGGCTGGGGCATTCGCGGGCAGTACGGTCACGAGACCGGTGCGATGATCGCCGGCGTGCTGGTGAGCCTCGTACTGGTGTTTCTATTCTGCCCGGGCAACCGGTCGATCCACGTCGTCCGCGCCGCCGCGCTGGGCACAATCGCAATGGGGTTCGGCGGCTCGATGACGTACGGCCAAACCGTCGGCCTCACCCACGACGGCCCGCTCGTCGGCGACTGGGCGGCGCTGCGATGGGGCATGCTCGGTCTTGCGATCAAGGGAGGGGGGTGGATCGGCTTCTGCGGTCTATTCCTCGGCATCGGACTGGGAGGCAAACGATACCGTCCGTTCGAGATGTTCCTGCTGATGCTCGGAATGCTCATGGCCGTCGTGTTCGGGTGGTGGCTGTTCAATACGCCACATGACCCGGATAACCAACGTCTGCCCTTCTTCTACTTTTCCGACCACTGGCAATGGGAACCGGGGGTTGAACTGAAACATCGCCCCGAGATCTGGGGTGGGCTGCTTACCGCACTTGTCTCCGGCATCGTTTACGTCGCCTTGGCCAAGCGTGATCGGCTCGCCCGTAACCTTGCGCTTTGGGGCATGCTCGGCGGCGCGCTTGGCTTCCCCCTTGGCCAAGCACTGCAGGCCAGCAACGCATGGAACCCCGGGATGTACAACGAAAGTTTCATCGGCTTTTTCACAAAATATTTTAACTGGTGGAACATGATGGAGACCACCTTCGGCGCGGTGATGGGTGCGGTGCTTGGCCTTGGCCTGTGGCTGAACCGTAGGCGCATTGGTGTCTCGTCCGAGCCGGATGTCAGCCCGTTGCCCGGCTGGCTGGTCGGGCTGCTTTTGGCGGTCCACGTGATGCTGATCGGGCTGGTTGAATTCAGCAAAATCCACTGGATTGACGGCGTGTACGACCTCGGTGTGATGATGGGATTGATCCCGCTGGTGCTCTGCGTGCAGGGCCGCTGGGGACCGTACCTGATGCTGCTGCCGATCACCCTCCTGCCGATCGCCGGAAAGACGCTTCGGGCTTTGGTTGAACCGGCCCTGTACAGCGTCACTTGGCTGGCCTACCTGATTTTGCCGATGCTGCTCGCCACGACGATCGCGGTCTGGTTTGCACGGCAGGCCAAGCCCGCAGGCGAGCATCCGCTGTTCGTTCGCTGCGCCCTACTCTTTTGCGTTTGGATTTTCCACGACCTGAACTTTGCCTTCTTTGACTTCCCCTGGCCGTGGAAGGACTGGGGAGGCCGCCACCCGAATGCGCTGATCTTTTTCATCTCCATGCTGGGCATCACACTCATGGTGTTTTTCTACAGCCCGGAAAAACGCCGCTGGCAATGGAACGCCTGGCCCGGCGACAAGGATTGACCGCGCTTGGCCAAGCGCACACCATCGCGGCCGTGAGAATTTGCCGTTACATGACCGCGGACAATCAGGTTCGCATCGGCTTGGCCAAGGGCGACGATGCCCTAATTGACCTGACCGCCGCCGGCGTGGAGTCTATCACTTCCATCCTCGAAAGTACCGATCCGAAACAACACCTGACCGACTTAAGCAAACAGGACTTGCCGGACCTGGCGAGGGACAACGTCTCCCTGCTTTCGCCGATCGAGGTGCAGGAGGTCTGGGCCGCCGGGGTGACTTATCTGCGCAGCAAGGATGCACGGATGGAGGAGTCCGACTTTAGTGCCACCGCCTACGATCGGGTTTACGATGCGCCGCGCCCGGAGATTTTTTTTAAGTCACTCCCCGAAAAAGTCGTCGCCTGCGGCGAACCGGTTGGTATCCGTGCTGATGCCAAGTGGAATGTGCCGGAACCGGAACTGGTTTTGATGATGAATTCGCGCGGCGACATCGCCGGCTACGCCGTGGGTAACGACATGAGTTCGCGAGATATCGAGGGTGAAAACCTGCTCTACCTGCCTCAGGCCAAGGTGTATCACCGCTCCTGCGCAGTCGGCCCGTGGGTGACGGTGGGGGCAAGCGAGGAGGAGGCACGCCAGTGGGAGATCAGCCTGAAGATTGAGCGTAGCGGCGGGGTGATGTTTGAGGGGAGCGTCAGCGTCAACCAGATCAAACGCTCCTTCAGCGAACTG
>PVBE011330895.1_pt1 | contig 10772 bp, 8 predicted proteins | sample 1631181 | NCBI WGS metagenome assembly PVBE01 (sample SAMN08397723, study PRJNA350692) | Marine metagenome, whole genome shotgun sequencing project. | isolation source: water | place: Pacific Ocean | collected 2012-04 | reverse complement strand
GCATGCGTACCCAAGGCCGGCGCATGCGTGTGGTGGCCGAGAACATCGCCAACGCCTCCTCCGTACCCACGATAGCCGGCGAGGATCCTTACCGGCGCAAGACCATCACTTTCAAGAACGAGCTTGATCATAAGCTCGGCATCAAGCTGGTCGAGGTGCACAAGATTGGTACCGACAACGGTGAGTTCGGTAAGCGTTACGATCCCAATCACCCGGCCGCCGGTTCCGACGGCTACCTCAACCTGCCCAACGTCAACGCGCTGATCGAGATGATGGACATGCGCGAGGCCCAGCGCAGCTACGAGGCCAACCTGAGCATGATCGAGACCGCCAAGGGCATGCTCATGCGGACGATAGAAATCATCCGGAACTAAGGCGCACCGGAAATGAAAATTCAAAGGGGTTGCCAACATGGCTGACAACGTTTCCTCCATCGGTCTGACGCCGGTTGCCAGTGTTCCCAAGGTCGGCGGAGCCGACGGCAAGACCGGAGCCCAGGGCCAGAGCTTCACCCAGTTGGTGGAGCAGTTCACCACCGATTCTATGGAAACCAGCCGCACCTCGGAACAGACCAGCTTGCTGGCAGCGGCCAAAAAGGCAGAACTGGTCGATGTGGTAACCGCCGTCAGCGACGCCGAGATCACGCTGCAGACAGTCACGGCGTTGCGCGATCGGGTTATCCAGGCCTACCAGGAAATCATCAAGATGCCGATCTGAGCGGTCCCAGGGACTCACAGGGACTCACAGGGACTCAAAGGCAGATTTCATTCGCGTATGTCCGGACCTGATCTCCTCGATATTGCCCGCGACACTATTTGGGTGCTGGTCAAGGTCGTCGGCCCCCTGATGTCGGTAGCGCTCGGCGTCGGCCTGGTGGTGGCGATCTTTCAGTCGCTGACCCAGATCCAGGAGATGACGCTGACCTTCATCCCCAAGATCCTCGCCACTTTTCTCTCGCTGCTGCTCTTTCTGCCTTTCATGGGAAGCACCTTGAACGGCTTCATGGAGCGCATGGCGGCACACATCGCCAGCATTCCCTGAGCCGTCATGCTGGGAGAGATCCTCTCGGTCGAGATCTTCGCTTTCATGATGGTCTTCGTGCGCCTGAGCGCGGCCTTGATGGTGATGCCGGGTTTCGGCGAACCCTCGATACCGGCACGCTACCGACTGAGCATGGCGCTCTTCATAACTCTTGCACTGTCACCGCTGGTGGTACCCTTGATTCCGGCCCAGCCCGATTCGGGTCTCGAGATATTCCTGCTGGTGGGCGGCGAAACCTTCATCGGCCTGGTCATCGGCGCCACCGGGCGACTGATGATGACGGCGCTGCATACCGCCGGCACTGTCATCGCCTTTCAGTCGAGCCTCGGTTTCGCCCAGCTCGTCGATCCCACCCAGGGTATCCAGGGCGCCATGGTGGCAAGCTTCTTTTCGGTGCTGGGCGTGGTGCTGATCTTTGCCACCGATTTGCATCAGATGATGCTGCGGGCACTTTATGACAGCTACGCGCTGTTTCCCCCGGGCCAGGTGCCTGATACCGGCGACCTTGCCACCATGGCCCAGGGTCTGCTCAGCGGCTCCTTCCGCGTGGGCCTGCAAATCGCCGCGCCCTTCATCGTTTACGGCATCACCTTTTACGTCGGCGTCGGCCTGCTGACCCGGCTGATGCCAAGGCTGCCCATCTTCTTCGTCGTCATGCCGCTGCAGATCACCGCCAGCCTGATCATCCTGGCCATCGTGCTGTCGAGCTCGATGATCTGGTTTATTAATTATTTCGAGGGGCGCATGGCGGCGCTCCTGTTGGTGGGCTAGCGCATGTCACAGTCCGACCAAGATCCGGCGCAAAAAACAGAAGATCCAACTGCGCGCAAGCTCGAGGACGCCATCAAGAAGGGGCAGGTGCCCCGCTCCACGGAAGTCAACAATTGGTTCATGATCGCCAGCGGCGCCTTGGTGATCGGCGCATTCGGGCCCTGGCTGGTAAGCGACGTGCGCACCACGCTGAGCGTCTTTCTCGCCTCGCCCCACGACATGCCTTTCGACCCGGGCCAAATAATGGCGCTGGTGAAGGAGCTTGGGCTGGCGTTCTTCGGCATTCTGTCCTTGCCGCTGCTGGCCTTCTTCGTGGCCGCGCTGACGGCCAACGTCATTCAGCACAAACCGGTGCTGTCGACCGAAAAGATGAAGCCCGACTTGAGCAAGATGAACCCGCTCAAGGGGCTCAAGCAAAAGTTCTCGCTGCGCACCCTGACCGAATTCGTCAAAGACCTACTGAAACTGATTATCGTCGGTGCCTTGGCGCTCTATCTAATGTGGCCGGACAGCAAGTTCCTGCCCCAGATCATGACCCTGGACCTGATCGAGGTATTGCAACTGGTGCACAGCGAGGCCCTGAAGCTGCTCATCGGCGTGGCCTCGGTCCTCGCTTTCATCGCCATGCTCGACTTCGCCTACCAGCTATTCGAGCACAAGAAATCGCTGCGCATGTCGCGCCAAGAGATCAAGGACGAGCACAAAGATTCCGACGGCGACCCCAAGATCAAGGCCAGGCTGCGCTCCATTCGTCAGGAGCGCGCCCGCCAGCGCATGATGCAGGCTATCCCGGACGCCACCGTGGTGGTCACCAACCCGACCCATTTCGCCGTTGCCCTTCAGTACGAGCACCTGATAACCGAGGTGCCCAAGGTGGTGGCCAAGGGCGCCGACAAAGTGGCACTGCGGATTCGCGAGATGGCCGAGGAACACGGCGTGCCGATCGTCGAGAACCCGCCGCTGGCGCGGGCGCTGCATGCCGTCGTCGAGGTGGACCAGGACATTCCGGTAGAGCATTATCAGGCGGTTGCCGAGGTTATCAGCTACGTCTTGCAGCTCAAGAACCGCATGCCAAAACGGCGGGCCGCGGGCTGAGGCCGGTACCTCCGCTTCGCAGGAGGTTAGCTCAAACCATTTGGCCGAAAACGGTTGGCAGAGATGGATGCACCTGCCGGATTGCCTCACGACCGGGCCCCGATAGCGGCCCACCGGCGCCTGTTGGCGGCGCCGCCCTGGACCTACGGGGTGGCGCTTTGCGGCGTTGCCGGGGCTTTGCTTTATGGCGTTCTCATGCTCGACCGCATCGGCCTGGCGGGGGCGCTGGGACTGGCCCTGGTGGCCGCCGTCGGCGTTGCTGCGGCCGGGATCCTTGTCTACCGGCTGATTGACCGCCAGGGCCGGGACGATCGTGCCGATATCCTGTTCGCCGCCATGCAGCGATTCCCCGAGGCCCGCATCGTCACCGCCGAGGACGGCGGCGTAATTTTTGCCAATGCCGCCTACCGGGCGCTGGCCGGCAATTCCAGCGAGGCGACAGGGGCGTCAGGGGTGTCAGGGGCCAAGGGAATAGCTGAATTGGCGGCGCTTTTCGGCGATGATCAGATGGCGCGTGCCAAGCTGCGCCGTCTCGAAGCCAATGCGCTGGACGGTCTGAGTGTTCAGGACGTGCTGGGCTATCGGCCGGCCGGTGGCCGCCAGCGCTTGTTGGGGGTTTCCGCCCATCCTTTCGAGGAGCTTGAAGACCACGTCGTCTGGGCGCTGTCGGACGCCGGCCGCCCGGAAGACGGCGCCGGCCAGGCCCAGCTCGCCGAGTTCGTCGATGGCTTGCCGCTGGGGCTCTATACCGCCGATGCCGAGGGCCGCTTTACGTTGGTCAACCGGGTGTTGGGCGAAAGCCTGGGCGTGGCGCCTGAAGAGTTGGTGGCGGCCGGCTCGCGGCTCGAGGATTTCCTTGCCGCCATGCCGACGGCGACGCCCATGACGATGCCGGAAAACGTGCGCGAGGTGCGGCTCAAGGATAGTCGCGGTGCGGTCTTCCCGGCGGCCTGGAGCCGTAGCGTCGAGCGCGACGAAGTCGGCCGCGTCGGCGCCATCACCGGCATCGTCCGCGACCTCACGGGCGAGCAGGAGTTGGAAGAAACCCTACGCAAGGCGGAGGAGGGCTTTCGCCGCTTTTTCGACTATGCGCCGGTGGGTATCGTCATGGTCGACGGCGAGGGCATGGTGGTCGAGACCAACGCCGCCTTCCGGGGCATGATCGGCATGGCCGATTTCGACGAAACCCTGCCGTCCTTTTTCGATCTTATCGACGAGGCCAACCACGACGCCGTGGCCGATCAGATGGCGGCGGCCCAGCAGGGTGAGCAAGATACACCGCCGCTGGAGGTGCGCCTGACCGGCGAGCGGCGCATCGTGCAGTTCTACACCCGCCGCACCGGTGACGGCAGCCAAGTACCCAGCGACCTCATCGTCTACGTCGTCGATACCACCGATCAGAAGGCGCTGGAGGCCCAGTTCGCCCAGTCCCAGAAGATGCAGGCGGTGGGCCAGTTGGCCGGCGGCATCGCGCATGACTTCAACAATCTGTTGACGGCCATGATCGGCTACAGCGATCTGCTGCTGCAGCGCCATCCCCCCGGCGACCAGTCCTTCGCCGATATCATGCAGATCAAGCAGAACGCCAACCGGGCGGCCAACCTGGTGCGCCAGTTGCTGGCCTTCTCGCGGCGCCAAACGCTGCAGCCCAAGGTGCTGGATCTGACCGACGTGCTGGCCGAGCTCTCGCACCTGTTGACCCGACTGATGGGCGAGACCATCGAGCTGAAGATGGTTCACGGTCGCACTTTGGGCCGGGTGCTGGTCGACCAGGGCCAAATCGAGCAGGTCATCATCAACCTCGCCGTTAACGCCCGCGACGCCATGACCGAGGGCGGGGTCTTGAATATTCGCACCAGCAATCACGTCGTCGACAGGGCTATCGAGGCGGCCCCCGAGCCGGTGCTGCCGGGCGATTACGTGCTGGTCGAGGTGCGCGATACCGGCAAGGGCATTGCCGCCGCCGATCTCGACAAGATCTTCGAGCCCTTCTTCACCACCAAGGAGGTGGGCCACGGCATCGGCCTCGGGCTGTCGACGGTCTACGGCATCATCAAACAGACCGGCGGCTTCATCGTGCCCGAGTCCAGCCTTGGCGCCGGCACCACATTCCGTATCTATCTGCCCCGTCACGAAGTCCAGACCCCGGCTCGGGTGGCGCCCGAGGAGCCGGTCCAAGCGGGACCCCGCGACCTTACCGGCAAGGGCACCATCCTGCTGGTCGAAGACGAGGCACCGGTGCGTCTGTTTGCCGCCCGGGCGCTGGAGAACAAGGGCTATTCGGTGCTCCAAGCCGATTGCGCCGAGGCGGCGCTGGAGCTGCTCGACGAACACGACGGCCCCATCGACCTGGCCATCACCGACGTCGTCATGCCGCGCATGGACGGCCCCACCATGATCAAGCAGGCCTTGGCAGTGCAGCCCGACCTGCGCGTCATCTTCATCTCGGGCTACGCCGAGGATGTCTTCCGCCAAAACCTCGATTTCGAACTGCCGTATTCTTTCCTGCCCAAGCCCTTTTCGCTGGAGGATCTGGCGACCCGGGTGAAGGAGGTGTTGGCGTAGAGGGTGCCGACCTCGCCCTGAACATTTCGCTAACATGTACCGAAAAACAACTTAAAAACAACAACTTGCACTTTTCTCTTGCGTATGAGAACAAAACATGCACATTGTCCGTCGATTGCAACTGCCGACACCGTATGGAATAACAGGGAAACAGGTCATGGCGGATACCGCGCTGCGTCTCGTCGAGAAGGAAGGCATGGACAAGAACAAGGCCCTCGAGGCCGCATTGGGGCAAATTGAGCGAGCCTTCGGCAAGGGCTCGGTGATGAAACTGGGCCAGCGCGATCAGGCCATCGAGATTGAGGCCATCTCGAGCGGCTCGCTGGGGCTCGACATTGCGCTCGGCATCGGCGGCCTGCCCAAGGGCCGGGTGGTCGAGATTTTTGGTCCCGAAAGTTCGGGCAAGACGACGCTGGCCCTGCACGTGGTGGCCGAGGCGCAAATGGCCGGCGGCACCTCGGCCTTCATCGACGCCGAGCACGCTCTCGATCCGGGCTATGCGCGCAAGTTGGGAGTCGATATCGACGAGCTCTTGATCTCGCAGCCCGACACCGGCGAACAAGCGCTGGAGATTGCCGATACCCTGGTGCGTTCGGGTGCCGTCGACGTGCTGGTCATCGATTCGGTGGCGGCCCTGGTGCCCCAGGCCGAACTGGAAGGCGAGATGGGCGACACCCACGTTGGCCTGCAGGCGCGGCTCATGAGCCAGGCGCTGCGCAAGTTGACCTCGTCGATCGCGCGTTCCAAGTGCATGGTCATCTTCATCAACCAGATCCGCATGAAGATCGGCGTCATGTTCGGCAGCCCCGAAACCACGTCGGGCGGCAATGCACTCAAGTTCTATGCCTCGGTGCGCCTTGACATCCGCCGCATCGGTGCCATCAAGGACCGTGACGAGGTGGTGGGCAACCAGACCCGGGTCAAGGTGGTCAAGAACAAGGTGGCGCCGCCCTTCCGCGTCGTCGAGTTCGACATTATGTACGGCGAGGGCATCTCCAAGTTCGGCGAGCTCATCGACCTCGGCGTCAAGGCCGGCGTCGTCGAGAAATCGGGTTCGTGGTATTCCCACGACGGACAGCGCATCGGCCAGGGCCGCGAGAACACCAAGCAGTTCCTGCGCGACAACCCCGAGGTGGCCCAGGCTATCGAGCGCGAGGTGCGGCGCGACGCCGGCCTGAACGTCGACGCCATGACCGGCGAAACGCCGGACCAGGCCCAGGGCGAGGCCGATGAGGACAGCGCCACAGAGGCCGATCTGGCCACGGTGAACGAGGTGGCCGAGAAAGCCTGAACGACGGCTTCCAGAAAAGGCGAAAGGGCGTCGCTGGGCGCCCTTTTTGCTGCTGCCGGGCTACTCTGGACAGGCATTCTCCCAGGGGCTAAAAGCGGGAGACCGCGCCGCCGAGGTCTTTGTGCCCACCATCCCGGATACCTCATGCCAACAGTCAACGACATCCGTCGGACGTTTCTCGACTTCTTTGCCGCCAACGACCACGCCGAAATCGCCTCGGGCTCACTGGTGCCGCACAACGATCCGACGCTGCTGTTCACCAGCGCCGGCATGGTGCAGTTCAAGAACGTTTTCACAGGCATCGAGAAGCGCGACTACCAGCGCGCCGTGACCAGTCAGAAGTGTCTGCGCGCCGGCGGCAAGCACAACGATCTTGACAACGTCGGCTACACTTCGCGCCACCACACCTTCTTCGAGATGCTGGGGAACTTCTCCTTCGGCGACTATTTCAAGGACCTGGCCATCGAACTGGCCTGGAAGCTGGTGACGGAAGAGTACGGCCTGGCTGCCGAGCGCCTCTGGATCACCGTCTATCACGACGACGATCAAGCCTTCGACATCTGGAAGAAGGTCACCGGCGCGCCCGATGAGCGTATCATCCGTATCGCCACCTCGGACAACTTCTGGAGCATGGGCGATACCGGTCCTTGCGGCCCCTGTTCCGAGATTTTCTACGACCACGGCGAGCACATCGCCGGCGGCCCGCCGGGCAGCCCCGACGAAGACGGCGACCGTTTCGTCGAGATCTGGAACCTGGTGTTCATGCAGTACGAACAGCAGGGACCCGACCAGCGCGTCGAATTGCCCAAGCCCTCGATCGATACCGGCATGGGCCTGGAGCGCATCGCCGCCGTGCTGCAGGGCTCGCACGACAACTATCGCATCGACCTGATGCAAGCGCTGATCGCGGCCTCGGCAGAGGCCAGCGGCCAGGACCCGGACGGCCCCCATGCCGTCTCCCACCGCGTTATCGCCGACCACCTGCGGGCCTCCAGCTTCCTCATCGCCGATGGCGTCCTGCCCTCCAACGAGGGCCGCGGCTATGTACTGCGGCGCATCATGCGCCGCGCCATGCGCCACGCTCACATGATGGGCTGCCGCGAGCCGCTGATGTGGCAGTTGGTGCCGGCGCTGACGGCCCAGATGGGCCTGGCCTTTGGCGAGCTTGGCCGCGCCGAGGCACTGATTAGCGAGACCCTGAAGCTGGAGGAAACGCGCTTCAAGAAAACCCTCGAACGCGGCCTCAAGCTGCTCGACGAGGAACTCGACCGGTTGGGCGGCAGCCAGGCGCTACCCGGTGAGATCGCCTTCAAGCTTTACGATACCTACGGCTTTCCCCTCGACCTCACCCAAGACGCACTCCGCAGCCAGGGCCGCGAAGTCGATCTGGCCGGTTTCGAAGCCGCCATGGAGCGCCAGCGCGCCGCCGCCCGGCAGAAATGGACTGGATCCGGCGCCGCCGCCACCGAGGAAATCTGGTACGACCTGCGCGAGGAAGTGGGCGCCACCGACTTCCTGGGCTACGACAGCGACGTCGCCGAGGGCGTGGTCCAAGCCATCGTCGTCGACGGTAGCCGTGTCGACCAGGCGCCGGCCGGCAGCGAATGCCTGGTGGTGGTCAACCAAAGCCCCTTCTACGGTGAATCCGGTGGCCAGGCCGGTGACAGCGGCAGCATGAGCGGCGGCAATTCCGTCTTCGCCGTTAGCGACACACTCAAGAAGCTCGGCGATTTGTACGTCCACGCCGGCAGCCTCTCGGGCGCCGCGCTCGTGGTCGGCGACGAGCTCGCCATGGAGGTCGATGGCAATCGCCGGGCGGCGCTGCGTGCCAACCATTCGGCCACCCATCTTTTGCATGCCGCGCTACGCCGCCAACTCGGCGATCACGTGACGCAAAAGGGCTCACTGGTGGCGCCCGACAGGCTGCGCTTCGATATCTCGCACCCCAAGGCCATGACTGACGAGGAACTCGCGACCGTCGAAGCCGAGGTCAACGATCGCATTCGCGGCAACTCGCTCGTCAGCACCGTGCAGATGAGTCCCGACGAGGCGGTGGAAGCCGGTGCCATGGCGTTGTTTGGTGAAAAGTATGGCGACGAAGTGCGGGTCGTCGGCATGGGCGACGATGTCGAGGCGCGCTATTCGGTGGAGCTTTGCGGCGGCACGCATGCGCGTCGCACCGGCGACATCGGGTATTTCAAGATCGTCTCCGAAGGTGCCGTGGCGGCTGGCGTGCGGCGCATCGAGGCGCTCAGCGGGGCTGCCGCCATCGCCTTCGCCAATGAACAGGAGCGCCACCTGAAGGACGTTGCCGCGGTGCTCAAATCGACGCCGGAGGATGCTTCCGAACGCGTCAAGGCGCTGCTTGACGAACGCAAGCGGCTGGAGCGCGAACTGACCGATACCCGGCGTAAGCTGGCTACAGGTGGCGCTGCCGAGGGGCCGGCGGCCAAAGAGATTGCCGGCGTGCGCTTCGTCGGCCAGCGCCTCGACGGCGTGGCGCCACGCGACCTCAAGGGCATGGTCGACGACCTCAAGAAGACCGGCTCCGGAGTTTATGCCTTGGTCGCCGTCAACGACGGTAAGGCTTCGCTGGTGGTTGGCGTCAGCGACGAGCTCTGCGACAAACTCAATGCCGTCGATCTGGTCAAGGCCGGCTCGCAAGCCGTGGGCGGCAAGGGCGGAGGCGGCCGCCCCGACATGGCCCAGGCCGGGGGCCCCGACGGCGACAAAGCCGACCAGGCCATCGCTGCCATCGAGAGCGAGTTGGCCGCCGGCTGATTTTTTAGTTGTCGGCGGCGAGCTGCTCGATTTCGGCCAGATCTTCTGCCGTCAGGGTCCACTCGACCGCCTTCAGGTTCTGCTCCAACTGATCGTCGTTGCTGGCTCCGGCGATGACGCTGGGTATTGTCTTTTGGGCCAGCAGCCAGGCGAAGGCGAGGTCTGTGAGGCTCTTGCCGCGCGCCTCGCAGAATCCGGCGAAGCGTTCGACGAGCCCGAGGTTACGCTCCGTCATGAAGGTGTCGGCCAGGCGGTCGGTATAGGAAAGCCGGCCGTCCGCTGGGCCCCCGGCACGGTACTTGCCGGTCAGCAGGCCTGAGGCCAGGGGGAAGAAGGGCAGCAATCCGAGGCCGTAGGCCTCCAGCGCCGGGATGACCTCGCGTTCGATGTCGCGGGCCAGCAGGCTGTAGTGCTCCTGGCTGCAAATGAAGGCGTTGCCGCCCAGTTCGCGTGCCAGCAAAGTCGCCTCGACGGCCTGCCAGCCGGCAAAGTTGGAACAGCCGATGTAGCGCACCTTGCCCTGATGGACGAGATCATCCAGTCCCCGCAGAGTTTCCTCGATCGGCGTCTTGGGGTCGGGCTTGTGAAACTGGTAGAGGTCGATCCAGTCGGTCTGCAGCCGCCGCAGGCTGTCCTCCACCGCCGTCATGATGTAGCGTCGCGAGCCGCCGTTCCGGCCGCTGTCGTCCATGGCCCAGCCGAACTTGGTGGCCAGCACCACGTCAGCGCGGTTTTTTCCCAGTGCCTTGCCGATGATCTCCTCGGAGGTGCCCGTGGTGGTTATGGGATAAGCGTCCGCCGTATCGATCAGGGTGACGCCCAGGTCGAGTGCCTTTTCGATGACGGCGATGGATTGGGCCTCGTCGAGGCGGCCGCCGAAGTTGTTGCAGCCCAGCCCGAGGATCGAGACCTGCAGGCCGGAATTTCCCAACTGTCGTTTTTCCACGTCTCTACCTTTCCTTCTCGGTCCAGGCGGTGCGCAGCAGCGCCGCGGTTTCTTCAGGATAGGTCATGCAGATCCATTCGCCCATCATGAGCTGCAGAAATGCGGTGTCGGGGGCATGAGTTTGGGGGTTTACGTAAAAACGCGGTGACCTGCCCCCAAGGTTTGTACCATATCCTATGTTAGTCTGTTTGCCATCCGTTCTGAGGCCCGGTTCGGCCGCAGCCCATCAACAGCGAAGGCCGGAACGGGCCGGTGGTGCAGAATAGTCTCCGGCGCCGGTGG
>PVBE010668752.1_pt1 | contig 10772 bp, 9 predicted proteins | sample 1631181 | NCBI WGS metagenome assembly PVBE01 (sample SAMN08397723, study PRJNA350692) | Marine metagenome, whole genome shotgun sequencing project. | isolation source: water | place: Pacific Ocean | collected 2012-04 | reverse complement strand
TCGTCGTCGTCGTCGTCGTCGTCGTCGTCGGGCACGTCGATGCCGTGCTCGGCCAGCAGCTCGGCGCCGCCCGGCATGAGATCCACGAACTCGCCGAGGCTGAAGCCGCCCTTGAGCTTGTGGGGGCCCAGCTCGTTGGAGGAGCTGATCGCGGTGGCGCGACCCTTGATCTTGGCGTCGACCTCGACGCTGTCGCCGACGATGACGTTGGCCTTGAGCTTGCTCCCGTGCAGACCGATGTTGCCGGTCGCCTTGATCACCTGGGCCTGGAGCGTGCCGCCGGAGAAGTCGACGTTTCGCGCGTTGATCACGTCGACCGAGACCTTGCCCGAGACCGTGACCGTGCCCTCGGGGGCGGAGATCGACTTGAGCGACACCGCCTTGGGGGGCATCAGCACGACGCTGCCGCCGGTGGAGGTCAGGGTGTGCAGCTGCTGTGCGGGGGCGCCTTCGATGACGATGTCGCCGACGTTCTCGATCGAAAGAGAGTTGCCGTCGAGGCTGAGTTTGACGTCGGCAGGAAGGACGAAGGCACCGCTGTTGGCCATGTAGGACAGGCTCCGAGTCGCTGGTTGGGGGACCCTGCATGCGCGCGGGGGGCACCTATTGTCCGGTCCTCATCGGACCGGAGTCAACACGGCCCCCCATGCCGTTTCGTACTCCTGGGCCATGGCGTCGGCGCTCGGAGGGGGCGGAGAGGCTACCGCAGCGGCCCGAACCCGGGCGGGGGCGGCGGCGAGGAGGGCGATTTGTTCTCCCCAGGCTTCGACGTCGCCTGCCGGGACGACCCAACCGTCGACCCCATCCCGAACCAACTCGGGGAGCCCGCCCACGTCGGCGACAAGCAGAGGTCGGCCGGCGGCACGGGCTTCGAGGGCGACGAGGGGGTGGTTTTCGGCCCAGGTTGACGGAATCGCCACCACGTCGACCGAGCCCGCGAGGGTCGCAGCGTGGGCCCGCTCGTAGCGGCCGTGGGCGGTCACCCCCTCGCCGGCGGCGTCTCCGGGGCCGAAGACGTGGAGCTCCGCGGCCCCGGCGGGCACGGAGCCGAAGGCGCTCAGGAGCAGCGGCAGACCCTTGGTCGAGTGGGGGTTGCCGAAGAAGCCGATGCGGAGGCGTTCACCGGGCGCCGCCGCCTCGGTCCCAGGGTGGGCGGGGAGCCCGTTGGGGACGACGGTGATCGGGCGGTCGATCCCCTCCCTGCGGGCGAGCTCGGCGTAGTACCGCGACGGCGCGACCACGACGTCGGCGTCGACCAGACCGCGGGCGAGGGCTCGCTGGCGGGTGCGCCACCGGGCGCGGGCGATGGAGCCGGGATCGGGGCGTGCGTCGGAGGGGCCTCTCCGGTCGTCGTCCTGAACCGCGTCGTGCACCCACCGGGGGGCTGCGCGGGCCAGGGCCGCGCGGACCGGATCCCGCCCCAGTTGATTGCCCAGGCAGCGCACGCACCGATCTTCGGCGGCCCCTGCGCACCGCAGCCCCGGAGGCCGGACGAGCTGGCCGCGTCCGCAGAACCACTTCGCGTCGTGCAGCGTCGCCGAGGTCGCGATACCGCGGCGGCCGGCCTCCCGGAACGGGATCACCCCCCAGCCGTCGGGGTGGCCGACGTGCACGACGTCAGGGCGGAATCCGTCGAGCACGGCGCCGATGGGGCGGCGGAACCGGTCGTCCCCCCAGGTCTCCCGGTAGCTGCGGGCCAACCCCAGCCGGTGGACGATCCGGTGCACGGCGATCGGCCGTTCCGGCCCCTGCACGACCGAAAAGGGGGCCACGTCCGCGCCGACATCGTCCGCCAAGGTGAGCACGGCGACCTCATGGCCCCGGTCGGCCAGCGCGGCGGCGAGCGCCTCGGTCTGGATCTCGACACCCCCGATCGAGTGGGGTGCGTACCGATGGGCCAGGAGCAGAACCCTCACCGCTGCCCCTCCCGCCCGCCGAGCCACTGACCCAGGAGCGCAGCCGCCCGCCGGGGAGCGCCGCGAACGGCCCACGTCGGCCCCCCGTCGCGCACATCCCGGGGGATGCCGGCGGCCCACGCGACCGCCGCCGCGGGCAGCGACGGCACCGACCGCAACCCGAACTCGCTGCAGGCCTGTCGGTGCGCGACCCGGTGCCGGTCGAAGGTCTCGCGCAAGGTCGGATCGTGGTGGTGCTCGACCACCGCCTCGGGCGCGTAGGCGAGCGCCCCACCGGCTTCCAGAATCGCGGCTCCCCAGGCCAGATCCTCGCCGAACGGCCGGCTGGGGAAGGGGAGCGCGGCGACGGCTTCACGCCTCACCATCGAGCCGACGTTGTCGAACCGGGCCCGGGCCATGCGGTCCGAAGGCGCCAGCGACGCCAGCCCCCCTTCGGGGGCGCGCTGGAGGACCACCGTCGCGCCCGCGGGGGTCCACCGCTCCAGGGTCGCGCGTACGAGCGGGTCCGCGCCTGCGCGAGGAACCTGACGGGCATAGGCACCCGCGGCCGACGCTTCGTCCAGGGCGCGCGCGAGGGCGGCGAGGTACGTCATGCCGACGGGCACCGCGTCCTGACTGAGCAGGGCGACGAGGGGGGCGCGAGCGGCCTCGACCAGCGCGGTCCGCACCCGACCGTGGTCGTAGGTGCCGACCACATCGAACGTGCGGAGGCCGTGGACGCGCCCGTGCGCGGCGCGGATGCAGCCGTCGGTGGAGCCCGAGTCGGCGAGCAGGATCTCGATCTCGCCGTCGACCCGCTGCCGGGCGACCGCATCCAGCAGGGACAGAAGCCGGGAACCGCCGTTGAGCACGGGCACGACCACCGAGACGGCCGGCGCTGCGGCATCGGGCGCGGAGGCATGGTCGTCGTGGGGCCGGAGCACGGTCATCGGAGCACCGCCTCGTACCGGGCCCCGACGTCCGCGCAGAAGTCCTCGAGGGATCGCGGGGGCCGCACCGACGACTGCAGCGCCCGCACCCCCGCGACGTCGTCCAGGAGGGTCGCGAGGGCGGGAGCGTCACCGGCGGGGAAGAGGCGCCCGTCGACGCCCTCCTCGATGAGTTCGGGCAGTCCTCCGAGATCCGAAGCGAACACGGGCCGCCCGCGGCCCCGGGCCTCGAGGATCACGAGGGGGGCGTTCTCGGCCCACACCGAAGGCACCACGAGCACGTCGGCCTCATCCATCGCCGCGGCGACCGCCTCGGGCGGGAGGGCGCCGCTGGCCTGCAGGCGGCCGGATGCGATCGCCTCCACCTCGGCTCGGAACTGGGGGAATGGATCGGGCCCGAGGGCCCGGCCCTGGACCGGGGCGGTGGTGCGCCTCAGCGCCTCAGCGAAGACCTGCGGCCCTTTGTGGGGGACCCAGGTACCGACGAAGAGCGCTCGCAGGGGCCCGTCCGAGGTCGGCGCCACCGGGGGCCGCGGGTCGGTGGGGACCCCGGTGGGCACGACCGCCACGCCGGGGAAGACCAGTCCGTCGCCCTGGAGCGACTCGGCCAGGAACGCGGTCGGACTGAAGGTCGCGGCGACGTGGGGGAGCGCGGCGGCGATGGCAGCGTCGCGGGCTTCGATGCGCGGGTCCACTCCGGGGGCCGTCGCTTCGGGGGCTCCGTCCGCGGTCCGGCGTGCGCCCTTCTCATTCAGCCGCTTGAGCGCTCCCCGGGCCGAGTCCGGCAGCGCCGCGAACGCACGGTGCACCGCGTCGGGGGGGACGACCCCGGGGAGGCGGCCCGCGGCCCACCTTCCCGCCCGCTCCAGGGGCCCCTCGCGGTGGCGGAAGCGATCGAAGCAGGCGCCGCAGCGGGCCTTGTCCACCGGCAGGCAGAGCTCGCCGTCGGGGTGCCGTCGCTGCCCCCCGCTGGCACACGCCCACCAGCCGTCGTGGAGGTGGAGCACCACCGGGATCCCCCGCGCGGCCGCCCGGGCGAGGATGCCGACGGACAGGCCCGCCAGCGTCTGGATCGCGATGAGATCCGGCTTCAGGTCCCCCAGCACGGCGTCGACGACGCGGTCGATGACCGGGTCGGCCGCCGCTTCGGGGAGGTCCTGGTACGGGTAGTTCTGGACGACTCCGACGACCGGCAGGCCCCCGACGCGCTCCTCGATCCGGGCGTACTGGGCGCGGCCCGGCCGCAGGCGAGGAACGAGCACGGTGGGCTCCCATCCGCGCTGCTGCAGCCCCCGCGCGAGACGCGCCGTGTACAGCTCCACGCCGGCGGAGCTGTCGGGTTCGAAGGCGTGGGCGACGAAGAGGATCCGCCGGGAGCGGCGCGACGGCATCGGCTGCCAAGCTAGCATCCACGTCGATGTCCCCGCCCGATGGCCTCAAGCGCGTTCTCGTCGTCGACGACGAGGAGAACATCCGCCACCTGCTCTTGGTCGTCCTGAAGAAGGCCGGCTACGAGCCCACCGCCGTCGCCGGCGGCGAACAAGCGCTCGAGTTGTTGTCCGAGCAGCGCTTCCCCGTCGTGATCAGCGACATTCGCATGCCCGGCATGGACGGCCGCGAGCTGCTCGCCGAGATCACCGCCCGGGAGTTCGACACCTACGTCGTGATGATGTCCGCGTACGGCGGCGACGAGGTCGCCATCGAGTGCATGAAGGCCGGCGCCTACGACTACTTCAACAAGCCGTTCACGGCCGACGAGGTGGTGCTCCTGCTCCGCAAGATCCAGGAGCGGGAGGTCCTGTTCCAGGAGAACCAGCGGCTCCGCGAGGAGCTCGACGAGCGGTTCCAGTTCGACAACATCATCGGCCGCAGCGATCCGATGAAGCAGGTCTTCGGCACCGTCACGAAGATCGCTCCCTACAAGACGACCGTGCTCCTGACGGGCGAGTCCGGCACCGGCAAGGAGCTGCTTGCCCGGGCCGTGCACCGAAACTCGGACCGCGCCGCCGCCAGCTTCGTCCCCATCAACTGCGCCGCGATCCCGGAGAACCTGCTCGAGTCCGAGCTCTTCGGACACGCCCGCGGCGCCTTCACCGGCGCCGTGAAGGCCAAGCGCGGCCTGTTCCAGGAAGCCTCGGGGGGGACGCTGTTCCTCGACGAGATGGGGGAGATGCCGATCTCCCTGCAGGTCAAGCTCCTCCGCGTGCTCGAGAACGACGAGATCCGTCGGGTGGGCGAGAACAAGGTCGAGTCCATCGACGTGCGCCTCATCGCCGCCACCTCCCGCGATCTGGAGAAACGGGTCGCCGAGGGGACCTTCCGCGAAGACCTCTTCTACCGGCTCAACGTGGTGCACATCCGCCTCCCCCCGCTGCGCGAGCGGCCCGAGGACGTGCCCCTGCTGATCGAGCACTTCCTGGCGCGCTTCAACCGCAAGTTCACCAAGTCCGTCACCGGGGTCGAGGCGCCGGCCCTCAAAGCGCTGCTGGCCTACCCATGGCCCGGCAACGTGCGCGAGCTCGAGAACGCCCTGGAGCGGGCGATGCTCCTGGGCGAGGGCGATCAGCTCGCGCTCGACAGCTTCCCCCCGCAGCTTCGTGACGCTGCCGCGGGAGGACGCCGCCGCCGCGCCGACGACCACGACCTGTCGATCAAGCGTCGCGTCGCGAGCCTCGAAGCGGATCTCATCGCCCGCGCGCTGGAGCACACCGGAGGCAACCGCACCCACGCCTGCAAGCTCCTGGAGATCTCCCACCGGGCGCTGCTCTACAAGATGCGGGACTACGGGATCGATGTGCCCGCCCGCTCCGGGGGGGGCAGCTGAGCCGCCCGCTCCTGCTGACCCTCGGCCTGCTGGTGCTGGCCGGCTGCGGACGCTCCGCCGGGCATTGGACCGACGTCGGCGCCCGCCACATGCGCGACGGCGACCTGGTCGCCGCGGAGCTCGCCTACAACCGCGCGCTGGAACGCGATCCGCGCCACGTCGCCGCGATCTACGGCAAGGGCTGGGCGCTTCGGGCGTCGGGCCACTCCGACCTGAACGGCCCCGCCCGGCAGCTCTTCCAGCGCGCCATCGACTACGGCCCCGACTACTTCGGCGGCTACCGCGGCATGGGCGTGCTGCTGATGGACGAGGGCAAGGTACTGGCGGCCGAGGGGTACCTCCGCGACGCCTTCGAACGGGCGCCCGAGGAGCCCAGCGTGCTCGAGTCACTGGGCCAGCTCTACCTCCGGGCCGGGCGGCTGGATGAAGCCGAGGCAGTGCTCCGCCACGCCGTGGAGGTTGCGCCCGCTCGGGGGGAGCTCCGGCGAGGCCTGTCGGAAGCGGCCCGCAAGCGGGGCCGGTTCGCCGACGCCGTCGCCGAGATCGAACGAGGTCGCGCCTCCGCCGTCTCCGGTCGAGTCGCCCTCTTCCTCCTGGATGAGGGGGAGGCGCTGGCCCACCTGGAGTGGGCGCAATCCCAGATGCGGGATGAGCCGATCGATCTCGTCGGTGCTGGACAATCCCTCACGCGCGCGTCTACGTTGCTCGATGAGCTTGCTCGTCGTGGCTTCGAGCCTGAGGCAGCCCGCCTTCGGACCGAACTGCTCGAGCCGCTCGAGGAACAACGGAGGGAGTTGAGCGACCAACCCTGAAATGTTTGCGCACCTTGACCGAAATCGCATGATCCAGAGGGGGTTCGAGTGATCGGAAATCACCGAATTTCAGCTGCTTGCGCCCGTTCGGGTGGGGGCACGATTTTTGCACCTCGGGGCTACACCATGATCGAGCTCCTGGTGGTGCTCGTCTTGGTGGGTGTCCTCGCGACCATCGCGGGGGCCGACTTGAACCAGCTCCGCGGGAGGTACCGGATGAACGCAGCGGCCCGACAGTTCGCCGACACGGTGGAGCTGACGCGAGTCCGCGCGATCACGACCAATCGCGAGTTCGCGATGGTCCTGATGGAGTTCGATCCGACCCCGATGGACATGGACATCCACAGCAACCACGGCAAGTACGAGATCCGGTCCGGTGAGTCGCTCCGCAACAGCACCAACTGGGACCCGGAGCCCAACGGCACGGTCGACCTGTACAACGGTCCCAGCAAGTGGACGGGCGTCAGCATCGACGAGTGGGAGCCGATCAACGGCCCGGCCAACTACAACTTCCCCAACGCCCTCGTGTTCAGCCCGCGGGGCTACCTCATCAACGACCCCTCGGACTTCTCCGACGGCGTCGTGCGGGTGGTCTTTCGCAGCAAGGCATCTCGAGTTCCCGAGGCACGCGTCGTGCGCATCGACCTGGGCGGTGGAACGCAGATTGCGCAGGTGGAGTAGATGATGCTTCGACGACGACGCAGCAACTCGGGCGGCTTCACGCTCATCGAGCTGTTGATCGCCATGGCGGTGATGATGATCGGCTTGCTGGCCCTGTGGAGCCTCCACGGCGCCGCGATCCAGAGCAACGCCAACGCCTACCGCCTCGGCATCTCGACCGTGCTGGCGCAGGACTCGCTGGAGCAGATCTACGGCGAGACCTGGATGATCTCCTACTCGAACCCGGACCTGAGCACGGCGACTTGCGGCGGCATCTTCCCCGCGCCGACCGCCGACGGCCTCGAGGACCTGCCCTGCTTCATCGATGGCGCCGCGGTAAGGGTTAACGGGCTGGGCAACGTCAACGCGACCCTCGGTCCGGTGATGTACCTGCGGACCTACCACGTCGAGACGATGACGGGCGGCGTCGACCGGCTCCTCATCCGCGTCCGCGTGACCTACGAGGACCCCCACACCGGCAAGCGCCACGGCGTCACCATGGGGACCACCCGCATGGCCGACGGCTACGACCCCCTGGATCTCGGATGATGCGGCAGCGCGGCTTTACGATGATCGAGCTCCTGATCACGGTGGCGCTGTCCACCTTGGTCGGCATCCTCATCTACACCGTGTTCATCGAGCAGACCCGGGCCTACCGGCTGCAGACGGACATGGGGAACATGCAGCAGAACCTGCGCGTCGCCATGGAGATGGTGACCCGCGACGTCGCCACCGCCGGGTGGGGCGTCGGCTACAACGGCAGCACCTGGGGCATCGGCGGTCAGGACGGCGACGAGAACTCCGGCATGTACGCCATCTGGGTGCGTGACAACTTCCCCGTGGGCAGCGGTCACGACGCCATCGAGCTGACGATGATGGACCCGGACCGGACCACCTGGGGCTACACCGCAACGGACGTCTCCGAGCAGTGTTCGACCACGGTCATCACGTTCGACGCGGACGACGCGGCGGTCGCGGGCAACTTCTCCTCGGCCGGGCCCAACTCGGAGATCATCTGCTACGCCCCCGTCGGGATGGGCGGGCGCCCCGTCTCCTACATCTGGACCGTCGACGGCACCGGCGACACCAGCTCGGGCACCGTGCCGGTGGCGGCCAACACCACCACCGACTTCTCCAACGAGTGCACCGGCTCGCTGCCCGCTCACATGGCCTGCGGGCCGGTGATGCACCAGGCGTACTACATCGACGACAACGGCTCGGACGGGTTCGGCATCGGCAGCTCCGAAGTGCCCGTGCTCTACCTCGTCCCCGACGTGACCGTGGCCGACATCGCCGGCGGGTACCCCCACGCCAACGACATCCCCGTCGCCCTCGGCATCGAGGATCTGCAGTTCCAGGTCTGCCAGGCGGGCCTGGGCCGCGACTGCGAGGACGACGCCAACTGGGAGTCCGGCTTCAACATGGACGCCAACAGCTCCGGCACGTCGGATTGGTGGAACCTGCAGGCCGTGCGGGTCCTGATGACCGCGCGCACGCTTCGCCCCGACCTGGAGCGGACGGCCGTGAGCACTCCGATCGACATCGAGCCGCTCGACGTCTACGTCCCCACCGCCACCCTCGATTCGTACCACCGCCGGGTGGCCCGCACCGAAGTCACGTCCCGCAATGCGATGGGAACGTGGCAGATGATGAACACCCCGTTCTAAGGATGACCCGATGATCCGAGCCATCCCCGCCACTCGTTCGACCTCGTCGCAGCACGGCTACGCGCTCGTGTTGGTGATGGTCGCGTTGGTCACGTTGACGATCCTGGGTGTCTCCCAGATCACGGCGACCCAGCTCGACATGGCGATCACCCAGAACTTCCGCCACCACAAGCAGTTGCAGTACGGCGCTCTGACGGGAGCGGACCACGGTCGCGATCTCATCGAGACGAACACCTACAACGTCGAGGACGTCTGGACCGGCGCCATGGCGGAGACCACGCACTGCACGGCCGGTTGGATCAGCTCAACGTCGTCCAACGCGGTCGACACCCCCGTCGCCCTCATGGCCAACACGTTCATGATGGCGAATTACGAAACCGACTTCTGCGCAGGCATCTGCGTGACGAACCCGCCGTCGGGCTGGAGCCTGGACCAGGGCAGCCCGTACAGCGCGTTCACGGTCGATTTCCTGGCCACCGGCAGCATGATCAACTCAACCGCCGACGCCCAGGCGGGGTCGATGTTGTTCACGGTCGCCGAAATGTCCTGTGACGGTTTGTAGCGTGAAGGTAGGAACCATGACGTCAGCCAGCACCCTGCGTGGTCTTCTCGTCGGCGCGAGCCTCGTGCTCGCGGCCACGTTTGCCCGCCCCGTTCAGGCCCAGGAAGCGCTGCCCGCGGTGCTCCCCGAGGTCCTGTTCCTCATCGAGGACAGCGCCCGCATCGGGCAGAACTGGGACGGCACGGACAGCGTCGGTAGCCCCCACGTGACGAACCCGGATGCCCGGTTCACGTACATCGTCAGCGCGATCAAGCAGGTGATCAACAACGCGCCCGTGGGCATGACCTTCGGCGTCGCGTTGACCGCAGACGGCAACAACGACAGCACGCAGGCCAACGAGTCGGATCTCGGCTTCGAGCCCCTCGCCTACCCCGGCACGCCGTCGGCGACGATCGGCACGCTGCTGGACGGCTACACCACCAGCAACACGGGCGCGCGCACGTTCGCGGAGTCGTACGCCGAGGTGCTCGACGGCTGGGCCGAAGAGTCCTACGTGTCCCCCCGGTCCTGGGCCGGCGGCCCCTTCCAGTACTACTGCAACTCGCTCGTGGTCATCGTCATCGGCAGCAACATCGGTGAAGAGGACGACAACCCGGACACGACCTACACCACGTCCGATCCGCTGACCCTCGGGTTCCAGTGCAACGACAGCGGCGGGGCCCAGGCCTGCTGGGGCGACAACGTCGCCCACCACGCCTACAACGGCTTTGCTGCTCCGCTCGCGGGCAGCGGCTCGGTGAGCACCTACACGCTGCTCATCGACTCGGACTCCGCCTCGATCTCCACCGAGGCGGCGCCCTACTACCAGACCATGGCCAACCAGGGTCAGGGGCTCTACTACAGCGCGCCCAAGCCCGGCGGCATCCAGACCGCCATATGGGGCATGTTGACCGACAGCTTCTCGGGCTCGTACTCCAATGCGTCGATCGCGGCGATGCCCGACGGCAGCATGCTGTTCGCGTCCTGGTTCGAGGTCGACTCCGGTCACCCGCTCTACAAGGGCCACCTGATGGCGTGGAACGTCCAGACGGACCCCGAGGCCACGGACTTCGGCCAGATCATCGAGACGTCGGAGACGTACGGTGAGGCCTGGGACGCCGGTCAGCTGCTCGCCTCGCGCGAGGCGGAGTCCGGTGAAGACAACCAGGGCAACTTCGACCCCCTCGAGCAACGAAACGGATACATCGCCTACGAAGCGATGGAGATGTATTCGGCGATGCAGCCGTTCGACTACTCGGGCCTGCTCACCGGCGATCTGCTGGAGCTGCTGGTGGACGAGGTCGCGGTCACCGCGAACCCGAGCTGCCTGCCCCTGGACACCGACTACGACTTCGACTGCGACGTCGACATCGACGACGGCAAGATCCTGGTCGACTTCATTCGTGGTGTGAACGAGTCCACG
>PVBE010033650.1_pt1 | contig 10773 bp, 9 predicted proteins | sample 1631181 | NCBI WGS metagenome assembly PVBE01 (sample SAMN08397723, study PRJNA350692) | Marine metagenome, whole genome shotgun sequencing project. | isolation source: water | place: Pacific Ocean | collected 2012-04 | reverse complement strand
GAACCCGGCCCGGCCCACCGGGGCCCGGGACCGGTCGAAGACCACCACCTCGACGGCCGTCTCGCCGGCGAGGGTCGCGAGCGCCACCTCCCGCGCCCGGCGGGCGACGAGATCGGCGAGCGCGAGCCCAGCACCCTCGGCGAGCGCCAGAACCTGAGCCGCGCTGCGCGCCCGACGGACGTCGTCCACGAGCGCCCTCTCCGCGCCGAGTGCCGCGATCAGGTCCGCGAGCGCCGCCACCTCGACGCGCGAGCGCCCGGAATGAAGGTCGAGGTGCCCCGCCGCGAGCTTGGAAAGCTTGGCGAAGCCGCCGGCGATGGTGAGCCGGGGGACGGGATGGCGGCGCAGGTACTTGAGGGTTCCCCCAACGAAATCGCCCATGTCGATGAGCGCCACCTCCTCGAGCCCGTAGAGAGCCTTGACGGCTGCCTCCGAGGTGCGCCCGGTCGAGGCCGCGAGATGGGTGAGCCCCGCCGCGCGGGCGACGTCGATGCCCCTGTGGATCGAGTGGATCCAGGAGGCGCAGGAATAGGGCACCACCACGCCCGTGGTGCCGAGCACGGAGAGCCCGCCCTCGATGCCGAGGCGGGCGTTGGTGGTACGCGCGGCCAGCGCCTCGCCGCCCGGGATCGAGACCGTAATCTCGACATCACCGTCAGCCCCCCGGCTCTCCGCATAGGCGGCGATCGCTTCGCGCATCATGCGCCGGGGGCCGGGATTGATGGCCGGCTCGCCCACGGCCAGGGCCAGGCCCGGGCGGGTCACGGTGCCGACGCCGGCACCGGCGCGGAAGCTGACCCCCATGCCGGGCGCCCCTGGCGTCACGCTTGCCACCACGAGCGCCCCGTGGGTCACGTCGGGATCGTCGCCCGCATCCTTGCGCACCGCGGCGTGAGCGTACCCCTCCCCCACCTCCGCCTCGGCCAGGCCGAAGCTCGGCTCGCCGCCTCCCGGTAGCTTGACCGTGACGGAATCGGGGAAACGCCCAGTGAGGAGGGCCTCGTAGGCGGCGCGGGCCGCCGCCGTCGCGCAAGCGCCCGTCGTCCAACCCCGGCGCAACGGCCCATCCGGTTTGCGTGCCATGGCCGATCCTATACCAAGCCGCGATGATAGGAACCCATTGAGACGCTTGTCCAAGTCTTTCGGCTAGGAGTGGTTCGCGTAGCGATGCGGCGCATCGCCCGCGCACCCGCTCCTAACCGGGGAACCGGAGAGGCGATCTCAATGGGTTCCTATCATCGCCGCTTGGTATCGTCCCCACGCCCGCCACGATGACCAGTCGCGCGCGCCGCGTGCCGTTTGGCGCTGGGCCGGGGTGACGGGCGCGTATATGATCCGCCGCGTGAAAATGCCGCCGATCGAATGTCCCGAGTTCCGACCCGGCTGGGTCTGGCTGGTGGGCGCGGGGCCAGGCGACCCTGGGCTCCTTACGCTCCTCGCCACCCACGCCTTGGGGCAAGCCGACACGATCGTCCACGACGCGCTCGTCGAGGCGCGCGTCCTCGCCCTGGCCCGGCCCGGGGCGGAGCTCGTCTTCGCCGGCAAGCGCGGCGGGCGGCCCTCGCCGCGCCAGCCCGACATTTCCGCGCGCCTGGTGCGCCTCGCACGCGAGGGCAAGCGCGTGCTGCGCCTCAAGGGTGGCGATCCCTTCGTCTTCGGGCGCGGTGGCGAGGAGGCGCTGGCGCTGGTGCGGGCGGGCGTGCCGTTCCGCGTGGTACCGGGCATCTCGGCCGGTGTCGGCGGGCTCGCCCACGCCGGAATCCCCCTCACCCACCGCGAAACCAACTCCGCCGTCACCCTCGTGACCGGCCATCTGGCCGAGAGCGGAGGGCTGGGCGTGCTCGACTGGCCGGCGCTCGCGCGCGGCGCCCCGGTCCTCGTATTCTACATGCCGCTCAAGCGCCTCGGCGACATCTCGCGCCACCTGATCGACGCCGGGCGCGGTGTGGACGAACCGGCGGCCCTCGTCAGCCAGGCGGCCCTCCCTGGCCAGCGCGTCGTCGAGACTACTCTCGCGCGCGCGCCAGCCGACGCCACGGACGCCCGAATCGACCCTCCGGCCCTGTTCGTGGTGGGCGAGGTGGTGCGCCTGCGCGCGGGCCTCGACTGGCTGGGCGCTCTCGAAGGCCGGGAGCTCGTGGCCGATCCCTTGGCTACACCGCGAGGCGGGATCGGGGAATGAAACGGAAACGTGGCGCTTGGCGCGTAACTGGCCTATATAACCCTCGAATCATGGATGCGAGGATACACGGCATGGTGAATCTCAAGGCGGCTGGCCTGATCGCGGCGGTAGGTCTCGCCCTCGCGGGTTGCACGGGCTCCAGCGGCATGTGGAGCAAGGAGGGCACGAGCCAGTACCAATCCACGCTCGACCAGCGGGGCTGTCTGCGCGAATCGAACCGCTACGGCTTCCTGGCCGGCAGCAGCGGTCCCGCCAATGTTCTCGGCGCCGGCGGCAATCAGGTGGCATCGAGCGGTCGCAACGACCTCTACCGCTTGTGCATGAGCTCCCGCGGCTATGCCAAGGTCGTCGAGCCGGACGAGGAAGAGGAAGAAGAGGAATAGGCGGCCCGGCGCGAAACCGATGAGCTTCGCGCCGCGGCGAAAGACCATGATCGCGTTCGCGGCGCTCGCCATCGCCGCCTGGCTCGGGGTCGGCATCTATCACATCGCGACGGCGCCCGAATCGGTACAGGATTCGATCTGGGGCATCCCGAAACAGATCGGCACCCCCGACATCGGCGGCCCCTTCAGGCTCGTCGACCAGACTGGCGCGCTGCGCTCGGACTCGGTGTACCGCGGGCAGTACATGCTGATCTATTTCGGCTACACCAACTGCCCCGACGTCTGCGCCATCGCGCTCATCGACATGAGCGAGGCGCTCGAGCTGCTCGGGGAGGCGGGCAACCTGATCCGGCCGATCTTCATCACCATCGACCCCGCGCGCGACACGGTCGAGGTGATGAAAGAGTACGCGGCCAACTTTCACCCCCGGCTGGTGGCGCTCACGGGTGAGGAGGCCGCGATCGACGAGGTCGCCAAGGCCTGCGGCGTCTTTAGCGAGCGCACGGCGACGGACCAGGAGAAAGTGGAATCCTATCTGGTCCAACACACGTCGCGAATCTACCTGATGGGCGTGGACGGCCGACTCCTCACCCAATTCCCCTACGACACCCCGCCCGAGGAGATGGCCGAGAGCATTCGGCCATTCCTCTGACGCCGCGCGGGGGAGCACTTTCATCGTGACGCCCGGCGTGCTGATCGCGGCCCCCGCCTCGGGCAGCGGCAAGACCGTCGTCACCCTGGCGCTCTTGCGGGCGCTGGCGCGGGGGGGGGTGGCTGTCGCCTCCGCGAAGGTGGGGCCCGACTACATCGATCCCGCCTTCCACACGGCGGCCAGCGGAAGGCCCTGTACCAACCTCGACGGCTGGGCCATGCGGCCGGCCACGCTCGATCGCCTGATCCACGGGCTCGCCAAGGGGTCCGAGCTGATCGTGGGCGAAGGGGTGATGGGCCTCTTCGACGGGGCGGGCCTGCCCCCGGGCGCCCGACCCGCCGGCGATGGCTCGACGGCGGATCTCGCGGCCCGCACGGGTTGGCCCGTGGTGCTGGTGGTGGACGTGCGCGGGCAGGCCGCCTCGGCCGCCGCGACCCTGGCCGGCTTCGCCCGCCACCGCGCGGACGTGGACGTCGCGGGCGTCCTGTTCAACAGGGTAGGTGGCGAGAGCCATGCCCGCACCCTTCGCGAGGCGGCGCGGGCGGCGGTGCCCGAGGCCGCCGTGCTTGGCTGCGTGCCACGCGATGAGGCCTTCGCGCTGCCCGAGCGCCATCTCGGGCTGGTCCAGGCGGCCGAGCGGGACGGCCTCGACCGGTTCCTCGATCGCGCCGCCGATCACCTGGCGCGCCATATTGACCTCGGCGTGCTCCGAGACTTGGCCCGGCCCGGCCGTGCGGGCGCGGGCGCGGCCGGGCCGCCTATACCGCCACTCGGCCAGCGCATCGCCATTGCCCGCGACGTGGCCTTCGCCTTCGTCTACGAGGCGACCCTCGACGGCTGGCGCGAGGCGGGGGCGGAGCTCTCCTTCTTCTCGCCACTGAATGGTGAAGGGCCGCCAGCCGACGCCGACGCCGTCTGTCTGCCGGGCGGCTATCCCGAGCTGCACGCCGGCCCCCTCGCCGCCAACCGGCCGTTCCGCGACGGCCTGCGGGCGGCGGCGGCGCGCGGCGCCTTCCTCTATGGCGAGTGCGGCGGCTACATGGCGCTCGGCGAGGTGCTCGTCGACGGAGAGGGCGCCGCTCACGAGATGGCCGGCCTGCTGCCGCTCGAAACCTCCTTCGCCGCACCCCGACTGCACCTCGGCTACCGCGCCCTCCGCCTCACGCAAGACTGCCCACTGGGGCCGCGTGGCGGGGCCTTCCGCGGCCACGAGTTCCACTACGCCGCGACGGTGCGCGCCGGGGAGGCCGCGCCCTTGTTCGAGGCGGAAGATGCCCGGGGCACGGCGCTCGGCGCTGTCGGGCTCGCTCGCGGATCCGTCGCCGGCTCCTTCATCCATCTGGTCGACCGGGCGGATGCTTGACCCATCGCCGGACGCGGTCCAAGAATAGATATCCGCAAGAGGCGAGGACATTGCCATGATCGACGGCACCCAACCGCACCGCGGCGTCTTCGCCGCCGCGCTCACGCCCCTCAACGACGATCTGAGCGTCAACGAGACGAGCCTCGTCGCGCACTACCGCTGGCTGCTGGCCAACGGCTGCGACGGTGTCGCCGTGCTCGGCACCACGGGAGAGGCGAACTCCTTCACGGTCGAGGAGCGCCTGGGGGTCATCGACGCGGTCGGGAATTCGGGACTGCCGGGCGAAAAGCTCATGCTCGGCACGGGCTGCTGCGCCGTGCCGGATACGGTGCGCCTCACCCGGCGGGCGCTCGAAGCCGGAATCCACAGCGCCCTGGTGCTGCCGCCGTTCTACTACAAGAATGTGGACGACAACGGCCTCTACGCCGCCTTCGCCAGCGTCATCGATCAGGTCGCGGACGCGCGCCTCAAGGTTTACATCTACCACTTCCCGCAGATGACGGGCCTCCAGATCAGCCACGACCTCATCGCCCGCCTCCTCGCCGCCTATCCGGAGACGGTGGTCGGCCTCAAGGACAGCTCCGGCGACTGGTCGAACATGGCGACGATGCTCGAGCGCTTCCCCGGCTTCGGCGTCTTCGCGGGCTCGGAGAAGTTCCTGCTCGCCGACCTCGAAGCGGGCGGGCCCGGCTGCATCAGCGCCAGCACCAATCTTACGGCGCCCGTGGCGGCCGAGGTCTACGCCGGCTGGCAGGGGCCGGGCGGACCGGCGCTGCAAGAGCGGCTCACGGGTCTGCGCAATATCCTCGAGGGCTATCCCATGATCCCCGCGCTCAAGGCGCTGATGGCGGCCTATAGCGGCGATCCGGCCTGGCTCAACGTCCGCCCGCCCTTCCTCACCCTCGACGAGGGACGGGCGCGGGAGTTGGTCGCCAAGCTCGACGCCGCCTCCTTCCGGCCCGCCCTGGCGGCCTGAGCGACCTCCCACGGGCGGCATGCGGGACGAGACTCAGCGCTTTCATACCCTCCATCACGGCGACCGGGAAATCGCGCTCCGCGTGCGCCGCAGCGCGCGGGCGCGGCGCATCTCGGTCCGCGTGCGCCCGAGCGGCGAGGGGGCCGAGCTGGTCCTGCCCCAGCGCGCGACCCTGGCCCAGGGCCTCGACTTCGCGCGGGCGAAGGCGGGTTGGATCGGCGACCGGCTGGATGAGTTGGCGCCGCGCATGCCCTTCGCCGACGGCGCTCTCCTCCCCTATCTCGGGATCGATCACCGCGTTCGGCACCGGCCCGGCCAGCTCCGGCTCGTGGACCGGGCGGATGGCGAGATCAGGGTGGGTGGGTCGGCCGAGAAGCTGGCCGCGCGCCTCACGGACTGGCTGCGGGCCGAGGCGCGGGCGGCGCTCGGCCACGCCTCGGCTGGAAAGGCGGCCGCCATCGGCCGCGCGCCGCCACCCGTCACAGTGCGCGATACGGCCACGCGCTGGGGAAGTTGCTCGGCCGCAGGACGGCTCTCCTTCTCGTGGCGCCTGATACTCGCGCCCGAGCGGGTGCTCGACTATGTGGCCGCCCACGAGGTGGCCCACCTCGAGGAGCCCAATCACAGCACCCGCTTTTGGGCGCTCGTGGACCGGCTCACGGCGGCGAGCGAGGAGCCGCGCGCCTGGCTGCGGACCCACGGGGCAGGCCTGCATCGCTATGGCTGAGAGTTGGCACGTGAGTTCGGGCGCAACCTTCGGATAGAGGCCCTGGCCGGCCGCGGGCTATCAAGGGCAATATCCAAGGGCTGATTGGGAGTGAGAGCCGTGAAAGAGGATCAACGCTGGCAGGCCGTACTGGACCGGGACGCGCGTTTCGACGGTGCCTTCGTCTACGCCGTGCGCTCGACCGGGATCTATTGCCGACCGACCTGCCCGAGTCGCCGGCCGGGGCGCCGGCAGGTCGCCTTCTATGCCGAGCCCGCGGCGGCGGAGGCGGCCGGGTTCCGCGCCTGCCGCCGATGCGCGCCCGGTGGCCAATCGCCGAGCGACCGCCAGGCCGAGGCAGTGCGCCGGGCCTGCGCCGCGATCGACGCCGCAAACGAGGGGCCGCCCACCCTGGCCGCCCTCGGCCGTGCGGTGGGCATGAGCCCGCACCACTTGCAGCGCACCTTCAAGCGCATCATGGGCGTGAGCCCGCGCCAGTACGCCGACGCGCGTCGCCTCGGGCGCCTCAAGTCGAGCCTGCGCAAGGGCGAGGACATCGCCGGCGCGCTCTATGGCGCCGGCTACGGCTCCTCGAGCCGGCTCTACGAACAGGCGCCGGGACAGCTCGGCATGACGCCCGCGACCTACCGAAAAGGCGGGGCAGGGGCGACCATGCGCTACGCGATAGTGGACAGTGCCCTCGGCCGCATGCTGGTCGCGGCCACCGAGCGGGGATTGAGCTTCGTCGGCCTGGGCGAAGCGGACGCGGAGCTCGAGGCAGAGCTGCGCGAGGAGTTCCCGGCGGCAGTCGTCGCGCGCGACGACGGCGCCCTCGGGGACCTGGTGGGCCCGCTCGTCGCCCGCCTCACCGGCCAGGCCGGCATGCTCGACCTGCCCCTCGACGTCCAGGCCACCGCGTTCCAGCGCCGGGTCTGGGAGGCCTTGCGCGCCATCCCCTTGGGCGAGGTCCGCACCTACCGCGAGGTCGCCGAGAGCCTGGGCCAGCCCGGCGCCTCGCGCGCCGTGGGCAACGCCTGCGCCCACAACCCCGTGCCGCTGGTCGTTCCGTGCCACCGGGTGGTGCGCGGCGACGGCGGCCTCGGCGGCTACCGCTGGGGGCCGGGGCGCAAGGAAGCACTGCTCGCGCGCGAGCGCCGCATGGCGGAAGAGGCGGTATCGTGAAACCTCGTTTTGCCGGCTATGCCGAGAGGGTCCGGGCCAACGTCGCCGCCCAGGGCTTCCTCCGCCACAACGGCGTCCGCATCACGGCCATCGAGCCCGGCGTGGTCGAGCTGACCATCGACGTAGGGAACCAGCACACCCAGCGCGAGCGCTTCGTCCATGGTGGCATGATGGCGACACTTGCGGATTCCTCGAGTGGCTTGGCCGCTATGACCCTCCTCGACGAGGGTGACAACGCGCTCACGGTCGAGTTCAAACTCAACTTCCTGCGTCCGGCCGTGGGCGAGCGCATGGTGGCCCGCGGCCGGGTAATCCGGGCGGGCCGGCGCATCTCGGTCATGGAGGCGGATATCTTCGCCGTCACCGGCGACGTGGAGACGCCGGTGGCCAAGGCCTTGGTCACCTATGCGACTGTCCCGGAACAAGAGGACTGAAGCGCCGCGACCGGTGGACTCCGAAATCGATTACCGATTGTACGTGGGCTCGGCATCGAGGGGGTCGGAGGCACCGTTGGAGGGCTGGGCGGGCGCCGCCGTCCCGCCGGTCGCCGGAAGCGGGGCGGGTGCGTCCTCGGCCATGCTTGCCCCGCCGTCCTCCGTCGCCTGGGCGGCGAAGAGGGTGCCGGGCAGGGGCCGCGCGGGCGTGCCGGCGAGTGCCGCCGCCATGAATTCGCGCCACAGGCGGGCCGGCAGGCCGCCGCCGGTCACCTTGTTCATGACCGTGCCATCATCGTTGCCGAGCCAGACGCCGGTGGCGAGCTCGGCCGAAAAACCCACGAACCAGGCGTCGCGGTAGTCCTGGCTGGTGCCGGTCTTGCCCGCCGCCGGCCGGCCGATATCCGCCGCGCGGCCCGTGCCTTCGGCGATCACGGCGCCCAGCATGTCGGTGATCGCGGACACGACGCCGGGGGCGAGGACGACGCCCGGGCCCGAACCGGCGCGGCGATAGAGCACCTCGCCCCTGTCGTCGCGCACCTCGGCAATCGCGTACGACCACACGCCCTCGCCCGCGTTCGCCAGGGTGGCGTAGGCCTGGGTCAGCTCCAGCAGTGTGACCTCGGCCGTGCCGAGGGCGATGCTGGGGCCGTCATGGAGATCGGAGGTGATACCGAGCCGGCGGGCCGCCGAGATCACACGGTTGCGCCCGGCGCGCTCGCTGACCTGGACGGCCACGGTGTTGACCGATCGGGCGAGCGCCTGGCGCAAGCTCATCTCGCCCGCGAAGGTGTTGGAGTAGTTGCCGGGCCGCCAGTCGCCGATGGCGAGGGGGCCGTCCACCATGCGCGAATTGGGCCCGAGGCCGGCTTCGAGCCCGGCCAGGTAGACGAAGAGCTTGAAGGCCGAGCCCGGCTGGCGCAGGGCCTGGGTCACCCGGTTGAACTGGCTGGAGCCATAATCGCGCCCGCCGACCATGGCCCGCACGGCGCCGTCGGGTGCCAAGGCCACGAGCGCCCCCTGGCTGGCGCCGGCCGCGGCCCCGTCGGCCGTCAGGAGAGCGGCGAGCTTCTCCTCCGCGAGGGTTTGGAGCCGGGCGTCGAGGGTCGTGACCACGGTGAGATCGCGCTGGGGGGTGCCGACGAAGCCCGGCACCTGCTCGAGCACCCAGTCGGCGAAGTGGCGCGACCCCCAGCCCGCGAGCCCGGCCGTACCGCGCACCGGGTTGGCCTTGGCCTGGGCCGCCGCCTGGGCGTCGAGATAGCCGGCCGCCACCATGTTGTCGAGGACGAGGGCCGCGCGCGTGGCCGCGAGGTCGCTGTCGCGCGCCGGGTTGTAGCGCGAGGGCGCCTTCAGGAGCCCCGCCAGCATGGCCGCCTCGTAGAGGCTGACCTGTGCCGCCGGCTTGCCGAAGAACTTGGCCGCCGCGGCCTCGACGCCGTAGGCACCGGCGCCGAAATAGACGCGGTTCAGATAGATGGTGAGGATCTCGTCCTTGGTGAAGCGCTGCTCGAGGTGGATGGCGAGGAGCGCCTCCTGGATCTTGCGGTGGAGGGTGCGCTCGGGCCCGAGGAAGAGGTTCTTGGCGAGCTGCTGGGTGATGGTGCTGCCGCCCTGGACGATGCCCCCGGCGCGCACGTTCGCCACCACCGCGCGCAGGATGCCCAGGATGTCGACGCCGAAGTGGTCGTAAAACCGCCTGTCCTCGGTGGCGAGCACGGCGCGGGGCAGATAGCTCGGCAGGCCGGCGAGCTGCACGGGCTCGCCATAGAGCGAGCCGAAGCGCGCGATGCGCGTGCCGTCGACGGCGAGGAGAGTAATGCTGGGGCCGCGCCCGGGCTCGGCCAAGGTGCCCACGTCCGGCAGGTCGTGGGTGAACCAGATGAACCCGGCGCCCAGGATGGCCACCATCCAGGCCAGCCCAGCCAAGAGCCGGCGGGCGAGACGGCGGCGCGGCTTGGCGCGGCCCTTGCGCCGCCTGTTGTCGTTGACGGGTTTGCGCGGCTTGATCTGTCGTTTCCTGCCCGGCATACCCCATATGTTGGGGATTTCCGAGACCTATTACAATTATGTTGTGGCGGCTTGGGCGATTGGGTTCGACGTCCTCGCGAATGCCGCGCCTAGAGCGTGTCCATTCTAGATGGAAACGCTCTCGCTTTACTTTGCTCGCGGCAGCGGACCTTACGGTCCGCGCCTGCGCGGGCGCGCCGGACGGCCGGCGGGCCGCCGTGCGGCCTGGAGCGATCCCAGATGAACTGGACCCGCTCTAGGGCAGGCCGGCGAGCCAGGATTTTATATAGGGCAGAACGCGGGCGATGTTATGGGGGTTGACGGCGCGGTGGTCTCCCGGGTTGTACATGTGGAGCTCGGCCCGCTGCATGCGGCGCGTGGCCTCGAAAACGCCCTCGGCGGGCAGCAGCCTGTCGTTGGCGCCATGGAACATGAGGGTGGGGGCGGCGATCTCGCCCAAGCGATCGAGGACGCACCAGTCGGCGATGCCCTCGCCTTCGCCGAGGACAATCGGCGGCAGCCGCGTGGGCAGCTCGAGGATCACCGCCTCGACCTGCTCGCGCCACGCGTCGTGGAACTCGGACGTGCTGTCGTCGAGGGCCGCTTCGATGAAGAGCCGTGCCGCCGCCGCGGGATCGTCGGCCTGCAAGGCGGCCCCCTTCTCGATCCCCTCGAGCCCCGCAAGCCATCCAGGGTCCTGCGTTTCCCGCATGTGGGGCCAGCCGCAATAGGTGCCGATCATCACGAGGCAGCGAACCCGTTCGGGCGCATCGAGCGCGAGCTGAAGGGCGATCATGGTGCCCATGGAGGCGCCGAAGATGCGCGCCTTGTCCCAGCCCAGCGCATCCATGACGGCCTGTGCGTCGGCCGCGAACTCAGGAATCG
>PVBE012584479.1_pt1 | contig 10774 bp, 9 predicted proteins | sample 1631181 | NCBI WGS metagenome assembly PVBE01 (sample SAMN08397723, study PRJNA350692) | Marine metagenome, whole genome shotgun sequencing project. | isolation source: water | place: Pacific Ocean | collected 2012-04 | reverse complement strand
GGCCTCCAAACACGAGCTCATTATATGGGAAAAGCGGCCCCGATCATTTCCAGCGGCATGTTCGACCATCTGGACCATTCTCTGGGGCAAATTGAATCTAAATTCGACCTCTACCAGATGAGACGTGTCCCAGGGCCTGGAAATTCAATAAAACACATGTTTTTCCGTAAAATTCCTAGTTAGGGTCGCACTGGGCTAATCTTTTATATGGAAATTCGAGATTTGGAGGTACCTTGCCGTCCTGGTCTGAGAGCTCGAACGGGCGGCCTTCCTTCAACCGCGTCGGCGCATCGACGATGAGCATGTGGTGAAGCTCGACGAGTTCTTCCATCAGGGCGAGGACGTCATCGTTCTCTGCTTCCGCGAGGATTTGAGCGAGCCGCCCTCGGATGCCGTATCCGGCGCCGGTACGTTTGAGCACGCGCACGCGCACGCCAACCTCCAACCAGTCGATAAGCGCGTCGTGGTGGTCCGGCCCAGCGTCGAGCAGCGACGCGAGGTCGGATAGGGGCCGCGGTCCGTCCGCCAACAACCGCAGCACGCCGCTCGAGCCGGCTGCCTTTAGGAAACACGCGCGATAGAAGGGCAACGTGAGTTGCGCGACGGAGGCGAGAGCCCGCAGGCGTCCGCTGGTGGCGAGGGAGAGAAGAGTTCGGCTTTTCATCGTCGTGGCTCCGGCTGCGCTCGTAGCCAGTCGACGCCCCGGGTGGAAGCGGCAAATGGACGGCCGGACGCGAGCTGGCGAGCGCCAGAGCTTGCTGGGCAAGGCTCCGAGCGTCACAACTAGGGTGTGGTCAAGTACATAGGGGTGCTGGCGCTGTTGACCGTAGCGGCCTGTACGAGCAACAAGGAGCTCGTGCCGATGGACCCGCCGACGACGGGCGCAGAGAATGCCGTCTTGCTCTACATCACGTTCAGTGGCGAGTCGGGCAAGCCGGGCGTCACGGAGCCCATCAACAACGTCTACGGTATCCGTGCCGACGGTTCCTACGCGAATACGAAGGACTTGCTCAATACGACGGACGTTACCCTCAACGAATTGCGCGGCATGGCGTTCAGCACCGACGGCAAGCAGCTCTTTCTCGCAAACGCGCACAAGTCGTTGAACCAGATACTCGTTTTTGGACCGATGGGCACCTCGCCGGCTAGCACCCCCTACGTTTCCGAATTCGCGTCACCCGCGACGGCGAATGCAACCGGCCTGATGCATCCCTACCAACCCGTCCTGGACGGGAGCGGAAACGTCTACGTGTCGTCGCAAGATACCTTTGTCGTGACAGGCTTCTCGTCGTCGGGTGGAAGCGAGCCCGCGGGCACGGTGCGCGCCACGCCAGCCTTTTGGAGCGGCGAGAAGTACCAGAACAATAACCTCTACCAAGGCACCTGGGCGCCTGCGGACGAAACGAGCCAAGCGGCGCATCCCCCCAAGAAAATCAAATCATCCAACGGGGGGCTCAAGGCGCCGCGCGGCATCGTCGTCTCGTCGGCTCTGAATCGCCTCTACGTCGCGGACAACACCGACAACTCCGTGAAGAGCTACGACCTGACGACGGGCGAGTACTACGGCAAAGTCGCCGAGTTCAGCACGGGACGCCCGGTGGGACTCGCGCTGGATGCGACGCAAGGCCGCCTCTATGTGACGGTGGAGACGTCGATGGATGTGCACGTGATCGACGTACTGACGTCATCGTCGGGGATCTGTGATTCGTCTTGCTCCCAAAACAAGATCATCACCACCCAAGAGCCGAACGCGGTCCTCAACGAGCCTTCCGGTATCGTCATCTTTCCCACCGTCTCGGCGAATACCGATACCGTTGAACTCTACGTCAACAGCCGTTTGGGGCTCGTCATCAACCGCTACGTCTACGACTTCAACGCCGGAGCACTTACGGCTTCATCGACGTTCGCTACGGGGTTCACGGATACGCCCGAGCAGCTCATCGCGGCGCCGCTTTAGCCACAGTCACAGCCCGCACGTCTCAATCCCAATCGAGCTGAAAATCGTTTCCACCGAAGCGCACCACGGTCTCGTAGACAGTCGGTGAGAAGTCGTAGACGCCGGCTTCCCAGCCCGCTGCGACCGTATCGACCCAGCGAAACGACTCATTCATGTTCACAAGAATGTTGAGCCGAGTGCCTGCGGATGGGACATCGTCGAACGTGAGGTCGATGGGAAAGTAGACGGCCCATTCGCCGTCCTCGAGCAGTGCGTAGGCGCCCGCCGTGAAGGAGACGTCGGCGATCTCGACGTTCTCCATCGTCCCGCTTTCGTCGCCACCGGCGATGCGAAAGCGCCAGTCGTAGTGCCCGCTATTGTGCAGCTTGCCGTCGATGAGAGTGCCGTCGCTCATCACCATAAGACTTTCAAGACGGCCCGGGGTGGAAACGCCGCTGTCGTGGTGAGTCGCGTCGATGTCGTAGAGCGAATACGCCTGAACGAGTCGGGCGAGCTTGTAGTGACCTGAGGCGAACGTGTCGACGGCGACCACGGCGACTTCTGTGTCGGCACCGTCGTCGTAGCTCACCTTGGCCGAATTGGCGCCGTAGTCGAAGAGCTTCAGCGGCGCGGGGTCGGAGCGGTCCGAGAGGAGCGAGAGGCTTCTAATGGCGCCGCCTGCAGTGTGGGCGGTCATGCTGGAGAGGCCATCCGCGTGCGGGAAGTCAGCGGTGGTCGCCTGGATGTGGATAGCCACGCCATCGGCTGGATCGAGTCCGCTCTCGCCCGCCTCCTGGGGATCCGCTGATTCAGCACCGCCGCACGCCGCAATCGCCCAAAGGGCCCCGATGGCGACACTCCCGGTGAGCATAGAGGGAATTCGCTTCATGCCTGCCCCACGAGTGGCCAGGGTTTGGCCGCTTCGAGTTCGAATGCCAGCTCGAGCAGTCGCCTGTCGTGGCCGGCGGGTGCCGCGAATTGCACTCCGATGGGTAGGCCCAGGCGGCTGCGTCCCAGCGGCAACGAGATGCCGGGGGCGCCCGCTATATTCTGCGTCGATGTGAAAGGCAGAAACCTTCCCAGTCGTTGCACGTTGATCTCGTAGGGCACCTCGGGACTGATGAGACCGTGTTTGGGTGGAGCGTGCGCGGCTACTGGGCAGAGGAGGATGTCGTACTTTTCGAACGTGCGATCGTACTCGGCAGCGAACTTCCTTAGGCGCCGCAGGCTGAATGGTGACCGGAGCAGGTTCTTCTGGAAGTGGCGCGACAATCCGTGAGTGAGGGGCTCGAGTTTCTTCCTGTCGAAGTCGGGGCCGTAGAGCAACTTGCCCAGTCGGTCGAGACCGAAGGCTAGGAATCCCCAGTAGACGAGAAAGTCCTCGCTCACTTGCACGCTGAAGGGTGCGGAGATTTCCTCGACGCGATGGCCAAGCGTTTCGCAGAGCTTGCCGGCGTCGAGGACTGCAGCCGAAGCCTCGGAGTCGCATTGCGTGTGGTCGGGCAGGTCGGTGTAGAGCCCGATACGAAGGCGCGCCTTGCCGGGACCTTCGACCAAGCCGAGGCGCGGCAAGTCGGGATTGCGGAAGTGGTCCTCTGCTGCGGCGTAGAAGACCGCGGTGTCCCGGACGGTTCTACTCACCAAGCCCTGGTTGACGAGGTTGAGGGGCATCCGGTCCGAGCCCTCGAAGGGCACGAGCCGATCCCGCGAGGGTTTGAGTCCGACCAATCCGCAGCATGAGGCCGGTATGCGGATGGAGCCGCCGCCGTCATTGGCGTGCGCCAAGGGCACCACGCCTGCGGCGACGAGCGCGGCCGAACCGCCCGACGAGCCGCCCGTCGAGTAGCCCAAGCGCCAGGGGTTATGGGTGGGTCCGTTGGCAATAGACTCGGTTGTGCCCGTTAGGCCGAACTCAGGCAGCGTGCTCTTGCCGAGACTAATGAGGCCGGTAGCCAAGTACTGTTCGACGAAGGGGCTCGAACTCTTTGCCGGTTTGTCGGACACGGCGCGAGAACCGAACTTGGTCGGCACGCCCTCGACGTTGTCCGTATCCTTGATGAAAGAGGGCACACCAGCGAAGGGGCCGGACTGAGCGCGATGGGCGCCGGCGACGGCTTCGCCGAAGGTCTCCGTCGCGATGGCGTTGAGCTGAGGGTTGACCTTCTGCGCGCGTGCGATGGCGGCTTCGATCGCCTCGGATGCCTTGATCTCTTTGGCCGCGATCAGCCTGCCCAGCTCCACGCCGTCGTGAGTTCCGAGAACGTCGTCGCAGAAGGCGCTTACCGTGTGGTTTTCTGTACTCATAGGGATTCCAGCGAGGGCCGATCAGGCTGACAGCGCGCGCAGCCTAGCATCGTTCTTCCGGCGCGCGGCCGCTGCAGCCGTTGACCCGTCTGGGTCACCGGCCTGGGGCCGCTCCACATTGCCGCGCAGCGAGCTATCGGCAGATCGAGGGGTCGGGCCCCGTCAAGGTCAGCGTGAACTCTCGCTGGTCGTCGCCGATGCGTGCCCCAAGCGGGACCTGGATGTCCCGCTGCGCGTCAATCGCGGTGACAGGAAAACGCCACTTCCAGCCGGTCGTGTAGGAGAAGGCGCCAGGCGGTGTGCCCATGCGGTTCAGCGTCCAGAGGTGCGAACCCGCTTCGCCCGCGCCCATAGGCACGTCCGTGTCCTTGACGGGCCAGTCTGCAATATGCGTCACGATGGGCGCGAAGACTTGTGTTCCGCGGTTGTCGTTCAGGACGAACGTGGCGCCCGCGTCGAGCGTCAGGTCAAAGCCGGACGTGGCCGCATTGTGGTTCGAGGGAACAAGCGGTTCGAGTGACAGTTGGCCGCCAGATAGGTCTTCGCTCAGTTGAGTGAGTTCGAGCTCGTCGCCGGGAATATCGTCGTGTGCCCAGGAGCCGTCAACGTGAGTGACGACCATGCTGTGATAGCACTCAGCTTCGCAGGAGTACGCGGTGAGGCTCGTGGTCGTGACCGACAGGGTGCCACTCGGGCCGACGAATTGGCGCGTGCTTTGGGCGTGTTCGGCGTGGGTCTTGAGTTCGGCCTCGGCGGGGATTTTGGAGATATCGGTTAGCGGTCCGTGTTCGGGCTCTATGTTCTGGTCGTAGAGGCGTTCTCCGATCCGGGCGCCGTCTTCATCCAGCCAGTGCAGAAAGAGCGAAACCGCGTCGTCGAGGAACGCGTCTCCCGGGTCGCTGCCTAGGACGTATCTGACCTGGCCGTCCGGCTCCAGCTCCAGCGCCACCGCCGGGCTTCTTCCCGCGTGATCTGCGGAAACGAAGAGTTCGAGATCGCCGGGGCGGCCGAGGAGTTCTGCGAGTAGGTCAATGTGGCGCTGGGCCGCGTTGAGCAAGACGACGGCGCGTCCATGTCGGTAGTTGCTTTGGACCGCGATCTTCTCGGTGCCAGTCAAACGCCCGATGGCGTCTGCGTTGATGAAAACGGGGACGCTACCGGGGTGGGCGGCCTCCTCCGTGATTGTCGTCGCTGACAGGTGCGGCGCCAGGGCATTCGCGAAGGGGGTGTTGGGGAGGTCTCCGACCAGCACGACTTGGACGTCGCCGGTCGTTGCGTCATCGGAAGACAGCGAGCACCCCGTACTCACGCTGGCCGTCGCGACCACAGCCACGACTAGTGCTCGCAGACACGTCAAACGTCGTGTTTCCACCAGCATGTTCTGATGCTAGGCGGGCCGGCTGTACGGTGCTTTGACTTATGTCAAGGCCCGCAAACGCCGGGCGCGCCAGGTGCGTCAGCGGCGTCGGGGCTAGCTCGATGTTGCTGCGGTCGCGGTGGGCGCTTCCGGCGCAGGCACGACGTGGCTTAGGCCTCGTAAGGCCTGGTCCCCGTCGCGCCAATCCGCGGGGTCCGCGGAGGGGTAACACGGCACGCGGTATTGCTCTTCGGCGACGCGTTGCAGGCTTGTTGCCCCTTGGCTCACGACGGCCAAGTGCCGGAACGAAGTGAGGGCGTGGAAGATGCGGTAGTGGAAGAAGTTCTTCTGCACCATCACGTCCGCCTTGCGCGGGTTGACCCCCAGTTCGCGCCAGTACTTGGGATGTATCGGTAGCGGTGGATCCGCCGCTACCGCCAAGTGAAGCGTTCCGACATCGAGACGCACGCGGCGGCCGAGATCCGAATCGGACTTGGCGGCGACTTTGGCGAGCAGTGGAACCTCGGGCTGGTCGTAGCCGGGCGTGCCACGCAGGATGACCTCGAGTTCCGTTCCGATGGCCGCGTCCCAGACGTGAGCGCAGAGCTCCGGATCGTGGACGGGGACGAGGGCGCGCAGCTTGCGGTCGTCCTTCACGAGGGCGTCGACGAAGCGCGTGTTTCCGCCCGGGGCGCCAGCGCCGACGATGTCGTCCGCGTCTACCAGCGTTACGGGGCCGAGCTTGCGCCAGGCGCTCTTGGAGGCCAGGTCGAGCGCCTCCTCGATGCTGTGCATCGGGGGTAGGGACTCGCGGCGCACTTCCCAGGCCCGGTCGGCGAATTCGTCTGCGAGGCGCTCGGCCAGCGCTTGGTCGCCGTCGGTCGTGATGTGCACGGCCCAGCCGAGATCGTCCGCCGACGTAAACGGATGTACGACGAAGAAGTTCGCGGTCAGAACGCGCGGATCCCGTTCGAGCTGCCGCATGTAGCGATAAATACCGCGCATCGGCGCCAAGAAATCGATCGTGATGCCGCCACCCAGCACCACGGGCAGCTTTCGCCACGCGTGCACGGGCCGACATTGTCCGCGCAGCGCACGAATCAGCCGGTTGCCGGCGCGAAAGCCCGCGGGCGCCAGGTCCCAATGCGGATTCCTGCGGTAGGAGACGAGCACATCGAGCGCGTCCGCGATCCCTGGCGAGAGATTCGCGTGCAGATCGAAGCTTGCGGCGATCATGGCGTCAGCTCCGAGCGCATCACGCACGCGCCGAAGGATCGCGGCCTCCGGCGCCTCATCGAGATCATCAACCTGCATCGAGCCGTGCAGTGCGAGGTACACGCCGTCGAGCGCGCCGCCGCTGGCCTGCGCCTGCTGCAAACGTTCGGCGAGATCGTCAACGAGCCAATCGAAACACTCCCGCGTGAGCGGCCCATTTGGGATCGCAAACGACGAAGCCAGCGGCACCGTCTCGACCTTGCCCGCGACATTCGCCGCCTGGCAGAAGCCGGTCAGCTCGGCGTGGGGAAAGAAACTCTTCAGCTCCGTCCCGCGCAGCGTCGCAACCGCGGCCAGCTCGTCGCCCTCGACGCGATGCATGCGTTCGAAGTCCTCGCGCGTGGTGCGCAAGGGCGAAAACGCGCAGGCCTCGTGAAAGATCCTGCCGTAGGCGATGCGCAGCCTTCCGCCGCCGCGGCCGAGCTGGGGCTTCCTCATGAGAACAACTCACCGACGAAGTGAACGAGTACCCGCTCGCGAGCCTCGGGTGACGCCGCGTTCAGCAGAGTGTGAATCATCGACGACTTCGCCGGCAGCTGCCCATCGACGACGCCGAGTTCGGCCATCAACGGCCCCGCATCAAAAGGCTCGTCATCGGCGCCGAGCGACTCGATCAGCGCGACCATCGGCTCGGTTGGGACCACGGCAGGCGGCAGCTGCTGAACGCACTTGCGCAGATCCTCCGCGAATGAGTCGGCCTGGGCCGCGTTCCCGGGATCAACCGTCAGGTGGATATGCGCCGGCGAGTTACCGAACGCGTACGTCGGCTGTACGTGCCAGCCGCATTCCGTGAGCCTGTCGGCAAGTTCGAAAACGTCGCCGTCCACCGTCGTAAACCCGAAGAGATTCATGTTGGGACGTCCCAGCACGCGTACTTCCGGCAGCGAGTCGACAACACTTACGAGCTTCTCGGTTGCCTCCCACATCGCGTTCACACGCTCGCGGTAACCTTCACGTCCGAGGTGATTCAGCAGCGCGAACGCGGCGCCCATCGCGGCCACCGACTTCGAGCCTAGCGTCGTCGAGTTGATGATCGCGTAGCCGCTCCATTTTGCGAACGCGAAGTACTGGGCGTCGCGTAGGTCGCGGCGGCGCTGCAAGAGGACGGAGATCCCCTTCGGCGCGAAGCCGTACTTATGCAGGTCCATCGACATGCTCGTCACCCCGTCGACACCAAAGTCGAACTCGCCGGTAAAGGCGCCGCTATCGCGCAAGAAGGGCAGTACGGGGCCGCCGACGCAGGCGTCGACGTGCATCAGCGCGCCGCGCTCCTTGGCCAGTGCGGCCAGTTCCGGAATGGGATCGACCACGCCGTGGGCGTAGCTGGGGGCGGAGCCGACCACGAGGATCACATCGTCCGTGAACTTGCGCCGCGCGTCCTCGACGTCAGCACGGAAGGTTTCCTTATCGACGGCGAAGGTCACCGTCTCGACGCCGAAGTAGTGCGCGCCTTTGTGGAACGAGGCGTGGGCCGTCTCCGGCAGGAGCATCTTCGGACGAGTGATTTCTGGGCGCGTTTTCCGCGAGTAGTCGCGGGCCGTCTTTACGGCCAGCATCACGCTCTCCGTGCCGCCTGCCGTTGCCGTACCGGCCGCGCCTTCCGGCGCGTTCAGGAGGTCCAGACACGCGGCGACGACCGCGTTTTCGATCTTACGAGCAGACGGATACACCGTCGGATCGAGGCCGTTGATGGACATGCACGAGCCGTAGGCTTCGCGCGCCAACTCGCGCAGCGGCGCGCCGGCGTCGTACACAAACGCGAATGCGCGTCCGTTGCTCTTCAGATCCTGCGAGCATTGGTCGCCCAATGCTGCGAGAACGTCTTCACGTGAACGGCCTTTTTCGGGAAAACTCATGTCTGTTCCTTCTCGATATCGATCTTGAGTGGGCGCAAAATGTGCTCCCACAGAAACTGGTGGACCGGCTCTAGGCAGAGGCCGGTCATCACTCGTTGGACCAACAGGCCGTCGGTCAACGCGCGGATCGTGGCGATGACCGCGTCCGGGTTGCAGCAGCGCACGGTGCCCTCTTCGATGCCGCGGCGAATGAGCGCAGCGGCGGCGTGGCGGTGTGCCTCAAAGACGCGGTTACCGACGTCCATGATCTCCGCCATCCGTTCACCGGATGACGCGGCGATGGCTTGCGTCAGAAAGACGACCCGCGCCTCGCGCCCATGGTGAAACTCGTGAGCGGCCCTGATCTGCGCGTAAAGGCGGTCCATCGGGTGCGTGTGCGCTTCGACCCGCGCCATCACGTACTGCCTCTGCTCGCTCAGCAAGTCCTCCAGCGCGCTCTCGACGATGTGGGACTTGCTGGGGAAGTGATAGAGCAGCGTCGGCCGCTTGACGTCGAGTGCGTCGGCGAGCTGAGACATCGACATATCCACGCCCTCGCGCTGGAGTACCTCCACTGCGTGCCGCGCCAATTCGCGGCGCTTCTCGGGTTCAGACGGTCGTGCCATTTGTTGACGAATTGTCAGGTAACCCTCTTCGGGCCCGGACGCAATGGAATTACGCGCAAAAAAGTGCATTTCCGCTGAGACGCTTCTCTGGAGCCCCGCATTGCGAAGTCTTGGACAGCGTGCAAATCACAAAGACATGACTCACTCACCGAGCATCATGGTGGACGGCAACGAGGCCGCCGCGTCTGTTGCCCATCGCACCAACGAAGTGGTCGCCATCTATCCGATCACACCGGCGTCGCCGATGGGCGAACACGCTGACGAATGGAGCGCGAAGGGCCAAGAGAACCTCTGGGGTCAGGTGCCCACCGTCATCGAAATGCAATCGGAAGCTGGTGCCGCTGGCGCTGTGCACGGGGCGCTTCAAGGTGGCGCACTGACGACGACGTTCACGGCTTCGCAGGGCCTGCTCCTGATGATTCCTAACCTCTACAAGATCGCCGGCGAGCTGACTTCTTGTTGCATCCACGTCGCGGCTCGCACCGTCGCGACCCATGCGTTGAGCATCTTCGGTGATCATTCCGACGTCATGGCCGCTCGCCAAACGGGCTTTGCGTTGCTGGCGTCCAGTTCGGTTCAGGAGGCGCAGGACTTCGCGTGCATCGGCCAAGCGGCGACGCTCGCCTCGCGCGTGCCCTTCCTCCATTTCTTTGACGGATTCCGAACCTCTCACGAGATCCAAAAAATCGTCAGCCTCAGCGACGACGAACTTCGTCACATGATGCCGCAGGAACTCGTGGAGGCTCACCAAGAGCGCGCCCTCAATCCGGACCATCCCGTGCTGCGCGGCACGGCGCAAAATCCCGACGTCTTCTTCCAAGCGCGCGAAGCGTGCAACCCGTATTACGACAAGTGCGCCGATCTCGTCGCCGACGACATGCACAAGTTCGGCGAGCTGACCGGGCGGCACTACCAGCTCTTCGACTACGACGGTCACCCGGAGGCGGAGCGCATCATCGTGATCATGGGCTCGGGCGCGGAGACCGCCTGCGAGACCGCTAAGTGGCTTGCCGAGCAGGGCGAGAACGTTGGAGTCGTCACGGTGCGGCTCTATCGTCCTTTCTCGATCAAGCATTTCATCGCCGCGTTGCCCAAGACGGTGAAGCGCATCGCCGTCCTAGATCGCACCAAAGAACCCGGCGCCATTGGGGATCCGCTCTACATCGACGTTATCAGCGCAATTCACGAATCGTGGATCGAGGACTCCAGGCTGGAGGTCATCGGCGGTCGCTACGGCATCTCGTCCAAAGAGTTCACGCCAGCGATGGTCAAGGCCGTATTCGAGGAGCTGGGCAAGGAGGCGCCGAAACGCCACTTCACCGTTGGCATCAATGAGGGTGATGTGTTGGCAGCCAGAGTGCCGATCTATGGCACTGGAGACGCTGGCAGAGGCTGGTGGCTGCAGCTTAAAGAGGTAGTCACGAGATAGGGCTACCGTCTC
>PVBE012232662.1_pt1 | contig 10774 bp, 7 predicted proteins | sample 1631181 | NCBI WGS metagenome assembly PVBE01 (sample SAMN08397723, study PRJNA350692) | Marine metagenome, whole genome shotgun sequencing project. | isolation source: water | place: Pacific Ocean | collected 2012-04 | reverse complement strand
GGAATTGGGATTGTAATTGTGTTTATTTTAAACAGATTTAATGGATTAGATTTAGTTAAAACTAATGCTACGAAAGTTGTTTTGATTACTATATACTCATCTGTTGCTTTATTTGTTTTCGCTTATAATAACTCAATAGATTGGGAAAAAGGGTTTTGGATGGCCTTAGGAACAATCTATGGTGCTTGGTGGTCAAGTAGATGGTCTGTGAAAAGAGGAGATAAAGTCATTAAAATTGTAATGTTAATTATGATAATAATTATAGCAATTAAATTGTGGTTTTTTAATTAATAATTAGTGTAGCCCTCTATAGTTAATCCATAACCAGTTAATCCAACTCTTCTTTTCTGTTTAGAATTACTTATTACGTTAAGTTTTTTGATTTTAAGGTCATGAAGTATTTGAGCTCCAATTCCAAAGTCTTTAATATCCATTGCAATAGGAGGTGATTTATCAATTTTTCCTTTAGATTGCATTTTTTTAAGTTCTAAAATTCTCGATAGTAAATCTTCAGACTCTTCATGTTTGTTTATAAATAGAATTGAACCTTTTTTTTGACTATTTATTAAATTAAATATATCATCAAGACCTTTATTTATTGACCCTGTTAACATACCTAATATATCATTAGTTATTTTTGAAGAATGGATTCTTGTTAAAATGGTCTCATTAGAAGACCAAGCTCCTTTTGTTAAGGCTAAATGAATAATTCTATTTGTTGTTTGTTCATAAGCTCTTAATCTAAACTCACCATATCTAGTTGAAATTTTTGTATCAATTTTTTTTATTATAAGACTATCATGTTTCATTCTATATGAGACAAGATCATCAATAGAAACAATTTTTAAATTAAATTTTTCTGCAACTTTAATCAATTCTGGAAGTCTAGCCATAGTACCATTTGAATTCATTATTTCACAAATTATTCCAGCTGGTATCATTCCGCTTAGTCTAGCAAAGTCAATAGCAGCCTCAGTATGCCCAGTTCTTCTTAATACGCCTCCTTTCATTGCTATAAGTGGAAAAACGTGTCCAGGTTTAGAAAAATCTTCAGGTCTTGTTTTTGGGTTAATTATTGCTTTTATAGTTTTTGATCTATCTGATGTAGAAATACCAGTACTCACTCCTTTTCCTTTAAGATCTACAGATACAGTAAATGCCGTTTCATGAGGATCAGTATTGCTTGTAACCATTTTGTCTAAATTTAATTCTTTAGACCTTTTTTCAGTAATAGGACAACAAATTAATCCTCTTCCATGAGTAGCCATAAAATTGATTAATTCAGGGGAAACTTTTTCTGCTGCAGCCATAAAGTCACCTTCATTTTCTCTATTTGCATCATCTACAACAATTATTATTTCTCCTTTTTTAATTGCTTTGATTGCATCTGAAATTGAATCCAAATCAATTTTTTTTTTATTCATTTTTCTTAAATTTTTTAAATGGATTTATAAAATTTTTTAATATTAAATAAGCAAAATCAAAATTAATAAATCCTTTATCAGATGATGCCCTTCTAGTTAACATTATTGAAACTGGGGCAATTATTAATGTAGATATCCAAGACCCAATGAAAGGATCTATTGAACTATCCTCTGCAGCATTTTTAGCAAATAGTCCTATATAGTGAAAAGTTAAGAATATTACTACTGATAAAACTAAAGGAAAACCAACTCCTCCTTTTCTAATAATTGCACCTAAAGAAGCTCCAATTAAAAAAAGAAATAATGAGGAAAAGATTAACGAATACTTATCATTTAATTCAATTATATGAAGATTTATTCTCTTTTGAGTGAAGAAATAAAGTAACTTTTTATTATTTAAAGTTCTTTTTTGTGAATTAATTTCTTCTATAGAAGTGCTTATTATTTGAGGTACTTTCCAATTTCTATTGTTTTCAATAAAATCAAGGACATTGTTTGGAATCTTTTCCTCCTTAGATGTTTTTTTTGAAGCTTGTAACAACTCTGCTATAGCACTTCTTTGTTGAAAGTTTTGACTAAAAATTTCCTTTTCAGTGTTAAAATCTCTTTGTAAAGTGTCAATACTTTGATTTAGCTGATCAACTTTTTGCATCCTAAAAGTTGTTTTATATTTTTCTTCATTTAAATCAACATTGTTAAATTTTGATAAATCTATATTCATTGTATATTCTTCAAAGTAAACTTTAGTATGCGGAAAATTAGATTTATTTGAAGTTTCTTTTGAAATAATTTCTTCATATCTATTTCCATCATATAAAACTAGTTGAAGGTTTGAATCAGAAGTTTTACTTTTGAGTTCACCACTTGTAGATTTTATTACTACACTGTTTTCTTTATTTGGAGTATATTCATGAATAATTACATCAGATAAAAATCTGTTTTCGGGACCATATTTTTTTCCAACTTTTATATTTATGTCTCCAACTTCATTAAAAATTCCTTCTCTAATAGCCAGAGCAGGTTTTAACTTAGCTAAGTTTTTTCTAAGATTATATGATTTTAATTCTCCATATGGAATAACATGATTTGAGAAGTAAAAGGTACCAATTCCAATTAAAATATGTAAAAACACTAAACCAATCATTGCTCGATGTAAAGAAATACCTGTAGATTTCATGGCAACAAACTCATAATTCTCAGCAAAAGTCCCAAAAGTCATTAAAGAGGCAAACAGAACTGAAAGAGGAAGGACTAATGGAATAAGTTTTGGAGAATAATAAACTAAAAATTTAAAAATCACAATTAGATCGAGGTCTTTTCCTGCTAATTCATCAATGAAAAGCCAAAAAGTTTGGACAATGAATATTAACATACAAATTGAAAAAATAGATAATAATTTTATCAGATAACTTTTCAATATATATTGATCAAGAATTTTCAAAATAAATTAGTTGTTAATAAAATAATTCGGATAATTTTTAAGATTAATTGAGAAAAATGAATTATTTAATTTCATGTTTGTTTTTTGATTATTAATAGTTAATGTTGTAGTTGTTTGATTTTTTCCTATTTCTATTAATCTAAATATATCTTTTGAATTCATATCAATACCAAGGAGCAAATATTTTAAATCTGAATTATTATCTATTGGTATTAATTTAATAAATTGAATAGACTTATCTAGATGTTTTTGTTTGATATCCATAGAGTAGCTGTAACCAGATTTATAAAAGGTTAAAAGTTTGCTAGGGTTAATACTAACTTCATTTTCATCATCTGATTTACTAATTGTTATCTCCTCGTTTTCTGGAATTATTGTATAGGTTTTTTCTCCATCGAATAATTGAGTTGCTCCAAGATAATTTAATTTATATTTATTACCTGAAACTGTAACATTACCAGTAGTTTCCTGTTTAATTTGTTCTTCTTTATTATTTAATGAATATGTAAAATCAAAAGATATATTTTCAAATGAGGAAATTTTTATTGAAACATCGTCTAATATTTTTTTAGCATTTTCAGAAGACTGACAATAAACACTATTAGTTATTAACAGAATAAAGTAAAATAATTTTTTTTTCATTATTCTTTTTTATTTAGAAACAAATTTAAAGTAGAAAGATCAGTAATTAAAACCTGTCTGGCTTTGCTTCCTTCAAAAGGCCCAACTATGCCAGCAGCTTCCATTTGATCAATTATTCTTCCAGCTCTATTATAACCAAGTTTTAATTTTCTTTGTAAAAGTGAAGCGGATCCTTGTTGAGCTATAACAATTACTTCAGCAGCCTCTTTAAATAAGGGGTCTCTTTCAGAAGAGTCAATATCTAAAATAGAACTTTTTTCTTCACTTATATATTCAGGAAGTAAATGAGCATTAGCATAACCTGTTTGTGATCCAATATACTCAGTTAAATTTTCAACTTCAGGTGTGTCAACAAATGCACATTGAATTCTAATCAAATCATTTCCTTGACTGTATAACATATCCCCTCTACCAATTAATTGATCAGCTCCACCAGTATCTAAAATTGTTCTAGAATCAATTTTAGAAGTAACTCTAAAAGCTACTCTAGCAGGAAAATTTGCTTTTATAACACCTGTAATTACATTCACAGAAGGTCTTTGAGTAGCAATTATAAGATGAATACCTACAGCTCTAGCTAATTGAGCTAATCTTGCTATTGGTGTTTCAACCTCTTTTCCAGCTGTCATAATTAAATCAGCAAATTCATCTACTACTAATACAATATATGGAAGATATCTATGCCCTTCATTAGGATTTAATTTTCGTTCTTTAAATTTTTTATTATACTCTTTTAGGTTTCTACAAAGCCCATTTTTTAATAGCTCGTAACGATCATCCATTTCTAAGCAAAGTGAATTTAAAGTGTTAATCACTTTGTTATTATCAGTAATAATAGCTTCATCACTATCCGGTAATTTAGCTAAATAGTGTCTTTCAATTTTATTATAAATATTTAATTCAACTTTTTTAGGATCAACTAAAACAAACTTTACTTCTGCAGGGTGTTTTTTATATAATAAAGATGTTAGAACTGTATTTAGTCCAACAGACTTTCCTTGACCAGTTGCTCCAGCCATAAGTAAATGAGGCATTTTGGAAAGATCTACAATAAAGGTTTCGTTATTTATTGTTTTTCCAAGAGCAACAGGAAGATCCATTTCAGCTTTTTGAAATTTAGTAGCGCTTATAACGGATTTTATTGAAACAATACTGGGCTTTTGATTAGGGACTTCAATTCCTATAGTGCCTTTTCCTGGAATAGGAGCAATAATTCTAATACCAAGAGCAGAAAGTGATAACGCAATATCATCTTCTAGGTTTTTAATTTTAGATATTCTAATTCCAGCATCTGGGACTATTTCATAAAGAGTTACTGTAGGGCCAATTGTAGCTTTTATATGGGCAATGCCAATTTTATAATTGTTTAATGTTTCAACTATCTTATTTTTATTTATTTCTAATTCTTCTTCATTTATTGTAATAGAACCATCTCCATAATCTTTCAATAAATTAATTTTTGGCATCTTGAATTTGCTTAACTCGAGGGTTGGATCAAAAAAACCTTTTTCTTCAACAAGTTTTTTCGAAATATCTTTTTCGATTGATTCTTCCTCAGGTTTTTCAATTTCCATATTAATTGATGATTTATCATCATCAACTAAATCAGAGATTTTTGTTTCATCAATCTTTTTTGAATTTATAGAATTTGAAACATTTTCAACAGGTTCTTTATTAATAACTGAATCTATATTTTTTTCATCATTATTAATAATATCTTCTGAATTTTTAGGTTCATCAGAGGTTTTCGAAAATATTTTTTTTAGTTTATCGGGATTCCAATTTAACTCAATTACAATAAAACATAGGAAAAAGAATGATAGCAAAATAATAAGACCAATATCTCCAATAAAATCAACTATTAAAGAATTAATTTCATAACCAACAATTCCTCCAAGAAGAGGGTTTGTCTTATAAAAAAAACCAAGAGTAACAGAGAACCATATAATATGAAAAAACCCCCAAGCCCAGTTTATTAATATTTTTTTTGAATCTCTGTTAAAAAAAAGAATAAAACCTGTTTTTAAAATTAGATAAACAAGAATAAAAGATCCGAGACCAAATAATTTATATATAAAAAGGTGACTAATAAACGCACCTAATTTATTTAAAATATTAGAAGATGAAATATCTCTATTTTTAATTTGATAAAGTGTACTGTAATCTTCTTGCCAATTATAAAAGAATGATATAAATGAGATAGATAAAATTATACCAACTGTAATTAATAAACCACCTACTAATACCTTTTGCTTTCTTTTTGTTTTATCAGAATCATTACTATTATTAAGATCCTCAATAGGATTAAGATCATTCATCATAAATAATTAGTATAAGTAAAAGTACAAATTCAATTGTAAAAAATTATTATTATTATCTAATTCAAAAGATTTAATTTTCATTTTTAAATTATTACTATTTTGAATTAGTTATATATTTTATTTTAATCTTAAAATAGGCAAATAAAAGAGTCATAAATGGGCTTAGCCAATTAAAAATTGCATAAACAAAATAATCTAAAACGCTTACTCCTAGAACTCCCGATTGATAAGCTCCACAAGTATTCCATGGTATTAAAACTGATGTAACAGTCCCAGAATCCTCAAGTGTTCTACTAAGATTTTCGGGTTTTAATTTTCTTTTTTTATATGCTTTCGTAAACATTTTTCCTGGTATTACAATTGACAGATATTGATCAGATGCAGTTAAGTTAATTGTCAAACATGAAGCAACTGTACTTGCAAATAACTGAAAAGTACTTTTTGCCCAATTAAGAAGAGACTCACTAATTTTGTCTAACGCTCCAATTGCATCCATTATTCCTCCAAAAACTAAAGCACAAATAATCAACCATATTGTATTTAGCATACCAGACATTCCTCCTGAAACAAAAAGTTCATTTAATAAATCATTGCTTGTAGAGACTTGAGTGGATATAGTCATTGAATTAATTATAGTTTTATATGAATTTTCAAATGTTAACCTATTAGAATTTGACATTTCTAAGATTAGATTTTCTTGAAAAATTATAGCAAATAAACCTCCTAATAATGTGCCTGTTAATAATGCAATTAATGGAGGAGTTTTTTTTATAATTAAAATTATAACAGTTATAGGTATAAGAAATAATAATAGGTTGATGTTAAATTTCTCCTTAATTGCTAACATTAGAGATTCAGGATCAGAACTTCCTGTAGATTTTTGAATTAATCCAATAATAAAAAAAACAATTAGAGTAATTATAATACTTGGCACTGTAGTTATAGTCATATATCTAATATGAGAAAATAAATCACCTCCTGCCATAGCAGGAGCAAGATTTGTAGTATCACTCAGAGGAGAAAGCTTATCTCCAAAATATGCTCCTGAAATTACTGAGCCTGCTATCATACCTGGAGGTAATCCTAATGCTTTTCCAATACCTATAAGTGCTATACCAACAGTAGCCGAAGTAGTCCAACTACTACCAGTAGCTAGAGAAATAACTGCACATAACACAATACAAGCAGGCAAAAAGAAAGTTGGATTTAAAATTTTTAAACCATAATAAATCATAGCGGGAATAATTCCACTAATCAACCATGTACCAGCTAATGCTCCAACAAAAAGTAATATTAAAATAGCTCCAGTTACTGATTGAATATTTTCAGCAATTTTATTTATCATAAGTTTATAACTGACACTATTTTTAAAGCCAAAAAGAGCAGCAATAAAACCTCCGATTAAAAGAATAAACTGATTTGATCCATTAAGAGAGTTATCTCCATAGACCATTATATTGTAGGAAAGCATTATAACTAAAATTATAATTGGAGCTAGTGCTGATAATAGGCTAATAGGTTGTTTTTTCAATTTAACAGAAAATAATTTTTCAATATTTTACAAGTTAAAGTAATTTTCAATTACTAGATATATGGTAATTATTTTTTATATTAAAAATTATAAACTAAATATAAAGTTAATTTTTCGAAAGAAACATTTGTATTTTTGATTAAAACAATTAAGATATGAGTCAATTTGATGTAGTTGTAATAGGATCAGGACCTGGAGGTTATGTTTCAGCAATAAGGTGTTCTCAATTAGGTATGAAAACAGCACTTGTTGAAAAATATAAAACTTTAGGGGGGACATGTTTAAATGTAGGCTGTATACCTTCTAAATCTCTTTTAGATTCTTCTCATCATTATGAAGAAGCCATTCATAATTTTAATGATCATGGAATAGAAATTGAAGGTAAAATAAACGTCAATTTTAATCAAATGATTAAAAGGAAATCAGAGGTTGTTGAACAAACAACTAAGGGGATTGATTTTTTAATGAAAAAAAATAAAATTTCTGTATTTGAAGGTTTAGGAAGTTTAATTGATAAGAACACAGTAAAGGTTGAAGGAAAAGACAAAAAAGATCTTAAGACAAAAAATATAATAATAGCAACAGGATCAAAACCTGGAAACCTTCCTTTTATTAAAATTGATAAAGAAAGAATAATTACTTCAACAGAAGCTCTTTCTCTTAATAAAATTCCTAAAAATTTACTGGTTATAGGTGGTGGGGTTATTGGTCTTGAATTAGGTCAAGTTTATAAAAGATTAGGATCTGAAGTTACAGTTATTGAATATGCTGATAGAATTACTCCAATTATGGATTCATCATTATCAAGAGAATTAATGAAAGTTATGAAAAAACAAGGAGTTAAATTTTATTTATCTCATCAAGTTAGTTCTGTTAAAAGAAATGCTAATGTTGTTGAAGTAAAAGCTAATGATAAAAAAGATAATGAAGTTCTTTTTGAAGGAGATTATTGTCTTGTTTCAGTTGGAAGAAAACCATTTACTGAAGATTTAAACCTAAAAAAGGCAGGAGTTACTTTAAATAATTTAGGACAGGTTGAAGTAAATGAAAAAATGCAAACAAATGTTTCAAATATTTATGCTATTGGAGATGTTGTAAGAGGAGCTATGTTGGCTCATAAAGCTGAAGAAGAAGGAGTTATGGTTGCTGAAATTATATCAGGGCAAAAACCCCATATTAATTATAATTTGATACCTAATGTAATTTACACTTGGCCTGAAGTTGCTTCTGTAGGAAAAACAGAAGAAGAACTTAAAGTAAATCATATTTCTTATAAGGTTGGTCAATTTCCTATGAGAGCATTGGGAAGATCAAGAGCAAGTATGGACCTAGATGGTTTTGTGAAAATTTTAGCTGACTCTAAAACTGATGAAATTTTAGGAGTTCATATCATAGGTGCTAGAGCGGCAGATTTAATAGCAGAAGGTGTTACAGCTATGGAGTTCAGGGCTTCAGCTGAAGATATTGCAAGAATGAGTCATTCTCATCCTACTTATGCTGAAGCAATTAAAGAAGCAGCACTTGCGGCAACAGAAAATAGGCCATTACATATTTAATTAATTGTCCCTATAGAGGTAAATGCAATTATAAAGAATATTAAAATATTCATTAAAGGTGTTTTTTCATCTTCAATTTTATATCGTTTAATTTCAAGTTTCCAATACTACCAATATGAGTATGATTTATTTTTTTATTTGGGATATATTTTTTGTTTTTTAGCTCTGATTTCATTTTTTTGTAAGCATCTCTAAATGGCATACCATCCTTAACCCAATTGTTTAATGAGTCAACTGTAAAGAGATAATCATATTTTGGATTGTCAATAATTTTTTATTTATGATAATTTTTTCTATAGAAAAACTAAATATTTTTAGACAGGATTTTAATTCATAAATTGACTCAATAAGAGGCCCTTTTGTTAGTTGCATCTCTCTATGATATCCACTAGGTAAGTTAGTTGTTAATAAACTTATTTGATTAGGTAAACCTTGAATAAGGTTGCACTTTCCTCTAATTAATTCAAAAATGTCAGGATTTTTTTTGTGCGGCATTATACTTGAACCAGTGGTTAAATTTTCTGGAAAACTAATAAAATTGAAATCTTGTCCCATATATAAACAAATATCCATGCAAAATTTAGAAAGAGTTGAGGCTAGAGAACTAAGAGCACTTAAAGTTTGTTTTTCAATTTTACCTCTACTCATTTGAGCTGCTAAAGAGTTATATTTTAATTCTGAAAAATTCAAAGACTTTGTTGTTGATTTCCTGTCAATAGGAAAGCAGGTTCCATACCCAGCAGCACTTCCCAAAGGATTTTGATCAACTATATATAAAGCATTATTAATTGAAATAATGTCATCAATTAATGTTTCAGCATAGGCTGAAAACCAGAGGCCAAAAGATGATGGCATAGCTAATTGCATATGAGTGTAACCAGGGATAATTGATGATTTATGTTTTTTAGAAAGTTTTATTAATTTATTAAAAAGATTAGAGACTTCCTTTTTTATCAATTTTAGTTCTTCTTTTACAAAAAGTTGAATTGATACTAAAACTTGATCGTTTCTTGATCTTGCAGTATGTATTTTTTTACCAAGATCTCCAAGTTTTTTAATTAAAATGAATTCAATTTTGGAATGCATATCTTCAAAATCATCTTCAATTATGAATTTACCTTCTTCTATATCAATAATTATTTCGTTTAAAACTTTATTTATTTTTTGACTTTCATTACTTGATATGATATTAACCTTTGCAAGCATTTTTGAATGTGCTATAGAAGCTTCACAATCATATTTTGCCAGTATAGTATCATACTCCCTGTCTTTTCCAACAGTAAATTGATCAATTATTTTATTTCTTTTTATGTTTTTTTCTTGCCAGAGTTTCATTGGTTATAAAATTTGTTTTAACAACTTAATGTAAAAATTAATTCCTTCTTTAATTTCATCTAAATATATAAATTCATCAGCTATATGAGATCTTTTAGAATCACCAGGACCTAGTTTTAATGATGGACAATTTAATGCAGCTTGATCAGAAAGAGTTGGTGATCCATAAGTATTTTTACCAAGATTTATAGCTGCTTTAACTATTTTATGATTACTAGATATTGAAGAAGATTTAAGGTTTGTTGATCTAGGAATAAGTTTACATGGGGCCTCTTTTTGTAGGATTTCCACAATTTCATCATTTGAATATAATTCGTTGACTCTTACATCAACAACAATTTCTACTTCTGAAGGAATGACATTATGTTGTGATCCAGCATTTATTTGAGTAATTGTTAATTTAACAGGACCTAAAAAACTAGAAATTTTTTCAAATTTGAAATTTTTAAACCAATTTATTATTTCAGACAATTTATTAATTGCATTATTTTTATTTTCGTGTGCTGCATGACTAGCAGTTCCAT
>PVBE011217166.1_pt1 | contig 10774 bp, 5 predicted proteins | sample 1631181 | NCBI WGS metagenome assembly PVBE01 (sample SAMN08397723, study PRJNA350692) | Marine metagenome, whole genome shotgun sequencing project. | isolation source: water | place: Pacific Ocean | collected 2012-04 | reverse complement strand
GCGAGGAGAACAAGGGCTGGACCTACGCCAAATTCCTGCTCAGCCATGAGCGCACCGGCATCGCCGCCATCGGGCGCTCGAAAAAGGAGCTGTCACAGCTCAAATCGATCGCGGCGGCGGAAGCGGCGGGCGCCAGCAGCCTGGCCGAGGATGGCCGCTTCACCGACAAGATGGCGGATTTGGAGATCGATATCCTGGCGCTTGAATCGCTGGTGCTGCGGATTGTCGCCGACGAGACGGCGGGCCGCACACCGGGCGCCGAAGCCTCGATCCTGAAAATCAAGGGCACCGAGATCCAGCAGCGCCTGAGCGAACTCGCCCTCGAGGCGATCGGCTATTACGCCAATCCCTATATCGCCGAGGCGCGCCAGGCCGGCTGGAACGAGGCGCCGATCGGCCCCGAACATGCGACCAACGTCGCGCCGCATTATTTCAATTGGCGCAAGGCCTCGATCTATGGCGGCACCAACGAGATCCAGAAGAACATCATCGCCAAAATGGTGCTCGGGCTGTAATGAATTTTTCTCTCAGCGACGAGCAAGTATTGTTCCATGAAAGCGTCGATAGCTTCGTCGCCAAGGAATACGGGCTCGATAAACGCCGCGCCCTGGCCGCCGGCGAGGACGGCTTCAGCCGGGCCCATTGGGCGCGCTTCGCCGAGCTCGGCTGGCTCGGCCTCGGCCTCGGTGAAGCCGAGGGCGGCCTCGGCGGATCGGCGCTCGACAGCGCCGTGCTGATGGAAGCATTCGGGCGCGGGTTGGTGGCGGAGCCCTATCTGGCGAGCATCGTCATGGGCGGCGGTCTGGTCGAAGCGGCGGCAAGTGTCGGGCAAAAATCGGCGCTCCTGCCGGCGCTCGTAGCGGGCGAGCTGATGCTGGCCTTCGCCTATGCCGAGCCGCGCGGGCGCTACGACCTCGCCCATGTCGATACCCGGGCTGAAAAAAGCAGCGCCGGCGCTTACCTGTTGAACGGCCATAAGAGCGTGGTGTTTCACGCCGCCAGCGCCGACAGGATCATCGTCTCGGCGCGCAGCTCCGGCGCAGCGGGCGAGGCCGACGGCATCGGCCTGTTCCTGCTCGACCGCGCGGCGCCGGGCCTGACGTTACGACCCTACCCGACGGTCGATGGATTGCGCGCCGCCGAGGTTATGCTCGAAGACGCGGCGGCGGAATTGCTCGGCCCGGAGGGCGGCGCCCAGGGCACCATCGAAGCCGTCATCGACCATGCCACCATCGCCGTCTGCGCCGAGGCCGTCGGCATCATGCAGACGCTGATTGAGATGACGCGCGCCTATGTCGATAGCCGCAAGCAATTCGGCAGTGCCATCGGCAAATTCCAGACCGTGCAGCACGCCCTGGTCGACATGTATATGGCGCATGAATTGTCGAAATCGCTGACCTACCGCGCCGCCGCCGCGCTCGCGTCGGAGGACGCCGGCGCCCGCGGGGCGAGCGCCGCCAAGGTGCAAATCGGCAAGGCCGGCAAACTGATCGGCGAGCAGGCGGTGCAGCTGCATGGCGGCATGGGCATGACCGACGAGCTCGCCCTCGGCCATTATTTCAAACGCCTGGCGATGACAGAAACGCTGTTCGGCAACACCGACCACCACCGCCGCCGCTTCGCCGAGCTTTCAAGCGCGTGAGGGCCCAAAAAAAATCCGCCAGACGCATCTCTTATGATAGAAGCCACAGTTTCCAGCATTGGGGCGTAGCCAAGTGGTAAGGCATCGGGTTTTGGTCCCGTGACCGGAGGTTCGAATCCTCCCGCCCCAGCCATCCGCCGAGTCTCACTGCCGCCCCCCTCACCCGTGATGGCCCGACCTGATAAGCCTCTCTTCCCCTCGGGGAGGAGGATTTTGATCGGGCTGATCGCGCCTATTCGGCGTCGCTTTCGAGCAGGTGCTGGAGCCCGTCGGTCTCGCTTTGAAAGCTGACGGCTTGCGCCTCGGGGGAGGGCAGGCCGAGTTTGGCCGCCCAGTTCGACGGTATTTCGTCCTCCGCCTTGGCCTCGATCTCCGCGGCGCGGGCGAGCAGCGGGCTGATCTCATCGTAGCGGCCCCTGGCGCGCTTGTTCTCGGCCAGATTCCTGAGCGCCTGGGAGACCATGATATGATCGCGGCCGACGACCTGTTCGGCGATGGCGAGCGCGGCTTCGAATAATTTCTCGGCTTGCGTGAATTTTCCCTGGGCGCCATAGACGAATGCGAGATTGTCCAAATCGATGATCATGTTGGGAAGCGCGGCGCTCGGCTTGTTGCCCTCGCCTGGCGGCAGCGCGGCCTGTTTGATCTCGATAATGCGCACCAGAATTTCCTCGGCCTCGCCATATTGCTCCAAATCCTGATGAATGGCGGCGAGATCGGCGAGCAGGGCGACGATAGCGGGGTTTTGCGCACCGCAATGCTGCTCGGCAAACTTTAACGCTATGCGCGCATAGGGCATTGCTTCCTGGCTGTCGCCGCCGGAATAGAGCACACCGGCCCGCCTGGCCACCGGCGATTCGGCGCAACTCTCGGCGGATGCCGGCTGCGGCCAGCCCAAGAGCACCGCCAGCGCGGCGCCCAGGAGTGGCGCCAAGACATATCTGTAAACTTTCGCGATGCTTCGACGCGACATTGTGGTCTTTCTCCCTGCCGCTACAATAGGCCATCAGAGCATGAAAAATCAAACCTTCCGCCAACCGGCGGCACAGGTTTATAGTTACTGATGCAACTAATTGTTAGGGGGACGGCCATGGCTGATCTCGACGATATCAAGGACGGCAAGGATTGGGGCCTGGGGACGCCGGCCAAAAACCAACCTTTCTTTCTCAAAGGCTCGGAAGGGTTGGATTGGGGCATGAAGAGCCGCCTCACCAGAATCTTCAATCCGGCAAGCGGGCGCACCGTGATGCTGGCCTTCGATCACGGTTATTTTCAGGGCCCGACCACCGGCCTCGAGCGCGTCGACCTCAGCATCGTGCCGCTGGCGCCCTATGCGGACGTGCTGATGTGCACCCGCGGCATCCTGCGCAGCTCCGTGCCGGCGCAAAGCGGCAAGCCGGTGGTGCTGCGCTGCAGCGGCGGAAATTCCATTCTCAGCGAGCTCTCCAACGAGTTGGTGGCGGTCGATATCGAGGATGCCATCCGCCTCGATGCCGCCGCGATGGCGGCGCAAATCTATATCGGCGCCGAATATGAGCATCAGTCGATCGGCAATCTCGTCAAGCTGATCGATTGCGGCAACCGCTACGGCATGCCGACGCTCGCGGTCACCGGCGTCGGCAAGGATATTGGCGTGCGCGATGCGCGCTATTTCGGCCTCGCCTCGCGCATCGCCGCCGAGCTTGGCGCGCATTATGTGAAAACCTACTTCGTCGAGCAGGGGTTCGAGCGCGTGACCGCCGGCTGCCCGGTGCCCATCGTCATCGCCGGCGGCAAGAAGCTGCCCGAACTCGACGCCCTCGACATGGCCTATCGGGCGATCGATCAGGGCGCCAGCGGCGTCGATATGGGGCGCAACATCTTTCAGGCCGATTCGCCCGGCGCCATGATCCAGGCCGTCGGCGCCGTGGTGCACGACAATATGAAGCCAGGGCCGGCACTCGAAATGTATGAGACATTGAAGAGCGAAACGCTACGCGTTGCGGAATAAGCCCCTCTTCCCAGAGGGGAAGAGGGGTTGGGGAGAAGGGGGAAACCAAGCGCGTGGAACGCGCTAATATCCGTATGGGCGTGCCGCAAATGCCGTACAGCGCTGGCGCGCTAAGTTTGCCCCATCTCCCAAGCCCTCTTCCCCTCGGGGAAGAGGATTTTAATCGCGCCGGGTGGCGCGCCGGATTTAAACATGCCCGTAGGCGAGCATGGCGTCGGCTACTTTGATGAAGCCGGCGATGTTGGAGCCTTTGAGGTAGTTGACGTAGCCATCCGGGTCGCTGCCATGTTCGACGCAGGCATCATGGATGTCCTTCATCATGTCTTCCAGCAGCTTGCGCAGATTGTCTTCATCCCAGGCGATGCGGGCGCTGTTCTGGCTCATCTCCAGGCCCGACACGCCGACGCCGCCGGCATTCACCGCCTTGGCCGGGCCGAACATGATTTTGGCATCCTGGAAGGCATCGACCGCCGCCTGTTCGCACGGCATGTTGGCGCCTTCGGCGACCGCCATGACGCCGTTTTTCAGCATCACCGCTGCTTCCTCGCCATTGACCTCGTTCTGAGTGGCGCAGGGCGCGGCGCAATCCGCATCCACACCCCACGGGCGCTGGCCTTCATGGAAGGTGATATCGCTGAATTCATCCGCCGTCTCCGAAATGCGGCCGCGGCGCGCACCCTTGAGCTCCTTGACCCAGTCGATCTGTTGCTGGGAGAAGCCGCCCGCGGCGTGAATAAAGCCGCCTGAATCGGAAAGCGTGAGCGGGGTGCCGCCGAGCTGAAGAACTTTCTCGGCGGCGTGGGTGGCGACGTTGCCCGAGCCCGAAATCAGCACGCGCTTGCCGTCCATGCCGCCGCCGGCCTGCTCGAGCATGTTGCGCAGGAAGAACATGGCGCCGTAACCGGTCGCCTCGGTGCGCATTTTCGAGCCGCCGAATTCGAGCCCCTTGCCGGTCAGCACGCCGACGAAACGGTTGGTGATGCGCTTATATTGGCCGAACATGTAACCGATTTCGCGCCCGCCGACGCCGATATCGCCGGCCGGCACGTCCGTGTTTTCGCCGATATGGCGGTACAGTTCGGTGATGAACGACTGACAGAAGCGCATGACCTCGTTGTCCGACTTGCCCTTCGGATTGAAATTGGCGCCGCCCTTGCCGCCGCCCATGGGCAGGCCGGTGAGGCTGTTCTTGAAGGTCTGTTCGTAGCCGAGGAACTTCAAAATGCTCAAATTCACGCTCGGATGGAAGCGAACGCCGCCCTTATAGGGGCCGATGGCGCTGTTGAACTGGATCCGATAACCCCGGTTGGTGCGCACTTTACCGTCATCGTCGGTCCACGGAACGCGAAACATGATCACCCGTTCCGGCTCGGCCATGCGTTCGAGGATTTGATTTTTGTGATATTTGGGTTTGTCAGCGATGAACGGGAAAATCGTCGCGGCGGCCTCGTACACCGCCTGGTGAAACTCCGCTTCGCCCGGATTGCGCTTCTTCACGCCTTCCATGAAGCGCTCCAGATATTCCTGGGTTTTGGCATCGCTCGCATGTGTTTTTGACATGTAGTTCCTCCCAATTGGGCAATAATTCGCCACAATATGTTCAATCGCAGCCGCCAGTGCATGCGAATGTCGAAGCGCGAAAATGGAACCGGCGGCCCTGCGCTCGCCGGTGCAAATCCACTCTGATATGCGTCGTCTCCAACTTACTACTGTTTATATAAGCCGCCGCCAGAGAGGCGTCGAGTGATTTCAGTTAACGCCGCCAGTTTTTCCATATATGCAAAATGTTAAAACATAGGTAATCGAACCGGCGTAGAGTCCGTTTATGGTTAACAAACAAACTGGTCGGGAATTGGCCGAGGTCAATAGCTCGCGTTCACAAGAATCGGCGCGCGCGCGCGACCGTTTGGATTCCGTCGTGCTCATGGTGGGCGAAAGGGCGCCGCCGGACGAGGCGGCCGGCGCCGGCGAATTCGCGCGCTCTTTTTATGCCGCGCTGCCGGCCGAATATCTGGCCTCGACCGAAGAGGATATCCTCTTCGCCATGGCCATGGCGCAATGGCGCTTCATGCAGGAACGCGCGCACGGCGCGGCGAAATTGCGGGTCTACAACCCGGACCCGGAGATCGACGGTTGGCAGTCGCCGCATACGGTGGTGGCGATGCTCAATGACGATATGCCGTTCATCGTCGATTCGACCGTCGCCTATTTGAGCGGACAGCATCTCGCGGTTCATCGCCTGATTCACCCGGTGCTCGAGACCGAACGCGACGGTGACGGCAATCTCACGGCCGTGCATGGCGGCGCGGGCAATGGCGGCGTGGGCAATGGCGGCGCGGCGCTCGAATCCTGCGTCCTCATCGAAGTCGACCGTTGCAGCGGCGAAAACACCCTCCTCGAGCTCGAGCGCGGGTTGATCGAAATCCTCGAGGATGTGCGCGCCGTGGTCGACGACTGGAAACCCCTGATAGGGCAACTGGCCAAGACCGTGGCTCTGTTCCAAGACTCGCCGCCGCCCGGCGTGCCGGAAGACGAAATCAGCGAGGCGGTCGCCTTCCTGGACTGGATGGCCAACAATCATTTTACTTTTCTTGGCTACCGGGAATACAGCATCGAAAATATTTCCGAAGGTGATTTCCGCTATGACGTCGTGGCGGATTCGGGATTGGGCGTGTTGCGCGACCCCGAGGTGCGCCCGCTCGGCGCCTGGTCGGACAAGCTGCCGCCCGAGGCGTTTGATTTTTATGCCTCGCCCAATCTCCTGATCATCACCAAATCCGCCGAGCCCTCCAAGGTGCACCGCCAGGTGGCGATGGATTCGGTGGGCGTGAAAATTCATGACGCCGATGGCCGGGTGTGCGGCGAGCGGCGTTTTCTCGGCCTCTTCACCTCCGTCGCCTATAGCCGCAGCGTCACTGACATTCCGCTGCTGCGCCGCAAGGTCAACCATGTGCTGGTGAAATCGAAATTCACCGTCGGCAGCCACAGCCTGAAGGCGCTGGAGCATGTTCTGGAATCACTGCCCAGGGACGAGCTGTTTCAGATCAGCGAGGACAACCTGCTCGCTCTCAGCCTCGGCGTGATCAACGCCGAGACCTTGCAGCAGACGCGCCTTTTCACCCGGCGCGATCCCTTCGAGCGCTTTGTATCCTGTCTCGTCTATCTTTCGCGCGAAGGCTACAACACCGATCTCAGGAAGCGCATCGAGGCGATCCTCGAAGCTGTATTCGACGGCGCTTCCCAGACTTACGCGGTGGAAGTAGGCGATTCGCCGTTGGCGCGGCTGCATTACATCATCGAAACCACGCCCGGCGAGATTCCCGACTATGACCCGGACGAAACCGAGGCGCGGATCGCCGAATCGACGCGCTCGTGGCGCGATCAACTGAACGCCGAGCTTGGCGAACGCTTCGACGACGATCGCCAGCGCGCGCTTTTCAAATCTTTCCGCGACGCCTTTCCGGAGGCCTATAAGGAGGATTTCGCGGCGCGCACGGGGGCCGAGGATGCGGCCAAGGTCGAGCAGGCGGTCGAAGGCGATACGATAGCGATGCATCTCTACCGCCGGCCCGAGGACGATGCGGCGGTGGTCAACTTCAAGATTTATCACGCCGGCGCGCCGATCCCGCTCTCGGACCTGTTGCCGAGCCTGGAGAATATGGGCCTGCGCGTGATCAGCGAGCGGCCCTACCGCATCCGCCTCGGCGGCACCGAAATCGGATCCATCCTGCGCGCGCGCGGCCAATTGGAAGCCGTCTGGGTGCATGACCTTACCATGACGGAGAAAGGCGGCCGCGCGGTCGAAATCGGCGAGATCGGGCAATCCTTTCAGGAAACCTTCGCCCGCATTTGGGCGCGCGAGACGGAGGATGATGGTTTCAACCATTTGGTCGTGCGCACCGGATTGCATTGGAGCCAGGTCACCATCTTGCGCGCCATCAGCAAATTTCTGCGCCAGGCCGGGATTCCCTTCAGCCAGCCTTACATGGAAGAAACCTTGGCGCAAAATTCGTCGATCTCGGCCTCGCTGGCCGAGCTCTTTGTGACGCGCTTCGATCCGGCGGGGCATTCCAAAAGAGTTGTCAACACATTGCGGAGTAATATCCTGGCGGCGCTGGACAGTGTTTCCAGCCTCGATGAAGACCGCATATTGCGCCGCTTCTTGAATGTCATCGATGCGGCCGTGCGCAGCAATTATTTTCAGAAAAGCGCAACCGGCGGCGTCAAGCCTTATCTCTCGATCAAATTGGATTCACGGCGGCTCGAAGAGTTGCCCGCGCCCAGGCCGTTGTTCGAAATTTTCATCTATTCGCCGCGCGTCGAGGGGATTCACCTGCGCGGCGGAAAAGTGGCGCGTGGCGGCATCCGCTGGTCCGACCGGCGCGAGGATTTCCGCACCGAGGTGCTCGGCCTGATGAAGGCGCAAATGGTCAAGAATGCGGTCATCGTGCCGGTCGGCGCCAAGGGCGGTTTCGTGCTCAAGCGCCCGCCGGTGGCGCTGGACACGCTGCGAGACGAAGCCATCGCGTGCTACAAGATCTTCATTTCCGGCCTTTTGGATCTGACCGACAATCGCCACGGCGACGCCGTCGTGCCGCCGCCGGATGTGGTGCGCTACGACGAGGATGACCCCTATCTTGTCGTCGCCGCCGACAAGGGTACCGCCAGTTTTTCGGACATTGCCAACGAACTGGCGCTGGATTACGGCTTTTGGCTGGGTGACGCCTTCGCATCGGGCGGGCGCGACGGCTACGATCACAAGAAGATGGGCATCACCGCGCGCGGCGCATGGGAATCGGTGAAGCGCCATTTTCGTGAGTTGGGCCGCGACATCCAATCCGAGGATTTCACGGTGATCGGCGTCGGCGACATGTCGGGCGACGTGTTCGGCAACGGCATGCTGCAATCCGAGCATATCCGCCTTCTCGCCGCCTTCAACCATCGCCAAATTTTTATCGACCCGGACCCGGATGCCAAAACCAGTTTCCAGGAGCGCAAACGCCTGTTCCGGCAGGAACGCTCCGAGTGGAGCGACTATCGCATGCTGTCGCCGGGCGGCTTGATCGCCGAGCGCAGCGCGAAATCGGTGACGCTCGGCCCGGAGCTGCGCGCCTGGCTCGGAATCGAACAGCAATCGCTGACACCGAACCAACTTGTCGCCGCCCTGTTGCGGGCGCCGGCGGATTTGCTGTGGTTCGGCGGCATCGGCTGTTTTGTCCGCGCCGGGTTTGAGCGCGACGAAGAGATCGGCGACCGCGTCAACGCATCGCTTCGCGCCACCGCGTCCGAGCTCAACTGCCGGGTCATCGGCGAGGGCGCCAATCTTGCCCTGACCCAGGCGGCGCGCATCGAGTTCGCCGCCGGCGGCGGTATGATCAACAGCGACGCCCTGGATAATTCGGCGGGCGTGGATTGCTCGGACCATGAGGTAAACATCAAGATCGCCCTCGCTGCGGCGACCGCCAAAGGCGCGCTGACGCTGGAAGACCGCAACAAATTGTTGCTGCGCATGACCGATGAGGTCGCCGCCCTGGTGCTGCGCGACAATTATTTGCAATGCCAGGCGGTGAGCGTCGAGGCGGCGCAGGCGCCGGAGCGCCTCGACTCCCATGTTCGCCTAATGCGCAAGCTGGAGCGCGACGGGCGGCTCGATCGCGCCGTCGAGGGCCTGCCCGGCGAGGGCGAGATAGGCGAGCGCGCGAGCGCCGGACAGGGCCTGACGCGGCCCGAAATCGCGGTGCTGTTGGCGCATGCCAAAATGGCGCTCTATGAGGGATTGCTGGATAGCGACGTGCCGGAGGATCCGCATCTCGACGATGATTTGACGCTTTATTTTCCGGCCCCCTTGCGCGGCAAACATATGGCCGCGATCGAAGGCCACCGCCTGCGCCGCGAAATCATCGCCACGTCAATCGCCAACAGTCTCGTCAATCGCGCCGGCATTTCCTTCGTCACCGAGGTCGCGGAGGAGTGCGTTTGCGCGCTCGGAGACGTCGCGCTCGCCTATGTGGCGGCGCGCCGCGTCGGCCAGTTGCGCCGCACCTGGCGCGACATCGAGGCGCTCGACAATCGGATTTCGAGCGACGCCCAGCTCGATATGTTCGCCGAACTGCACAAATTGCTGGCCCATCATACCTCGTGGCTGCTGCGCAACCGGCCGCGCCCGCTCGATATCTCGCGCGCCATTGACGATTTCGGCGCCGGCTTCGGCGAATTGGAGGAGCAGATCGAATCATTGCTGTCGCCGGCCGGGTTGGCGCATATGGGTTCGCGCCAGGCCAAATTCGGAAAGAGCGGCGTTCCGGATAGGCTGGCCCGCCTGATTGCTTCCGTGGACGCCATGATTCCAGCCTATGATATCGTTGAAGTGGCGCGCCAGTCGGCGCTCTCCGTCGCCACCACGGCGGCGGTTTATTATCGCCTCGGCGCGCGCTTCGGCCTCGAATGGTTGCGCGACGGTGCCGCGCCGCTGCTCGCCGGCGATCATTGGCAGCACCGCGCCGTCGCCGCCATCATCGAGGATCTATATTCCCAGCAGCGCGCGTTGTGCCGGACCGTGCTTTCGGATGGCGCTCACGACGCGCCCGAAGATGCCGTCGAAAGCTGGATATCGCAGAATCAGGAAGTATTCGAGCGCGCGACTGTCCTGTTCGACGATCTCAAGAGCGCCGGCCCGCTCGATCTTGCCAAGCTGGCGCTGGCGAATAGGCACCTGCGCGAGTTGATTCTGGCCTAGCGCCCCCGAATAAGCCCTTCTTCCCCGAGGGGAAGAAGGGTTGGGAAGAAGGGGGAAACCAAGCGCGCGGAGCGCGCTCACTGGCGCCGGAGGGGCATCCGCGCTCTTTTGTTTGTTCCCTCAAGCGCCGGGCGGTCGCATCCGCCCCCTTGGCTTACCTCGTATTAACTCGGGCGCTCAGTCGCGCAGCCGGAATGCTAATCGCATTCCGGGGGGTGGTGCCGTTTGGATGAATCTTTGTGAGTTCCCTCTACCCCTCGGGGAAGAGGATTTTCTTTGTGTCGCCTGCAGTCTAGAGCATTTTCAATGACCACAGAGTCGTAATTCGGGGATTCCCATTTAGTTTGGGATGTGATTCGCTTTCCTTCGATTTGATTTTTTGATTCGAAGGAGGGTTTGATGTCGC
>PVBE010102691.1_pt1 | contig 10774 bp, 12 predicted proteins | sample 1631181 | NCBI WGS metagenome assembly PVBE01 (sample SAMN08397723, study PRJNA350692) | Marine metagenome, whole genome shotgun sequencing project. | isolation source: water | place: Pacific Ocean | collected 2012-04 | reverse complement strand
TGGTCTTTGATAGAAAGGATAGTTAGAAAAACTAAACCTTTATTAGAGAAAAACCTAGAAAACTGTAAAGTAATATCAGACCGAATAAGGCTTTTAGATTTATTCCCCAAGAATTCGGTCTGTGCAGAACTGGGAGTTGCACACGGGGCATTCGCCGAATTGATTCTAGAAAAAACCTCACCCAAAAAATTACACTTGATAGAAAAAGAGGAAGAACTATGTAAGGGCCTAAGAGAAATGTTCAAGTCGATAACTTCAATAGAAGTGCATAAAGGTTATTCTTATGAAATACTAGAGGGGTTTCCTGACCAATACTTTGATTGGGTCTGGGTAGATAGTGAACATGACTACGAAACAACTAAAAAAGAACTAGACCTATGTAAAAATAAAGTCAAGGAAGAAGGTTTGATAGGTTTACATGATTATATATGGGGAGACTTTGTCTATAAAACTAGATATGGGGTAATAGAAGCAGTCAATAATTTTTGTCTAGAAGAAAATTACGAAATAATTTATTTAACTTTAGAGTATCATATGTATAACACCGTAGTTCTAAGAAGAATGGGCGGCTGATACTATTGTTTCTTGATGTAGATTATTTAATGAGCCTTCAGTACTCTGGGTCTCAGGGTACTTCAGATACCGAGATGACTTTTCCTGACTCTTCAATAAGAGTTGAAAATTATTTAGGCTTTGCCCCTTTTTATTATTCTTTGGCTTATTCTATGATGGCAAAAAAATGTGTTTGTATAGGAAGTGGAGGTGGGTTTGTGCCTTCTCTTATGAGGCAGGCTCAAATAGACATAGGGTTTCCTGATACATATGGGGACGAAACAATAATTATAGATGCTAATCTAGAACCAATTCCTCACCCTGACGGGGGTAATCCCTTATGGGGATGGCAGGGACATGCACATTGGGCCGAAGATGAAAACCACCCCTTTAATCAAAGGTACCCCGAGGTTAAAAAGATAATAAAGAAGTCTAGCGAGGCTATTAAAGATATAACATTTGAAATAGATCTTATTCATATAGATGCAGACCACTCTTATGAAGGAGCAAAGAAGGATTTTGAAGCTTATTTTCCCAAGGTTAGGAAAGAGGGTATTATATCTCTACACGATACTGATTCATGTGGGGGAATCACAGTACTCATTGAGGAGTTGAAGGGTCGGCCCGATATAGAAGTAATCAACTTAGGAGAAATGGTTTACAGTAAATGGACTAAAGAAGATAATATTTTTGACTTAGAAACTAAAGGCAAATTACCTAAAGATTTTGACCCCACAGTTCGACCCGCTCATGCAGAAAAATATAGATGGGGCGGGTTGGGCATTATTAAAAAGCTATCATGATAATAGGAGATGGTATGATAGCTAAGGCTATGGAGGAGATAGATAGCCAGTCAATAATCTTCTTTTGCTCTGGAGTATCTAACTCTCAAGAAACTTCTGAGAAGGCCTTCAAGAGAGAAAAAGATCTCTTAACAACTATTATCAAAAAAAGAAAGGTATATAACCTTATGCGCAGTGGCTCCTCTTCATCTAAAATGAGGAAGCTTATTTATTTTGGTTCAATCGACTTCTATATAAAACAGTCTCCTTATTATTACCATAAAAAGTTAATGGAAAGATTAGTAGAAACCTATCCGCACCATTTAATTATTAGGGCTCCTCAAGCGGTAGGTCCAAAGGGGAACCGCTGTAATCTAACTAACTTCTTGGCTAATTCAATACTAAAGGAACAGCCAATTAAATTGTATGAAGCCTTTAGATCCTTATTGGATGTAGCGGACCTTAGAGAGATAGTAGATTATTTAATTTCAATAGGTCGAAGTGGGGAGATTGATATAAATTATGTAGAATTAATAACAGTTGCGGAAATAGTCTCTATCTTAGAAAACGCCCTGTCTAAAGCTGCTACAATTAAAAAACCAAAAATGCAGTATTCAAAGTTCTTAGGTATAAGATATAACACCCAAGAAGTACAAACAATTTTAGACGAGCTAGGGATAAGAAAAAGCGGGTATAATAAAAAAGTGATAGAGAAATATTATGGAAATTAATTTAGTTTCTGTAATGGGGACAGACCCTATACTATCACACCATTGTATTAAACACTATAAAAGCTTGGGGATTGAAAACTTTTATATAGTCTTATGGGGAGACTCAAACAAAGCCCCTTATCGGGAAGTTATAGAAGTTGTAAAGTCTCATGATATTAACTATACCCTTATTTTTTATTTAGATGAAACAGTAGGAGATGCTTCTTTCTTAACCGACCTATACAATTCAGTTATTAGCCTTAAAAAAGACCAGTGGTGGGTCGTGGCGGACCATGATGAATTAGCCATTTTCCCAAAGCCCATAGCGACATTTATAGAGGAGGATTTAGAAAATCAAGAATTTGCTTTTGGCCTAATGCTTGATAGAATAGGCCCTGGTGGGAAATTTGTAGATTTGGGCTATGAAGATGATATATGGACAACCTTTCCTCTTGCAGGTTATATAAATAGATATGTAAGAGGCAATGATGTTAGAACTGTTCCCCTCCTTAAAGGTAGTTGTAAATTACATGATGGACAACACGGCTTATTAGAGCCTATAGATATGACTAATCTGGGGATGTCTTGGGAAGATTATATTAAAGGTAAGATATGGTGGCCTCCAAAGGTTGAAATACACCACTTCAAATGGAGAAAAGCCGATATTAAATTAAATTTAGATTATTCGGAATTAGGACCGACCTGGTGGGGTCATGAAAATAAGAAGGTATATGATTATATGCTAGAAAGCGGTGGAATAGATATTACCGATACAAGATTCAAGGTAGAAGAATACAAAGATAAATACTCTAGGTGGGGAGAAATATCTAAAATAAGGCCCTTTGATTATTGATGAAGAAGGTGGAACAGTGGTTTTAGTTACGGGAGGAACGGGCTTAGTTGGATCGGCCATTAATGCCGATGTTAAGCTGTCTTCAAAGGATGGGGATTTAAGAGATTGGAATTATGCTCGATCTATATTTTTTCACCACCTTCCTGATGAGGTTATTCATTGTGCAGGGCAGGTTGGGGGATTAGGGGCTAATATGAACCATAAGGGAGAGTTCTTCTATAATAATATTATGATAAACACTAATGTTCTTGAGGCGTGTAGATTAGCTGGAGTTAATAAAGTGGTATCATTTTTATCGACTTGTATATTTCCAGATGATATAGAATATCCAATTACAGCAAAGAAAATCCATTTAGGTGAACCACATAGTTCAAATTACGCATACGCATATGCTAAACGAATGATTGAAGTCCAGAGTAGGGCTTACAATGAGCAATATGGAACCAATTATGTATGTGTTATACCTACAAATATTTATGGACCAAATGATAATTTTAATATAGATAATGGACATGTATTACCAGCATTATTACATAAATGTTATTTAGCTAAACAGAATAATACTGATTTAGAAGTTTGGGGTAGTGGAAAACCTTTAAGAGAGTTTATATATTCTGAAGATGTTGCTAAATTAACTGAATGGGTTTTAGATAATTATGAAGAACAAGAACCAATTATATTATCACCCTCAGAAGAAATATCTATAAAAGGAGTTGTAGATATTATAGTTGATAAATTTAATTTTAAAGGTAATGTAAAGTGGGAGTCGGATAAACCAGATGGTCAATTCAGAAAACCGCCGGATAATTCTAAACTATTGTCTTATCTACCCGAGTTTAAATTTACTCCAATAGAGGAGGGTATTGAGAAAACTATTGATTGGTTTGTGAAAAATTATGATACAGCCAGAAAATGAAGAAATATAAAATTAACTATGAAAACTTTTGGCCTTCGTTTGATAAAGAATCAAATTGGTTTTCAAAACTCTTAAATAAGTATTATAATGTTTCTTATTCAGTAGAAGACCCTGATGTTATCATGTATGGCCCATCCGTCTTTGGAAAATTTCAGCTCCCTAAAAAACCAACACGTCTTGTTTTTTATACGGGAGAGAACAGCCCGGTTGACCCTCGTGCTGATCTTAATTTAACATTTAACCACGGAACAGAGCATAATAATAGAAGGATGCCAATGATTGTCATTGCTCCTAACCCCGACCTTCAACTAACCAAAGAAGATAAGAAAAAGTTTTGTTCTTTTGTGTATAGTAATGAGGTAGACTATAGAAATAAATTTTGTTTAGACTTATCACAATATAAACAAGTAGACTGTGGCGGGAAGTGTCTTAATAATATTGAAATCCCCAGTGTTTTTGATATGGCCATTTCTTTCGCCCATGATAAAAGAGCGTTTATGAAACCATATAAATTCTCCATAGCCTATGAAAATGAACCACACCCCGGCTATGTAACAGAAAAGATAATAGATGCGTACTATTCAAATAGTATTCCAATTTATTATGGCAGTGAAACAATTACTAAAGACTTCAATAAAGAAACCTTTATTAATGCACATGATTTTAACAGCAATGAAGAATTAATAGAGTATATCAAGTGTGTTGATACAGACGAAGAGTTATATAATTCCTATCTAAATAAGCCTATATATTCAGACTACTGGCTAGAAATATTTAATGATCCAGAGGAAACTTATTATCGGGATTTAGCTGATGAAATATTAGGGATAACAAAGTAATGAGAACGATAGATTTACAACAGGCCCGTACTGAAAAACCTGATGCCCAGGAGTTTTTACATAAAAAGATGATCGTGGAGATAACTACTCAATGCCCTCACGTATGTACTCATTGTTGTAATAGCTCGAGCCCTTCTGGTAGTCCTTTATCCTTTTCCCAAATCGAGATTTTATCTGAGGAGATTCATAACCATTTATCTCTTTACCCATATAAAGGTATAGAGCTATGGTTTTTAGGACGGGAACCAACTGTTTATAAAGATAATGAGAAACGTTTTTTGGATGTAGTAAGGCTGTTTGAGCGGGACCGAATAATATTTGGGCTATCTACTGCAGGACATTATTCAGAGAAATCAACCCTTTTTAAAAAAACACTGTCTGAATTATACCAGGTGCTCCCCGATATACATATTAGCCTGGGTTTTACACTATACCTTAATAATTCTGTAGCATTGACGCGAAGAAGCTTAGAGGATATTATATCTCTAGGCTTTAAAAATATTGTTATAAATACCGTAATAGATTCTTCAAACAGATTAGAGACTCTTAACGAATTAGAAAATAATATATTACGCCCTTTAGGTTTTGGATCACCCGTTCGATCATGTTCTCATACTCACCCTATTGGGTCTTCTTTTTCACGTGAGGAGTGGGGTATACCTATAAAGGGTCATTATTTTAACCTTCAGTCTTTGGAACAGGTAGTTTTTAGTGATTGGTGGGGAGCTGAGGTTACTATTAATTTAGGCTTATTAAAGCCGGTAGGGAGAGGGGCTAATTTACTTATGGCTAAGGAAAGCCCTCTTATGCCTGATAGTCTTCTAGATAAGCCTAGACACGGGTTGTCTAGACAGGCTGGGATTGACCTTTATATTACTAGTAAATCTGTTATCCATCCTTCTGTTCATGAAAAGACTTTGTGGGATGTGAACATTGTTAATGGAGATTTTAGAAACTCTTTTAAAGCTTGTTTAGAAAATGATAAAGAGATAATAGAATGGTTAAGGAATAATTATGAGTGGCTGTCCCGCCCCGTTTAATTTAATTCCTCCAATTTATTAAAATACTTGTAAACTTCTCCTGGCTTATTTTTCCCTTCATAAAACAGTTCAATAGTTGCCTTTGTCAGTTCCCATATATCCAATAAGGCAGTATCCCCAAACTTCTCTTTGAATTGAGGGTCTTTTAAGCCTTTTTGCCACAGAGCTGATGGAGGTATTAAAATCAATACCTGGCGCCGTATCCTTATTTTATCCCCGCCCTTATTTTTAAGCTCTTTTGCATAATTATAAACTATCTCCATTGTTAATTCAGTTTCTCCGGGTACTGATAGAAGAAAGGCAGCATCTATAGCTATTCCTGCCTCTAAAAGTAAATCGGTTGCTTCATCCTGTTGCTCGGGAGTAATTCCTCCTTTAACTACGTCAAGTTGTTCTTGAACTCTATGTTCATACCCTATAAAAACTCTGCGTATATTAAGTGCCTTTAATAATTCTATAAACTCTTTCTTTTTCTTTCTATCTCTAATAGTTAAAAACCCCACGCTTCCAAAACAGAAGTCTATATAAAATTTATCACGAGGTACATTTTGTTTGGTTAATTCTTTGTCTAGGTTTCTTAAAAAACCTCTGTTCATAAAATCATCAGATAGTTCACTAATTATAATTTTTCCATATTTCTCTATATACTCTTTTATATGTTTAGCATATAACTCAGCCCCATGAACTATATATGCTTCTCCCCCTCTAGTGCAAAATGTGCACCGCCCCTGTGGTCCTACTGGACATCCATCTGCCGATATCATTGATATTATCTGCCATCCCTCATAATCTACTCCTGGAATCCCTACTCCAACAGGTCCTGTTTCCATAAAATATTTCTTACGTATTTCTAAATCAGGTAATAGGTCAAAATTGGGCTTTTTGAGGGTCCTTAAGTCTCTCAGTTTTTGATGTGTAACTATCAACTCGCCCTCTTCCGTATACACTATATTTGGTATATCTTTATTTAATCCCTCTTTCAGTACTCTTTCCCAGGCTTCTTCTCCATACCCATAACATATCCAATCCACTTCTGGTCTTTCTATCATTTTTTTCCACATTACATGACAATATGGTCCTCCCCAGCCTATTCTTACCCACGGTGCTGATTCTCTAATTAATCTGCTTCTCTCTAATACGGTTTGATAATTACCTATAGATACCCAAAAACCTATATCTTCTATATCATCAGAAAAATTATTGTAATCAATGTAGTCTGGTGTAATTGCTTCATCTATAACCATAGTATTGTGGGAGCTATTAGAGGCCACCGAGAGGGGGCCGATGGGAAGCCATTCTGCCCATAGGCTGGCCCAGCCTGTTTGAAGTTCACCTCTGAAATAGTCTGCGGGTATTATGATTAAGGATTTATCCATTTAGATATATCCATTCTAGCCCTAGACTTTCATATATATCACAGTCAAACAGGCATCCACATTCTTTTTCTCTTATATATTCTCTTGCTTTTTTGGCTTCAGCCCCTTTCCATATTTCTAATATAGGGGTGTTAAGTATATTGCCTATGTGATTAGGCCCGTTCCAACAGAACCGCACATTTCCATTAGATAATATTTTTAATGTAGTCTGGCCTTTAAAACAACGTGCCCCCGGTTTTTGTAGTGGGTGAGTATCTCTTGAGAATTTATCAGTGTTTTGAACCGCTTCTAAAAGTCCCTGACTTGGGTCAGGGCAATCATCTTTGGCAAAAATAGCTTTATCCCTAGCATCTCTTTCTTCTTTAGTGATTCCATATTTATCAAGTGCGGGACCTTTGAAGACTGCTTGACAAAAGAAACCCCATTTACGACTGTTAGCATAGTCTTTTAACTCTGCTACTTCTTCGGGAGTTACTAATTTATTGAGTACGGGATTTAAGGATATATAAAAATTGAAGCCCTCTGTATTTTGAATTTCATACAAATTATCTAGGGCCTTTTGCATTTTACTAAAGGGGAATCTTCTAAGCTCAAGGTGCTTTTCTGGATTTAAAGTATCAATAGATACTCCAATTGCTGTTACACCGGCCTTTAATATTTTTTTAAGGAAGCTCATATTAGCCAGTCTAATGGCATTGGTATTAATCCATATGTTTTTGACGCCTTCATTTTTACACAGAAAAACAAATTCTTCAAACCCTTTCCATATAGTAGGCTCTCCGCCTGTAATATTTATAGAATAGAGAGGGCGCCAACTACATAAGTCTTTTATAGCTGGGACTAAAACCTCAAAAGTTAAATTTCCTACTTTAGTATGGTCTTCTAGCCAACAATAAGGGCAGTCTGCATTACATTGTTCTGTAATAGAAAGATCTAGTCTAACAGGTGCTGTTAAAGGTTCAGATAAATCGTGAGCTTTATTTAAAGTTTCCATATAGTCTTTTTAATTTACATTCTCCCCACCCATCAGGGTTTATTTCTTCTTGTTTTAATTTTCTTTTATGGTTGGGGTATTTATGGTGCTCATCAAATACCTCATCCCCGACAAAAAATAAATCTTTAAATTTAGTATCTACCTTCCAATCAGCATATCCAAAATAAGCACATGCCTCGGGGTCATCCTTCCATGCTAATACTTTATGTTCGTTACCCTGTTTATCATAAACTGTTTTTCTAGCCCAATAGTCAAATTCGGGTTGTTCAAAATATTTAGAGCCATCATACTTTATTCTGAATTCTTTAGGGGTTATATCATTATATGTATGGATTTGGGGACATTGAATTTTATTAACCTCTTCTGCTAATACATCTTTTTCATAATTTTCAAACCTCAAGCTATTAGAATGTTCTATTACATCTATAAATTCTAAGCTTATGGATACATATTCTAAGTCCAAGTATTCTTTAGCTCTCCTTAATAAGTCCCTATCTTCATAACCCCAACCAATCATCCCCTCATCATAACCTTTAAGTTTTAATAAATTCCACTTGGTGATAGCCACTTTTCCTGCCCCTGACCATCCATTTTTAAGCTCTTCAGTATTTAGCCTGCATATTGAATTAGGATTTTTAGAAAAGACTTTTATTAGCCATTCAGGAAACCCCTTCACAACAAAGTTGTCTGCATCTAAGTTTATTATAATATCACCTGTGGCTTGTTTAGCTCCTACATTTTTAGAATGAGACATTTGAAAGAACTTAGGGTCTTTAGTATGATATAGTTTAATTAAGCCACTTTTTATTTCTGCTTGAAAGTGGTTCCAAAGATATTCATTCATTCTATCTTTGGAATTATAATTCAGAATAATAAACTCTCTATCTAAGTCTGCCGTATCTTCAATATTAAGTGGCAGGGTTTCTTTCAAATGAAATAACCGGTTCATACATACTGTAATAAAACTAATTTTCATTTTTCTCTTGTAGTTGAATAATTTTACATGCAAGATATACACAGGCATCAAGCATTTCTTCTAAAGATTCTTGGACCATATCCCGTTTATCATCAATCAAGATCTCTTCTCCGTATTTTTTAGCTCCCGCCTCTAATCTTTCTTTTATTAACTGAATCACTTCTTCATTTATGCGTTTACTCATTTTATTCTTTCAACTTTACCCTTTCCCCATTCTTCTCCATTAGGTCTTTTTATCTTTTTAGATAAAACCTCTTGTAATTTACTCTGGTTTTTATGTCCGTGGGGGTAAAATTGTTTTACCCAACCGGCCTTCATATACATTGCATTGACTCCCGTGGGATCTTCCTCCCTTTTTTTATCTAATTCTTCTAAATTAACAATTTCTGGAGATAGGTTTTTTAATCTTTCATAATTAGAGTGTTGTATAGCTTTAGAATAAGAAGGATCTAGTTTTATATGTTTAAAGCCAAAACACTCTTTAATTCTTTTCCATAGTTCTTCTTCATCAAAATAATGTCCTACTAAGTCTTCATTATAGCCTTTTGCATCGAAGAAGTCTTTTTTTCTTATTGCAATTTTACCACTTGAACTATAATAACGGTAGGTGTTGGCTGAAGTCCAAGCTAATTCTCTATCAGCCCAACCAAAGGCTCGTACAAAAATATTTTCTTTTTTATGTTTATTAAATATATGGTTCAGTCTTTTGGCCAGTCCCCAACCGTCTGGTCCCAAAGCTGTAAAGTTATCTGCATCTATGCCACATAGAATATCCCCTATGCATTGTTTGGCTGCCATATTTTTGGCGTGATTATGGGAGAAATATAAGGGCTCTTCTGTACGATAGAGCTTTACTTTTCCAGATACTAAATGTTCTTTAAAATTATCGACAATCCAGTTGGCGAGCCCATCAGGGGAATTGTAGTCTAATATGACAAATTCGCAGTTGTCGTAATCTTTGTTTTCCTCTATGTTTTTTGGAAGAGTTCTTTTAACATGCTTCAATCTACCCATACAGGTAGTGTAAAAACTGATTTTCAACTTTTCCATGATTTTAATTTATCAAAGATCCAGTGCCAAGGATAGTGTTGGTCGAAAGTAGAATTTATCCAAATTGGTTTTATACTATCCAGGTCACAAATTTTAATATTAATGCCTTGTGATGCTCTAGTTGAAACTAGAATATCCTCTCCCCAATTACCATCCCAATAGTAGCCTTCATCAAATAGTAAATAGAGATTGTACTGTAATATCTTCATAACTTTCATTCGAAAGGACAGCTCTTTTGTATGGGAAAAGGGTTTGTAGCCGATGACCCATTCCGTCATATACATTTGGTCTTCCGGTGGGATCCATTCATAATACATGTGTATAAAGCATTTTGATTTAAGATTATTTATTATAGATCCGATGGTTTCTAGGTCTTCAAAAAATTCTTCTCTATAAACTATACACTTTTTAATCATCCTATCCTCTTTAGTATTCTGGTAGATGACTCCTTTGTTTAGTCTTTTAACATGCTTAAAGTCCTGACCATCGGTTTTTATTGTCAGGGGAATCCCCATGTAACTTTTGCGCTCCTTTGTCATTCTCTTATATGAATATAAGTAATTTAAATTAAATCTTTTAAGTGCCTTGGCAAAAGAGTATTAGCGGGTTCGTTAGCGTCAAAAAAGAAAACCCGTTTTGTATATTCAATCAATCAAAAATACTTAAAAATAAAACAAAGAGGATCC
>PVBE010034316.1_pt1 | contig 10774 bp, 12 predicted proteins | sample 1631181 | NCBI WGS metagenome assembly PVBE01 (sample SAMN08397723, study PRJNA350692) | Marine metagenome, whole genome shotgun sequencing project. | isolation source: water | place: Pacific Ocean | collected 2012-04 | reverse complement strand
GTTTTGTAACGGTTTAGAATATACCTGGAATTATTTGCCCACTCACTGCATATGCACCCATAGCAGCAATAAATCCTATCATTGCCCAGCGTCCATTAGTAAGTTCTGCTTCTGTTGCGTAGTCCTGATCCATTACTTCAATCTGTGGATCTTTGGCGAACGCATTCTGTTGTCCAGTCTCGTTAGTTGTAACAGTCATTGTACTTTTGTAAAGAAACGTAACATAATTATATATCAAATGTTAAATTTCTGTCAAGTATTTATACTCATCCCCTAACCTTCTTGCTCTTCCTTACTTGACGGTTCTGTTATTCTCCCAAGATATGCATCATATTCCATTAGATCACTTATCTCCATCTGACACCCCTGCTGTTTCCAAAATTGATAAAGACCATCATGACTTGCTTTATGAAAATGATCAATATGTTCTGGATGAATAGAAGATCCTAATGAAATCCTATACATCAATAAGGGAATAGAAAATGTATTACCTGAATTGTAAATCAAATCATCTGCTACTGCTCTTGGTTTTACACCATTATCAATCTTATACTTATCACCACGTACATGAAGTTTAATTAACTTCTCCGCATGATGTCTGGTAATGATATAACATGCGGTAGAAAAATCATTAATGAATCTCTTATGAAGTTTAACATGAAGATCACCTGTACATATAATTGCCAACTGCACTACATCATAATCATAAGGAATTAATGACATAAAATTAGTCCAAGTAAAATCCCAACACTTTACAACTTCAAGATCAACATCATCTTCCATCATAATTGCATAAGGATGATCTGTCTCCTCATAGAAATGTTTTATTGCCTTAAGATGGGAAGTTGTACAACCAATTTCACCAGAAGACATATCCTCTGGATATCTACCCTTTATAATATCACTAAGATCATCATCTCTACCATCATAAGCAGATATACGTGTGTAATTCTCTATCTCCCAGTACTTAAACTGGGCTTCCATATACATTTTCCTCTCTGGTTGCCCATCCATATTAAGATAATAGATTGGACCAATGTTTTTAAGTTTGAATGCTGATTTATTTTTATCCATTATGCCTCCAACGTAAAGAATCCATTACCATAAGGATGTGGTTGAACCCACTTCTCTTTTATTGATCCAAGAGAATAAGAAAATTCTTTCAAGTTTAATCCCTGAGACTTAAACATATTGATCCACCACTCTTCATCTTTCTTTGTTACATGAGTAATATCAACTTCATATTCCCTAATCCTAAACCTGTCATTATCACCCAACGGTATAACAAAAAAGAATTGCTTAGACTTCCTCTTAAAATCTTGTAGTACTCCAGGTATGTCCATCACCTCTACATGCTCCAACATATCCTTACAGATCAATAAGTCATAAACATTATCATTAGGTAGAGATAGATAATCTTTTACATCAGAGTAACAATTATTAATTGCATACTCACTAATATCCTCACCAAAAGATTTACATCCAATAATTCTTAATGCATGTACTAGAAATCCCTTTGCACATCCATAGTCAACACAAGTATCAAACTCAAAATTATTTTTAATATCCAATGCTTCTGGTATAGATCTAGTTGGTTGCCATCTAAAATTCTCATATCCAGAGATGTGCTTCCGAACACCATCTTCATAATAATCTTTCGTGAATTTGTTCATGTTACTTTCAAGCACATCTAATGTTAGCACTACTTCCATAGATTGTCTATCCCCAATTGGTGACATTCACACCAAGTGAAGATAGTTTACTCTGCAATTCCACCGTCTGTTCTTTATATGATGGTAACTGCCAATCATGCCATTCAATAATCAAATTATTAATATACTTTACAGTACCATCTTCAATCATTTTAGGAAGAACTTTATACTCAGACCCTTCTATATCCATCTTTAAAAAAATATAATCATCCTCTAAGAAATTATCCCGTATCCATTCAGATAAATCAATTGCTTCTACTTCCAAAGTCTCAGGAAATTTTAACTTAACCTCATGATCCGCAGGACGTTCAAGCTTATCCTTCATCTCTTTAACACATGATCCACCTGTTGCAGGAAGATCATAGTCAATAAAATCTAATGCTTCACCTCTAGCATACTTCTCATTAAGATCATCAATATCTTTCTGTCCATAATGCTCTGTCACTGCCTCATGGCAAAACATTATCTTCTCATTCTTATTCCAGACTGCTTTCTGAAACAAAGTAATATTTTTATCATTCAGAATATCATATCTACCAGACTGAATATTTTTTACATACTCATCGTATGCATATACATTTGGTTCAAATCCAAATACTTCCCAGGTATCATCAACACCAACCGGATCTGCTAACTGAGCAAATCCCATCCCCATGTTTGTACCACAATCAATAAAAACTTTTCTCATGCGAAATCATTGTGTATTGTATCAGTAAGAACATCATCAATCAATTCATTCTGAATTGCATACTTACAATAATGACAAGCATGATGACGTAGTGTTGGAGATTGTCCATAAAACTCTTCTATACCATCTATATCACAGACAGCAAACTGAGACTCTGGAACATAATTATAGTTATTTTCTATAGATAGTTCAGCAGAAGGACAGGCATAGATGTATCCATCTGTAAAAAGAAATGGTTTCACCATGTGCATATAGCAATGATCATTTCTCCTCTCACCCTTAAAATTAAAGTCAGACAAGAAGGCAGACTTTAATGTTCTACCACGATCTTTCTCATACTCTACAATTATACCACGAATAGTTTCAATATCTTTTTCAGTTTCTTTTACATCTTTAATGGCATTAAAAGCAATACGACAAGGTATCTCATTCTCTTCTACCCAGTCCAACATCCTAGTAAAATTATCTGTTGTCTGGAACTTCTTAGATAGTACTCTCTTATTACCAACGTCAGTCCATTCACCAGTAATATTAGGATTATTTGAAGTTGCTAGATTCTCATCCCAAACATATGCAGCAGATGATTTAGTATCAGTTCCTTCAAAGATACTTAAGTCATAGTCATATCCTTCATAAAACCCATACATCCCTAAACGAACCCAATCAAAGAGTTCTACTATATCTTTTTTGATTGGTCTGTCTGCACCAAACCTTGCACCATTAGTACATATACCAAGACTAAATCCAAGATCTTTTGCATACTGCACAATCTCTTTAAAGTGTGGATGAATACTTGGTTCACCACCACCAGTAAACTCAACACCTGTTACACCAATAGCTTTAAAACTTTCTAGTGCCTGAAAGACTTTCTCCGTAGGCATCTTCTCTGATATATCTCTATTGGCAAAACAACAGAACGAACATGTAAGATTGCAAGCATTAGTCAAAGAGATATGTGCCATGATAGGAGAAGCTGGCTTACCTTGTTGGATTGCCTCTAACTTATCCATATGCTTCATCATCTTAGTAAGATTACTACTAAAACTTCTGCCTTGAACTACATCATCTTCTTTTCTAAACGTTCCGTCTTCATTAAAAACGTCAACGCCTTTGTACGGTACAGCAGTCATTAATAATTCTCCTTCCATTGATGTATAACGGGGTAATCACCCACGTTCCCTTCGCGCAACTCAACTAACCAAGGTGCTGCTTCATATTTATACCCCCTCTTATTGAAATGATATGTAATATTGAGATCAACTGACCCAAGACCTCTCCACTGCATAGGATCCTCTTTCTGCAACCTATCCATATTATCTTCTATGTCTTTAATAACATCATCATAGATCGTTAAAAGAGTCTTAGCATTATAAATTGTCCCACCACACATACCATAAGGTCCAGCATCCTCACCAGTCAATTCCTTTATCTCATTTATCATACCAGGAGTAAGTGGATTAGCCAATCTAATACCTCTAAGATCAAATGGGGGATCTATATTAAAAGATCCTCTTACAAGTACATCATCCTCCATGATCATAACATAATCTTGCTGAGTCTCCTGACATACTAACTTCTGTCTCTTCCACCACTCAATTGTTCTATGTGAATCATAGGAGTGTCGATCATAATCATTTGTTTCATTACCAAAAATATTTTCACGCATATGATACGTACAATCATACTGTTGAGCAATGATTGAAAAATCTAACCCTCCATCAGATATAAGAACAACAGGATTGTCTGGAAAATGTGCTCTAAAATTCTCTAAGACAAATCTTGTTGCTCTTTTATTATTATAAACTTGATAATATACCCCAAACTCTATGGTCATTTCTCCTCTTTGGTGTACACTGCTAGGAGATCATCACCCCTACCTTTAATTTCTCTTGCATCATATAGATCAAACCTACCATCATCAGAATAAGAATCATAGAATTGTGGATATACATCCTCAATAACATAAACTGCACCTGGATTTAACTTTGGTTCTATTAATTCAAATGTTTTAATAGAAGCACTGAATTGATGTGATGCATCCTCTGTCACAAAATCAAGCATAGGCAACTTCTCTACAAAAGCAGGATCACATTGATCAAACTCAAAGACTTCCACATTAGGATAATCATTAAGATCAATTTCAAGCATACCCAAATTCCAATCTAATCCATAGATATTTGAATCAGGAAACAATTCAGAAAGAATACGAAGACCACCACCAGTTGCAGTACCAACCTCCAAAAGATTACACTTCTTCCCAATAAATTTATCCATCAAATAAGGATAAACTTCTTCATAGGCATGATAGTTTGCCTTATCAGTTAATCCGGTTTCTGAAATCTCAATAAACTTATCTTTAATTTTTTGCTGAACCTCATTCATCTCATCCATTTTAATTCTCCTGTTGAATAATTTTTTCTACGGTGGGAATATATGTATCCCGAATTATATTAACCCAATCAAATTGTTGAGCATAAGAATAAATCTCTTCACGATTATTAACTGAATACTCTCTATTGGTTACAATTTGAGATTCAACATAATCAATATCAGAAACTTTACTTTCTGGTATTACAGAAATAAAATCTTTATTCATATCTAAATTAGCAGCACCCCATTCAGTTACTACCACACCAAGTCCAGCAGCAAGAGCTTCCATACAAACTAATGGATGTGCCTCACCATCACTCAATAATACAAGGTTACCATAGTTAGTAAGTTCTTTGTATAGAGTTTCCTTAGACCACTCTCCAAGATAATTCTTACTCTTATCAAACCTTTGATCAGAATAATTACCAGCATACCAAAGACTATCAATTGATTGGAACATATGCTGTCTCTTACGATAATCAATCTTAGCAAGATATAAACTACGATCAGAGTACTTTGCAGTCTTTGTAAAAGTAAACTCATTAATGTTAACACCATTAGGAGTTACGAAAAGATGTTTAGATGGAATACTTAACACACGTCCATACACTCCCTTAATTCCATCAGATAAACAGAACACATTTGGTTGTATTCTATTAAAAGGTTTGGCAATTCTCTCACCATAATAGTCCCATTTTTCAGGTTGCTCCAGATATCCAAAATGGCTTGTAATAGCACATGGATATTGAATATATGGATAGAGTTCAATAAAGTCATCATACTGTATATGAACAAAGTCAGGTCTAAAAGCATTTACCTGCTGAATAATTTCAACCGGACTTTGTGTATTAACTATATCTACCTCATGTCCTAACTTCTCTAAGGCATTTTTAGAATCCCAAATTAATATTTCTACTGCACCCCAACCAGTAGGAGGAATTGGCATAATACCTGGTCCAATAATTGTTATCTTCATTACTTACCTAACTCCATAAAGAGATCCATGTGCTTCCCATTAGTCCTAGAATAAACTGCAAAATCATCAGGAAATTTCTTAACCAAATAACCAAGTGCTATCTGTTCATTATTAATGTTTCCCCGTTCAATCATTTCCTTATGAAGGATATCATCTATCATACCATATATTTTTGGAATTGAATTCTTATGTCCACCAAACATAGATCCTAAAATATAAGATCTATTATCATAAAGATATTCAGGTGGAAGTTCATCTGCTTCATATAGGTCCTGATAAAACTCACAATTCATCTGTAAAAGAAAACTCTCACCCATTGATTCTAATGATTCTATTGCTGACTCACTAGGGTATTGATCATCTAAATTAAAATCTTCAAAGAACCTTGATCCTCCTGCATCTAACCAGAAAAAGAAATCAGACCCATGAGGATTCTCATCTATTGCTTGCATTAACCAAGGAAATTTTGAGTACTGAATAACAGAATAGATTGCATGTTGACATTCAATCCTATCAGTATCTGACATCTTTTCTTTATACTCATCCGAATCTAAAATCTTTTGGATATTAATACTAAGATACTGATATGGAATATCATCAACCGTCTGTACTATAACCTCCGTAGGGATCTTCAATCTTCTCTCTTCAACAAACTCTCTAACATCCTCAGTCACAAAAAGAACCATAGGACATTTTAATTTAAGAGTCTTATCAAACCACTCAAGATAAGATTCCCATTTCCTACCATCCATATCCTCTCTATCAACATTAAAGAGAGCAGATACAATCGTTACATTTTTCATAAGATGCTCATGATAGAATTAATACGATTAACATAAGTATGATTTTCTTTCACATACATCATACAGTCTTTTATAAAATCATAATCTGTACGCTTCTCCATTGATTCATAGAAAAGTTTTGAAGTATCTGGTTGATATAAACAATGACCTTCCAATTCATTATATACTTCCTCAGAGTTAGTTGTTGCAAGATGTCCCCAACTAATTGATTTAAAAACACGGCATGGAACATATCCATTCTTTATATGTCTTGGTCCACGAATGTCTACACCAAGAACAGACTTCTTAGTTCTAAGAACCACTTCTTCTTCACTCAATGGATTCTGAAAAGGATCATTGGTAATAAATTCTATTCCATTATTAGAACACTCTCTAATGAATGGTTCAAATGTACTATAATTTTCACATACACCGCTTTGTGATAGGTTACCACTAAAATAAATCTTATTCTCTTCTCTAGGATAATGTATATCTTCAAAATTAAATTCCTCTGGTAAGGAATTAGTGGCCCATGTCACAAAGAATTTATCATAATCTTCAATCCAATACTGATGGTAATCATTCAGTACCTGAACTCTACGATTCTTCTTTGGTTTGAAGTAACAACAGGGACCAACCTTCTCAACCTTAGATTTATCCAAGACATATTCATATACATGATCTTGATGCCAGAGATGATTGTACTTAACATCAATAAATCTTTTAACTCCTGCATTAATATACCGTGCAGGATCAGGACTTACATGAACAAAATAAGTACTGGTTTTATTTAAAGGAATATTTTTATCAGCAAACCCTTCTGTCCAAAATATACAATCATTCCAATCAAAATCTTCTGGGTAATCTCCATCATGAAACCAATAGGTCTCATAACCCATATGAGAGAATCCTTTATAGAAAGCATTATGAATATAAGAATGAGTATGTGAATGGAGTGGATGACCCCATATAACAATCTTCATATTAACCACCAATGGTATTATAATTATAGCACATCACTTTCTATCTTTCAATAGCTCTCCAAATAATTTTGATGTACTAGGAGTACCTACTTCAAATTCATAATGCTCAATCCCATATGGTTTTCCAATGTCTTCCATCATCTTATGCATATGAACTATACCATCCTTAAAATGATCTTCAATCTTTGCAAGATCATCATAGAATGCTAGATGTTTAGTTGGAACAATAAAGAACCAATCCGCATAATGCCTATCTGCTCCTGCAACATGCCCATTCTGATCTAAAATTTCATCCGATTCTAAATCCTGCATCTGAATCTCAGAATGAAAAACCAAATCAGTTCTCATACGAATAAAGTATTCATAATCATTCGGGTCATCTACCAACTTAACACAGTCTGCAATCCCCTGATACTGAGACTTAAATCTATACAGAACATCCTTAGCCTTCTCAGGGGTAATATTCATATCAGGTTCTGCTGATACCTTATCATAATAAGAAACATCAAATACAAAGGGATCATTAACCTGTAGTTTCTTTAAATTTAATGGAGTATATAATTCCTTAAAATCTTCAAGTTCATTTATCTCAAACTTATCATTATGCTCATGATGTATCTGAATATCTTTCCAATTCTCACTATCCCACTGAAGATTAGCATAGATGTCATAACTACCTAATCCATCCAAAAGATTATCCTTTATATTCTGGTATGCTTGCCTAACAAACCTAGGATATCCAGAAAAACAAACTGCAAACTTCTTCTTCATAATAAAATCTCAGAAATTCTTTTACGTATAGTTGTATTTATTTGGTCCGTTAAACCCTCTGGTTTTTTAAATTTAGGATGAGAAAATACATAGTGACCACATATATTTACTAGTGCTTCTACCTCTACCTCTGGATCAAAATCCTCATCAACCCACTTCTTCCATCTACCAGAATCTAAACACAATTTATAAAATGTACTTCTCTGTTTGGCATCCATATTCTCCCAATATATCTTAGTCTGTAACTGACCAAACTCTGGTGCTATATTAATAGTCTGTAATCCTATATCAAACTTCTGCTTAATTAAATCTGTTGCAAGATAATCTCCATTGTGCTCCTTGTTTATCAAACCATACTCATTTACAATTTCTATTGACCTCTCTAACCAATCCTTATTATATGATCCTATATTCATATTCTCTCTCAGTGCAGTTCCAGATTGAATAACACAATACCTAATTGAGTCCTGTTCTTCATCAGTAGTAGAGGTATAAATCCTATGAAGAAAAGAAGAAAGTTTCTCTGGTGGAAGTGGTTTAATGGCTTCCTCTGTTCCAATCTCAAATTTAATATTGGGATTAACTTGGAGACCCATCCTAATAAACTTTAAAGTCTCACTGACTGCATCCTTAATAGCCCTGAATCTTTTGAAAGGATCAATATGAATCACATCAAAATGCTGACAATCAATTAGAAAAGATTCTATTCCATTATCAATATGGTATCCTTGATTAGGACCACAATGATCTCTTACCAATAATACATCATCAGTTCTACTCCTTACATACTCACAAAAAGTTTCTGTCACCCAACCATTAACATACCCACTCTCATGATCCACCTGACGACGAGAGGGTATCAATCCAAGAGGTTCAGGATAATCAATGACTGCATCAACTATCTCTTTACTCATTGGTCCTATAAACAATCTGGGATTCATAGATTTAAATAAAGATTATACTTACCAAAGTAGAAAAGGAAATCACCAATTGGTTGTGGATGAAGTGGTGCCATATTAATCCAGATCAAAGACTTAATAAGGTCTACCTTCTTATTATCCAGACCCATCTCATCAATAAAGTCTTCTAAAACTTTAATACATTCACACTTCTCATTACTCCTAAGAATATCAACAGTAATATCAGAGGAATCAATGTCAATATTATACAACTCCTTGTCTAGTATATCATGATTAACAGTAAGATTGTGCTTTAACTTAGCAAGGTCATAATATATGTCACCATTATACTTGTCCCCACCAAAGTCCTGTCTCCAATCAATTAGAGTATACTTACCTTGACCTGGACCCCGACTCCAATAAATTATATTCTCTAAAACACAATCACCATGAAACTGATATGCATTAGAAGAAGATAGATACTGCTTATCAATCCGACCAATCAAATCAAATATTGAGGGAACCCGTGTACCATTAATAAAACAAGGACCATCAGTTCCCATACCATTATCAGTCAGATATTTAACTACTCTCTTATATGTCTTATTGAAATAAAAATCCTCACATATATCTGAAATATCAAACCCATCCAAATCCTGTCTTACCCAAAGGTTCTCCTTAGCCCACTTAAGAAATCTTTTAAAATTCTCTACATCAACTACTCTAGAATACGTATCACCCTTAGCATACTCATACTTATAAAAATTATCTGTTGATGCAAGATACCTTGGAGTAAGACCCTTCAAAGAAAGCATCCTGTCTATACGATTAAAGCAAACCTTAGTATCATAAAAGAACTTAATAACAAAGTCTTCATCAAAAATAAATATACTCTCATCTTCTTTATCTAAAAGATGGAACCTATCAGGTATTGCTTCTCTACTCTTCTTTAAAGAATCCACATTACCAATATCATACCAAGTCTTATAATCAACAACAGAGAAATCAGAATGACCCATCATCTTAGAGATGGCATGAACATCAGACAAACTACTAACAGTTGTCTCTTCTAATATCTCATCAGTGTATTTCCAAAACAATTCATAATCTTTAATACCACACAATCCAATATAAACATAATCAAAAAACTCTTCACCCTTCTCATTAATTTTAATTAGAGAATTATTCCGTGCATTAAGAGTTCTATATTGAAAGCTACTACCATTAACATGACCAGCAACCCAATTAGTATTAAAATTAAATTCTTCTTTCTCTACTACCGTATCACAGGCATGGAATATAAAAGGACACTGCAAATTATCCTTACATAAAGACATAGAATAAAGAAGACTGCTACCTGGTCCATCATAATTCTCAACCTCCACATAAGTAATCTTCTTATCAGGGTAAGCAAGATTTAAAAACTGTTCTACTTGATTACCATAATGACCCAGAGTTACAACAAACTCTACATCATCAGGATAAGACTCAATGATATAACTAAAAGCAGGTTTCTTACCTATCCTAACAAGTCCTTTGTTAGTAAACTTAGTAAGGTTCCCAAGTCTAGAACCCAATCCACTGGCAGTAATT
>PVBE012673230.1_pt1 | contig 10775 bp, 2 predicted proteins | sample 1631181 | NCBI WGS metagenome assembly PVBE01 (sample SAMN08397723, study PRJNA350692) | Marine metagenome, whole genome shotgun sequencing project. | isolation source: water | place: Pacific Ocean | collected 2012-04 | reverse complement strand
TTCAGAAAGCGAATATCTAAAGTCGCCACACCACACAAAGGCTTTCCAAATCCAATTATGGGACTCGAGGGGAGGTAGTTACGAGGACAATTGCGTTGTTAGCGACCGCGCCTCACCGAACTACGAATTTGGAGGACTTTGCGAAAAGACAACATCATGTATACTTACAAAAGTTGATCTGTCTGATCCTGGGGCCCCCGACTTCCAAAACAATACAATTTCTTAATGCAACAGTACGAATGGATCTGTCTGAAAATGCTGGTACTGCCACTGCCACCACCACTACCACCACTTGCGCAGGCGTAACATGTTTTCGGACTGTTATTGTGACATCCTGCGTCTGCCTGTTCAAAGCTGATTATTGGACAGCCATGCGTTCTGACGGCTTCGCGCTTGTCGGTCTGCAGGTTCATCGCGGACAAGCAGCATTTGAAAGAACAAAAATGCTCTGCGAAGATTTCCGGGTCACTTTCCGCGTCGCATCCTTTCCAACAACCAATCGGAATCCTCGCGGCCACCGTTTGAGGCCTTCAATTTATCCATCCACATGTAATTCTGCGGCCTCTGGTGCAAGAAGCAGACCTCCTTGTGCATTCGTGTGGCATACACTTGCTTAGCACATTTGCAGACTTCCTTGCTGTTTCTGATCCGCTGCTTCAATTGCTTCTCGCGTTGCTTCTCCTCTCGGTCGCAGGTTTTGCAACACAATCTGCGGTTGTCCTTTCGGTGCGCCTGCAGTTGCGCTTTGTCGAACAACGAATGGCCGAAAGGCTGTTGACATGGACCCATGCACCAGTAATAGCGCGGGTCTGCGCTGGAACACCCCTTCTCTTCGCACTCTTTGCATACCACCAATCGCTTATATGAGAAATGATTCCTGACGTTCGTTGCCGTAAACGCAAACCTGTTCTTCGAATCTTCGCACGCGTTGCACGTGATCATCTCGCATTGCATGCACACTTCCTGTAGAACACCCTTCTCGTTTCTGAAAGAACTCTCGGCGCAAAGTTCCAAACACCCTTTGCACTGTCGTGTCGTGAGGCCTGCCGCACCTCGATGTTGTCCTGCCCTTGCCGTATGTCCTTCGTCTTTGCATGCTTGACATGATACCTTCAGCCCATGGGAGAAATAATGCTTACGATCTTGTTCGGTGTACATCGCTGGTGCTTTGAACTGCCCGCAATTTGCGCAGCATAACGGCTGGCACGCTTTACACCGCAACTGCCCCGGCCGAAAAACCTTGAGTTGTCTCCACCCGGAGCACCCTTCGCAATGGCGCACGCCCCTGCACACATTGCACTGGAGTGTCGTGCCTCGACTTTCCGCTCGCGCTTTGTGGGCGAGAACCGACTGCATGAAGAACGTCTTGGGGCGATCCAGCTTGCATGTTGCGCATTGAACGGTGTTACTTGCGTCCCGTGTTGGCGCCTTTGTGGTTATACCATCCGCTTCTGCCAGTGACAGCCTTCTTGCTTTCAGCCTGCAAGTCTCCGCGACTTCCTGACAAGCTAGGCAGCGTGCCCAAGCGCCCTTAGCCACAATGTGGGTGGCGATGTCGGCCTGGCAGTAAGCTCCGAAGGCTACTGGCGGCTTTTCGTGGTCTCGTCTCCCGCCCAAGCGGCATGCCGTGCAACTGAACAAGAGAGTCATTGGATCGGCCTTCTTCTTCGGTTTCCCGTCCTCCCCTGCCTCGTCAAACTTCGCCATGGCATCCTCCGGCGTGATCTCGCCGCGCAGCTTCTGCAGTAACAGGTTCGGTCCCAGCGGAGGGCCTCGTGCAAAGAGCTGGCGGCCGAAGGGCTGCATGACCCACAGCTGGTGTAGAAACTTGGCCCGCGAGAGCATCACGTATGCGGTGACGTGGAGTTCCTCCGTGGCTTGCTCCAACATGTTGTCATTGACAACATCCGCGGAAGCCGCATCCAAGGACTGGCCCTGAATCATGTGGGCTGTCGATGCGAAGTCGGGTACCAAGAAGAAGCCCGTCCGGCGAGCCTTGACCTTCGTATGCTTGTTCACGACCCAGGTGCGAGATGCAGGGGGGACCGGGTGCACGCCTGGCGGCAAGTCGTCCACGACCCATGTGGCTCCAGGGAACTCTACGTAGACCGTCTGCGGCAAGCGATCCAACAGCAAGATGCCGTCGACGTCCTCACTGGTTTCCTCCGGATGCGGGGCCCATCCGTAGATTTTGCCGCGCCGACCTCGAAATAGAAATTTCCCGCGGTCCACGGTCTCTGTGAGGCGCACTGGCAGTCCGGGCACTAGCGGCAAAGAACTGGCGAGGTGCGCCGTGTCCTGGTCGTGCATGAGTAGCCATCTTTGCCGCTTGGCGTCTAACTGGTCCACCGGCAAGTCGCGGTCGTCTCGATGCAGCGGCACGTCGCGGGCCACACACCAGCGCAAGCGTCGTTGGTGCACGCGTGCGAAGTCCTTTGCACGCAGCATGATCGTGTAGTAGCGAGGGATGTTGTAGGCGTACAGCGACAAAGCCACATCGAACGGCGGCTGCTTCAGGTTCTGCTCTTGCTCGCCCCGCTCCCGTAGCACTCGGTTCCGATCATGGCGCCGTTTCCTGCACGCTGCGCACTCCAAATCTACGAGTTCCTTCCCGGTGGCACCTTCTTCGAGGAACTGCTGCACCCACGGCTGGTGCTCACGCGGCGTTGTTCCACTTACCCTCCTGCATGCTCCATGGTGGTTCCCTGTGGGTCCTACTAGGCCTCATGTATGTTGCTTAGAGTGTGTTTTGCTTAGCGTGTGTTTTGCTTAGGTTGTGTGTCTTGCCCAGAATGTGTTTTGCGTAGAGTGCGCGTGTCTTCTTTTTTGTGTGTGTGGATGTGTCCGCTCTCGCGCTTTGTCGAGGCTACCAGCTGGGACATCGTAATGCCCATTGGTATTCTGTTCTGCCTTTCGCTGGAAGGATCTGGACTTGCCTTTCATGCTGCTGGCCGGGCCGCCTTCGGACACGAAGTCCAATGCACACCAAACAAGAGCGTTCGTTTATTCCTGACATGGGCTCCCATGTGTTATCCTCATGCGGGGCTGGTTCGTTGAAGGTTTGCTTCGGCACCAAGTTGGCTGGTTCGCCGAAAGGCATGTGTTCTGCTTAGGGTGTGTTTTGATGGGAGTGCGCGCTTGTGTACGTGCCGGTTCGCTCACGGTGTTTTACCTAGAGCGTGTCTTGCTTAGAGTGTGTTTCGCCTGGAGTGCGTTCTAGGTTCGCACAACGCCGCGGTAGTAATGAGGGTCCCCATGATGTGCCCGCTGATGTCTTCCCGTGGTCTCTTGGCATGTGCACTCGTCGATGCTTGTTGCTGTCGCCGACCTCTCGTGCAGCCCTCGTCTCCTGTCGAGCACGGAGACAGGTGCCGTCGTAGGGTAGCCTTGAAACAAGTTGTACGTGTCCACCTCCAAATCTCCCCGGCGACACTGTCCAAGAAAATCGTTGTACCACACGTCGTCGCACCTGAGGGACTCCTCGGAATGCCAGCAGCGGTGGACTGCGTTAGGCGGCGATCCCCAAAGCAATTGCATTCCGTGGTAGGCCGTTTGGGTCGGTGCCTCTCGCGGATCGCCGAAGAGCGCGGTGCCGCTCACCGGCTTCAGCTGCCACCAGTCTCCGAAGAGAAGTATGTTCAGGCCACCGAACGGTCTCACGGAGCCGTCTGCACGCGTCTTGTATCCGGACCGCTTGCGGACCACCTTCGCCGTCAGCAGGTCTATTTGTGCCAACATCTGAGCCGAAATCATGCTGATCTCGTCGATGATGACGAAGCGTAGCGACTGGCAACGCGTCGAAAAAATGTGCGCGTCCCTAGTCGTAGCGGCACCGTCCACGTCGCCGACCGGGATGCCGGTCCAGTGGTGCACCGTAAAGCCGTTGATGTGAGCGGCCATGGCATTCTGGTACGCTAAGCACACGAATTGGACGCCGTGCTGCCAATGCATCACCTCTTCGAACATTCTGCGGAGCCACGTGATCAAACGACTCTTGCCTGCGCCGGGCACACCGTGGACGACGTCGAACATCGGCTCGCTCTGCACGTCTTTTCGCTTGTCATGCTGCTCGCCCCAAGCTTCGTCTCGAATTCGCTGCGTGACCGCGCGCAGGAATGCGATCTGTTCCGCCGTCGGGGGCTCCTCCTCGCGGGCTAACGATTCGAACCATGTCTCCAGAACAGTGGGGCTCACGGAGCCATAGAGCTCGGCCTTGGGGTTGGACTTGCCGCAGTACGGATGGTCCTCCTCAGCGTCCTTCGTAACTCTCCTCGCGGCGATGTGCCGTTTCGCCTGCGCTACATACATCGGCCCCTCGCCGTTCGCGTCTCCCTCCTCGTCCTCCTCCTGCTGTCCCTCCTTCGTGTCCCAGATGCTGCGCACCAAGCGCATACCCTCCGACGTTTGCATGTTGAATCGTGCTGGCCGGCGCTGCTGACCAGGTCGCTCCTCGTTGTCCGCGTGAGTCGTCCGGAAGATTCTTCTGGCCGCCGCGGGCCCCAATCGTAGTGGGGGAATGTCGTCGTCGATGTCGGACTTGTCCGCTTCGTCGGCTTCCTCGTGCTCGAATTCCGAGCTCTTGGCCAACGTCATGGTCATCACGGACGAGATGAGGCGCGCGGCGTGCCTAGACATCACGTTGCCTCGGATATACTGCTGCCACGAATTCTTGAAGTTGGTGCTGTTCCCAAGCTTCGCGCTCGCGGCTTCTTGGCGTCCGTCGTCGCCCTCTCGTGCACCACTCAAACCCAACTGCGCGAGGTGCGGAATGCCGTCTCGCGGTGCGTGCAGAGTCCACGGCCTGAAGAACAAGGAGAAGTACTTCGCGTTGTCTTCGGCAGGCTTCGCAGGAGACGGCACGGGAACGCCTTCGAGGATAGGGACGTGTGGCCTTGGCCGCCGCGTGATCACCCAAGAGTGTCGAAGCACGCCGAAGATGTGATACGGCGTGTTCTGGAACGTGAAATACTCGTCGCCGTCGTTCTCTACGACCACGTAGTGCACGCCCGGGAGGACTTTCGTCTTGCCGCTGCGGAAGTCGCCGTTGTCGAGCGCCAGCGCGCCGTCGTCTGTCCACTCCGTGCGGCCGCTGTCGTTCCATTCCCAAGGCGGCGCCAGAGCTTCGCCGTTCCAGTACTGCAAGAACTCGAACGGCGAGAGCCGCGAGAATGGGGTGTCGTCTAATGGTCGGAATCCGTAGATATCGACCCACGGCGCCTTGCTCCGGAGGCTTCTGGCGTTGGGCTTCCTGGTCGGAGGTACAACGGTGGACACCTGCATCTCCTGGAGCCTCTCTTGCTCCACAGCCAAGCGGTGGAACCACTGCTGCGCGTTCACGCTAACGGTGCTGAACGTGCGCACGCACTCCGCGAAAAGAACGTCGTTCGCGCGCAAATTCGCGCAGAGATTAAACTCCTCCACGGCTCCGCGCAAAGTACCATTGGATTCGATGTCGGTTATCATGCGGCCTGAGACGGCCCGTTGCTGTTGGAACTCTGACCTGTCGGCGTTCCTGTCGCGCAAAGCATGCATTTTGTCCACGCACTTCTTGGTCTCGAGTCTCCCGCACCGCTGGCGCTTCCCTATGTACCCACCGAAGTAGCCGTTGATCTGGGACTGCGCCGTCTGCATCTTTCGGATCATCTTGGTCAAGGCCCGCTTGCGCTTCGCGGAGCACCTCGGGACGCAACGCCGGTCGCAGTGAGCATCTTCGTGCGTGCAGGGGAGGATGGGCACGCGGTCGTTCAATTTCACGTCCGTGTTGCAACCAGAGAAGCCGACGCAAAGGCCGGGCGCCGTGCCGTCTATCCACGCAGAATTGCGCTTCCCCAAGATGCTTCCGAGCATTGCGCGCGTGCCGCTCAATTTCAATCCTCGCTTCCTGGCAACGCCTTTGCACACCAGCAAGGCGGGGCCGGTGTTCACCTTCGCTTCCAAGGGGAAGTCATGCTTGCAAGTCGCCTGCGCACGGAACGATTGGCAAGCGTTGGGCAGCGTCCTCTTGCCGCTCTTGGCATCTCTCTTGTGGATGTGATGCTGAGCGCACTTCATGTTCTCTTGCAAGGCCTCGTTGAACTTCGCTTGGTACTGCTCGGCGTCCTCCCTCAACTTGCGCATGGTCTCGTTTCGCTGCTGTTCCGAAGTTTCTCTGTCGTGCAGTCGGCGGTACTTGGGCCCTGCACGTTGGAACAAGAACGGTGCTAAACGACCGAAGCGCTTGGGGCCCCACCGCACGACCTCACCTGGTCGGGTCTCGTCCTTCTCGTGGAAGCGAGGCCACCGCGTCTCTAATTCCTCGATCTCCGCGTCGAGCGCCGTCTCGTCGGGGTAGCTTTCGCAGCACAAAGTGGCGGCGAATTGCTTCATGTCCGCGGCTGTGATGAACGCTTGCTCCAAGAGATTCGCGATCTCCAGCAACGTCTTCTGCTGGTGGGCTCGCTGCACGAAGTTCCAGAAGTGCAAATGCAAGCAGCCGCTCTTCTTTTGACACTCCACCGCCCCCGCGAGGCCGTCGCTGCGACCGGCCAGCCCTCCCATCGCTTCAGCGTTGCTGCCGAAAGCGTCCTGGCAAGGGTTCTCTGATTCAGCACAGTGGGGGCAATCCGGGCACATCCGGATACCGAAGAGCGTGGCCAACTGGCAGCGGATCTGCACGCTGAATGCCAATGCTGCGGCGAGGGGGTCTCGTGCGAGAATCAACCTGCGGAGGTCATAGCCGGGCACTTCGAAGGAGAAACGGTCTTCTGCGCCGGCCTCCAAGGAAGGTGCGTCTGCGCCAATCCAAGGGGCTTCGTCGCGTTCGTCCGGTGCGTTGGATGTGATGTAAGGGTCTCGGCGACGGTATCTGGACAAGCGAATCGCCAGATAATTATGCCGCTCCCCAGGCGAGATCGTCATGAAGATCCCGTTGCCGTACACCACGCTGCCCCAGAAGCAGATCTGCCCGATCTTACCACGTATTTCCTGCGTGCCCCCGATGGCACGAGTGCGGAACGAGAAATCTGCCAGCAACCGTTTCTGCAAGCTCGTGACGCCTACTGCGAACCGCAACTTACTCACGTCTCCATCGATCTTGCAGCGATTGCCTGTTTGCGTCAAGTAATACCCCGTGTGCAACTTCTCGTACAAGTCCGCAGCCGCCACGCCCGCATCTTGTTCCGTTTGATCCTGAGGCTCTGCGGCCGTTCCCCGGGACACCGCCCTCAGGCTCGCTCCCAAGTTGACTTGTTCTCGGAAGTACAGATTCCATAGGCCTGGGACATAGCTCCAATGCCTGCGGTACTGCGCCTCGATGCGGCGGGGCATGCTCCGTGCGAGGTCGAACAATTTGACCTTGGCCGCGGGCACTTGTTCCTGCGCCTGCCAATACGGCTCCGTTAATGGGACAATGTTTCTGCGCTCCGTGTCACCGTTCTCCATAGTCTCGTCGAGAGCGTCCGCGCTCGGGCGACGCCAGCGCGGCTTTCCCGGCACGTCGTACCCGCCTACCGCGATCGGCATTGTGAACGGGTAGGCGGCGCCCAGGTAGTGCGGCTGGTGCTGGTCTAGCATGTCGCTGCCTGTGATGACTTCCAACGTCTGGTACCTGGCCATGATGTTCCCGTGCTCCTCGTGCACGGTGGAAGCTCCCATGCTGCTGCGCTGCGCGACCAGGCTGAGAGGCCTTGACTGGCGCTCGAACTCTTTCACGTCCGAAATGGGTTCGGCTGGTGTCGCGTTCTTGTCGTAAATCAACGAGGTGCCTGTCAACTTTGCGCGGTACGCTTTCTCCGCGGCCGCTTTGATCGCCTTCGGTACGAAAGCGGTTTCCCTGTCCTGGCCGGGGTACATCTCCGCCATCCGATGCTCCACAGCTCGATCCGAATTGAAGTCTGCGGTGTAGCCGGCGTAGCCGCTCTGGCGCAGTTCTCCAATCAAGCCCCTCACGACGTCGATGCGCATGGTCGCGCCGGCCAAGCACTCCACGATATCCTTTGCACCCCCTACGACGTGCACGTTTACCAACGCTGCCAAGACCTCCTCGGGGTGCGGTAGCGTCACGTTGCGCCGAGCTTCCTCGCCTGCGGCCTCCCAATTCCCAGTAGCTTTCTCGCATTGCTCCTCGATGTCCTCCCAAGGCAATGCGAAACTGAACAAATTCCCCCGCGCGAACGTCCGACCTTCCGCTCCAAGGAGGCTTTCCAGCATCAGGTGGCCGTGCGGTTGCTCCAAGTAGTACACCATGATCGTGGTCCACATTAGGCTGGCTGCCGCGCATTCTAGCCAGGTGACCTTCTCTTGCACCAGCAACTTCCTGGCGTAACCGTAATAGTTGTCGTTCGCCAGCGCTGTGGCGATGGACCCAGTGTCGGCCACCTCGCCGAACACCCAGAAGCCTGACCGACAGCCACTGCAGACTGGCACCAAGCAACTTGCGCACAAGCGCCGGCAACCCTCCGGCCCTTCCTCCTGCGCTCCGTGCTCGTGAATCATTTCCGGGTCCTGGCAGCACACGTCTTCTGTGATACCAAACAGCTTCACCTCGCCTGCCTGCGCGATTGGCAAGCGAATGCACCACTCCGACAGCGCTCGCTCGGGGTCTGCTCCATCCTGGCAAGGGCTTCGAGCTGCTAAGACGTCTCGCTCGTGCGGTCCACCCGACGATTGGTATCGCCCGTGCTTGTACCGCCCGCACCACAACTCGTAGCTACAATTGTTGAGTAAAGTACCTGGCCGAGCTTGCTCGGCATTGGTGAAGAAAGCGGAGTCGCACAACTCTATGTCTCTGCGTGCTTCTATCTGTTCGTCTTCTCTGCTTGCGTTTTCCGGCTGAAACCTCCAGGACTCGTAGCCCTGCAGCGTCGTGTGGATGCAGCCGCATACGAAACATACTAGAGCTTTGATGCTCTGGTCGTTGTAACGCGTCGTTAACGTTCTCAATGCGCGCCTCGTCGTTGCCATGCCTATGGCCGGTATGCGATCTCGCTCTTGCAAGCTCATCGCCAAGTACACGAAGTCCAGCGCCGTCGCGAAGTCGAAGCACTCGTCACAGGTTTCCTTGATCACCTCGTGGTGTGGTCCCTTGCAACTGCCTATGTGCCGCAAGAATTCCAATCTGTCGTCCCAACAATCTGTACATCCTCTGAACGGGCACGAATACAAAGGGAGCTCCACTGCGATCGTTACGTCTAGTGCAGGCGCCGAGCGGTTCGCGATGTTCTCGGGGAGCGTAGGCCTTGGCCGCAAGTGTTCTGCGAGACGACGAGCGCAGAGATCCCAAATGTCCTGCTCCGTGGGCTCCGTGGGACTGGTGGCCGGCGACACGTTCAGGAAATCCGGGTCGCTGTCGCAATCTGAGTTGGCTGCTGTGGAGCCTATGCTTGACCCAGCGTCTTCTGATACGGAAGCGGCACCCTCGCTCGCGCCTCGGCCGTGCTCCGCCACTGCGCCCTCTCGCGTTTCGCCCCCGGCCGCTCCTCGCACGCACTCGCGCGCATCCTGGAGCTCACCCTTGTACTCGGACATAGATGCGGAAACACCGTCTTGACTCGCGCCATCATCTTCTAGTCCTAGTGCCATATCTGCGTCTGCGTTTCGAATGCGCCCCGCCTCGGAGCGCAGGTCATCGTCTGCATCGCGTTGACGTCCTCCCCCGCAATCAAGACGACGCTCCATTTGTGCCGAGTCGGCTCCCACACCTCCTGCCCCTTCACTATGGAGCCACAGCTGGCGCGCTTCGACCTCTGACATGCCTGCACGGGCGAACGGCGGCAGCGCAGACCACACGGCACACCACGCAGTGTCCGAGCCCGAGCCGCTGGTCCTACCATTCCCTGCCGGGTACACTGCGCCGCCCTGGCTGTCTCCCGGAGGTGGCGGGAAAAGTGGAAAGACCCACGCCACGCAAGACCACAGTATCGCGCTCGGCCAGCCCCATGGGCACAACGCAGCAGCGACGGCAGCACTCAGGATCTGGCACTGTCGTCGGCTGCGGCAATGCCACCTCCGGTGCATGGCGCAGCCCACGCACGAAGCCACCATCGAGCGTGCCATAACTGTCACACCAACCCCGGTGCTGCACAAGGCCGCTGGATACAGCACGAGGCTCGCGAATATGTAGAGTCGGCCCGGCACTGTGCACCGACTGAGCAATCCATAGCCATTGCAATCAGCGATGTCCACCGTAGCATACTCCACTACTGCATCCGTATCCCGGCTCTGCAGACTTTGCTCGGCAACCAGTAAAGACGAATCACACTGCAAGCCGCCACATGGCATAGATGGCATGCTCAAAGCCAAAGCGCAACCTCGATTCAGAATTCGATGTTATTAGAATCAACAGGATTGGCAACGCCAACCCACTGAAGCAAAATGATGGAAATTGCAACGCCAACGCTTACTGCGACGGGTCGCTTGTTGAGCCCAGAAGCACATATCCCAGGAGGGTCCCAGGAGGGTTCCTCCCAGATTCCAGGGGGGCTCGACTGTGTATGTACAGACACAGGCAGCTCTAGCTCTCTCCTTTTATCTTCGCAGACTTGTAACATGGAGGGTGCCAGGGAGTCACCTAGTGGTGCTAGTACGGAGGAGCGCAGGATCCGAGAGTACTAGTACTACTAGTACTAGTCGTACCAGTAGTCCGAGTAGTACTAGTAGTACTAGCACTACTTGTACTACTAGCACCACTAGCACTACTAGTACTACTAGTAGTACTAGCACTACTGCTACTTCTAGCACTGCTGGCACTACTGGTACCACTGGTTCTACTCGTACTGCACCTTGGGGTACGTCATGAT
>PVBE011860334.1_pt1 | contig 10775 bp, 9 predicted proteins | sample 1631181 | NCBI WGS metagenome assembly PVBE01 (sample SAMN08397723, study PRJNA350692) | Marine metagenome, whole genome shotgun sequencing project. | isolation source: water | place: Pacific Ocean | collected 2012-04 | reverse complement strand
GGTTGAACTGGGCGACGAAATCGACCGTGATCGTCGTGTAGGCGTGCCCGATGTGGGGCACGTCGTTGACGTAGTAGATCGGACTGGTGACGTAAAAGGTCTCGCGATCGGGCATCGAGCCATTACCGATTGCGGTGGCCCGGTCCGAGGTAGCCAAACCGCTCAGCCCCGCGCCGCCTTTTCCAGGGTCGTGAAAGCGCTCATCACGACCTGTTTTTTGTCGAGGTTGACGCTGTCCGCTTGGACGAAGAGGCGGCCGATGTTTTCCCATACCTCCAGCCATGGATCAAGTCCACGCTGAGCGGAAAGCCGCTGCATCAACGCGCGTTCGCCGGGGACGATGTCTTCGCCGGGGGTCTCCGCGGCCGCATCACGCACCATGCGCGCGATCCACGCCAGCAGGAGTTCGCGCATGGCCCGGTAGAGGTCGGCACTGGTCTCGCGGGCAAACCGATCGGCAAAGCGGTGCAGCGCGGCGCCGTCGATTCGCGGCAGCGATTCCAGGAGGCTCACCATGTCGCGATAGACCTCAAGTCCGCCCGCCGCCGCAAGCGGGAAGGCGCGGCCGGGGCTGCCGTTCGAAAGCCGTGCGAGCGCTAGGGTATCGGCCTCGGCGAATTCGGGGAACCGCGCCGCGATCAATGCAAACATATCGACTTCATCGAGCGGGCGCAGCGGTAGCATGCGGCACCGAGAGCGGAGGGTCGGCAATATTCCGGCGGGAGAGTGAGAGATCAGCAATATCAATGCATTGCGCGGAGGTTCTTCAAGTGTCTTAAGAAGTGCATTGGCTGCGTGGCGGTTCATTTCCTCGACACAGTCGACGACGGCGACACGCCAACCGCCCTCGGCCGCCGTGGTGGCGAAAAACCGGGGGAGTCTCCGCGCATCGAGGACGGTAATCTCACTCCGCATACGCCCGGTCTTTTCGTTGGCGGTCCGCTCCACGGTCATCAGATCGGCGTGGCTGCCCCCGGCGACGCGGCGAAAGACGGGGTGATTGGGGTCCACGCCGAGGTCGGTCCGCCGCCCGCCTTCCTCGGCGGAGGGACCGGGACTAACCAGAAGATAGCGCGCGAAGCGGAACGCGAGCGTCGCCTTGCCGATTCCCCGTGGCCCAGCGATCAACCACGCGTGGCCGAGGCGCCCGCCATGATAGGCACCCCAAAGCGCCTGTTCCGCGGCACGGTGGCCGACGAGATCGGGTTTCGCGCGCGGCGGCGGCCACTGCGAATCTGCGGAATCGACGGCGCGGGCGCTGTCGCTCACGGCTCAGACTTCGAGGCGTTCGCGCACCGCGCGACGGATCGCGTCATGCACCGCGGCGATGTCCGGGCTCGCGTCAATGAGTGCGCACCGCCCTGGCTCGTGCGCGGCGATCTCTTGGAAACCGGCCCGGAGGCGTTCGTGAAAGGCCACGTCCATTCGCTCGTAACGATTGGCGGCACGCCCCTCCCCTTCAGCGCGCAAGGCGATTCGCGCCTGACCTGCGGAAGCCGGGAGATCGAGGACCAAGGTGAGGTCGGGAACGAGCTCGCCGGCGGCAAGCCGTTGGAGCGTCGCGAGCGTTTCGTCGGCAACGCCCTGGCCACGACCCTGGTAGGCGACGGTCGAATCGGCGAAGCGGTCGCAGATGACCCAGCAGCCCCCAGCGAGCGCGGGAGCGATGGTCCGGACAACGTGCTCGTGGCGCGCCGCATTGTGCAATATGGCCTCCGTGAGCGGCTCCCAGCGCCCAACTTCGCCATCGAGAAGCAGTCCTCGAATGGCCTCCGCACCGGGCGCGCCACCGGGCTCACGGGTGGTAAGTGTCTCGAGGCCCCGTTCTTCGAGCGCGGCGCTAAGGAGGCGGGCTTGGGTGGATTTTCCGGCACCTTCGCCGCCTTCGAGGGTGATGAACCTGCCGCGGTCCAAATCTGTATCACCCACGCACGGCGCGGCCCTGCGGGCCTATTCGGAGACCGGGAGCGCGCTTTGGGCGGCGCCCCAAAGCAGGTGATTGAGCGCCGCGCCGAGCCGGCCAAAGGCGCCCAGCCTGGGCACATCTTCACCCGCCAAGAGGGCCACCTCGATGGTTGCGCTATCGGGCGCCTCGATGACTAGCGTCCCCAGAAGGGAGCCGGTGGAGATCGGCGCCGCGACAGGTCCATCGAAGCGCACGCTGGCCGTCATGCCTCGCCGCGCCTTGCGCGCCATCGTCACCACCAGCTCGCGCTCGATGACAAGCGGCACCGTCGCCGCACGGCCGAGCCATACGTCCGCCTCGGTCACGGTCTCACCGGCATCGAACAAGGCATAATTGGCGAACTCGCGAAAACCCCAGTCGAGGAGGCGCTCGGCCTCGCGGGCACGGGCGTTGACGCTATCGAGCCCGGTGACGACGAGGATCAGCCGACGCCCATTGCGCACCGCCGATCCGGCCAGGCTGTACCCCGCCGCCTCGGTGTGCCCGGTCTTCAGCCCGTCGGCGCCGAGTTCCTTGTAGAGCAGCGGGTTGCGGTTGCCTTGCCGGATATCGTTGTAGGTGAAGTTCTTCTCGCTGAACATCAGGTAGTGCTCGGGGAACAAATTGATGATTCGCGCCGACAGGGTGGCAATGTCGCGCGCGCTCATCACGTGGCCCGGCTCGGGCCAACCGCTCGCGTTCTTGAAGGTGCTATCGAGCAGGCCGATCTCACGTCCCCGTTCGGTCATCTCGGCGGCAAAGGCCTCCTCGGTGCCGGCCAGGCCCTCGGCGATGACGACGCACGCATCGTTGCCCGACTGGACGATAATTCCCCGCAAAAGATCAGCGACCGCGACGCGGGTATTGACGCTGACGAACATTTTGGAGCCGCCCATGCGCCAGGCGCGCTCGCTGACCGGAAAGGTGTCATCGAGCGCAAGTGAGCCCTCCGCGAGTCGCTCCATGACCATGTAGACGGTCATGAGCTTGCTCATGGAGGCGGGCGGTACCGAGGTATCGGCATCCTTTTCGAACAACACGGCACCCGTCGTCTGCTCGACCAAAATGACCTGCCGCGCTGGCGTCTCGAAGGCCGCGACCGGGCCAGCTAGGACGGACACCACGAGCAGCGAGGCGAGCGTCTGCCGGCGGCGATGACCCCGCCGACGGCAAAGACGGCGTTCCGAAAGCTGCTTCATTCGACCACGATGCGGGCTTCGAGGAGGCCGATTTCATAGACGCCGTCGAGCATGAGATCGGCCGCGTCGACCCCGGCCAACGGACCGATGCGCACGCGGAAGAACTCGGTACCGTCGATTTGGACCGCAGTGATTCTGGCGGGCCCCAACGCCGAAAGCCGATCGGCGAGGCGGACCGCGTTGCCGCGGTCTGTGAAGGCGCCAGCTTGTACGAACAGCTCGGTCGACGTAACGGCTTGGCGATTCACCGCCGCCGGGAGGTCCCGGGCCGCAGCCGGTGCCTTGGCGATCCCTTCGGGCGGAGCAAGCGATGCGACCTCGACCGGCTCACGCCGCGCCGACTGGACCAGGGCCCGCTCCTCATCGCTCGTGATCGGTTTCTCGGCGACGATCGCCTCGCCTTCGCCGGACATCGCCTGAACCCGGACCTTGGCCGTCCCATCGATCTCGAATCCGAGCAGCTGTGCGGCGCGGCGCGAGACGTCGATGATGCGACCGTTGACGAAGGGGCCGCGATCATTGACGCGCAGGACGAGCGAGCGCCCGTTCTCAAGGTTGGTGACCCGCACCATCGTCGGCATCGGCAACGTCTTATGCGCCGCCGTCAGTTCGTTCATGTCGTAGGTCTCGCCGTTCGCGGTATCCCGGCCATGGAACGGCAGCCCGTACCACGAGCCGATACCGGTTTCGTCGTAGTCGGGGTCGACGCGGGGGTAATACCAGACACCCGCAACCTCATAGGGATCGCCGACCTTGTACCGCGGCGTCGACTTCGGAGGGAGCGCCTCGACCTCCTCGCCCGGCTCAGCGGGCGACTCGGCCGGCGCCGAGCTCACCATCGCCTCGACCTCCTTGGTCGCACGCTTGGCCGCGTAGACGGCGAGCCTGGTTTCGGCGCAGCCGGCGGCGAGGAAACCGGCCGCCACCAGGACGGAAAGTGTAGGTCGACGGTAGGACCCCCGCATCTAGCGTACCCCCAGCCATGTACACCCGCATTTAGTAGACTAGCGTTCGGCGATGCGATCGGCAAGATGGCCGACCGCCAAGGCGAAGTAGATCGAGCGGTTCCACTTCAACAGCACGCGGAAGTTGTCGTAGACCAAGAACGCGGGTCCGCCCTCGCCATCGGGGGTGACGATCCCGGCGCGAAGTTGCCGCGAGGGCAGGTCGTCGCCGTCGGCGCGCCTCACGCCAAGCGCCTGCCACGCGCCAAGCCGCTTTATCGATTTGCCGTCGGCGAGAGCAGAATCAAAGCCCGGCGGCAAACCTACCTCGCGACCCCAGGTCTGGTCGTCGCGCCACCCCAGCTTGGAAAGGTAGTTGGCCATCGAGGCGAAGACGTCGGCTCGCGAATCCCAGATATCGCGACGTCCATCCCCGTCGGCATCGACGGCAAAGTTGACGAACGTGGAGGGCATGAACTGGCCCTGCCCCATCGCGCCTGCCCAACTGCCGGTCATACGCTCCGGCGAAATGTGGCCCGCATCGAGGATTTCCAAGGCGTGCATCAACTCGGTGCGGAAGTAGGCACTGCGCCGACCGTCGAACGCCAACGTCGCGAGCGCGTCGATCACCCCAAACCCGCCGGTAGCGCGGCCGAAATCGGACTCGATTCCCCACAGCGCGACGACGAACCGCGGCTGGACGCGGTATTTCTTCGCGGTCGCGTCGATTAGGAGGCGGGTCTCCTCCAGCCTGGCGCGCGCGCGATCGATGCGCGCCGCGGGGACCACCCGCGCGAGATACTCAACGAAGGTGAGCGTAAACTCGGGTTGGGCACGGTCGAGTTCGACAATGCGCGCGATCGGCGCGCTGCCGGCGAACGCGACGTCAAACGTCTCCGCACGGACGCCGTTCGCGAGCGCTTCGGCGCGCAACTCGGCTAGCCAAGCAGAGTAGGTTTCCGCGGTCGATGGATGCGCCGCAAGTGTCGTTGCAGCGAGCACAACCGCGAGAATGAGCGATCTCATCATGATGGCTGAGGCCCGGGGTAAAAAGCCGACGAGCGACCCAGGATACGGTACACGAACAGGCCCACCCACTCCCTGGTTGCGGAGCTCAAACCGTTCAGGCCGCCGGCCAATCGAAATCCGAAACTCGAGCCACCGCCCGTCCGAAAGCCTACCGGATAGGCGACCACCGGCCACCCCAGACGTCGGAAGACGCCAACGGCGCGCGGCATGTGACTTGCCGAGGTGATGAGAATCCAGACCTCTCCCGGCACCGGAAGCACGAGATCGCGGCCAAACAACGCGTTCTGGTAGGTGTTCTTCGATTCACCTTCGAAAACGACGCGCCCGACATCGAGCCCCATGTCCGACAGGACGGTCCGCGCGACGTCGGCCTGGCTCAAGGGTTCCCCTCCCAGACGATCGCTGCCGCCGAGAAACAGCAGTTTGGCGTTTGGATAACGCTTGGCAAGGGTAACAAAACTGAGGAGCCGTTCGGCGTTCGCTCCGACGCTCGCCCGACCCCGCGCTGCGGTCACCGTCGGCCGGGTGGCACCGCCCAGCACGATGATCCCATCGGCGCGAGACGGTGGGTCGAGGGCCGGAAAACGGTCCTCGAGCGGCTGCGTGATCCAGGCGGCGAGGGGGAGCACCGCAGCAACAATAAGCAGGGTCGCGCCGATGCTCGCCAGCCAGCGGCCGGTGTAGGGCCACCGCGTCCACAGAAGTGCGACGCCGATGCACAACATCAGGAGAACGATGTGCGCCGGCTGGGTGATCGCCCAGCCGACCTTGGAGACGATCTCGTACATGCGCGCCTTGATAGCGGCCCGCCAAGCGGCGCGCAATGGCGGATGGTGCGATCGAGGGTCCGAAGGAGCTCAGCGGCGGCGGCGAGGGCCGAGGCGCCCCTCGCTCACCTGCCAGTACAGCAGCGCCGGCAAGCCGATCGCCAGCTCCCGTACCCGTTTGGCGAGCGACACGGCGAGAGCGAGGTCGGCCGGCACGCCGACGAAGGCGCCGATCACGATGAATCCGGCCTCCTGCACCCCGAACGCTCCGGGCATGACGAAGGCCGCGGCGCGAACCGTCTGGGTGAGGGTTTCGAGGAGCAGTGCATCTGCCACGGTGATCGGGTGACCCATAAAGAACATGATCAGCCAGACCTCGCCGGTGATGATGATGCGCGAACAAAACCGCCACGCAACAGCAGCCACGACGCGCCGCCTGGCCGCGTAGATTTCGCGGACCGCCTCATCGAGTGCCGCTGCGCCGCCGGTAAGCGAGGCCGGCAGACCGCCCACCAGCCATCCGCCCCCGGCCGCAAGCCTGGCGAACATGCCGCCCGTTTGCAGGCGGTAGAAGACGTAAAGCAGCCCGAGGAGCACGACCGAGAAGCCGGCCGCAGCCGGCGCCAGGCTCGCGCCCTCAGCGACCGACAGTAACAGACCTACACCCACGAGGCCGATCAGCGCCTGGACGAACGCAAGGATGGTCTTGTCGACCAATGCGCTCGCGCCCATGATGGCACCCGAACCGCGGCGCCGGGCGAGCCACACCGCGCGGGCGACGTCGCCGCCGACGTGGGCCACCGGCAACAGCCAGTTGACCGAGAAGCCGATCCAATTGCCGACCAGGATCGGTCCCATTCCTGGCCTCGCGGCGGGGGGCATGAGCGTCCGCCAGGCGAGCGCCGCCAAGACCAACGACGGCGCGAAATAGGGCACCAGAACGAACAATCGGAACCTGGCGCGGGCCAGTGCGTCGGCCAATACATCGAAGCCCTGCCAGGCCACGATGGCTACCGCCAACGCGATCCCTGCCACGAAGGCCGGAACCGCCAAGTTTCGGGCTAGACGGCCCACGGGCCCCACCCCGGGCCCCACGGCCCATCGATGTTGATAAGCGGAATCCTTTGGGATAATTTTCCCAAACCCGCATGTTTCAGCGGAATCTCAGTGGAGGCGAGTGCAAAGTGAAAGCAGGGTGCGAGGTCGCGGCGGCGCAAGAGTCGGTAACCTTCGAGATCATTCGCGGCAAGCTTTTGGCGGCGGCCGACGAGATGGGCGTGGTGTTGGCACGAACCTCGATGAGCCCGGTGATTTACGAGGTCCTGGACTTCGCCTGCGGCATCGTCGACGCCGAGGCCCAGGTGATCTCGCAGACCAACGGCATCACCGTGTTCACCGGCACCTTCGCCGGGCACGTCAACAACATCATCCAGCGCTTCGGCGGCGACATGCGCCCCGGCGATATCTACATGGCCAACGATCCCTACGAGGGCGGTACGCATCTGTCCGACGTTGCCATCATCAAGCCGATCTTCGCCGACGGCGAGGTCATCGCCTATTCTATCGCGGTCGCCCACTGGACCGACATCGGCGGCAAGGTGGCGGGCTCGCTGCCGATGGATGCGACCGAGATCTTCCACGAGGGCCTGCGATTTACCGGGCAGCGCATTTACGATGCGGGTGAGCGCTGCGAGGATCTGGTCGATCTGATCGCCGCCAACACGCGGATCCCCAAGATGAGCCTGGGCGACCTCAACGCCGAGCTCGCCTCGGTGCGGATCGCCGAGGCGCGGATGCTGGAGATCTGCAACAAGTACGGCGTCGCCCGCACCAAGGACGCGTTCCGATACATGATGGAAACCAGCGAACGCTTGAGCCGGGCCGCGATCCGCGCGCTCCCCGACGGCGTTTATGAGGCCGAGGATTTCATCGACGGAGACGGCGTCGACAACGAGCCCTTCCCCGTACGCGTTGCGGTGCGCATCGAAGGAGACTCGATTATCTTCGACTTCACCGGATCGAGCCCGCAACGGCGTGGCCCGGTAAATTGCGCTTGGGGCGCCCATCGCTCGGCGGTGAAGACCGCGTTCAAGGCGCTGGTGGGGCCCCAAGAACCGGGCAACGAGGGATGGTTCAAGCCACTTTCGATCGTCGTACCGGAGGGCACCGTTTTTAGCGCCGTCTACCCGGCGCCGGTGTGTTGGCACTTCGAGGCGGGCTGCCACGCGTCCGAGCTGATCTGGAAGGCGCTCGCGCCGCTGGCGCCCGACCGATACGGCGCCGGTAGCTACCTGAGCCTTTGTTCTACCTTCATTTGCGGGACCGATCCCGCGAGCGGCGACCCGTTCATCGTGGTGGAGCCCAACGTCGGGGGCTGGGGTGCGATCAACGACCATGACGGGGCGAGCGCGCTGATCGGGGTTTCGGACGGCGACACCTACAACACTTCGATCGAGTTGTGCGAGGCCAAATACCCCGTCCGTGTCCAACGCTATGCCTTGAACACCGAGGACGGCACCGGCGCCGGCCGCTATCGCGGCGGTTTCGGCGTGGTCAGAGACTATGAGATCCTGGCAGATGACGCGTTCGTCTACGGCAGTATGGGACGCTCGGTCACGCGGCCATGGGGCCTGGACGGAGGTGGCGAGGGCTCGACCAATTATGTCCAGGTGCGGACGAACGGGCGCGCGAACTGGCGCGGCGCTCGGGTCTCCTCGACCGATGTGGCGCGCGGCCAGGTCTTCTCGATCGTCACCGGCGGTGGCGGCGGCTACGGCGATCCGCGCGGCCGGCCAGCCGAAGCGGTGGCGGCGGACGTCGCCGACGGTTATCTCACGGTCGAGACCGCGCGCTCCGCATACGGCGTCGTCGTCAGCGAAGACGGCGCGCTCGATGCGGACGCGACCGCGCGGGCTCGCCGCTCCTAGGGAGGGCCGCAAGATCGCGATGACGCCGCAGGAGTTCGTCGAGACGCTGCGCCGGCACGATCGGTTTACGCGGGGCCTTGCGGGCGGCGTGCGGGCACGTCTCGTCAATGAGAACCTGTCCGGCCTGCGTCTGCCCGAGCTCAATCTACGCGAGGAGGCGCTGACAGGGGTCGACTTCAGCGGCTGTGTGCTGGCTGGCGCGGACCTCAGCAACGCCGATTTGTTCGGCGCCGTCTTCGATGATTCCGATGCGTCCGGCGTGAAGTTCGCGGGCTCCGATCTGAGGGGTGCGCGGTTCCGCAACGCGAACCTGAGCGGCGCCGATCTCCGGGCCGCGGACCTGCGACCTGGTGTTCTGGTGGGCGGATCTCAAGATGGCAGCATCCAGGCCGCCCTGTCGCGCGGCGCTCGGGCCGCCGAGGCCGCTGCGGAGAAGCTGTCGGAGGCGGATCTTCACAACGCCTCGGAACTGCGGGCCCGACTTACTCGCGGTTCGTTGGCGCGGGTCGACTTGCACGGTGCCAATCTGTCAGAAGCGAACCTCGAAGCGGCGATGCTTGACGAGGCCAACCTCACCGGCACGAATCTGGAGAACGCAAATGTGCACGGCGCGCGGTTGAACGGCGCGAACCTCCACGGCGCAATACTTTCGAATGTTGATCTTAGCGCCGCCGAGGTCACGGACGCGAAGGTCTGTTTCGGCGTTGCCCGGCTGCCGATCGAAACCCAGCAGGCGATCCGCGAGCACGCGTTGTGGACCGATTCCTTCGGCTTGGAGGCCCGCCGTGGGGTGCTTTCGGGAATGTCGTTGGCCGGGATCGACCTCACCGACGTTTATTTGAGCGGCGCCGAGCTTCGCGACTGTGATCTCAGCGGCGCCACGCTGCGCGGCGCCGAGTTCGTCGTCGCCGACCTTACCGGCACCAACCTGAGCGGCGCAGACGTTTGGGGTGCAGATTTTTCCGCTGCCGCACTCGCAAATGCCGACCTGCGTGGAGTCAACCTGGCGTCGGCGAAACTCGCTTCGATCGGATTCGTGGGATCGGAGGGAGAGAAGACCGGACGCTCGCGGAAGGTGACGCTCGCGGGCGCCAATCTTTCGGGAAACGACCTCCGTCGGACCGATCTCAGAGGGATCGATCTGAGCGCGGCCAACCTGCGTGGCTGTAATCTTGCCGGATCACGGCTTTCCCGCATGGTCTTCGTTCTCGCCGACCTTAGCGATGCAGACCTCGGCGGCGCAGACTTGCGGCGCGCCGACTTCAGGGGCGCCGATCTGTCGAACGCCGATCTCAGCAACACCCGCCTGGTGTTGGCCGAATTCAGTCCCGCGGAGGGCAACGGCGGCCCAGGCGGACGCATCAACACCCGCCTGATCAACGCCAATCTACAGTCCGCGGGGCTGTCCGGCGCCAACTTCGAGAACGCGGACCTGAGCGGCGCGACGCTTGCTTCGGCTGACCTGGGTTCGGCGGAGTTCCTGGGCACCGACGGGAAAGGAACAGGCAAACACCGCGCCACGAGCTTCACCGGGGCCAGCCTGCGCGACGCGGACATCTCTGACTTGAGCTTGAAAGAGGCGAACACCACCGACGCTGACCTGACCGGCGCGAAGCGGATCGAAGCCGGTGAAAAACCAAGTCACGAATGAGGGTAGACCAAAGCGCAGGGCTTTGCCTGAGCCGACATCCGAATAACCGAAAGCGGAGGTAGTTATGGGACGCTTGGCCACCGATATCGGCGGCCCGTTCACCGATCTCGTCCATTTCGACGAGCAGACCGGCGGACTGGAGGTCGCGAAGTCGCTTAGCACCCCTCGCGATCTCACCCAGGGCGTGATCGACACCATCCGCCTTTCCGGGATCCCACCCGCCGAGGTCACGTTCTTCGTGCATGGCGGCACCACAGTGATCAACGCCATCACCGAACGCAAAGGCGTGAAGACCGCGCTGGTAACGACCGCG
>PVBE011440112.1_pt1 | contig 10776 bp, 3 predicted proteins | sample 1631181 | NCBI WGS metagenome assembly PVBE01 (sample SAMN08397723, study PRJNA350692) | Marine metagenome, whole genome shotgun sequencing project. | isolation source: water | place: Pacific Ocean | collected 2012-04 | reverse complement strand
GCGGTCGAGCCGAACGCTCGAATACATGCTGACGACCAACATCGATTTCATGTGGCTGGCCGAGGGACGCAAGATCGATCACTCCACAATCTGCAAATTCCGAACGCAGTTCAAACGCGAACTCAAACAACTGTTCAAGGACCTGTTCGCTATCGCAATGCGGGCCGGCATGGCCAGCCTGGAGACCGTCGCGTTGGACGCCACGCGAGTCAAGGTCAACAGCTCCCGCCACGAGACCGCCACGGCCGTGACGCTGGCCGAGCGTCTGGCTGATCTCGACCAGCAGATCGAACAGATGCTCTCCGAAGCCCAGCAGGCAGACGCCGCCGAGCCGGGACTCTACGGCGTTATCCCCAGCGACAAGCTCCCGCCGGACCTGGCCGACGCCAAGAAGCGTCGCCAGCGTTTTGTCACCGCGATCGCGGCGGCCAAAGCCCGAGACGAATCGCCCGAGGCTAAGACCAAGGCCCGCAAAGGCAAGAAGCCCAAGCCTGCGGCCGTGCCGGTGGCCGACCCGGAATCGAAGATTCTGCCGAATAAAGAAGGCGGATTCGCCCCGAACTACACGCCGATAGTGACAACCGAAAGCCAAAGCGGATTCATCGCCGACGCCGATGTCCTGCCCGGCGGCGAGGACCCGTATCAGGCCGTCGAGACGATCGACCGAATCGAAGAATCGTTCGGACAGAAGCCCGAGCAGATGCTGGCCGACAGCGCATACGACAGCGGCCAGACGCTCGCCGGGCTGGATAAACGCGACGTCGAAGCGTTCATTCCGTTCAAGCAACGCACCGCCGCGGCCGACAACCCGGCCGTTCGCGACGACCCGACACAACCGATCCCCAAATCGGAGTGGGACAAGCTGCCGCGGGGCTACAGGGACGGCAAGTTGGATCGCACCGCGTTCGTTTACGACCAGCAGGCCGACTGCTACTACTGCCCGATGGGCCGCAAGCTTGAGTTCTGGCGATATCACAACAGAGCGAATTCGGACCGCCCGGTCAAGGCCCGCTACTACCAATGCTCCGGCGGCGATTGCCCGCTGGCCGATCAATGCACACGCAGCAAGAGCCGGCGGCGTTCGGTGTCTCACGACGACAGCGAGCACCATCGCCAGGCGATGGACTCACGAATGGCTTCTGATCGCGGGCGCGATATCTACGCGCAACGCAAATGGATCGCCGAGACGCCGTTCGGATTGATCAAGCGGCGAATAGGTTTGCGTCAATTTTTGCTTCGCGGATTGGAGAATGTCAAGGCCGAGTGGTTGTGGGCGTGCACGGCGTTCAACCTGGCCAAACTGGTTCGCAACGGAGTGACGGTCCGCGCACGCCTGGCGACGATTGAAGGGTAGAACTCGCCGCAGTTCGCATGCGCGCATGGAATTGAGCGACTCTGCTGAGGATCGGCCGGCAAGCCTGGCATGACAGTCTATTGGCCCGAACTTTTGCAGATTCGCCAATAACAGATTACAATTGGTCAGCGTAATTGAAGCGGTCGCAACCCGATGCACCAGGAACTAAATCGACGGACCCTTAAAGCCTGACCCCGATCGAGAGGAGAGTGACCCCGATCGAGAGGGATCGTGTACCCAGATCGAATCGTTATCATTCTCCGCGGTAAACGGGGTTCCTTTCAAAGAACTGCAGACCGGCTCTGAAACCAGCATTGTAAACCATACCGTCGGCGCCGAAATACTGAGCCGGGTAGGAGTTCACCCCGTCCTGCATCGACTCGAGGAAATCCAAAGCGAACTTCATTGCGTGAGCATGACCGACATCATCAAACTCCTGGCCTTCCAGCATTTTTGAAAGCATGTCCATCTTTCCGGCCGAGTAGGCGTACCACGATGCAACGTATCCAGCGAAGAAGTTAATCGCTCCTTCATGCATTTTCGTCGGTCCCTGATCCCGATCCAGCTCAACAGGCGGGTCCATGGTGCTGTACTCTTTGATCATCATGCCCGCAGGTTTGTCGTGCATCCACTGCCAAACATCGCCAGCGGTACCGTGCAGACCGTCCTCGGTTACCGCTGTAAAATGGAAGCGATCACGATCGAACAGCAACCAGGCATGCGTGCTGCCCATACCGTAATGGACACGCTGAGGCGGAACCAAAGCGACAAGCCGCGGATCGTCTTGGATCGCCGCACGGACCAGATCACGAACACGCGGTGTGTCGATCTGGGCAAGCTTCCCCAGAGTCTTGTGGTCTATCCAGACCAACCGGCCGCCCTCGTGGTTAGGAGTCAGAGTAATGTGCAAGGGAAAAGCATCGATTGCCGACAGGTCCATTTCCGCACTGAACGGGGCGTATCCGGCGGCTTTTACTGTTACTTCGAAACGACCAAGGGGTTCCTTCATAACCGGTAGCAAGAAGCGTCCATCGGCCCAGGTTGTCCCGCTGGCGGAGGTGCGACCCACGCTGACTTTTGCGTCTGGTACGCCCAGGCCGGTACGGCTGGAGACTACACGCCCGGGTAAAACGGTCTGGAATCTCAAGCCCTTAACACCGCTAATCGGGGACACGGGATTATCCAGAACTTCCCACCGGTTCATTGCCGACTTGTACGGACAGGTTTGCTCAGGTATCTTCTTTACGTCCTTGAAGTCCTGCTTGGGCAGATTATCCTTCAGGTATCCACCGCCCACATCCAGAACCGCCAGCTTGCGAGGTTTGTTGTTCACCAGGACATCGGCCTCCCTCCGACCGCACAGATAGAGCTTAAGAGGATCACTCAGCTTGTTGTAGCGATCGCGGTACCGCACGACGGTATGTCCCTGCTGCTTCAGTTCCCGCAGCATCTGGCGGCTGAACATGAGGAAACTATCTCCCTGAGCATAGCGGCTACGAGAATACCAGCGTGATATTACCCGGCTCTGTTCAACCGTTTTCGCGGGAATAGAAAAATGCCGAGAACTGCGGATCGGTTTGCCGGCGATTTCGTCCCAATGATCCACCGAATCGTAAACAACATCACCGTTCTTCTTCGTTTCGATGAACTGGTATTCCAGAGTCAGCTTGGCTTTCTTTTCATCCTTCGGTGTCCACCACCGGAACATCCGCACGTTAGGAGCCACAAGTTGCGAGACTGACTCCTGGAGATCGACCTGTGGTGTGTAATCAAGATCCGCGCCGCCCACGGGCCCCAAGAGCATCTCGAGTTCCATAGCCGCCTGTGCGAACGCGTCCTGCCGGATCGCTTTCGCCTCCAGCATCTCCCAACGCACCTGAGTATCTTTCATTCGGTTTCGCAGGTCGTCGCTAATGGACACCACACTCAAATCCTTGCCCTCACCCCGTGCAAGCACAACCTTTCGGTCTGTGTCCAGGGCAATTGTCATTCGTGCGCCGGGCCTTGTGTCGGTAAGGAGCCGTTGCATCAAGTTCAAGTACATTCGTACGCGCCCCTGCGATGAGGATCGGCGCCGCTGGATATGTTCCCTGAAGACGTCAATCGCAGCAAACACCGGACCACCATATGCTTTCTTCAGGACAACGCCCTCGATTTGACCTTCCAACGCCGCTCGCGTCACGCCAAAAGACGCACAAGCATCCTGGGCGCCCTCAGAGTGTATCCGATTACGCCGCAGGTCCAGGGCCGGCATGGCATGTTTGTCTTTCTGCCCGAGATAGCAGCCCGAAGCGATAATCACGCGAGGCTCGGCATAGTAGGCAGTTACTTCAAAATGGCTGCGCAAATCCACCAGGGCTCTATCTGATCTACCGATATGGGCCAGCGCCAATGCGTAGCACGCACCCACTCCCGAATCGACCTGGCCGCCTTCAGTGCGCGCCAGTTCCATTTCCTTGTCCGCCGCCCATTCCTGGATGCGACCCGGCGCCACAACTATCACATGCTTGTTGCGGGGATCATTCAGGCTCCTGTAGTCTTCGTAGCGACCGGTGTAAATCTCGCGTCGAAAATGCACGGCCTCGGCATCTCCCGGCCGACGGTATGTAAATCGCAAGAGCAGTGTCTCATCGTCTGAACGTCCGCAGGCTCCTTCCAGAAATGCCCCCTCCGAACCAAGAGTTCCCAACCGGTACTGTCCTGACGGGCCAAACTGCAGAACGAGAGGGTGATGCACAAGATCGGCGGTGCGGTATACCGCGTGCTGCTTGCTGTCTCCGGTCTTACCGCCCACTTCAACTGAAACATCGAGCAAATGATGCTCACTCTCCGGTGGTTCCCGCCCCGTCCAGTTCGCGGCGCCATTGTCCCCTTCCAGCAGCATATCCCGCCAGCCTGGACCATCGCGAAGCTGCACCCACCACCGCGAACCGTCGCTGGCGATGCGGGCCTCTTTTTCGCTTGCCACCAGCAATGCTACTAGCAACGCCGCACGATCAAGCGGACTGCCCGCTCCGGCCCACAACGTACCAACCGGTCCACGCAGGTAACCACGATACCCGTCGATCTGCACCTTCTGACGTACGAAACTGGCGATCCGTTCAGGTTCGAATCCGAGCGATTCAGCCTTTACGCCAATGTAGTCGTACGGTACCGCTCTCTGCGTTGGCCAGAACCATAACAGGAGCACAAGCAGAAGTAATGCGACCAGTGAAATCAGAATGATATATCGGCGTGCTCGAGATCGCGACACAACATGCGAGTCCATTGTATCTCCTCAGATATGGTTATTAGTTAAGAATGGCCAATGATACATCTTGTCTGCATCGACTGATGTGAATAGCAAAGATAGGAGAACAAGAACCGACTGTCAAGCGTGCACCAGAATTCGCAGTAGCTGATAGGAACATTGGACAGGGCTTCGCCGGAGTCAGCCCTCAAAACATAAAATAGCGAGAATCGTGGTCATGATTAATTAAGTAAGGCGTCCCAATACTGTCCGGCATGATAATTGCGTGGTGAGTCTTGGGGCAAGCAGCATTTTCATTACTTCCTGCAACGCCAACTTGCCCAAGACTCAGCGGGTATCATGCCGGACAGGATTGAATGTGTCCCCGGAACTGCGAATCTACCATGGTGTTGAGGGCAACTTTTCGGAATCATGCTGGTTCCGATGTGGCGAATTTGGCAGCACCTCGACAAGCCAGTTGCTCTCGGGCGCGGTCTGGGGACAGGGCTGATTGTACACCCAGATCCACCAGATCCCAGGAAATCTGACCGACCCGCGATATGGATCAGCTTGTTTCCGGGGTATTAGTCGCCCAGGCCTTTGCGGGCTTCGGTTAGCTTTTTCTTTGCGCTTTCGATCTGCTTTACCAACTCGGCCAGATCGATTTCGCTCTTGCCTTTCTTGCGGGCCTCTATTGTCGCCTTCAGTGCGGCCAGCGCCTTGTCCAGGTCCTTGCCCGCTTCGTCAACCAGCTTGCCGTTTTCGCTGAACAGGCGTCCCCAGCGTTTGCGCATCGCCTCGGGCATGCGAGGCGCCCTGGCGCCGCGGGCATTTATAAGGTTGGCTATATTGATATTCCCGACGGCCGCAGCGTTTCCCTTACCGTGTTTCTCGTATATCTTGTAGCCTTCGGGATGCAGCGTCTTTAGCGTCTTGGCGTCGGCGGCCTTGTATTCGGTGGGCTTGCCCTTGTTCTTGTTCGGATCGGTCACGGTAATGGTGATTCCATCCTTGTTCTCGACGATCCTGGTCTTCTTACCGTTCTCGACAACGTTGGTCTCCTTGGCGCCATTGATGTTGGAGACCGTGACCGACTGCACCATCCGGCCGCCGGCGCCGACGTTGCCGCCGAGCACGATCTTGATTCCCCCCTGACCCTTGTTGATGATCATTCTCCCCGGTCCGATTGTGCTCCTCCCGCCTGCAATGGCGGGGGGCTTGGAGCCCCGCAACGCCTCTGCGGCCACATCGGACGACAAGCACTTGTCATCCTTGGCCAATTTCTCCAGGGCTTTCCTAGCCGACGCCTTCGTATCGGCGTCCTTGCTCGACAGGAGCTCGGCCAGCACGGAAACCGATCGCATGGATACTTCGGGGTCGGAGCTTCGGGCCGCCTTGGCGACCGGAGCAATTACAGGGGTCCCTGCGGCGACGAGTTTCTTGACCGCTTCGTTGCGCGTGTCATACTTTTCCGCGCCGAGATCCTTTATCCATTGAGAAATCTTCGCGGCCGATTCCTTGTCGGCGGTCTTGGGTTTGGCGGGTTTGTCGGCCTTGGCCTTAGTCGCATCGTCAGCCATCGCCATGCCTGCCAGGACCGTCAGCAGAAGAACAGATATACCGAGCGTTGATTTTTGAAACATGTCGTCTCTCCGTAATTAACCGGGATTTCGCATTTTTTGCATATAGTGTTGGGCCCGCGACGATCGCGGGGCTTCCACAGTGATTGCACCATCGTCTTATAGACGTCTGCGGCTCCGAATGCCTGTCAATTTTTCACATTATACAAGGAAAACTTCGGACTGGTGATAAAGCATCCTAAATCCCTGCGACTTTTCCGGTCCTGGGAACAAGGAAGGGGCCGGAATTCGCGGAATTCCCATGCTTCCTTTGATCCGGAATTCCTGCAGCGCGTCGATGCGACCCTGATTCCGGGGCTATTGCTGATTCTGGCTCTGTTACAGAAAAGGCGGCTGGTGAGGGGAGTTGGGTAACCTGTTTATTCTGCCCTTGACGAGACCAGTATGGGGCGTCATATTATCTTTAAGCGGCTTGAGGACGGTTTCTGGGCCTCAACGAACCGGAGAAACGGACCAAATCTATGCGCCAAGTAGTGAACAGTGCTGACGCGGGGAGCCAGGAGATCGCCGAAAGCTCCCCCTGTCCCCAAACCCCTAACCCACAGGCCGGCTCCTCGCGCCCGCGCGGAATCACATTTCCTATCAGTGGCAAAGTAGCAATCCTCTTGTCAGGCGTCGCGGGCATCGTGTTGCTGGTTGCGGTCTTTGGACCCGGTCTGTTTTGGCCGGCGGAAGGCGAGCTCGAAGTGATTTATCCTATCGACGGCTCGATCTTTCCTCCGGACTTTGTGGCGCCGACGTTTCTATGGCGTGACAACGATTCAGGAGCGAATCACTGGTCTATTGAGATTACCGCCAATCAGTCCGGCGAATCTCTGCGGTATGACTGCCAGGGCAATCCCCCTCCGCCGGGCGAAATCGACAAGCGGTGCATTTCCGAGAATAACGAGATTTACGTTCCGCCTGCCGAGGACGGGCTCGTGCATAGCTGGACGCCCGATGCAAGAACATGGAAGGAAATCCAACAGCAGTGTGGCCGGTTCGGGGCGACGGTTACGATCACGGGCTTTCGCAAGGATCAGCGACGCAAGGTCCTCTCCAGAGACCAGATTACTATTTCCATCTCGAAGGATCCTGTTGGGGCAGCGATCTTCTATCGAGACGTGCCGCTGATGCCTTCGGAAGATAAACTCGGTGCTATCCATATCCTGGCCAAGCAATCGCTGCCGCTGATCGGCTGGCGACTGCGAGATGTATCCAAGCCGAGAAGCCGCCTGGTCATGGAAGACATGCCAAGCTGTGCCAATTGCCACACGTTTTCCAGCGACGGAAAGACACTCGGTATGGACATCGACGGCCGGACCGGCGATAAGGGCGCTTATGCGCTGGCTCCGATAAGGGAGAAAATGGTAATCGAGAACGAGGACCTGATTACCTGGAATTCATTCCCAGACAAACTCGAAGGACACAAGACCATCGGTTTTATGTCCCAGATTTCACCGGATGGGCAGTACGTTGTCACGACGGTCAATGAATCCATTTATATTACGATTTTCAAGAACTACAAGTTCCTGCAGGTCTTCTTCCCGACACGCGGCATCCTGGCGTATTACTCGCGCCGGACCGGCCAGATGAAGTCCATTCCCGGCGCCGACGATCCCGCGTATGTACATTGCAACCCGGCGTGGAGTCCCGACGGGAAATATCTCGTTTTCGCCCGGGCAAAGGCGATGGATCCCAACCCTGTCGGCCACGCCAAGGCTAAGTATGCCAACGACCCCAACGAGATCCAGATTCAATACGATCTCTATCGAATTCCCTTCAACGACGGTCAGGGCGGCAGGCCGGAACCGATCCCGGGAGCTTCGCAGAACGGTATGAGCAATACTTTTCCCAAGATATCCCCTGACGGGCGTTGGATCGTGCTGGTCAAGTGCCGCAACGGACAACTCATGCGGCCCGATAGCCGGCTATGGATCGTTCCCACTACCGGAGGGCAGGCGCGGGAGATGCAATGCAACACCTCGCTGGTGAACTCGTGGCACAGCTTTTCGCCCAACGGCCGCTGGATGGTCTTTTCCTCCAAGAGTAACACGCCATATACGCAGATGTTCCTAACGCACATCGATGAACAAGGACGGGACAGCCCGGCGATCCTGATACCCAACAGCACCGCGGCCAACAGAGCGGTTAACCTGCCGGAGTTCGTTAACATTACCGACGACAAATTGCTCCATATCGACGTGCCGGCTATCGATTGGCGTCGGCCTTTTAATCGCGGGCGGAACTTACTCGGAAACGGCGAGAACGTATTGGCGCTGGAACAGTTCAAGGAATCCCTCCTTATTGATCCGGAACAAGCACGAACGCATTTACTGCTGGGCCTTGCCTTCAATCGGTTGCAGTTAAACAATAAAGCCGTCACGCATTGGCGTCGCGGTCTGCAAATCGATCCCGATAACGTGCAAGGCCACACCGCCCTGGGCACTCTCTTGGCGTTGCAAGGGAAGTACGAAGAAGCAATCGAGCATTTTCACCAGGTTTTGCGGATTATGCCTGACGACGCGAACGCCCGCGGCAACCTAAGTACTGCGCTCGACTCGCAAGCGGTCGCTTACGCGAAGGCGGGCCGGTTTGACGAGGCGATAAAAGCGGCTTCGAAGGCGGTCGACGCGGCGACCGCCGCCGGAAAAGAGAAGCTCGCCACGAAGATCCGTAAGCGAGTTGCATTATACCGACAGGGTATTCCTCCCCCGTAGCGATCCAGCGAGTTGGGTGCCCGAAGTAATCGGAAGTAATCGGGGTCCAGTCTTCGCTTGGCGGCTTCGTCGTGGCTAACAACAGGCTTTGAATATTAAGTTTGCATTCTGTGGGGGCATCCGGGATTAGCTTTTGAAAACGCGGCGCCGACAGACTAGAATACGTCAGCGCAATTGGTGCCAAAGCTCTTGGTGCTAAATCGACTGCCCCTTGAGGGCCGGCCCCTGCGAAGCACGATAACGACAAATTAATTCCTACTTTTGCCTTCTAGTGAGGGAAGCACTAATGAATGATTCTTGCTCTCTGAAGTATGCTGTTTTCGCTGCTGCTTTGTCTGTCGCTGTTCTTTGCGGCCATGCCGATGCGCAAGGCTCAAGTGGGGCGTTGGTGATTGTATCCCACGGCAAGACAAAGGCTGTAATTGTGGTTTCAGCAAGTGCTGGTCCGGAAGAAAAACGGGCGGCCGGGGACTTACGCAAGTATGTAGGGTTAATGACCGGAGCCGAACCGGCTGTGGCCAATACTCCCGGAGCGATTGCAGATGCGCTGAAGAGCGGCGGTCCGGTTTTGATAGTGGGCCGGGAGGCGTTGAAAGCAAGACCGGCTCTCGGCAAGGCTCTTGAGAAGGTGATTGATAAGCCGGTGATATTAAGGCGTGATGCGATTGTCTTGCAGCGTCACAAGAATCGAGTCTATCTGGTCGGTAATAATGACAGGAGCCATTATTTTGCGGCCGCAGAATTACTTCGCCGCTGGGGTTGCCGCTGGTACATGCCGACCGAGTTCGGCCAGTGCATACCCGAAGGGGTCAAAACTCTTACGATTGACGAACTCGATTCTGTCTACAGTCCGCCTTTTGAAATCCGCTCCTACTGGATTTCCTGGATTGGCGACAGTTCCGGGATGAAGGAGTTTCAACTTAGGAACATGATGACCGGCAGAGCAGACTTACCGCCCACCGGACACGCTATTGGCAAGTACATAAAATCGCTGGGCAAGAGCGCCTTCAAGGTTCCCCTGACTGACCCCAAAACCGCCGATCATATCGCCGGCAAGGTGGAGAAGATGTACTCGGCCGGGAAGAATTTCTCGCTGGGCATGGAGGACGGCAATTACGATTCGGCATATCCAAAAGATCAGAAATTGATGAAGCTGCAATGGGATAAGTACATGATGCGATGGTCGGTAAGCGATCCTTTCCTGGAGTTGTACAACAACATCGCAAAACGGCTGGAAAGGAAATACCCGAACAGTAAAGCCAAAATCGGGTTCCTGGCGTACGCAAATATGACCATCCCGCCAGTTCGGAAAATGAAGGCGGCCGGGGCGCTCTTCTGCGAATTGGCTCCGATTGATATCGACCCTATCCACGGCATGGACGACATACAATCGCCGCCGCGGAGGGAGTACAAGGGTTTCATGTACAAGTGGGCGAAGATCATGGATCGTCGCCTGGCGATTTACGACTACGATCAGGGCATGCTGGTATGGCGTGATATTCCCAATCCGTCTCACCATTCGTTCGCCCAGGATGTTAAGCATTATCAAAAGGCCGGCATCCTCGGAGTTAATACCGAAAGCCGCAACGCCATAGCTACAACTTTCACCAATCTCTACATGCGCAGTCGGTTGCTGTGGAATCCGGATGAAGATACCGGAGCCCTGTTGGACGATTTCTACAAGAGGTTTTACGGCCCTGCGTCCGGGCCCATGAGCGTTTATTGGAATACCATCTACAAGGCCTGGGCGGAAACTATCTGTACCGAACACGAGTATTTTGTCGCACCGGCTATATACACCCCCGACGTGTTGAAGGTCATGAAAGCCCAGTTGCTCCAGGCCGAGAAGATCGT
>PVBE010768498.1_pt1 | contig 10776 bp, 5 predicted proteins | sample 1631181 | NCBI WGS metagenome assembly PVBE01 (sample SAMN08397723, study PRJNA350692) | Marine metagenome, whole genome shotgun sequencing project. | isolation source: water | place: Pacific Ocean | collected 2012-04 | reverse complement strand
TAACGTAGGCTTCGATCCCTGCATTGCTATAGACCTTAACGAACCGCTGACCGACTCGAATATCAGCTTGGAAATCAAGGATATCTACTCCTATCCAACCTCGCGGTACTTCACTCCTATCGAAGATGAACCAATTAACGCTCCGAACCGCTTCGCTACCTAACCTATCGTCGTATTCTTCAGGTGGAGAGAACTCCAGAAGGGCGATTCGCTCGCTTAGCAAAGGAAGCATTTTCTCTGAAGCACGAACTACTGCATCATCGGGTACTATTTCGGCCAGCTCTAATCGCGCAACATCAACCGGATTCTGCCTCCCCCATGTCCAAGGTTCTTCATAGGGAGATGTAACTGAATTAGCTGCAAAAAAGACAACTGAAGTAAAGAGCAGAGCACCGATTATCGCTCTATCAACGTTTACTCTTTGAACAATGATGCTTCCAGTTTTCGCCAATGCAAAGACTAAAGCAACGAATATGAAAACTGTTACTGGAACTGTTTGACTTGCTTCCGCGAGCTCACCCTCTTGGACGTCTGCTGTAAGATATATGGCAAAAAGTGGCAGTGCTGGTATTAGGTACCGCGGAGCGACAACCGGCAAAAACAGGACCGGAGCTAGTAATGAAACTCCTACTAGGAAATTTGCTTCTGAGAAAAGTTCAGACAAAAAAGCCAACGGGCTAATAACGATGCCCCATACAACCGAAAAAGGATTCCCAGTTCCGTAGTCTGAAAATGCGTCTACGTGGGGATAGTGACCAGCATTATAAAGCGGCTGGATACCTAGTATAAATATTGTTGACCAAGACAGGCCCAGACTGAGCGTCTGGTACCCTACCTTTTTCTTACCTTCCAAAATCCAAAGAAGGCCAAGACCTGCTATCGCAAGCCCTAAGTCCGCTCTTGTTAATAAAGCTATACATATGAGAACCCAGTACTTCCATGTCTTTTCGGAAAATCCTGCGTATACCGCGGATAGAAGCAGCGGCAATGCCAGAGCTTCTAGATGGAAGCCGGCGATATTAACTGCATGGACAGCACTGTAGAGACTGTAGACAATTAGGATAGACGTACTGGCACCCGTTCTCAGATGAGCAATGTTTCTGCTCATTCTCCAGAGCGGAACCGCTGCTATTGCCAATGCTCCCGACTGAATAACAATCAGGGTAATCGCTGTAGGGAATAACTTCGTAAGGCCCGCAACAGGGTATATCAAAAAACCGCCCTGTAATGAAAGGTAGTTTTGTCCCAGTAAAGAGGCATCTGGGGTGAAGCCCTCACCTATCAACCAAACCGATTGCATAATCGCTGCTAGTCCGGCATCTTGACTCAACTCGCGAGATCTAGCTAGAGCTAACAGTGCAAGCAAAGTCCAAAGAACGACAACGCAGCACCAGGGAAATAAGCGGTCGAATGCAGCGCTTTCAAAGCGGGCTTGCCACTTAAGAAGTCGATATTCAAATCGCTTGCGCCAATGCAAAGTCATGATCTAACTAAAATAGCAGAATAGAAAGTACTTCAGAAATACCGGTGTATTTGATCTTTATTTCTTATTTTGAATATGAGAGATAGTAGAAGGCTCCAGCTGAAGTAGCTCCTGTGACATTTCTTCCAGGTGCCCCCACAATTAAGTCCCCATTCAGTGAAGTGAACGACAATCCAAAGAGGGCTTCCGCTTGGGAATTGCCAGAGATTGCTGATTGATATGGGTATAGTATTTGATCATTTCCAGTTGAGATTTCGCCATTAAGTCCTGGGAGGATCGCAACTGCACCTGCATTCATTTTCTTCGATATTGACTCACCAGGAACTCCGATGACCAGATCAAGCGATTCATCTTCAATTAAGTCAACCACTTCAATGTAGTGACCGAATTGGTCACCGCTTTCAACCCTGTTTTTCACACCTCTGGCATTTTGATATAAAGTTTGGACACTGGGGTCTGTTTGTGACCAGTCTCCGGGGTTATATCGTATTTGAACTTGCCCAGCATTTTGGTGTTGCCCCAAGTCTTCTCCAGGTATTCCTACTACTAGGTCCCCTATGCCGTCGTTATCTATGTCCCCTATAGCGAGAGCTGACCCAAATCTGTCCCCTGTTTCTGCCCTTCCCGGCCAATTTGGAGAATTCTGATAATACCAATCGCTTCCTGTTCCGGATGTACCCTCAGCTGACCCGTAGAGAATATGTAGGGCCCCGGCTTCGTATTTCGTTCGTGCCCCCCAACCCACTGTCTCCCCAGGGACGCCGATTACAATATCGTCGTACTGGTCTCCGTTGATATTACCAACGGCAATTGCTTCACCAAAGGCATCATCCACTTCGGGTTTGCTTCTGATTCTTCTCGTATATTGATGGAGGGTTGTGCTTCCTTCTCCGTTCAATCCGTTGCTGGAGCCATAGATCACATGAGCTAAACCAGCTCGTTCCTGTTTTGCTACGCCTTCACCAGGCACTCCAACTACCAAGTCATCGTATGAATCTCCATTTATGTCACCTGACGCTAACGAGAATCCAAACAGGTCGCCTACTTCAGAGTGGGTACCTATTCCGGGGCTATATTGATGTAGTGATGAGGGTGATGAAAGTCCAGCACTGCTTCCGTACAGAACTGTAATCATTCCAGCATCGATTAGCTGATTGCTGCTTCCTAGGTCTTCGTTGGGGACACCAATCACTAGGTCATCAAAGCCATCATTGTTGAAGTCGCCTGCAATAAGAGAGGAACCGAACCTATCTCCAGTTTCAGGGTCTGTTGTGAAGCCGTTACTGCCTTGGTTGAAGATTGAAATAGTCGCTAAATCAAGTGTTCCGTTGAAAACGTATACTGCTCCTGCGTTGGTCGCTCCATTTATTTCTACTCCTGGGGCTCCAACGGCAATATCGTCAATGCCGTCACCATTAAAATCTCCTGCTGCCATAGAATCTCCTAGCCGGTCATTCTGTGTTGGGGCAGCATCAGCGGGTATTGAACGCCTATCAATTTGAGATCCTGAATTTGGTCTGGGGATTACTGGTGATGATGGAGCTGATGGTTGACTTTGACCTATCGCATTTTCCGCTTTAACAGAAAATGTGTAACTAGCACCATTTATTAGATTATTGACACTGCACTGAAGTGAACTTGTGGTGCAAGATGCACCTGCTGGTGTGCTTGTCACTCTGTATAACGTGATGGGTGTTCCCCCATTAAATGAAGGGGCATCCCAAGTGATAGTAGCTGAACCGTCGGAGGCCGAAGCGGTGACGTTTAATGGAGTACTTGGTAGTGAAAACGTAGTAAAGGTTGAGTTAGCCCAAGTGCTAAATCCGGTTGCATTCTCTGCTCTACTCCGGAAAATGTATTCTACGCCATTCGAAAGGCCAGAAATGTTGACTGAATTCACAGTACCGGTACCTATTTCATTCCATAAATTACCTGTATGAGATTCGATCCAATCTATATAGGCGGAGACTCGTGTGTAGACACCGGGATATCCACTTTGTGCGCATCCTTCTCCCCAGCTCACGATTCCGACGAGGTATAGGGCTCCAGCGTAGTTACCGACAAGTGGTCCGCCGCTATCGCCTTGGCAACTATCGACACCTTGTCCTCCGGCGCAGACCATAACGGAATCTAAGATTTCGATACCGCTAGGACCTGGGTATGATCCGCATTGGTCGTCGACCGTGACTAGAGCACCGCGTAGAGTGTCAGAGGCGCTGCCACCCCACGATGTCCTTCCCCAGCCGGTAACAAAGAGTGAGTCGCCGTCTTCTGGAAGTGAACGCAAATCGAATGATGGAAGTGACCCTGACTGGATAGGTGTTTGAAGGTGTATGAGTCCTATGTCGTTTGCCATAGTATTTCGATTCCAATCTGGGTGTATCAAAACTTGATCAGCGGACACGTACGTTGAAGCTGGAAGATTCGTAATTCCGTGTGCGACGCTTACTGAACTAGCAGTTACGTATGCAGAACCTCCGTTTGGAAGATACTCCAGGCAATGGGCAGCAGTAATGACCCATTCGTTTGACAGGATTGACCCCCCACATGACATTACCCACCCGGGGTCAGTCGCCACTTCAAGCGAAACTTGATAAGGGTGATCTGATATCGGCACTGGATTCCCGCCAACAATGTCGGGTGTAAGCTCTCCGTAGGAATTTGAGATATTTAGCCAGTCGCCAACGCCTGATTCAACCTTTCGGTACTGAATTTCATATCCCTCTATCGCTGATCCACCGTTGTTTGGGGTTCTCCAAGATAATTGGACTTCACCTGACGCTGTTGAAACTACCGTAAAGTTTTCGGGGGGTTCTGGAACTGCCAATGGTGTTACGGCGCTTGATGCTGCTGATTGAGCACTTTCGCCGATCGCATTCGTTGCGGTCACGGTAAAGGTGTAACTTGTACCATTCGTGAGGCCTTCTATGGTGCAGTTAAGGCCTGCTGTGTTGCATGAGAGTGCGCCGGGGTTCGAAGTTGCTTTATACCCAGTAATAGCAGATCCGCCGTTGGTAGTTGGCTGTTGCCATGTTATTGTCGCCTGACCAGTTGTAGCTGTTGCACTGACATTAAGAGGAGGACTCGGGGCGCTGGCTGGTACCGTTGTGGGGCTAGTAGCACTGGCTTCGCTCTGGTTTCCTCCCGTATAGTTCGCAACGACAGTAAACGTGTAGGAAGTGCCATTCGTTAACCCAGTGACGACACATGAATTAGTTGATGTTGTACATGTCCCGCTAGGGGTTCCTGTGACAACATAGCCTTCTAGGCTACTTAGATCAGATAACGCTGGGGAGTCCCAGGTTACAATCACTTGTGAATCACCTGCAGAGGCGTCGATATTGGTTGGCGGCGGATACTGGATAGTTTCTTCAAGTACCACTACACCTTTAGACCATGACTCTCCTAGAGAAGTTCCTGGTAGTCCCACTCTATAACTACCTGCTAATGCGGGGGATATCTCTTCAGGGATAAGCCATCCATAACTCTCGTTCGAGAGTGGTTGATTAGCACTTATAGTTATTGTTTCTGAATTAGCTGGCTCAAGAATTAGTCGAGCACAGAAGAAAGTTCCTTCATCCCAATCCCAATCGTCAAGTATTTTTAGCTTCCAATCTCCTGATGTGGATTTTCCATTAAATGCAGATAATGCTTCTCTTGGCCTGGACTCGCCAACGTATGGAGGTGTTCGGTCGGAGATAGACTCAGCGGCGCTGTCAGTAAAGTAGGCTAAATTCCCAGAACAATCTTGATCCCCAGTACCGTAGTTATTTTGAGACCCACCGTTTCTCCTAGCAAGTAGTACTTCTGTTCCATCTGGGTGGACAAGTGAAATATTTAGATCAGCTACATATGTGTGATCAAATCGCAGCCCCAATTGGACGCTTTCGATTGTCCCGTTCTCTTCTACAGATAAAGTCACTTCAGTGAGGTCATCTTGCCCACCGACATCTGGCATAGAGTAGACACCCTCAACTTCAGAGAATGCTACGGACTGTGCTATCAGATTTGCTGTTTCTCCTATTGGCCCATTCCAGTCCCATGATGTTTGAACAACTTCTTCTGGGCCTGGGACCTCAATCTCATGCGGCAGGATAAATTCGAAGGTTCGTGCTTCAACATTAAAAGTTGCGGAACTTCGAATAGTGCGTCCGGAGTTATCAGCTACTTCAGCAGTTAGCCGCAGGAGCCCAATGGTGTTTGTTTGGTAGGTTAAAGTTGCGCCAGTTCCTAGAGTGTTTCCGGAAACATCTTTCCATGTAACTGAACTTGACACATTTGTTCCATCCGACCGCACGGCAAGTGCAGTGATCTGGATTTGGTCATTTTGATAGATGGTTGACCCTTGTGTATGGCCTGGGAATGTTATCGATCCTGATGTTGTTGCAAGTTCTACTGCAGCTTGAGCATCTAGCTCTCCTCCGAAAGCTAAAATCCCGTTTAATACATTTGTAGGTCGCGCTGAGTCACTAAGTATTGATGATATTTCTTGCGGAGACGCTCCCGGTTTCATTCCGAGGATCAATGCGGCTACACCAGCGACGTGTGGACTTGCCATAGAAGTTCCGTTTAGTGAAGCGTAACAATCAGAGCCACTTGTTTGTCCGCAATACTGATGCGAAATTGTCGAAAGTATAGAGACTCCCGGAGCTGCTATATCTACATTGCTGATTCCATAATTAGAGAAACTAGCCAAATCCCCCGATGAATTTATTGCTGCGACACTTATTATGTTCGTGTTGTTATATGCAGCAGGATATGAAGGATCTGAGTCTATGTTGCGTCCGGAATTACCTGCGGCAGCTATGAATGTATGGCTCGCCTGGTTTGCTGATTCAATTGCGTTGAAGAGACTTGTGCTGTAGCCACCTCCACCCCACGAGTTATTGGAGATTGGTGCCCCGTTAGCTACGGCGTAATTTAGAGCAGCAATGGCGTTATTGGTGAATCCATTACCGGAGGAATCTAAGAACCGTAAGGGCATGATCTTTATATTGTTGGCAACACCGGCAACACCAATGTTGTTGTCTCTTATAGCCGCAATAGTTCCTGCGACATGCGTTCCATGTCCGTTGCCATCTTCAGGTGAATTGTCGTTGAAGACAAAATCCCACCCGTTAGTGTCATCGATGTACCCATTCCCATCGTCATCTATTCCATTGCCTGCAATCTCATCTTGGTTAGTCCAAATAACGGAAGATAAATCTGGATGAGTAATATCGACACCTGAGTCGATTACAGCGACGACGACTTCACTAGCTGAAGATGAAATGTTCCATGCCCCCGAGGCATTAATTCCATTGTTCCCTATAAGTCCCCAGAGTTCGCCGATACGTGGATCATTTGAAATATTGTCTGCTCTAATAACCTGGTCGAACTCTACGAAGTCTATTAGGTCGGACGCTGAGAGGAAGTTCTTTGCATTGATGTTGCCTTCTACGGTTTCTAGCAAGTACATATTTGTATGAGGAAAGTGGTCAACTACCGTTGCACCTATTTCACTAAGTAATTGATTTATCTCGCTAGTGGACGCATCAGATGTGAATTTCGCTAATACTGCATATGGATTTGTTTGTAATTTTGGATATTTCTCCAACATTTCTGCGGCGTATTGGCGTGCCCATTGCCCCTCAGATTGGGTCAGGCTCATAACCGTTTCCGAATCTCCCTGAAATGTTTGAGGTATATCGACAGCTCCTGCAGATGGTGCGAATAACACTGAACTGGCCATTGATGCAGCGGTAATCATGACTGCTAGTTTGGAAATTGCAGTTTTTCTCATATTTAGTTCATTTTGTCGATACACGTGTATGAATATCCTAACTTAATCTTTCTGATATTGGGCATCGCCCAATAGGTCCCCTGTAATCCTTATATGATTATCTGATGATTATCGATGCGGTCCTTTTCGATCTTGACTACACACTTTTTGATTCTGAAGCTTCAGAGCGAGAAGCCTTAAATATGACTCTTCATGACTATGGAGTTCAACCTACTGACGAGACAATCACCCTTTATAAAGCAATTAACAAGCGTCTTTGGAAGCTGCTTGAAAAAGAAGACATAGGCCTGGAGTATCTTCGAGTTAATCGCTTTGAACAATTATTAGAGGCACTTGATGAGAGTAAAGACCCTGAAGCTCTTGCGAATAGCTACACGACAAATTTGGGAAAATGTGGAGGGTTCTATCCTGAAGCAAAACCTCTTTTAGAACGGCTACAAGGGGAAGTAAAATTGGCCATTGTCACTAATGGTGTCAGTGAGACGCAAAGGTCTCGACTAGAGATACATGACTACGAACGATACTTTGATGCCGTTGTTGTTTCAGGCGAGTTTGGTATAGCAAAACCGAATCCCTCTATATTCAATGAAGCACTCAATCTGCTCGGGCTAAGCAAAGATGAAAACGTCATGATGGTTGGAGATAGCCTCTCCTCTGATATGGAGGGGGCAAGGATTTCAGGCTTAATTTCGTGTTGGTTTAATCCAGAAAGTGATCAAGATAACACTGATGTTGATTACACAATCAAGTCTCTGAGCGAGCTGTTAGATATTCTAAATATCGGTAGCTGAAGTATCGGTAACCTTTTCACGCAGCTCCCTCTTTAGTATTTTTCCAGATGCATTTCTCGGTAAGGGTTCAGTAACTACGGTTATAATTTCCGGTATTTTATATGATGCAATCTGACCTTGTAGCGCAGCCGTTACTTGTTCAGCGGTTAAGGATTCCCCTTGGCGAACCATGATATGGCAAGCGACTTTTTCACCTAGGCGCTCATCTGGAATCCCGTAAACGGAGCATTCATACACCTCAGGAATTTCATATAGTGTTGCTTCGACTTCGGCACAATATATATTCTCTCCACCTCTTAGAACCATGTCCTTTACGCGATCGCTGACGAAAACTCTTCCATCTTCGTCTATGTGGCCAATGTCCCCAGATCTCAACCATCCGTCTACTATCGACTGTGCTGTAGCCTCGGGCCGATTCCAATATTCAGTGATTATTGTGGGTCCGTTAAACCATAATTCGCCCTTCTCCCCTGGGCTAGCAATTTTTCCATTTGAGTCTGTTACGCGCAATTGCATGATTGGAACTGGTCTTCCCGTAGATGTTGGGTGATCAAGAAACTCTTTACCCGTATTTTGCGGACCGTAAGCGTTTGTTTCTGTCATTCCATATCCTAAACCGGGTCTGCCTCGCGAGAAGTTTTCATCTATCCGCTTCACAAGCTCTGGTGGCATTGGCGCTCCTCCACCGCCCACAGACCGCAATGAGGATGTGTCTCTCGAATTGAAAGTCTCAGCTTCAAGTAAATCCCAGCTCATAGTGGGAACGCCAATGAAATGTGTTACATCTTCATTCTCTATCAGCTCAAGAGCTCGATCAGGATCCCATTTATGCATCATTACGAGTTTTGATTGACCAACGAAAGATCCAAGCATTACGGGTATTAGACCGGTTACATGAAATAACGGGACGCATAGCATGAACGAATTTCTTGCTGGTTTCTCGCTGGCGTTCGTTTGAGGTTCTACGAGTTCTGCTACTTGTGCTCTGGCAGAGAATCCCAAAAGGGCGCTTAAGATAGCTCGATGCGAGCTCACTGCACCTTTGGGAGTTCCTGTCGTCCCAGAAGTGTACAAAATCGTAGCGTTATCATCAGGATCAATCTGGACTTCTGGCATCGTGGATGCTGATTTGAGAAGGGTTTCAAGTGGGATGCTTGAGTCGTTTTCTTTTGAGGTTGATCTTACATTGACGATTTGCCTCGACGTAATGTCCGTGTTCGATTCTAAAATTTTTTGAATACGTTCGGTGTCTGCAAATATTACTTTTGCTCCACTGTCATTTATGGCAAAACCTAGTTCGTCTGGCTCCCACCATGCATTCAGTGGTACAGCGACAGCACCAATTGAAGTGATGGCAGTAAATGCTGCTATCCATTCAGGGTAGTTGCGCATAGCGATTGCAACTCTGTCACCTTTTTCTATATTGAACTCGTTTGCCAGTGCAGATCCGATTTCGCCCGATAACTCCAAGATCTGAGGCATAGTCCACCGCTCATCTTCATAAATGACGAATTCATCTTCTCGCTCCGCTGCCATCTGATACAGAAACCTCAAGTTGGGGGGCGTCCCTACGAACACCCTTGTTTTGGTTCCACGTATTTCAGTGTCAGTTATTTCGAATAGGCTGCCTGGAGCACAGACCTGTTTCACTGCTTCGTCGAACGATAATGACATTAACGGGTTTTACCACTGAAATAGTCTCCGCGAAACACCAAGATCAAATTACTTTTCTGAAGGGGAGGATAATTCGAATGAGCTTCTGATTTCAGAGGCAGTTTGCTCAGATGTTGTAAATAGTAGACCTTTCATCCCAGCGTTTTCCGCCCCTTCAACATTAGCTATGAGGTCATCTATCATTAAACAGCGACTGTTTTCAACACCTAGCTCTTGGCTAGTTAAGTCGTATATCTCCCTATCAGGTTTTCTCATTCCCACTTCCGATGAGTCCACAATGACGTCGAATAAGTCGTAGATCGGGATAGTCCGTTCAATTACTGGCCTGAATTCTCGAACAGCGTTGGTGAGTAAAGCAATCCGATATCCAGCCTTTCGCAACTCATCTACTATCGATATCATCGCTGGGTCAGGTTCGTTTTCCGCTTCGGCAACCCAGGGAAGGAAAAAGTCTAGATCGAATGTCGCTCCGTAGGGAGTTAGACGCTGTTGCATTTGTTTAGCGAAAGTCGAATCAAGCGGTTGTCGTCCACACTCCGCCTCATGCCAGGGGTTGTCCTGTTCGGATTGAGATCCACCGAATATTATCTTTGCGAATATTTCTTTCGGGACCTTCATGGCATCAGCTAAAAGCTGGACTCTCCAGAGCGGAGAAAACGACATAACTCCACCGTAATCAAAGATCGCCGCTTCAAGAAGAAGTGCTGATTTGTCTTTGCTATTTGCGTCCTTCATGCCTTTATTGCCAATCGTAGTGATTACTGTAGTTTCTCACCTTACACCGCATAATTGACCCTGCGTTGGCCTAGTCTTTAACCAATGAACGATCGCACTGATACACCTGAATATAGATACGACGCAGCATTTGCTAACACGATCGAAGAGAAGTGGCAAGAGCGTTGGGAACGAGATGGAACTTACTTTGCCCCTAATCCATCTGGAAAACTTGCCGATAAAACTGGCCGCATTGAAGCGCCTAAGCTAATTATAATAGATATGTTCCCATATCCTTCAGGCACAGGCTTACATGATGGTCATCCTTAAAG
>PVBE010761136.1_pt1 | contig 10777 bp, 8 predicted proteins | sample 1631181 | NCBI WGS metagenome assembly PVBE01 (sample SAMN08397723, study PRJNA350692) | Marine metagenome, whole genome shotgun sequencing project. | isolation source: water | place: Pacific Ocean | collected 2012-04 | reverse complement strand
TACTTAATTAAAGCAAATATAATGCATCTTGGTGCAATTAACAAAAAAACTAGAAAATATGTCTATCCTACAATCACCACAAAAAAATTTGTGATGAAGGAACAAAAGCGATTAAAAATGTAAGGTGTAATGTGGAATTAGGGACTGGTGTGTAAATTTGCTTAATAAAATGTCCGTTTTGAATGATAAAGCAACTTATAGAGTATTTCTAACTTTCATTAATATTGTAAATGTTTCAGCAGGAGATCCTTTTGCATACACTACTAATTTCGCATCTTTTGTTGCCTTTAATACTTTCTTCGCTTCTTCATTTTGAGTAAATTTGGCATGTAATGCTTTGTCCATTACACCGGATGCTTTTTCAGTAAAAAATTTACTCTCTACTTTTATTTCTTTTGGTCGTATTTGTTTTCCTTTGTATTTTCCAGTTTCACTTCCTGCACCTTTTGCCATTTCTGGATTTTGAGATAATACTTTGCCTAATTCTGTTTTGCTATCCATTGCAAATTGGTCGTAAAATCCTGGGTTATCTTCCTTAAATTTAGAAGCCTGGAAATAATGTTCTACTGATAACCATTTATGTCCGTCTAATTCAAATGGGGTGTGTGCAAAGTTGGATAATATACGACGCCAATCTTTTATAGCATCTAATTCAGCAAATTGCATTCTTTTTGAACCAGGTATTTTTTCACCAGAACCTTTCCCAGGAGATTTGTCTGCCGAACGTTTATAAAATTGGAATACTATATCTTCATCATATAATTTAGGTTCAACAGGTGTGCCAATAGGTGTTTTATCTGTTTCTAATTCACTACCATCTTCTTCAACTTCACCCACTTCAACTTCACCCACTTCAACTTCACCCACTTCATCTATTTCTTTATGTTGTAGATGTTCTTTAAATTTTTTAAATTTTGGTATTATGGAGTAGACGCCTGCATTTTTCTCCATACATTTATCTACAACAATTTCTTTTAAATGATATGGAATATTTTCATATCGTAATATCTTTCTACCTTTATATGATACACTCTTATAATGATTTCCTAAATACTCTGTAACTATATAGTATTTTGGTTTGAATACGCCTTTATCTTGTAATATAGTATCATTTAATTGACCACATTGTAATACACTTCCGTAAGCACCACGCGTGTATGCTTCTTCAGATAATATTATTACTTTAACATTTAATACACGTTCTATTGTTGATATAGTCCATGTTTCAGCCCAAAATTTACTTGTTTTAATTAATTTACGGAAATCCTCTAATGTATTTACTCCTTTCATATGTTTATATTCATTAATATTTTCCAATGCGTATTCATGTTCCTGTTTTAATATTTTCCATTTTCTTTTTAATTCTTTTGAAAGTGCAATCAGTTGTTTTTTCTCTTGTCGACTTAATATAGCTGGTGCGGATTTAACTTTATCAGTAAGAGACGCTTCCAGTGCTTTTTTTTCAGTTGGTAATGAAATTCCGTTTTTGTCTTCGGGAACTGATGGTGTTGGAACTTTAACTGTTCTTTGTAGTAATTTTTTATTATAGTTAAATTCTTTTTGTAATTTTGTCATTTGTTCTTTTGTTGTAATAATTTCATTATTAAACATATCATACATCATTTTATTTCCTTGAAATACCTCTTCGGTTGCTTCTCTAGCTAATATTGAACGCAACTCTCCCACACTTACATTTTTACCTATACTTTTAAATGCGTCTCTTATTACAGCAAAAAAGCAATCTCCTCCTCCTTCATTATCTACTATTTGATAATTATTATTTTTCATATATTTTTGTATCCAATTAGAACCAGATTTAAAAGTTGCTTTATATTTCATATCATCTTCTTTTGTTTCACCTTTTTGTTTTTCTTTCGTTTCATCTTTTTCCTCATCATCTTCATCTTCTTCAAATAACTCTTTAATTATAGTATCTTCGTGTGGTAATACAGATTCTCCCTTTAATTTTGTTTGTAAACCGGTTAAACTTAATGATGCTTCATCATCCTCATCTTCTTCATCCTCATCTTCTTCATCCTCCTCATCCTCATCTTCTTCATCCTCATCTTCTTCATCCTCCATATCAATGTGACCCTCATCTTCATCAGATGTGCTTTCTTCTGTAGATGTGTCATCATCACTGTCTGTAATATGTTTTTGTACTTCATCAGCATATTTTTCTAAATATTCTTTAGTTACAAAAGAATATAATAAAGGCTCGTTTAATAATTCTACATCAATATTACTATCTGAATCTAATAAATTTGTTACATCTGCTGCCATAAATTCATATACACCTATTTGTGCTTCACCTTTATCATCGTGTATTAAATATAAAGGAATATACGCAATACCCTTATCTATAAATGTGTATTGTTCACTTCCAACTGACGCAACAATTTGTACATCTAATAATTCAATAAAAAACAAGGATACATCTGTTGACTTATCATCTTCATTTATACTCCGTATTTCTGGATAATTAATAGATTTATCTAAAACTGAAACAACCATTTATATATTCTAATAATATTAAATATATTTTAATATAATTTTTAGTGTAAAAATATAGTTGTGTTACATTATTGTTGCAAAATCCTCCATTAAGTCCATAATTTTGAACTTACTTTTATTAGTTATAGAAGGATATTTTTTTTTATTAAAATTTGAATATTGTTCTAGTTTATTCCATAAATCAATAAAATCCTCTTCTTTTCTTAAATGTTCAATACCAATCGTAATAATAATATACAATATATCGCAAATTTCTTCACATATAGATACATTTCCTTCTACTTTCATATTGGTAAATAGCATATCAATGAATTTTCGTATAATATTAATCATATCTATTACTGTAATAATATCGCATTTCATTAAATTTACGAAAAACGCGGCCATAGCACGTCTGTTTTCATTGTCTCTATTAATTCTACATAAATTGTTATAATCGTTAATATCACATGTTTCTATATTATTAAAAATTGTTGAAAAATTATTGTAATTATCTTGAAATACTTCATGCATAATTGAAAATTTATCCATCAATTCCTTATATAATTTTGCATATAATTGTGAATAAAAACGGTTTTTAGCACCAGTTTCAAAAATATGTGAACCTAATTTTAATAAATCTTCTTTAGATGCTATTGTAACTAATGGTTCTATTTTTTCAATAATATCTTCAGACAAATCATCATATGTGTCGTTAGACAATTTATTAAGATATCCACGAATAATATTAATCTCCTTATTAATACCTTCTTCATTATTAACAACTTTGGTAATTTCAAATGAACGTAATGTTTTCCATTCAATATTACTAATTGTGTCATAATGATTTTGTTTATGATTGGTGGGTTGTTTTAAATTCTTTTTAAATATAGGTGTTTTTTTATAAGTTGGAGCACCAACCAGTTTAGATATTTTATTTATAGTATGAATAGCTTTATCTGATATAGTATAATTAAATCCATCAAATTCTAATTTATTAAAATAATCTATAGAATAATATGTATTAGTTCGTGTTAACATTGCTGCCATTATATATTATATTATATGTGTATTTTTTTATGTTGTTATATCAATTTTATACATAATAATAAAATTGATATAACATACTTAAAGCATTAGTGATAATAATAATTAACAACATGGATCTTTCAAATAACAACGTGTTAAAAACAGGGTGTGGGACGGATGATGATACAAGTGAATGTGATTATAAAAATAGTAAATTTGATGTAAAAAATTCTACATTTACTACGTGGGATGATGATAATATTGATTTTAAAGGAAAATTAATGCGCGGTATTTATTCTTATGGATTTGATAAACCAAGTAATATTCAACAACAGTCTATTATTCCTATGATAAGTGGTAAAGATGTAATTGCTCAAGCACAATCAGGAACTGGTAAAACAGGAGCATTTTCAATAGCAGCACTGCAATTAATTGATGAATCGGTTAATAAAACTCAAATTATTATTATGTCTCCAACACGCGAATTATCAACACAGAATTATAATGTGTGTAATAGAATAGGTCAATCATTACAAATAACTATACAACTATTAATTGGTGGTACACCTACAGAAAAAGATAAAGAATTATTGTCTAATAATACCCCCCATATTGTTATAGGATGTCCTGGTCGTATACATGCTTTAATTCGAACAGGACATTTAAAAACCAATAATGTAAAAACCTTTATATTAGATGAAGCAGATGAAATGTTATCTTCTGGATTTAAAGAACAAGTCTATAATATTTTCCAATATTTAAACAATGATACTCAAGTAGGATTATTTAGTGCAACTATGCCCCAAGAACTTAATTCATTAACAAAACAATTTATGCGTAATCCTGTGAAAATTTTGGTTACAAATGAAATGTTAACATTAGACGGTATTAAACAATTTAAATTAAATGTAAATGATGATCATCAAAAATATGAAACATTAAAAGATATTTTCAATACAATTTCGGTATCACAATGTATTATATATTGTAATTCAATTAAACGAGTTCAGGATTTAACAGATGCAATGATACAAGATCAGTTTCCAGTTGTCGGAATTCATAGCAGTATGGATGAAGCCACACGAAAAGCAAATTTTAATGATTTTAAAAATGGTAAAAGTAGAGTATTAATTTCATCTAATATTACAGCACGTGGGATTGATATACAACAAGTAAGTGTAGTTATTAATTTTGATATTCCTAAAAATAAACACACCTATATTCATCGTATTGGACGAAGTGGACGATGGGGGCGAATTGGACTTGCTATTAATTTTATTACTCGTCGTGATATTTTGAAATTAAAAGAAATTGAACAATTTTATAATACTCAAATTGATGATTTACCATTAAATTTTGAAAAGTTTGCACGAAAATCAACATAAAAATATCACATCAACATAAAAATATCACGTCAACTATATTATTAGAGAAAATTATTTATAACATTTGAAGAATAATATTCTTACACATATTGAAAAATTCGTATTTACATTCGTATTATAATATATTTTCTTTGTATTAATGGACAACGAAAATATATTATCTCAGTTTAAACTTCCAATTGAATATGTACAAAATTCAAAATTAAATGTAGATATAATTAATGATCTAGAACTTGGTGGAGAAACAAGTTTATATAAATTTTTATTTAATAATCAAACTAATCTTGGTAATATTATGACCTGTAAATGGTGTTCATACTACACCACAAACACTCATTTTTTATCGGATTTTCAAATACTTATGAAGAAATATAAACATACAGATTTAATTGATTACAATTATTATAAACAATGGAATGAATTTAAAAATCAAACAGCATTTAAAGAAAAATATTCTTTCATTGAATGGGAGCATTTAGAATTTTGCAACAAATCTTCGAAATTTTTACAATTGGTAACTATATATAATTTAACTTCGCCTATTATTAGTTTAATAATACCAATTGTTTTTTTAATTATGCCATTTATTATTGTTAAGTTTGTAATGAAAGCACCTATAACATTTGATATATACAAATCATTATTATATAAACAATTTCGCAATCACGCCTTTGGAAAATTAATAAAAGAATTTTCCAGTCGTGATAATTGGGATAAGAAAGTATACGCTCTTGCGATAGGTGCTTTTTACATATTTAGTTTATATCAAAATGTTTTATCATGTTATAAATTCTATAAAAATATTTACAGAATACAGAAATTCTTATATCTTACAAAACAACATATCTGTTATAGTTTAAACACAATTGATACATTTTTAACACATATTGAAAAATTAGGTTCATTTAATGGGTTCACGCAGGATTTATTAGAGAGAAAACAACAGCTATTACATACGCAAACTCTTATTCAACACATTCATAATGAAAAATTCAACATTAGAAACATACATAATATTGGAACATATATGAGTAATTTTTACACAATATTTTATGATAAAGAAATATCAGATACTATTGAATATAGTTTTGGATTGTTAGGATTTTTAGACAATTTAAATGGATTGAAGAAACATATTGTAGAGAGAAGAATTAACAAATGTTCTTTTGGTAAAAAAACAAGACTTAAGAAACAATATTATTTACCACATATTATGTCACCACACGTATCCAACTCCATTAATCTTGATAAAAAATATATGATAACTGGTCCAAACGCTTCTGGGAAAACCACTATATTAAAATCCACATTATTGAATTTAATCTTCTCTCAACAAATTGGATTTGGTTGTTATAAAACAGCAACAATAAATCCATACAACTTTTTTTATTCGTATTTGAATATACCTGAAACCTCAGGCAGAGATAGTTTATTTCAAGCAGAGGCTCGTAAATGCTTAGATATATTGAAAAATATACAATCACATTCTCATTTAAGACATTTTTGTATATTTGATGAACTTTATTCTGGAACAAATCCTCAAGAAGCCATCATTGCAGCGAAATCGTATTTATTATATTTATCGGAACTAAAAGTATCTTTTATGTTAACAACGCATTATCATAAGGTTTGTTCTATTCATAAGAAGGATAAATCTATAGTTAATAAGCAAATGCTGTGTTCAATTAATAATGATATAATTGATTATAAGTATAAATTAGTAGATGGTATATCATATATAAAGGGAGGATTGAATGTTTTATATGATTTAGAATATCCAACAGAAATAACACATCGAATAAAAACATTATAACTCGTTTGGTTTAAAATTACTTTTTAGGAATATTTGTATAATGGCGTTAAGTCAAGGATTGATTATAAGCTTATGTTTTACAACATTTATAGGATTATTGCTTTTTTTTTATATTAGACAAAAGGTTACTACAATTGAAGAAAAACTCAGCACATTGATGCAATTTATACAGCAAGAAACTATTAAACAACGGAACCTTAGAAATATGTCTGGAGGTGGTTTAAGTAGTACCAGTCAATCTAATGGTATTAGAGTATATTCTACTGAAAGTAATAACACTGGGACAACATCAAACGACGTGAATTCAAATAATATGATTGATGTATCCGATGATTCTGAATCTGATACGGAGACTGATACCGATTCTGACACTGATGTGGAAACAGACACAGATACTGATGCAGGTTCTGACGCAGGTTCTGACACCGATAGTGATACGGACAATGAATTATATACCAAGACAATACATATTTCATCAAACAATTTATTTTTAGATGGAGTTGAACATGTTCCTACATCAACAGATATTGAAACTATGTTAGATGAAACATCCAAACCAATTGAAATTATTGAACTATCTGATGACGTAGAACATATTAAAAATATTGTAATTAATAAATCATGTGATGTAAATATACCAGTTATTGAAAGTGATTTATCTGATGGGAGTTCTCTAGGAAGTTCTTTGGAACAATTTCCTCTACATGTAGAAGATATAGCAAAACATACTACATTAGAAGCATCTGTTGAAGCATTTGTTCCAACTGAAGTTAGTGACGATAATGTAGCAGAAACAAATGTCGTAGATGAGATTCCCAATAGTAATACATCTTCATCTGTCAAAATTAATTATGCAAAAATGTTGGTTAAGGATTTAAGAGAAATTGTTAAAAATCAAGGTTTATCTTCAAATGTTAGTAAAATGAAAAAAAATGAATTAATACAATTGTTACAACAATAGTTAGGGAGATGATTATATAATATTTTCTTTTACTATATTATATAATATGAGTTGGGGAACTTGTTATGCCGGATCTAATAATATTCATTTTAATTATCCACCATTAATGAGTGATGGGAGAAACTATGCATCTTGGCAACCTGCCTGTGATATTAATAATAATTTAATTAAAAAATCACATATTCAAACCAATTATCAATATAGACAATTTCTTATAAAAAATGCTGATTCAGTTATTAAAACAAATCAACAAGCTGCATGTGATCAATGTGGATTTTGTCAATATGGTAACTCTTTACCTACAGCACCATTAGGTAAATATTTGTATACATCTTGTTCTGATGCATCACAACCTTATGGATATGAAACAAGCGATCTTAAAAATATGTATCTTAGTCGGCAAGCATTACAAAGTCGTTTAGTAGCACCTTTAATGAGTCAACAAGGATATTTAACCAAACCCAGAAGTAATTAATCTGAGTAAAATATAGTTTTTGTACAATAAAACATATAAATATTAGTTTTATTGTATAGTTATATAAAATTTATTATGAAAATTTTAAGTATTGATGTGGGAATGAAAAATTTAGCATATTGTTTATTTTTTATAAATGAAAAAACCTATTTTGAAATTGATAGTTGGGATGTGATAAATATTTGTCAAACAGAACTTCCCAAAAAATGTTGTTTTTTAACAAAAGAATGCACACGTGAACCGAAATATTTTAAAGAAGATAAATTTTATTGTAAAATACATGCTCGTTATTCACAGTATCATATTCCCAATATTAAAAATACCTTACCCAAGATAAAAAAACGCAAATTGGTTGATATTAAAAAATATTGTAAAGATAATTCTATTGATAGTCAGAATTGTAAACTTAAAGATGATTATATTAAAATAATAGAAGAATATTTAAATACACAATTTTTAGACATTATTGTTCCAATCAGAGCCGATAATATTAACTTGGTTGTTTTAGGAAGAAATATACAACATATTTTTGATGAGTTATTTAATAAACATAACATTGATTGTGTTATTATTGAAAATCAAATTAGTCCATTGGCAAATAGAATGAAAACTCTTCAAGGAATGATAGCACAATATTTTATAATGAATAACACTCCTTGTATAGAATTTATTTCTGCATCTAACAAACTTAAGGAGTTTATTAACAAACAAAAACTCAGTTACAGAGAGAAGAAGAAATTAGGAGTATCTACTACAAAAGCATTATTTCAAAAATACCAGAAATTTGCTATGTGGGAGGACATGTTTAATTCTCATAAAAAAAAAGATGATTTAGCAGATTGTTTTTTACAAGGATATTGGTATATTAAAAACTCTCAACTTTTTATACCAACATAATATTTTTGCGTATAATATATTATTATATATTTAATGCGTCTTACTTAAAATTATAAGTTCTTAATACAACATAAGAAATGGCCGATTTAGAAGTTATTAATCTCGGAGAGTCTCATATTGGTTCAACCATTAATATATCTAATATTAATAAAACACCAAATACAATTAAGATAAATGAATCGTCACGTGCTTCTACCCCAAAATCTGTTAATTTTGGTCCTGGTGTTGAAATGTTAATGAATGATAAAAAAAAAAGTGGTTCACATACACCAACCAGTGATATTAATATGACCGATTTAGATAAGTTAGAAAGCGAATTGAATAATTTATCATCCGAAAATATTAAAATATCACGTGCTGATGCAACCAGCAAAATATTTAGTAGCACATTTTCTACTGATGCCGCATCTAAACCAAGTAAGTCAAATAATTCTAATACCAATGGTGCTCCTATTAGTGTTTCATTTACAAATGATACCAAACCAAATATTGCTACATCTACATCACAAAATGGAGCTAAAAATGAAACATGGGATGGGTTTAAAAAATTTAATGAAATTCCAGTAGATCCTACTATTAAGGTTACTTCTGAACCAGTCCTATCTAAAGAAGAATTACTTCGTAAAAAATTTGAATATTTACGCAAATTAGAAAAATTAGAACGAAAAGGGGTTAAGTTAAGCAAGAAATATACTATGGAATCTAGTTTGATGGAAATGCAAGGGGAATATGAAATGATAATTTCTGATAAAGAACGACAGAATTCTATTAAATTTCAAGGAAAAATGATGATGGCAGCAGTCACAGGGTTAGAATATTTAAATGGAAAATTTGACCCATTTGATGTTAAATTAGATGGATGGGGGGAATCTGTTACAGAAAATATGGATGATTATGATGAAATATTTGCAGAATTGCATGAGAAATATAAATCCAAGGCTAAAATGGCACCTGAATTGAAATTATTATTCCAATTGGGAGGCAGTGCTATTATGGTTCATATGACAAATACTATGTTTAAATCCGCAATGCCAGGCATGGACGATATTATGCGACAGAACCCAGATTTAATGCGACAATTTACTAGTGCTGCCGTGAATACTATGGGTCAAGATAATCCTGGATTTGGTGGATTTATGAATGGAGTAATGGGCAATAGTGGTAATAATGGACCATCTAGACAAATGCCACCAATGGGTTCTCCGCCTGGACCCCCTCAACCTGATTTGTCTACATTACATCGTCCAGAAATAATACCACCCGGACCTCCATCTTCACGACCGGATATTGGAATGAGTCGTGGAAGGCCCAGTTTTAATGATGCTGTTAATATGGAAGGAAATTTTGGTTCAGCACTCAATAGTGAACCTATTAAACGTTCTCCACCAAGACAACCCCGTCCAGATATGAAGGGACCCCGAGATATTAGTGATTTACTATCTGGATTAAAAACAAAAAAGATTAATATCAGACAAAAGGAAATGATGGGAGGAAAAAAGGAAACTTCTAGTATTATTAGCATTGATGAATTAAAAAAAATAACCAGTGAAGTTGATAATATGCCAAGAAGATCAAAAAGAAGACCTCGTTCGGAGAAAAATACAGTAAGTCTTAATATCTAATAAGGGCGTTGCCCTTAAAAACCCATTACATATAAGGGCGTTGCCCTTAAAAACCCATTATTTATAAGAAATAAACCATTATATAAATATTATAATAGTTAT